>Ga0081539_10000178_pt1 | contig 149201 bp, 145 predicted proteins | sample TabmetS4T2R2_FD_71023 | JGI IMG/M metagenome (GOLD analysis project Ga0081539, IMG submission 71023) | Tabebuia heterophylla rhizosphere microbial communities from the University of Puerto Rico - S4T2R2 | ecosystem: Host-associated > Plants > Roots > Rhizosphere ... | reverse complement strand
CCGAAGAACATCACGCGCGAGAACTGGCTGCGGCAGATGAACAACGTCGACTGCATCGGCTGCCACCAGCTCGGCAACGAAGCGACGCGCACCATCCCGGCACAGTTCGGCGATCTTCACGGCAAGGACGCGTGGGTGCGCCGGCTGCAGTCGGGGCAGTCCGGCGAGCAGATGACCAACCGCATCGCCGGCCAGTTCGGCGGCGTGCCTTACCAGTATTTCGGTGACTGGACCGATCGCATTGCCAAGGGCGAGCTGCCCAAGGCGAAGCCGCCGCGCCCGCAGGGCGTGGAGCGCAACATCGTCATCACTTCGTGGGAGTGGTCGACGCCGGACAAGTATCTGCACGACCTCATCGCGTCCGATCGCCGCAACCCCACCGTGAATGCCTACGGGCCGCTCTACGGCTCGCCCGAGTATTCGACCGACCAGATGCCGATCCTTGATCCGAAGACGAACAAGGTGACGTTCTTCAAGATGCCGGTCGCCGATGCTGAGATGCCCGAATCGCTCGGGCCCGGCCACGCCGCCACGGTCCAGCCGATGCAACCCTCGGCGTACTGGGGCGAGCAGAAGATGTGGGACACGCGCGCGAACAACCACAACTCGATGTTCGACAAGCAGGGGCGCGTGTGGCTCGCGGCGAGCGTGCGCGGACGTGACAACCCGGCGTTCTGCCGCAAGGGCTCCGAGCATCCCTCGGCGAAGGTGTTCCCGATCGAGCAATCGAGCCGCCAAGCGGCGGTGCTCGATCCGAAGACGATGAAGTACACCACCGTCGACACTTGCTTCGGCACGCATCACCCGCAGTTCGGCTACGACGCGAACGAAACGCTCTGGTTCAGCGGCACGGGTCCGGTCGCGGGCTGGTTGAACACCAAGATGTTCGACGAGACGGGCGATGCCGCGCGCTCGCAGGGCTGGGCGCCGTTCGTGCTCGACACGAACGGCAACGGCAAGCGCGACGAGTACACCGAGCCCAACCAGCCGATGGATCCGGCGAAGGACATGCGTATCACCGCCGGATCGGGTCCATACGCCGTGATGCCGCATCCGACCGATGGCTCCGTTTGGTACACCGTGGGCGTGTTCGGCGGCAGCCCGGGGTTCCTGCGCTTCGATCCAAAGACGGGCCTGTCCGAGTTTTACGCGCAGCCGAAGGAAGGCTACGGCATTCGCGGCGGCGACATCGACAAGGACGGCGTGCTGTGGGGCTCGGCCTCCAACGGCAGCCTCGCGAGCTTCGATCGGCGCAAGTGCAAGGCGCCGTTGAATGGCCCCAAGGCGACCGGCCCGCACTGCCCCGAAGGCTGGACCTTCTATCGCTATCCCGGCCCCGGCTTCGAGGGTGAGAAGACGAGCGCCGAGGCGAGCTATTACACCTGGGTCGACCAGCACAACACCTTTGGCCTGGGCGAGAACGTGCCGATGTCGACGGCGAATCTCAACGACGGCTTCGTCGCGCTGAAGGACGGGAAGATGGTGATGATCCGCATCCCGTACCCGATGGGCTTCTACGCCAAAGGGTTCGATGGTCGCATCGACGATGCGAACGCGGGCTGGAAGGGCCGCGGGCTTTGGAGCACGAGCGGCGATCGCACGCCGTGGCTCATGGAGGGCGGCAAGGGATCGCGGCCGCGCGCGGTCCACATCCAGCTCCGTTCGCATCCGCTCGAAGGCTGACATGCGCCGCCGCGCCTTCGTCGCCTGCGCGCTGCTGGCGGCCGGCGGCGCGTTGGCGCAGAGCTATCCCGACCGGCCGGTGAAGCTGGTGGTGGCGTTCGTGCCGGGCGGTGCTACCGACACGATGTCGCGCCAGATTGTGGGCGAGCTGTCGCAGGCGCTCGCTCAGCCGGTCGTCATCGAAAATCGGCCCGGCGCCAATGGCTACCTCGGCTGGAACCATGTCGCGTCGGCGGCGCCGGACGGCTACACGCTCCTCATGGCGGAGAACGCGCTGGCGATGAGCCAGGCGCTTTTCCGCGAGAAGGCGACGGGCTTCGATCCGCTCAAGCAGTACGACGCGATTGCGCATGTGGCGAGCTCGCCGATGGCACTCGTCGTCGCGAACAGCTTGAAAGCGAATAGCGTGGCCGAGCTGGTGACGCTTTCGAAAGAGGGGCCGCAGAAGATGAATTACGCCTCGGCGGGCATCGGCAGCGTCACGCACCTCGTCATGGAAGTCTTCCGCGATGCCGTCGGCATGGATGCGGTCCACGTCCCCTACAAGGGCGGCGGACAAGCGGTGGCCGACGTGGTCGCGGGCCATATCCCGGTCACCTTTTCCTCGACGCAGGTCGCGAAAGGCTTGGTCGAGGGCGGCAAGTTGAAGGCGATCGCAGTCACGAGCACGGCGCGCTCGCCTGCGATGCCGAACGTTCCTACGCTCAAGGAAGCGGGCGTTTCGCATGCCGATGTCGACCTGCGCTTCTGGTACGGAGTCTTCGGCCCGAAGGGCGTGCCGCCGGCCGCCAGGGCGAAGCTCGAGCGCGCCGTGCAGACGGTGATGGCGGATGCGAGCGTACGCGAACGCCTCGCCAAGCTCGATATCACACCTGACTACGCGCCCGGGTCGGCGCTGCAGGCGAAGCTCGCAGCCGAGATCAGGAACTGGTCGGCATTCGTCGACGCGAAGGGAATCAAGCCCGAATAGATGGCGTCGCGCGGGCCGTGGATCGACCACTTCGGCGACAACTTCCTGTGGTCGAACGCCACGCTCATCATCAAGGGCATGGCGCCCTATGGCGTCGTCGCGCTCGAGGAGATCGATCGCGTCTGCGAGCGCCTGCGCGCGCGCGAAGCGGAGTCCGATCGCGGCCGCGCTTGGAAGGAAGAGTGGAGCGCGATGGGCGCGCTCGTGGAGAAGCGCGGCGACGAAGCGCTCGCCAAAGGGCATAAGACCACCGCCGGCGACTATTACCTGCGCGCCGGCATCTATCACTACAACGCCGAGCGCTTCATCCTGCCGGGCGCTGAGAAAAAGGCGCTAGGCTCGCGCGCGTACAAGGTCTGGCACCAGGGCATTCGCCTGCGCTATCCGAGGGTGGAGTTCGTCGAGGTTCCGTACGAAAGCACGACCCTCGCCGCGCTCTACATGCCGGCGAAAGAGGCACGCGGCCCGGCGCCCACCGTCGTCGTGGTCAACGGCATGGATAACGCGAAGGAGATGAGCATCTTCTTCTGCGGTCTGGAGTTCGCGCGGCGCGGCTTCAACACGCTCTGTCTCGACGGTCCCGGCATGGGCGAGATGCGACGCATGCGCGACATGCCGAGCCGCTACGACTATGAAGTGCCCGGAGCCGCGGCTTTCGACTACCTCGCCCGCAGAAAAGATGTCGATGCCGAGCGCATCGCCGTCATGGGGTACAGCTTCGGCGGTTACTACTCCTGCCGTATCGCCGCGTTCGAGAAACGCTACGCCGCCTGCATCGCGCTCTCGGCGCTGCACTGGGACCTCGCCGCGTGGCAGACGCACATTAAGGAGCGCAACGCCAACGCGCCGAAGTCGGTCGCGCAGTCCAACTTCCAGTTCCAGTGGGTGGTCGGCGCCGCCACCGCCGATGAGGCGATCGAGATCGCCCGCAAGTTCTCGCTCAAGGATGTGGCGAAGAACATCACCTGTCCATTCCTCGTCACCCACGCCGGCAACGATCGCGTTGTGCCGGTCGAGAACGCGCAGAAGCTCTTTGACGCGGTGGGCTCTTCCCGGAAGGCGATCAAAATATTCACGACGGAAGAAGGCGGCGCCGAGCACGCGCACGTCGATAACCGCCAGGTCGGCATCGACTTCGCCGCCGACTGGCTGCAGGACAACCTCTAGCCGGGGGTTGCCGCCGGCTGCTGGGCGAGCTTCACCACTGGCGATGCAAAGATGATCGCCGCCTGGGCGACGAAGCCCACCGCCGCGACGATGAGGCACACGTCGGCGCCGTACCAGGCGCCGATGAGGGCGCCGAGGCCTGCGCCGAGCGGCCGCGCGCCGTACGCCATGATGTTGATCGCCGACACGCGACCGAGGAGCGTCGGCGGCGTTACTGTCTGGCGCAGCGTCGTGGTGCTGATTACCCACAGGATCGGTCCGCTGCCCAGCAGAAAGAAGCCGAGCGCGGCAAGTAGCGGCGAAGAAATGGAAGCGGTCATGGCCATGGCGATGGCACCGGCCAGTCCGGAAAGCGGCCCGATGCCGATGACGACGCCGAAAGCGAAGAGGCGCATCACTTGGCCGGCGAGTAGCGCGCCGATGACCATGCCGACCCCATAGGTGCCGAGCACCATGCCGATGCCCGAGGCGGAAAGGCCTAGCGAGCGCACGGCGTGCGGCACGAACACCGCGAGAAGCATGAAGAACGCGGTGTTGAAGATGAACTGAGTCACGAACACGGGTCGGAGGAGTGGATGTTGAAAGACGAAGCGTGCGCCTTCCGCGATTTCCTGCAGCGCGTGGCGCCGCGCGCGCGCTGGGCGCGGTGGCTCGCCGATACCGCCGAGGAGGAACACGGCAATCAGCGAGAGGCCGGCCGCAGAGGCAAAGGCCGGAAGCGCACCAGACGCGCCGATGAGCGTGCCGCCGACGGCGGGGCCGGCAGTGAAGGCGACGGTGCGGGCGAGCTCGACGCGCGAGTTGGCGTGCGCGAGCGCCGCACGGTCGACGAGCGCGGGCACGAGCGCGGGTGCCGCAACGCTGTAGGCGACAGTGCCGCAGGCTCCGATCAGCGCGAGGAGGGCAAGCAGCGGCCATGTCAGGAGCTGTGACGCGACGAGCGCACAGATCGCGATCAGCGAGAGGACCCGCAGGGCTTCGGCGCACGCCATGATCGTTCGGCGCGGCAGGCGATCGGTGAGCAAGCCCGCCGGAATTGCGAACAGCACAAACGGCAGCGTCTGCGCCGCCTGCACGAGGCCCGTCGCGCCTACGTCGCCACCCAAGGCGAGCACAGTCACGATCGGTGCGGCCGCCGCGGCGAGCTGCTCGGCCGACTGCGCCGCGAGGTTCGACCACGCCAGTCGGTAGAACGACGCAGGCAACTTGGCGAACCGAGCCATAGGCTAGGAAGAGCCTATAGCGCTGTCCGAGCGCGGCCTATCCGGTTCTTGCTCAGCACTTCACAGGATGAAGGGAACGCCGCTGCGCTCGCAGACGCCGCGCAGCTTTTCCAGAAGCGCGGCCGGCAGCGGGATGCCTTCCTTCATTCGTCGCTCTCGCGCGGCCGTTTCGGGGTCGCCGGGCACCAGCACCGGCTGCGAGGGATCGATCGGTGGCGTGGCGTGCATGACGTCGATCACGGCGTCCAGATCTTCCTCGAACGCGCCCTCGCAACGGAACACCTTCGGATCGATGGCGAGGAAGAAGTGGCCGAGGCGATCGGGGTCGGATGGCTGCTGCGTCTTCACGCGGATCGGCGAAAACGACGCGCCGGAGAGCGTGCCGCCGAGGATATGCACCATGAGCGCGAGGCCGTAGCCCTTGTGGCTCGACATCTCCGGGGTGCCGCCGACCGGCGTCTGGCCGCCGCCTTGCTTGCGGCTATAGACGATGTCGAGCGCTGCGGCGGGATCGGTGACCGGCTCGCCGCGCCCGTCGAGCACCCAGCCGGCGGGCAGTTGCTTCCCGTTCAGCTGGTACACCTTGATCTTGTTGTTGGCGACGGTGGAGGTCGCCATGTCGAGCAGGAAGTCGCGATTGCGCTTCGCCGGTGCGGCGAATGCGATCGGGTTGGTGCCAAGCACCGGCACGGCGGCGCGCGTCGGCACGACGGCAATCGAACGCGTCGCGCTCGTCACCATGCCGACGAGCCCGGCCTTGGCGGCGAGCGCGGCGTAGTAGCCGGCGGCACCGAAGTGATGCGAGTTGAATACGCTGACTACCGCGACGCCCATCGCCTTTGCTTTGTCGATGGCGACCTTCATGCCCATCACCGCGGCCGGATGGCCAAGGCCCGCGTCGGCGTCGATCAGCGCCATGACCGGCGTTTCCTTCACGAGGCGCGGCCGCGCGCTGACGTTCAGCTTGCCCTTGGACCTGGAATTCTCGTAGTCCATGAGCATCGAGATGCCATGCGAGTCCACGCCGGCGAGATCGGTGGCGAGCATGACTTCCGCCGTGGTCTGGACGATGTCGGGCGCCATGCCCCATGACGAGAGCACGGAAACGATCTGCTCTTGCACGCGTGCCGCGGGGCAGTGCCTGATAGCGTTCATCGCTCGGCGTGAATACCGGCCGCCTTGATGATCTCGGCCCATTGCGCCGACTCCGCGCGCATCGCGGCGCCGAATTCCTGCGGCGAGTTGCCGACCACGTCGGCGCCGAGGTCGGCGATCTTCTTCTGCAGCTCCGGATCTTTGAGCTGCGCCACGACGTCGGCATGCAGCTTCGCCAGCCGGTCGGGTGGCGTCGCCGCCGGCGCGAGCAGGCCAAACCAGTTCGTCAGCGCGTAGCCGGGAAGTCCGGACTCGGCGATGGTCGGCACGTCCGGCAGCAACGCCGCGCGCTTCGCGCCGAGGACAGCGATGGCCTTCAGCCGCCCGGCTTTGATGTGTGGGAGCGACTGCACGAGGCTGTCCATCGTCAGCATGACGCGGCCACCGATGAGGTCGGTGATGCTCGGACCGCTTCCCTTGTACGGCACATGCGCGAGGTCGATGCCCGCCTGACGCTTGAAGAGCTCCATCGCGAGGTGCGGCGCGCCGCCGGCTCCCGAGGAGCTATAGGCGATTTCGCCGGGGCGGCGCTTGGCGAGCGCGATGATCTCCCGCACGTTGTTCGCCGGCAGCGTCGGGTTCGCCATGAAGACGAAATGCACGTCCACGACCTTCGTGATCGGCGCCAGCGCGCGCAGCGGATCGACGGTCATGTTCGAGTAGAGGTGCTGGTTCGCCGTCATGTTGCCCATGGTGGCCATGAAGAGCGTGTGGCCGTCGGGCTCGGCCTTCGCCGCCGCTTCGGTGCCGATCACCCCAGCGGCGCCGGCACGGTTCTCCACGATCACGGGCTGGCCCCAGGCTTCGCCCAACCGCGGCGCGAGAACGCGCGCCACGATGTCGGTGCCGCCGCCCGGCGGAAAGGCGACGATGATCTTGACCGGCTTGCTGGGGAAGGCGTGCACCGAACCTACGACGAGCAGCACCGCGAGGAGCGCGAGCTTCTCCTTGACCCTGTTACCCACCATGGCGCAGCGCTGCAGTTAGCTCGCGTACGTCGCGCACATCTTCCAGGCCGGCGATGAGCGCGATGATGCGCTTCACGGCATCGGCGCCTAGGAAGCCCGCGGCCGCCGTGCGTAGCTTCTCCTCGATCTCGGGACGCGACAGCGGATCGCCGGGATCGCCCTTGGGCGCCGCCCGCCGGTCGCGGTGCACGCCGCCATCCAACGTGCGGATCTCTACCGCGGCGCCGGTGCCCTCGACCTGGGGATCGATTTCGACCTTTACGCGCTCGCGTGCAAACGTGTCGACGACCGGATCCTGATAACGGCGCGGCTCGAATTGCTCGAGCCAGCAACGCCGATCGTGCAGCACGATCGAGGTCACGTACGGCGTGGAGAGAAGCGCCTTGAACTTGTCGTTCCAGGCGAGAGTGCCGTGCATGTCGTAAACCGTCTTCGACAGCCCAACCCGCACCGAGGCGATGCGCGCGGGCGCAAGCTCGTGGGCTCGCGCAAGAGCGAAGAGGCAAGTGATGACGGTCTGGATCGAGCTCGCCGCCGGCCAGAGCCGCAGCGCGATGTTCTCGAGCTCCCAGCGACTGCCGAGATCCGCTGTCACCGCCTCGGGCGCGCCGCCGTCGGAATAGGCGTTGAAGATGCCGCCATCCTGGTGCGCCAGGATATCGGCCGATGCGGTGAAGCCCTGCTCGGCGAGAAGCCCCGCGAGCAGGCCTGACAGAGCGCCGCGCGACTGCTGGAACTTGATGGTCGGCGTGCCCCAGTGCGCGAAGGTGCCGGCGGACTGGCTGCCGGCGAGGCCGAAGGCGTGGCGCTGGCGCTCGGCATCGAAGCCGAGCAGCTTCCCGACCGCGGCTGCGCCGCCGAAGGGGCCGATGACGCCCGGCGAGTGCCAACCGCGCTCGCGGAACGCGGCGTACTTGGTGCCGAGGCCAACGCGCACGGTCGTTTCGAGTCCAGCGGCGAGCCCCGTGATGAGCGCGCGGCCGTTCGCGCCGTTGCTCTCGGCGATGGCGAGCGCTGGCGGCACGACCTGCGGCGTGGTGTGGCAAAGCGTCGGCCGATGCACATCACACACGGTGACGGCGGTGATGAGATAGCCATTGAGCAGCGTCGCTCCGGCGAGCGAGAGCGGCTCGCCGCCGATGACCGTGGATTCGCACGAGGCGCCGAGGGAGGCGGCGAGAGCACGGATTTGCCGCGTTTCGTCGCCTTGCCGGCCGGCGATGGCGCTCGCGAGCGTGTCGAGCAAGATGTCCTTCACGCGCTCGCGGATGCGCGGCGGCAGAGCGTCGTAGTCGAGCTCGGCGACGAAGTTCGCGAGCGCGGCGGTCGGCGTAGTGTTCATTCGAGCTTGGCGCCGGAGTCCTTCACTGCCTTGGCCCATTTGCCGAGCTCGGCTTTGATGAGCGCGGTGAATTCCTCGGGCGAGGAAATTGCCGGCTCGGCGGCCAGGCTGACGAGGCGCTCGCGCATGTCGGGCTGCGCGTAGATCTTCGCCACCGTCGCGTGGATCTTCTGCAGCGCGGGGCCCGGAATGGCGGCGGGCGCGACGAGGCCATTCCAGCCGACGGCGACATAGCCGGGCAGCGCGCCTTCGTTCAGCGTCGGCACATCGGCAAGGGCGCTCACGCGCTCGGCGGTGGTGACGGCGATGGCGCGCGCCTGCTTGTTCTTGATGAGCGGCACGGCGGCGGGCGCGGTGGCGAAAGTCAGCTGCACTTCGCCACTGATCAACGCGAGCAGTTGCGGACCCGCGCCCTTGTAAGGCACGTGCACCAGGTCGACCGCGGCCATGCTCTTGAAGATTTCGGCCGTGAGATGGGGCTGGGAGCCGCTGCCCGCGGAGGAGTAATGCAGCGTGCCGGGCTTCTGCTTCGCGAGCGCGATCAACTCCTGCGCGCTCGCCGCCGGGACCGAGGGATGGACGATCAGCAGGCTCGGCAGGTTCACTAGATTGGTGATGAGCGTGAAGTCCTTCATCGGGTCGAAGCCGAGGTTCGGATAGATCGCCGGATTGATGGCGTGCGTGCCGACGGTGTTGATGAGGAGCACATGCGGATCGCCGCGCTGCTTGGCGACGTACTCGGAGGCGATGTTGCCGGCCGCACCGGGCCGGTTCTCAGCGATCACCTGCTGGCCCCACTCGTCGGTGAGCTTCTGCGCGAGCGTGCGCGCCAGGATGTCGGAGGTTCCGCCCGGCGGGAATGGAATGATGATGCGGACAGTGCGCGACGGGTACGGTTGCGATTGGGCGCTTGCCGCCGCGCAAAGAAGCGCGAGCAACGCCGCCGCGGTGCGTAGTAGCGCGTGCGTCATGCGGACCTCCTCCGGGGGATGATGGCATACTCGCTGCGACCACAGGAGCGCAGCATGAACAAACCCACCGAACGAGCGCTGGTAGCGCCGGCCGAAACGCCGCGCCGCGCGACGCGCAAAGGCGGCGAACTGATCGCCGAATTCCTGGTGCGGGAAAAGATCCCCTATGTCTTCGGTATCTGCGGCCACGGCAATATCGGCCTGCTCGATTCGCTCTACAACGTGCGAGACAAGGTGCGCCTCGTTTCGCCGCGTCACGAGCAGACGGCCGCGCACATGGCGGACGGCTACTTCCGCGTGAAGCACCAGCCGGTTGCCACGCTGACTTCGACGGGGCCCGGCTCGGCGAATCTCATCATGGCGCTGGCCGTCGCGCAGACCGATTCGTCCGCTCTGCTCGCGATCACCGCCAACGTGCCGACGTCGCAGTTCAACCGCGGGCCGTTCCAGGAGCTCAATCGCCACCATCAGGCCGACTTCCCGAACGTCATCAGGCCCGTGGTGAAGCGCAGCTTCCAGCCGAGCCGCGTCGACATGCTGCCGCTCTTCCTGCGGCAGGCGCTCAGCACTGCGGTGAGCGGGCGTCCAGGCCCGGTGAACCTGGACGTGCCGTTCAATCTCTTCCAGGAGGAAGCAGCGGCGGAGCTGGAGGGCCCGGCGGAGCGACTCGGCACGCGGCGTAGCGGCGCCTCGCCGGAGGAAATCCGGGCGGTCACCGGTATGCTCGCCGCCTCGCGGCGGCCGGTGTTCTTCATCGGCCATGGCGTGACGCTGTCGGAGGCGAGCAAAGAGCTGAGCGAGTTCGCGCGCAATTACCGCGTGCCGGTGATCAGCTCGCCCAACGGCATGGGCTGTCTCGACATGCGCGATCCGCTCTCGCTCGGCTTCATCGGCCGAAACGGCGCCTATCCGGCGAATCAGGCCGGTCGCCACGCCGATCTCGTCATCGCGGTCGGGGCGCGATTCGACGACCGCTCGGCGTCGTCGTGGATGCCCGGCTATTCGTGGAATTTCCCGGCGGCGAAGCTCGTGCATGTCGATGTCGACCATGCCGAGATCGGCCGCAACTACGTGCCGGACCTCGGCATCCTCGCCGATGCGCGCACCTTCCTGCGCCAGCTACTGGCGGAGGCTGCCGGCCGTCGCATCGACGGGGAAGCGCAATTCCGGCAGTGGCAGTCCGAGATCGTCGGCTGGCGCAAGGAGTGGCAGGACTACGTGCGGCCGAACTTTGAGGCGCATACCTCGCCCATCCGGCCGGAGCGCATCGTCGCTGACTGCCGCGCGGTGCTGACCGACGACGCGATCATCTCGCTCGACTCGGGCATCCACCACAACTGGTTCATGCAGTTCTGGGAGGCGCGCCAGCCGCAGACCATGCTCAACACCTGGGGCTATTCCGGCATGGGCTTCGGGCCAAGCTCCATCCTCGGCGCGAAGCTCGCCGCGCCGGATCGGCCGTGCGTGTCGATTTGCGGCGACGGCGGCTTCACCATGGTGTCGCACGTCCTCTGCACCGCCGTCGAATACGACATCCCGGCGGTCTGGGTGGTATGGAACAACTTCGCCTGGGCGGCAATCCGCGACCTGCAGTACGCGTACTTCGACGGCCGCGAGCACGGCACGGCGTTCTACCAGGGGTCGGAGCGAAAGCCGTATAACCCGGATTTCGCCGCGTGGGCGCGCGCCGCGGGAGTGGAGGGGATGACGATCACCCGCTCGCAGGATTTCAGGGGCGCGCTCGAGCATGCGGTCAAGCTGGGCAGGCCCTGCCTGATCGATGTCCATGTCGATGCGAACATCCGGCCCCCCGGCACCGGTGCTTGGGCGTTGCCGCCGATACCGCACACGGAGCCGATCTACGGGAAGAAACATGTCCGCTGAGAAGCCGCCGTACCGGCCAAGCATCCGTAACGTTGTGGAGACGCCGTGGCAACAGTTTCCCGGCCATTTCGGCGGCGCGCTGTCGAAGCCGCTCGTGCGGCCGGAGACCGCGGGCTCGCGGCGGGTTGACTACCGGATTTCCACCTACCAGCCGATGGCGTACGTCGAGACGCACAGCCATCAAGTCCAAGAGCAGATCTACCACGTGCTCGAGGGTGAGGGTGCCATGGAGATCGACGGACAAAAGACCATCGTGCGCAAGCACGACGTGATCTTCATTCCACCTGGGGTGCGACATTCCATCCGCAACGACGGGCTCACGGACCTGACCTTCATCGTCGTCACGACGCCGGTCGAGGACCGGTAAGGCGTTGCTGGGCTAGGCGGCTCGCGCCCGGGCGCGCTCGCACGCCAACGCCGCTTCGTGCGCGGCCTCGGCGAGCCCCACTTCTCCCGTCACCCACTCCACGATCGGCAGGAACTGCTTGCACTCGGCCTGCGCGAACCCCGGGTTCATCTCGAAGATGCCGGTGCCGCTCTCCGCCGCTTTCAGGTAGACGTCGGAGTCGACGAGACGCGCAAGAAGCTTCAGTCCGAGCGAGTCAAGCATCTGCTGCAGCGGCGCATACGCCGGCATCGAGCGGCGCACCTTGTTTGCCACGACGGCCATCTTGATGTGGCCAGTCCTCATGCGACCCATGGCCGCGAGCTCGCGGATGAAGTTGCCCGTGGCGTGCAGGTCGATGCTCGAGGGCACGAGTGGAATGAGGACCGAGCTCGAGCGCTCGAGCATCTCGTGGAGGAGGACGCCCGAGGCGCCGGCGGGCGCGTCGATGACCAGATGCCGCGTCTCGGGCGGCACGTACATCTCGAAGCTTCGCAGCTGGCCGAATTTGCCCGGCGCCGCGTTGGCCGCATGGATCCTCGCGCCGGCAGGCGAGCGTAGCCGCAGCCAATGCAAGCTCGACCCTTGCGGGTCGTAATCCATCAGCGTGACCGGGAGGTGTGCGGAAGCGAAATAGCTGGCGAGGTTTGTTGCGAGAGTGGTCTTGCCGGCGCCACCCTTCGGGTTCACTACAAGCGTTGTCTTCATCTTTTGGAGGGTAGCGGCCCCCTTCTTGTTGATTACGCTGTAAATGATGCGGTGCCCGAAAAAGAAATGCAAGCGCCGTCCGCGCTTTCGGGACCGCGGACCGATGCTTAGGCGGCCGGAAGTACCTTGCCGATGACGCGCAACGCCGCGCGCCCGGGGATCGAGGCGTTCGGATTGAAAGACGCCATCGCCGGCGTCTTCGCGTCGGTGCTCGCGACTCGCGTCTGCACCCACTGCGCGATCGGCACGAACTGCTGGCGCTCGGCTGCGGCCGTAATGAAGTCCATCTCGCACACGCCGACACCGGTCTCCGCGGCGGTGACGAAGACTTCCGAGTCGGACAGCCGGCCAAGCAGCGGGAAGTTGAGTGACGCGAGGAAGCGCTCGAGCGGCGCGTAGACCGGCGAAGTCTTCCTCACGCGGTTGGCGATCACCCCGAGACGGATGTGGGCGGTGCGAATGCGGCCCGCGAGCAGCAGGTCGCGAATGAAGTTGGCGCTGGCATGAATGTCGATGGCCGACGGTGCAACCGGGATCAGGATGCAGTGCGTGCGCACGAGCATTTCCTGGAGCAGCAACCCGCTTGCACCGGCGGGCGCGTCGATCACCAGCTCCCGCGTTTCCTCGGGAACACGCATGTCGACGCTGCGCAGCCGGCCCGGCTTGGCCGGTGCGCCGTTGGCGCCAAAGATGCGGGGAAGATGCGCCGGCCGCTGGCGCAGCCAGTTCAGGCTCGAGCCCTGCGGGTCGTAATCCATGAGCGCAGTCGCCGCGCCGGTGGCGGCCAAGTAAGCCGCCAGATTGGTGGCCACGGTCGTCTTGCCCGAGCCGCCTTTCGGATTGATGACCAGCGTGGTGTGAGTTCTCATGGCCGCGCTCACAGCGTAGACCCCGGCGGCTCGCTGAGGTATTAACTAGTGCGTAACGCCCTTTCCAGCGCCGTGGCGAGTCTGTGCACCAGTTCCTCAATTTGGCGCGCCTCGATGATGAAGGGCGGGGCGAGGAGCACGTGGTCGCCGTGTCGGCCATCAATGGTCCCGCCCATCGGATAGCAAAGCAGGCCCTCCTTCAGCGCCTCGGCCTTCACCCGGGCGTGAAGACCCGGCGTTGGGTCGAAGGGCGCCTTGGTTTCGCGGTCGCGTACGAGCTCGAGCGCCCATAAGAGGCCGCGGCCGCGAATGTCGCCCACGTGGGGGTGCCGAGCGAAATGCTCGCGGAGCGCCGTTTCGAGTAGCTCGCCGGTCGGCTTGACGCGGGCGAGCACGCCTTCGTCGTGCAGGCGCCGCTGCACGGCGAGCGCGCCTGCGCAGGCGGCCGCGTGGCCGTGGTAGGTGGTGCCATGCTGGAAGAAGCCGCTGCCGGCGGCGATCGCATCGTGGATCTGTCCGGCGACGACGGCGGCGCCGATGGGTTGGTAGCCGGCGCCGAGGCCCTTGGCGATGGTGACCATGTCCGGGACGACGCCTTCCGGCTGGAAGGCCCAGGTCGTGCCGCAGCGGCCCATGCCGCACATCACCTCGTCGAGGATGAGCAGGATGCCGTGCCGGTCGCAGATCTCGCGCAAGCGCCGGAAGTAGCCGGGTAGCGGCGGTGCGGCGCCGAGCGTTGCGCCGGCAACGGTTTCGGCAACGAATGCGATCACCGTACGTGGTCCCAGACGCTCGACCTCCCGCTCGAGCTCGGCCGCCAGCCGCGCGACATACGAGGCTTCGCTCTCATCGGGCTGTTGATCGCGATACGGGTAGCACGGGGATACATGGCTCGCGCGAACGAGGAGCGGCTCGAAAGGGGCTCGGCGCCAGCGGTTGCCGCCGACAGCGAGCGCGCCGAGCGTATTGCCGTGATAGGACTGGCGCCGGGCGACGAAATGCACGCGCTCGGGCTCGCCCTTTTCGATGAAGTACTGGCGCGCGAGCTTGAGCGCAGCCTCCATCGCTTCGGCGCCGCCGGCAGTGAAATACACCTTGTCGAGCGGGGCCGGCGCCGTCGCGACGAGCCGTTTGGCGAGCGTCTCCATCGGCTCGTTGGTGAAAAAGGACGTATGCGCATAGGGCAGCCTTGCGAGCTGCCGCGCAATCGCGTCGCTCACCGCCCGATCCGAATGTCCGAGGCACGACACGGCCGCGCCGCCCGAGGCGTCGAGATAGCGCCGACCCTCCCGATCGATCAGGTAGACGCCATCGCCCGCAACTGCCACCGGATAGTCGTGGCGCGCGTGGCGGTGAAAGACGTGGCTCATCGGCCGAGCTGCGAGGATAGCCTTGAATTGCCGCGGCGCGTACCCACATCGATCCTATGAACGTCACCACGGCGAGTTTCGAGCGGGAGGTGATCGTCGCGTCGCAGACGCTGCCGGTCGTCGTCGATTTCTGGGCGCCCTGGTGCGGGCCGTGTCGTGCGCTTGGGCCGGTTCTCGAGCGCCTGGCGGCCGAATTCGCCGGCCGCGTGAAGCTCGTGAAGGTCAATTCCGACGACAACGTCGAGCTCGCCGCACAGTACGGCGTGCGGTCGATTCCCTACGTGCTCGCTTTCAAGGCGGGCCGGCCAGTGGCGCAGTTCCTGGGCGCCATCCCCGAAGGCCAGGCGCGGGCGTTCTTCGAGCGGCTCCTGCCGTCGGCCTCGGAGCAGGCGCTGGCGCGTGCCGAAGCGCACTTCGCGGCCAAGCGCTATGACGACGCCGAACGCGAGCTCACGCTTGTGAAGCCCGACCCCGACTGGGACGCTCGCATCGACGCGCTGCGCCAGGGCATCGGTTTCGCGCGCGCGCAAAGCGAGGCGCCGGCGGAGCGAGAGCTGCGCCAGCGACTGGCCAATGATCCGGCGGACCATGAAGCGCGCCTCGCGCTTGCCGGGCGCTACGCCGCGGAGCGCCGCTACCGCCAGGCGATGGATGAGCTCCTCGAGATCGTGCGCCAGGCAAAGGAATGGCGCGATGGCAAGGCACGCCTGCAGCTGCTCGCGATCTTCAATCTCGCCGCAGCCGAGCCCGATCTCGTCGCCGAATACCGCAAGAAGCTCGCCGCGGCGCTCTACTAGCGCGCCATAGCTCCTCCGGCGCAGGCCGCGGGCGACGAGCGCTTGCGGTCGGCCGCCTATCATCGGCGCGTGCGAAAGGTGCTGGTGATGGCGGCTCTATCAGTCGCGACAATGGCTCAGGCAACGGAGGACGGACTGCGCGCGGAACTCACGCTCGTAGCGCAGAAGCGCATCTATTTCGCGCATCAGTCGGTCGGCGCGAATCTGCTCGCTGGCGTGGCCGACCTCGCGCGCGAGGCCGGCGTGCCGCTTCGCATCGTCGAGACATCGCGCGGCGCCGATCTCGCACCGGGCGTGCTCGGCCATTTCTTCGTGCCGGAGAATGGCGCGCCGCTCGCCAAGCTCGCCAACTTCGCAGCCGCGCTCGGCGGACGCTCCAACGCAGACATCGCGCTCATCAAGTTCTGCTACGTCGATGTCGACGGCGCGACCGATGCGCAGGCCCTTTTCGCACGCTACCAGGCGACGATCGCGGAGCTGCGTGCGAAGAATCCGAACACGACCTTCGTGCACGTGACCCTGCCGCTGACGAGCGTGCAAACCGGCTGGAAGGCGCTCGCCAAGCGTCTCCTTGGTCGCGCGCCTTACGGCACGGTCGAAAACGTGCGCCGCGAGCAGTACAACGCGCTCTTGCGGCGTGCCTATGCCGGTCGCGAGCCGCTCTTCGACCTGGCGCGCATCGAATCGACGGCGCCCGATGGCCGCGCTGTCACGGTCGACTGGCAGGGCAGCATCGCCCCGGCAATGGCGAGTGCCTATACCGACGACGGCGGCCATCTCAACGAGCGAGGCCGCGTCATCGCCGCGCGCGCGCTTATCCGCGTGCTCGCGCAGGCGGCGGAGCCAGTACAAAATATCGACGGTTTCGCGACTCCTGTGCGGCTGTCGCGATAGATCAACGACTGGGTGGCCGGTCCTCAGGTACTGCCGGCCCCAGCGTTCCGCGACCTGCTGGAGATTGTCTCGCGCCGGCGTTAGCGAGCAGCGCCAGGAGCGCCGCCGGCTCGTAGGGCTTCGCGACGTGATGATCGAAGCCGGCGAGGTGCGCGAGCGCGCGATCGCGCGCGTCATCGCGCCCGGTGACCGCAACCAGCAGCGGTCGGGCGCTCGCATAGCGCTCGCGAAGGGTGCGCGCGACCTCGTAGCCGCTGACGAGCGGCATGCCGATATCGAGGAGCACCACGTCGGGACCGAAGTCGCGCACCATGTCGAGCACCGCGCGCCCCGAATAGACGCCGCGCACTTCATGGCCTTCGGCCCGCAGCAGCTCGAGCAGCGTGGCGACGGCGTCCTTCTCGTCGTCGCCAATCAGGATGCGCAATTGCTGCGGCATGCGTCGATTCTAGAGCGCGCGATTCGGCTCCGCTTATCGCTTTGTCCGTGAGTCGTCGTCAAACCGGCGTCTTGAGCTTCATCTGCTCGAGCGCGGCGCGGCCGGCGAACTGGAACGGATGGGCGAGGCTCTCCATCACCTCGAAATGGTTGTAGCCGTCGGCGACCACGAGCTGCATGGGTCGTGCGGCTTTCTTCAGCGCCTCGGCGAACTCGCGGCTCTGGCGCTGGAATTCCGGCGTCTCGAGCGTCCCATAGACCACGGTGATCGGCGCGTGGATGCGATCGAGATGGCGAATGGCGCTCAGCTCGGCGAGCGTGCCCTCGTCGAATTTCACGTAGTTCGCGCGCGCGGAAAGCGATACCGGATAGAGCTCGTAAATCCCGCTGATGAGCACGTAGCCTTTCACGACATCGGCGGGAAGGCCGAAATCGCGCTGCCAGTCGGTGCTCGCAAGCACGCTTGCCTGGTGCCCGCCCGACGAATGTCCTGAGACGTAGAGGCGCCCAGGATCGCCGCCGAAGCTCGCCGCATTGCGTGCGACCCAGGCAAGCGCGCGGCGGATCTGGTCGCTGATCGGCGCGAGGCGGCCGCCGACGTCCTGCACCCAGGCGAAATCGGGGACGACGAAATGGGCGCCGGCGGCGACGAACATCTCGGCGGGAAAGGCATAGTCCTTCGCCGCGCCACTGCGCCATGCGCCGCCGTGAATGAAGACGTGCACCGGCGCGTTAGGCCGTTGCGTGCGATAGATGTCCAGGCTTTCGATCGGCTGCGAGCCATAAGCGACGCGCCGCGCGGCTCCCAGGCGCGAGCGCGCGAGCTCGCTGTTGCTCGCATAGCGCTTCAGCACCTGTTGCAGGTTGGGCGCGTACTTCGACTGGTCGTAGGCCGCGTCGAGCGCCGCCTGGTCGTAGTCAAGGAACACCTTCGGCGCCTGCGCGAGCGCCGGCGCGGCGGCAAGCGCTCCCGCGGCGGCCATGAAGTTACGTCGGTTCATGCCTCCTCCTCTAAGATGCGAGTCATGCCGGAGGTGATCGTATTCAAGAGCGGCAGCTATCGCTACATCAAGGCGGGCTTTCAGTTCTCGAGCGGCGTGGCAGCCGAGGCCGGCTTCGCCATCGAGCGCGCCCGGTTCGCTCGGCCGCTGCCGCTGGCGGCGGGACTGGCCGCGGTCGAGGCGCATCTCGCGGCGCTCGGCCGCCCGAGCACTTCGTTCGCCGCGTGCGAGCTGCGCTCGCCCGAGCCCTTCAGCGAGCAGGGGTTCGAGGATTTCAACCGCGAGTACGTGAAGACGCTCGAGCGCTGGGGCATTTACCGCGACGAAAGAAACCCGGTAGCGCGCACCAACGTCTGTCCGCAGTACGACAAGCCTCGCGAGCCGCTGCTGTACGCCTTCTCGTACACCGTCCCGAACGATTCGCGCCGCGGCAGCTTCATCATTGCCGGTGGCGCCGAGGTGCGGGGCGGTCCGCAAGGCTACGCGGCGCGCACCGTGCGCTACGGCGAGACATCGCCCGATGCGCTGCGCGACAAGGTGCGCTTCGTCGTCGGCTTGATGGGCGAACGGCTGAAGGCCCTCGGCTTCTCATGGGCGGATGCGATCAGCACGCAGGCCTACACGATCCACGACATCGGCGCGCTGATCGGTCCGGAGATTGCCGCCGACGGCGCGATGCCGGGCGGGCTCGCCTGGCATCTGGCGCGGCCGCCGGTCGTCGGGCTAGAGTTCGAGATGGACGTGCGCGGCGCCGCGCGCGAGATCGCGCTCTAGAGCGCAGCCGCCGTTCCGACGCGCTCGCGAATGCGGCGCAGGAAGACCCCCATCACCTCGCGGTAGAGGGCGTCCTTCAATACCTGGTCTTCGTTGCCCGCATCGATGTTCGGGTTGTCGTTGATCTCGATCACGTAGCAGTGCTCGCCGGCGAGCTTCAAGTCGACACCATAGAGCCCGTCGCCAATCAGGTTCGCGGCGCGCAGCGCGGTGTCGACGACCACGCGCGGCGCCTCGCCAATGGAGAGCGCCAGCGTCTTCCCCTCCGAGTGCGCATCGTGGTCGTACTTGTGCACCTGCCAGTGGCCGGGCGCCATGAAATACTGGCAGACGAAAAGCACGCGCCGGTCGAGGACCGTCACGCGCCAGTCGAAGTCCGTCGGCGTGTACGCCTGCGCGATGATCAGCTCCGACTTGGCGAGCATGGCGCGCACCAGCTTGTCGAGTTCCGCGCGATCGTTCGCCTTGTGCACGCCGGTGGAGAAGCCGCCACCGGGCTCCTTCAACACCACCGGCAGGCCCAGGGTCGGGGCGATCGCGTCGACGTTGTCGCGATGAACCATCACCGTGCGCGGCACCGGGATGTGATGGCGCGTGAGGAGCTCGTTCAGGTACACCTTGTTGTTGCATTGGAGGATCGAATCGGGCTCGTCGATGACCACGAGGCCGAGATCGGCGGCGCGCTTGGCGAAGCGGTACGTGTAATGGTCGAGGAAGGTCGTATCGCGCACGAACAGCGCGTCGAATTCGCCGAGGCGATCGATCGCCTGCTTGTCGATGATCTCCGCGTGCATGCCGAGCGCCTTTGCCGCCTGCAGGAAAGCATCGAGCGCGCTGCGATTGGAAGGTGGCAGCGGCGCATCGGCGTTGTAGAGGATGGCGAGCGATGGCTGCCCGGAACGTCGTGCGCCCGGGGGCGGCCGGCCATGCAAATAACGGGTCGCCGCCTGCACGAGCACCGATCGGTCTGCCGGCGCGATGTCGGCGACGCTCAGCGCCCGCACCTTCTGCAGGCGCCAGCCACCGCGGCTGCGGCGCAGCGTGGCGCGCAGGAGCGGCGCCTTCGCCAGCGCGAAGAGCCGCTCGGCGAGGGCATCGCGCTCGCCCTTCGCATCGGCACCGAAATACGCCTCGATCTCGAACGCTTTGACTGCGGGCGCTACCTGCGCCGCGAGCGCCTCGATCTCCCGTGCGGCCGGCGCGTTCGCAACGCTCGCGTGCAGGTCCTCTAGCGCCTTTGCCGTCGGCAGCGGCCGATGCCCGCGCGCCTCGGCGAGCAGCGAGACATAAAACCCGGCATCGTCGGTGCGCGCGCACCGGCACAGATTGAGCACGTGGCGGTATTGGTCGTTGTGCGCCGCCGGGCCGGTGAGGTAGGACTTGGCGCTGGTGACGGCGACGCCGGGGATCTCGTGCGGCCAGTCCTCCTCGCGGTTGACGACGATCAACGCCTTCATGACGCTTCGATGCCTGGGTCGTCTTGGGTCACGCGGGGGCAACCTGCAGGATCGATGCCCGGTAAAGTAACGCCCCGCATGCCCGAACTCGTCTGCCATCCGCACACGCCGAGCCGCGTCGCTCGCGCCGTCACCATAAAAGTGACCCGCAGCGTCGATGCGAAGTTATCCCTGCATTACCAGCTGCACGGCGCTGTCGCCCGCATGCACATCCCGGCGCCGGCCCCCGCGCGCATCGGCTGGGAATTGTGGCGGCACACTTGCTGCGAGCTCTTCGTGCGACGCGAAGGCGACGAGGCGTATCACGAGTTCAATTTCTCTCCATCCGGCGAATGGGCCGCCTTCGCCTTTAGCGGCTACCGCGACGGCCGCTCGCTCACCGATGAAAACCTGAATCCCCAGGTCGCGGTTGAATCCCAGCCCGAACGGCTCGATCTTTACGCGCTCGCCGACTTGGCGCGCCTTTCCCCGTCCTACCGTCAGGGTCGCCTGCGGGTCGGGCTCGCGGTCATCATCGAGGAGGAAACCGGCGGCTATTCGTACTGGGCGCTGCGCCATCCCCCCGGGAAGCCGGACTTCCATCGTCAGGAGGCCTTTGCATTGGTGCTCGAATGAAGTTCGGCATTGACCGGCTGCTGGCGGACGCGCGTCTGCGCGCACCTCTCGCGGGCAAGCGCGTCGCGCTCCTTGCGCATCCGGCGTCCGTCCTGCGCGATCTCACGCACAGCCTGGACGCGCTGGCCGCACTGCCGGGCCTTAAGCTCACCGCCGCGTTCGGCCCGCAACACGGCCTGCGCGGCGACAAGCAGGACAACATGATCGAATCGCCGGATTTCAGCGACCCGGTTCATGGCATACCGGTGTTCAGCCTGTATGGCACGGTGCGCCGTCCGACGCCGCAAATGATGGATAGCTTCGACGTCCTGCTGGTCGATCTCCAGGATCTCGGCTGCCGCGTGTATACCTTCATCACCACGCTGCGCTATGTGCTCGAGGCGGCCGCCACGCATCGCAAGGCGGTGTGGGTGCTCGATCGACCGAACCCCATTGGCCGCGCGGTGGAAGGCACGCGCCTTCGCGCGGGCTGGGAGAGCTTTGTCGGCGCGGGGCCGCTGCCGATGCGCCACGGCCTGACCATGGGGGAGCTCGCGCAGTGGTACCGGCAGACGCTGCGGCTGGATGTCGAACTGCAGGTCATCGCGATGCAAGGCGGGTTGGCCGAGGGCTGGCCCGTAGGCGAACGGGTGTGGATCAATCCCAGTCCGAACGCACCGAACGTCGCCATGGCGCGCTGCTATCCCGGAACCGTGATGCTCGAAGGCACGACCCTCTCGGAAGGCCGCGGCACGACGCGGCCGCTCGAGCTCTTCGGCGCGCCGGACATCGACGCGCGAGAGCTGGCGCGCAGCTTGCGCACCCTGGCGCCGCAATGGCTACAGGGTTGCGTGCTGCGCGAATGCTGGTTCGAGCCGACCTTTCACAAGCATGCGGGCAAGCTGTGCGCGGGCGTGCAGATCCATGCCGAGGAGCCGCTCTACGGGGCGCGGGCGTTCCAGCCCTGGCGCCTCATGGCCGCGGCATTCAAGGCGCTGCGCAAGCTCGCGCCCGAGTACCCGCTGTGGCGCGACTTCCCGTACGAGTACGAGCACGATCGCCTCGCCATCGATCTGATCAACGGCGGCGAAGCATTGCGCCGCTGGGTCGATGATGCCGCCGCTGCGCCGGCCGACCTCGATGCTCTGGCGGCGCCGGACGAGCAATCGTGGCGCGAGGAGCGTGAATCCGTGCTTCTTTACCGGTGATTTGCTAGAGTCGCGCGCATGAATCCCGTCTTGGAAGGCGCGCTCATCGGTCTCGCGATCGGGGCGGTGCTCGTCCTCTTCGAGTTCATGATGCTGAACAAGGAAGTGAACGAGCGCGCGAAGAAATTCAACCGCAAGGCCGAGTTCGACGTGACCGAGCGGCGGCGCATGGCGACGATCACGCGCTTCGCCTGCATCCTGCCGATCGCGTTCGCCGCCGGCTTCTGGCTTATCTGGGGCTGATCTATGGCAAAGCCGCCCGCACGCCGCGCCGACGACATGAGCGCTGACGAAGTGAAGCAGTTCTGGCACGGCTTCTGCGAGCGCAAGCGCATCGATCCGGCGATCCGCGCCCGCGGCGACAAGAAAATCGACGAGGACCCGGATTACTGGGCCGACCAGACGATGATGAAGCTGCTCGAAGCGGTCTCTACGTAAGGCCTATTTCCAGTCGTCGTCTTCCGGTGGCAGCGGCGCCACCTTCGGCATCTTGTCCTTGCGGTGCAACCAGCCGTAAAGAAACATCCCGCCGATCCCGGCGAGGACCACCAGCAGGAACACCAGAAGCCAAAGCACGCCGCTACTCATCGCGGTTTCCGCTATTTGCCCAGTCCCATGCGTTTGCCGGCGTCGGTATAGACGCGGATCTTGTCCTTCATGAACGCGTCCATCTTGTCCAGGCCGACGTCGATCAGCTCAAAGCCGCTCTTTGCCGCGAGTTCCTTCATCTCCGGATCGGCGTTGAGCGCCGCCCACAGGTCGGAGAGCCGTTTGCGCGCCTCCGGCGGAGTGGACTTCGGCACGCCGATGCCGCGATAGGCGCCATCGACCCAGTCGACGCCGAGCTCACGGAAGGTGGGCACCTCGGCCAGCAGCGGATGGCGCTTGTCCATTGCCACGGCGAGTGCCCGTACCTTGCCCTTGTTGTTGATCGCGAACGCCGTATAGGACATCGCGCCCTGGACATGGCCGCCGATCACGGCGGTGGTCATGTCGCCCGTCCCCTTGAATGGCACGTAGGTGGTTTTCACGCCGAAGACCGCGTTCAGCCGCTCGTGCGCCATGTGGTTCGCCGAGTTTAGCCCGGAGCCGCCGAGGCTAATCTTGCCCGGGTCGGCCTTCGCCGTTCGCACGAAGTCCTGGAATGTCTTGATCGGGCTCGCCTCGGCGACCACCAGCGCGTCCGGCGTGTAATGGAACCAGTAGACCGGCGTGACTTCGTCGGTCTTGTACTGCACCGTGCCTTCCATAGGCTGCAGCACGATGTGTGGCAGGTTGATGCCGGCGATGTTGTAGCCATCGCCCGGCAGCTGGTTGAGCTGCGTCCAGAGGAGGCCGCCGCCCGCGCCCGGCTTGTACTGGATGATCGTCTCGACCGCCGGGCATTTCTTCTTCAGGACGAGCTGCTGGTGCCGCGCCGAGAGGTCGGATTCGCCACCGGCCGGGAAGGCCTGCCAGTAGAGAATGTTTTTCTCCGGGCATGGCTGCGCAGTGGCGGGCAGCGCGACGACGAGCGCAGCGAGGAGTGAGCAGATTTTTGCGCGCATGTTCAGTCCACCTTCATGCCGGTGTCTTTGACGAGCTTGGCCCACTTGGCGATGTCGGCGCGAACGAACTTGCCGAACTCCTCGGGCGACATATCCATCGGCACGGCGCCCTGCTTGGCCCAGTTGTCTTTTACGTCGGGAGCGTGAATCACCTTTTTCACCTCCGCGCTCAGCCGCTCGAGTATCGGCTTCGGCGTCGCCGCCGCTGCCATCAGGCCAAGCCAGATGGTCGCTTCGTAATCCGGCACGCCCGCTTCGGCGACGGTCGGAATGTCGGGCGTCACGGAAGAGCGCGACTTGCCCGTGGTGCCGAGCGCTTTCAGCTTGCCGGCGCGCACCTGCGCGACGATGGTGCTGATCGCGTCGAACATCATGTCGACCTGGCCGCCGAGCACTGCGGTGCGCGCCTGATCCGAACCTTTATGCGGCACGTGCACGATGTCGACGCCGGCCATGTGTTTGAAGAGCTCGCCCGCCATGTGGTAAGGCGTCCCCGGGCCGGACGAGGCGTAGTTCAGCTTTCCCGGCTGTGACTTGGCGAGCGCGATGAACTCGCGCAGGTTGTTCGCCTTCACCTTGGGCGCCGCGACCAGCAGCAGATCCTGCGAGTTGATTCCGGTGATCGGGGCGAGGTCACGCATCAGGTCGTACGGTTTTTTCTGAATGAGCGTCTCATTCACCGTGTGCGTGTTCGACATCACGAGCAGCGTGTAGCCATCGGGCGCGGACTTTGCCACCGCGTCGGTGCCGATCACCGCGCCGCCGCCGGGGCGATTCTCGATGACGAAGGGCTGCCCCATGGTCTCGGAGAGCTTGGCCGCGAGGACACGACCATAGACGTCCGCCGAGCCGCCCACGGCATAGGGCACGACGACCTTCACCGGATGCGCCGGATAGTTCTGCGCCGGCGCCGCGCCGGCTGCGAGCAACAACGCGAACGCGGCTAGGCTGCGAAGCATCTGTCCTCCTGTTTTGCTAATTGGAATAAGCTCGGGCCATGAGAATACTCGTCACCGGCGCGGCGGGCTATATCGGTTCCGCGCTGGTGCGCGCGCTCGGCGAGGCGAAGGTAATTGCCACCGACCAGGCGTCGATGCCCTTCGCGAATGCCGTCGTCGGCAACATCGCTTACCCGCAGTTTGCGCGTTCGTTCATCACACCCGAGATCGAGGTGGTATTCCATCTCGCCGCGCTGGTTTCGGGCGGCGCGGAAGCGAACTTCGAGCTCGGCACCAAGGTAAACCTGGATGCGACGCGTGATCTGCTCGAAGCCTGCCGGCTTGGCGGCCACTGCCCGAAGTTCGTCTTTGCCTCGTCGATCGCGGTGTACGGCGGCGATCTACCGGAGACGGTGACCGATGAGACGGCGCCGCTGCCGCGCATGTCATACGGCGCGCAGAAGCTGGTCGGCGAAGTGCTGATCGATGATTACAGCCGTCGCGGCTACATCGATGGACGCGCGCTGCGCCTCCCTGCGGTCCTCGTGCGCCCGCAGAGCGCGAACACCGCGGTGTCAGGCTGGTCGAGCGCCATCATCCGCGAGCCGCTGGCGGGGCGCGATTACGTCTGTCCGGTCGCGCCGCACACGCGCCTCGCCTGCATCTCGGTAGCGCGCGTGGTGCAGGCGTTCACGCGCATGGCCGAATTGCCCGCCGCGGCCCTGGGTGCACGACGCACCGTGCTGCTGAGCGGCATCTCGGCGAGTGCCCAGGAGATGTGGCAGGCGGTGAAGCCACGCGCTCGCGCTCAGGTGCGCTTCGAGCCCGATCCGCGGCTGCAGCCGCTAATGGACGCGGCGCCGAAGGCGACGTCCTCAAGGCGCGCCGCGGCGCTCGGCCTGCCTGCCAGCGCGTCCATCGACGAGATCGTACGTGAATACGAAGAAGCTGCCCTCGCGCATCACGGTTGAGGGACTCGACCGCGCGCCCCACCGCGCTTTCCTGCGCGGCTTGGGCCTCGCGGACGCCGATCTGGCAAAGCCTTTCGTCGGCATTGCCTCGACCGACGGGCGCGTGACGCCGTGCAATGCGCTCCTCGGCGGCTTTGCGCGCGAGGCAGCCGCGGCGGTGCGCGAGGCGGGCGGCGTGCCGTTCGACTTCGCTTCGATTTCCGTCGCCGACTCGATGTCGATGAACCATGGCGGCATGCGCTACTCGCTCGTATCGCGCGAGATCATCGCCGACGGGGTCGAAGCGGTGGTGCGCGGCCACGCGTACGACGCGCTCGTCGGCTTCGCCGGCTGCGACAAGACCCTGCCCGGCATGATGATGGCAATGGTGCGCCTCAACGTGCCCTCCGTGTTTGTCTACGGTGGCGCAGCGCTGCCCGGCGAATGGCGCGGACGCGAAGTCACGGTGCTCGACACTTATGAAGCCGTCGGCGCGGTGCTGGCCGGGCAGATGAAGGAGGGCGAGCTTGCCGAGCTCGAGCGCGTCTGCCTGCCAACGCTTGGCTCGTGTCCCGGGCAGTTCACTGCCAACACCATGGCGATGGTCGGCGAGACGCTCGGCCTCGCTGCGCCCGGCAGCGCGACGCTGCCGGCGGTGGCCCCCGAGCGCAGCGCCACGGCGCGCGCCGCGGGCACCATGGCCATGCGCATCCTCGAGCGCGGCGGGCCGCTGCCGCGCGAGCTCGTCACGCGCAAGAGCCTCGAAAATGCGTGCGCCGCGGTCGCGGCCACCGGCGGGTCCACCAACGCCGCGCTGCACATCCCGGCGATCGCCCACGAGGCAGGGATCCGCTTCACGCTCGAAGACTTTGCGCGCGTCGCGAAACGCACGCCGCTGATCGCCGATCTCAAGCCCGGGGGTCGCTTCCTTGCGAAGGATCTGCACGCCGCGGGCGGCGTGTATGCGGTACTGAAAGCGCTTCTCGAGCGCGGTGCGATTCACGGCAATTGCCTGACGCTCACGGGAGAAAGACTGGAAGCGGCGCTCGAGAAGCATGCGGGCGCCGATGGCGAAGTCGTGCGGCGCGAGCCGATCATGAAGACGGGTGGGCTCGTCGTCCTCAAGGGGAATCTCGCGCCGGAAGGCGCGCTCATCAAGGTGGCGGGCTTGAAGGCACTGAGGTTCGCGGGGCGTGCGCGTGTCTTCGATTCGGAGGAGGCGTGTGCCGATGTCGTGAAGCGCCGTGCTTACAAGGAAGGCGAAGTGCTGGTCATCCGCTACGAGGGACCGAAAGGCGGTCCCGGCATGCGCGAGATGCTCGGCGTCACCGCGCTCCTCTATGGCCAGGGCATGGGCGAGAGGGTGGCGCTCCTCACCGATGGCCGCTTCTCCGGCGCGACGCGCGGCATGATGATCGGCTATGTCTCGCCGGAGGCCGCGGCCGGCGGGCCGATCGCGCTGGTGAAGAACGGCGATCGCGTCCGCATCGATGCGGCGCGCGGGCGGCTCGAATTGCTCGTCAGCGCAGCCGAGCTCAGGCGGCGCAAAGCACGGGCGCCGAAGCGCGCGCTTGGCGGGGCGCTCGAGAAATACGCAGCGCTCGTCGGCTCCGCGCACCTCGGCGCGCTGACGCATGGGAGATCGGCATGAGCCTCGACCTCGTCGATGCCGGGCGCGACGTGCCAGAGGACTTCAACGTCGTCATCGAGATCCCGATGAACGCGGAACCCGTGAAGTACGAGGTCGACAAGCAGAGCGGCGCGATCTTCGTCGACCGCGTGCTAACCACGCCGATGCGCTATCCGTGCAATTACGGCTACGTGCCACGCACGCTCTCCGGCGACGGCGATCCGGTCGACGTGCTGGTGGTGATGCCGCTGCCGCTCGTGCCGGGCTGCGTGATCCGTTGCCGGCCCATCGGCATGCTGGCGATGCGCGACGAGGCCGGTGAAGACACGAAGGTCGTGGCCGTTCCGCTGGACGAGGTGTTCCCGGCGTATCGCGACCTCCGCGAGCCGGCGGATCTGCCCGAGCTCACGCGCGAGCGGATCGTGCACTTCTTCGAGCACTACAAGGATCTGGAGAAGGGTAAATGGGTGAAGATCGAAGGATGGCAGGGCGCGCAAACCGCGCGCCGCGAGATCGTGGAGAGCGCGCGGCGCTTCAGCGCGCTGCCGCCGAAGGAGCGTCCGCCCTTCTGAGCCAGTAGGCGAAAGTCGCCCGCACGATGGACGGCTGCAGCAGGAAGGCGCGCGCTTCCTCGGCGAGTTCGCGCTTCACCTCCTTCACGCCGCCGGCCGCCATGGCACGCAGCTGCATGCGCGCCGCGCGCTCGAAGAACACCGCCAGGTAGGTGGCTTCCTCGACGCTCGCACCGGCAGTGAGCAGGCCGTGGTTGGCGAGGAGAATGCATTTCTCGGCGCCGAGCGCCGCGCTGATGATGCGGCCTTCGTCATCCGCAACCGGGACACCGGGCCACTCGGCGAGATGCGCGCAGCCGTGGAGCATCGCGCTGTCCATGTGAATCGTGCGCAGGCGCTCACCGGTCGCAGCGAGCGCCGAGGCATAGGGCGCGTGCGTATGGATGATCGCCTTGACGTCGGCGCGCTGGCGGTAGATCCAAACGTGGAAGCGCACGCCCGGATTCGGGCGTCCCCCCGTGACGGGCTGCAGGTCATCGTCGACCAGCACCATGCGCTCGGCGGTCGCCTCCTCGAAGCCGTAGCCGAATTGCAAGGTCCACCAGCGGCCCGGCTGCTCGGCGCGCGCGGTTACCTGGCCGGCGAGGCCCGACTCGTGGTCCTCGTGCGCGAGGATACGGCAGGCACCCGCGAGTGCCTCGCGCGCCGGCAGATCGGTCGCTGGGAAATCGACCGCCATCTCGCGATTCACGCGTTCGATGAAGTCCTGCTTCATTTCATGAAGCTCGGCAAAAGGGTGGAAATGATCGGGAAGGCAACGAGGATCGCGAGCCGCACGCAGTCTACGGCGACGAACGGCATGACGCCGCGGAAGATGGTGCGCGTGGGCACCTGCGGCAGAAGGGTATTCAGGACGAAAAGGTTCATGCCGACCGGCGGGCTGATGAGGCCGATCTCGACCACCACCACGATCAGGATGCCGAACCACACGGGATCGAGGCCCATGTGCACGATCAACGGAAAGAACAGCGGCACGGTGAGCAGGATCATCGACAGCTCTTCCATCGCCGTGCCGAGGATCACATAGATGACCATGATTGCGGCCACGACCATGAGCGGGTTCACCTCGAAGCGTGACACGAACGCCTTCAGGTCCGCCGGCATGCTGGTGATGTTCACAAACTCGGCGAACATCAGCGCGCCGATCAGGATCATGAAGAGCATCGAGGTGGTGCGCGCGCTCTCGAGCAGCGCCTCGTAGAGCGCGCGCCAGCCAAGCGCGCGGCGCGCGAGCGCAAATACCATGGCGCCGAAGGCGCCGACGCCCGCACCTTCGACCGCCGTGAAGACGCCGCCGTAGATGCCGCCCATCACCAGGGTGAAGAGCGCGATGACGCTCGAGACGCCCTTGTAGATGAGCGACATCACGAACACGACGAAGGCGCCGATCACCGCGGCGTCATCGCTTGCCAGCCAGCCGAAGCGCACGGCGAGCCAGATGAGGATGCCGACGGCGACGAACCATTGCAGGCCGGCGACGGTCGCCCAACGCTCGCGCCAGGGGGTGCGCTCGCCCGGCGGGCCGGCGCGCGGGTCGCGGATGGTCACGTACTGCACGGCGAGGCACAGGAGCACCGTAGCGAGGATGCCGGGCAGGACGCCGGCGGCGAACAGCTTGCCGATGTTGGTCTCGGTCATGATGCCGTAGATCACCATGATGGTCGACGGCGGGATCAGGATGCCGAGCGTGCCGCCGGCGGCGATCGAGCCGGTCGACAGATAGTCGGCGTAGCCGAAGCGTTTCATCGACGGATAGGCCACCTTGGCGAAGGTGGCGGCGGTGGCGATCGACGAGCCGCAGATGGCGCCGAAGCCGGCGCAGCCGACGATCGTCGCCATGGCAAGGCCGCCGCGCAGGTGACCGATGAAGGCATAGGCGGCGCGAAACAGCTCCTGCGACATGCCGGCGCGCGTCACGAAGTTGCCCATCAGGATGAAAAGCGGCACGACGGAGAGCGTGTAGTTGCGGCCGGTCTCGTAGACCTTGGTCTGCGCCATGGCGAGCGCGCCGCCCCAGCTCCAGTCGCGCATGTAAGCGTAGCCGACGACACCGACCACCGCCATGGCGAGCGCGATCGGGATGCGCATGAAGGCGAGCAGCATCATCGCCGCAAGCCCGATGAGCGCTTCGGTCATCGGCTCAGGTGGTGGCGCGCCCGGCGTGGCGCGTGCCCGGCACGAACACCTTGAAGACATGCACGAAACCGGTGAGCGCAATCATCGCCGCCATGAAGTACACGAACGGTCCGACCGTGACGCGCAGGACGTCGGTCGTGTCGCCATACGAGGAGATGCGTGCCGCCTTGATCAGCATCTGCCAGGTGAGGAAGAAGAACGTCGCCGCCACGAGCGCATGCACTGCGCGCACCAGCAGGTCGACCGCCCGCGGCGGCAGCATGCGATCGATGAAATCCATCGTCACGTGCTCATCGCCGTGCGACACGAGCGGCAAGCCGGCGAAGATCAGGACGAGGAGCGTAAGCTCGGTCATCTCGAAGCCGCCGCGGATGGGGCTATTGAAGAGATAGCGCGCCACCACGTCGACGAACGTGAGGCACATCATGGCGAAGAGCAGCGCCGAAGCGGCGATGCCGAGGACCGCATCGGCGCGCCGCTCCCAGCGGCGATCGGGCTCGGACACCCGAAAAGTCTAACGGCTACTTACGCTCGGCGGTGACCTTCTTGATCTCCGAGCGGAACTCCTCGAGCACGGCGCGGGCGTCGAACTTGTACTTGTCGCCGGCCTTCTTGATCCAGTCGTCGATGATCGGCTGGGAGCGCTTTCGCACCTCGGCGACGAACGCCGGGTCCGCTTGCGCGATCTTGACGCTCGCCTTCTTCAGCGCATCCAGGCCCTTCTGGTCGGCCGCGTCCCAGGACTGGCCGTTCGAGCGCGCCGCGTACTCATAGGAGAACTTGTCGATGATCGCCTGGTCCTGCTTGGAGAGCTTCTTCCACTTGTCCTCGTTCATGAAGAAGCCAAACGCCGAGCTGTACATGCCGCCGGGGAAGACGGTCGCCTGCTGCAGCACCGTATCGAGCTTGAAGGAGACGATGGATTCGAATGGAAAGAACACGCCGTCGGCGACGCCGGAATTAAGCAGCTCATAGGACTCGGGCGCGGGCTTGACGAACGCCGAGGCGCCGATCGCGTTCGCCACCGCCTCGGCGATGCCGCCGCCGGTACGGATCTTCAGGCCCTTGACGTCGTTGATGCCGCTCACCGGCCGCTTCGTGAACATCTGCCCGGGTCCGTGCGTCCACACCGCGAGCAGGTGCACGCCCTTGTACTCGCCGTACTTCTGGAAGTGCTTCCAGTGGATACGCGAAAAGGCGACCGAGTTCACCTCCGCGGTATCGGCCATGCCCGGCAGCTCGGCCATCAGCGGCAGCAAATGCCGCGCCGGCGTATAGCTCGCGGTGACGTAGGACAGGTCGACCAGCCCGTCGCGCACGGCGTCGAAGGTTCCCGGCGGCGCCGCCGGGGCCTTCGGCAATGATTGGAACTTGACGCGGCCGTCGGTCGCTTTCTCGACTTGCGCGGCCCAGTTCGCCTGCCAGACCGTCAGATGGTGCGTCGGCGGTACCCAGCTCGAGTACGTGAGCGTGGTCTGTGCGTGCGACGGCGTGGCGAGCGCGGCGCCGAGCAACGCGGCCGCCGCGAGCTTGCGCGATGCGTACATTGGAAGAAGCCTCCTCGCGCGTAATCATAAATGCTTGGGCGAGCGAGTGCGCAACTCGATTGTGTTTCCGTTTTCGTTTGGCTACGATGCTTTCAAGAAACGAGGGGGAAGAGATGGGACATGTAGTGACGAAGTCTGATCTCGTGCAGGTCGCGGCAAAGGCAGGAAATCTCAGCAGGGCAGCGGCGGGCGAGGCGGTCAATGCCGTGTTCGACGCCATCGTCGAGAACGTCGCGAAGGGCAAGCGCGTCACCGTGGTCGGCTTCGGCACCTTTCTGCCGCGCAAGCGCAAGGCGCGCGCGGGCAGGAGCCCGGTGAGCGGCAAGGAAATCAAGATCAGCGCGAAGACGCTGCCCGCATTCGCCGCCGGTCAGGGCTTCAAGCAGGCGGTCGACAAAACCTCCTAGAGGATATTTTCCCAGCTCCTTGTTTTAGCGGGGATTGCAAAGGCTGGCGCTGCTTGGCAGAATCGCAAAGCACGATTCTTGCCAATGGATAGTCCGCTCATTCTGTCTCTGGACGCGCACGGCGTCCCGCATCGCTGGATCAGCTGGCAGCAGGCGTGCTTTTATTACGCGAAGAATCTCATCGCCTGGACGCTCGGCGACAAGACCTTTACCTATTACGGCGGCATCTGCCGCGCGACCGGCGAGCGCTCGAGCATCACCGCGCATTCGATCATCGCCGTTAAGGGCAAGGCGCTCGCCGCCAAGGGCTTCAACCAGGTGCCGCCGCTCAACAACCGCGAGCTCTTCCGCCGCGACCGGCACATGTGCGCCTACTGCGGCGGCGAGTTCAACTATTTCCGCCTAACGCGCGATCACATCACGCCGCTCTCGCGCGGCGGGCGCGACACCTGGATGAACGTGGTGACCGCGTGCCGGCACTGCAACGGGCACAAGAGGAACCGCCTGCCGCAGGAATGCGGCATGGAGCTTCTTTACGCGCCTTACGTGCCGAACAAGGCCGAGTACCTGATCCTCACCAACCGCCGGATCCTCTCGGACCAGATGGAGTTCCTGAAGCAGCACGTCGCGTCGCACTCGCGACTGGTTCTTGCCTCTGCCTGATTTCTGGCGTAACAGCGGCTTCCATCTCCTAGAACGCGACTCGACCGGACGCCTGCGCGTCACGGACGATTTTCTGCGCGCCTATTACCTGCGGCCGGAGGTGCACCCGGTAGAGGATTCCGACGAGGCCGAGCGCGCGCTCCATGCCGCATTGATGGCGGAGCCGCGCCGGCGCATCGCGCAAGGCGAGCTCGCGGCGATCGGCGATCCTGACGCGCGCCACAACTACGAGGTGGTGCTGCGCTTCCGCGATCGCCTGCTGGAGGCAGGCACCCTGGAGGCGTGCTACCTGGGCCTCTTTCGCGGCCCCGTCGACACGCCGCCGCTTTTCATCGCGCAAATGGCCCACGTTATCCTGCGCAACATCCTCGACGGCACGAGCGACGCGCTGCGCCTGCGTGCGGCCGAGCTTTTCTTTCGCGACCAGAAGGCCACCGTCCAGGAAGGCCATGCGCTCCTCGCCGATCTCGAGACGGTCGAGAGGCATGCGAGCGGCAATCGCTACGGCAGCCTCGGGCGGCTGATCGTCGAAGCGAGCGGCGCGCTGCCGAGCGTCGACCTCGATGTGCTCGATCGCGCGAACGCCGCGCTCTACTGGGAGCGCGAGTCGCGTCATGACACCGTCATCAGCCTGACCTACGGCCGCCCGGCGCTCGATGCGCTCGCGGCCGTGATCGGCCTCTGGGTGAAGCACTTCCTCGGCCTCGCGATACGCGTGAAGCCGCTGCGGCGGATCGACGAGCCACGCTGGGCCTGGCACGTCGGCCTCGACGCCGAGTCGAGCTCGATCCTGAACGACCTCTGGGCGGGCAGCGAGGTGGAGCACGGGCGCATGCAGCGCATCCTCGCGCTCTTTGCGCTCGACTTCGAGGAGGCGGGCCGGGTGCGGCCGGACGTCGCGGGGCGCACGGTGTATCTCGCGCTCGCGGCCGACGAGGAAGGCGCGGTGCGCATGAAGCCGCAAAACCTGCTCAGCAACCTGCCGCTGAATGAAGCCTGACTACTGGGACCGCGCCAAGCGCGCGCTGGCGCGGCGCGACCCGGTGATGGCGCTCATCATGCGGGCGCATCCGAAGGTGTTCCTCACGCCACGCGGCGAGCCTTTCTTCACGCTCGCCCGCGCGATCGTCGGGCAGCAGATCTCGGTGAAGGCCGCGCAGAGCGTGTGGAACCGGCTCCTCGCCTGCGTCGGGCAAATGACGCCGCACGGCGTGCTCGCGCGGCCGCGGCCGCAGCTGCGCGCCTGCGGGCTCTCCGATCGCAAGACGGAGTACATCGCGGATCTCGCGCAGCACTTCGCGAACGGCTCGATCCATGTGCATCGCTGGCCCGAGATGAGCGATGACGAGATCATCGCCGAGCTTGTGGAGGTGCGCGGCATCGGCCGCTGGACCGCGGAGATGTTCCTCATGTTCAACCTGCTCAGACCGGATGTCTTTCCGCTCGACGACCTCGGGCTGCAGAAGGGCATTTGCCTTGCCTACTTCAACGGCCGCAAAGTCTCGCTGCGCACGATGACCCGGCTCGGCGATGCGTGGCGGCCGTGGCGCTCGGTCGCCACCTGGTACCTGTGGCGCTCGCTCGACCCGGTGCCGGTAGAATACTGAGACGCTCATTTACCTATTGTGAAGACCACCTTCCTCGAGTTCGAGCAACCGATCGCGGAGCTCGAAACCCGTATCGAGGAGCTGCGCTACGTGCAGGACGATTCGGCGGTCGACATCTCCGAAGAGATCCAGCGCCTCACCAAGCGCAGCCAGTCGCTCACCAAGGACATCTACGGCAAGCTGACCCCTTGGCAGGTGGCGCAGGTGGCGCGCCATCCGCAGCGGCCGTACACGCTCGACTACCTGCAGGCGCTCTTCACTCACTTCGAAGAGCTGCACGGCGATCGCGCGTTTGCTGACGATGCTTCCGTCGTCGGTGGCCTGGCGCGCTTCAGCGGCACGCCGTGCGTGGTGATTGGTCATCAGAAGGGGCGCGACACCAAGGAAAAGATCGCCCGCAACTTCGGCATGCCGAAACCCGAGGGCTATCGCAAGGCGTTGCGCCTGATGAAGCTCGGCGAGAAGTTTTCGCTGCCGATCTTCACCTTCGTCGATACGCCCGGCGCGTATCCCGGCATCGATGCAGAGGAGCGCGGCCAGTCGGAGGCGATCGGGCGCAACCTCTTCGAGATGGCGCGCCTTCGCACGCCGGTCATCGTCACGATCATCGGCGAGGGCGGCTCGGGCGGCGCGCTCGCCATCGCCGTGGGCGACGTGGTGATGATGCTGCAGTACGCCACCTATTCGGTGATTTCGCCCGAGGGCTGTGCCTCGATCCTCTGGCGCAGTGCCGAGATGGCGCCCGATGCGGCCGACGCCCTCGGCATCACCTCGAGCCGCCTGAAGACGCTCGGCCTGATCGACAAGATCGTGCCCGAGCCGCTCGGCGGCGCGCACCGCGATCCGCAGGCCGCCGCGCAGGCGCTCAAGCGCGCGCTCGCCGAGGCGCTGAAGCAGGTCCAGGAGAAAAAGCCGAAGGAGCTCGTGGAGGCACGGCTCGAACGGCTGATGGGCTATGGCAAGTTCAAGGAAGCCGAGGAGCGCTGAGGTCACCGCGGCAGTGCGCCGCGCGCTTCCCGGGCTGCAGGGCAAACGCGTTTTCGTGGCGCTCTCCGGCGGCGTCGACTCCGTCGTACTGCTGCACGCGCTTCACGCCGAGCGTGCCGACCTGCGCGCGGCGCACGTCCACCATGGATTGAGCCCGAATGCGGATCGCTGGGCGGCCTTTTGCCGGCGCCTGTGCAAGCGGCTGGCCGTGCCGCTCACGGTGCGCCGAGTCCGTGTGGCGAGGAAAGGCGAGGGACTGGAAGCGGCGGCGCGCGCGGCGCGCTATGCGGCGCTACGCAAGCTCCCGTTCGACGTGCTGGCGCTCGCGCATCAGCTGGACGACCAGGCAGAAACGGTGCTGATGAGCCTGCTGCGCGGCGCCGGCGCGCGCGGCGCGAGCGGCATGCGCTCGCGCACGAGGTTCGATCGCCGGCTGCTGGCGCGCCCATTGCTCGACGTGCCGCGCGAGGCGATCGTCGCCTATGCTCACGAACACGGTCTCGAATGGATCGAGGACGAAAGCAACCTTGCCGAGGCGTTCGCGCGCAACTTCATCCGGCTGCGGATCGCGCCCCTGCTCGCCGAGCGCTATCCGCGCTGGCGCGAGGCGCTCGCGCGCTCTGCTCGTCACTTTGCGCGCTCCGATGCCGACGCCTCGCGAGCGCTGCGCGCGTTTCTCGCCGCCCAGGGCTTGCGCGCGCCGAGCGAGGCGAAGCTCGTCGAGATGCTGAAGCAGCTCACTTCCGGTGGATCGCGTACCCGCATTGCGCACGATGGCGCAGAGCTGCGCCTCTATCGCGGCGCAGTCCATGTGCACCCTGTGCAAAGGCCGGCGGCGAAAACCGAATTCCAGCCGGTCGCGTGGCGCGGCGAGCGCAAGCTCGCGCTGCCGGCGCTCGGCGGCGAGCTGCGCTTTCGCAAGGCGCGCGGCGAGGGCATCGATGCCAAGTGGGTCGCGGAGGGTGACATGCGCGTGAAGCTGCGCTCGGGTGGCGAGCGACTGCAGCCCGACGCGCGTCGGCCGCGGCGCACGTTGAAGAATCTTTTCCAGGAGGCGGGCGTGCCGCCGTGGCAGCGCGAGCGGCTGCCGCTCCTCTATCGCGGCGACGAGCTCGTCTGGGCGCCGGGCCTTGGCATCGATGCGCGCTACCGAAGCGCCGAGAAACGCGCCGGGTTCATCCCGGAATGGCGGCTAACCTGCTAAAATTTCAGAAATTTTCGCGATCGCGGAGTCTGTCTGGATGGCGCTTGAGCGCACCCTTTCGATCATCAAGCCCGACGCGGTGAAGAAAAACGCGATCGGCGAGATCCTGGCGCGCTTCGAGGCCGCGGGGCTGCGGATCGTCGCGGTGCGCATGATGCATCTCTCGCGCGCGCAAGCCGAAGGTTTCTATGAAGTGCATCGGCAACGGCCGTTTTTCCGCGATCTGGTCGAATTCATGATCTCCGGGCCGGTGCTGGTGCAGGTGCTCGAGGGCGAGAATGCCATCGCCAGGAACCGCGAGCTGATGGGCGCCACCGACCCGAAGAAGGCGGCCAAAGGCACCATCCGCGCCGATTTTGCCGACTCGATCGATGCCAACGCTGTCCACGGCTCGGACAGCGCCGAGACCGCGCGCACCGAAGTGGCGTACTTCTTCCCCGCCTGCGAGGTGTACGCCCGGTGAACCTCATCGGCCTAGACGCCACGGCGCTGGAGCGGTTCTTCGCCGAGGAGGGCGAGAAGCCGTTCCGCGCGCGGCAGGTCCTGCAGTGGATCCATCAGCGCGGCGAAACGGATTTCGCGCGCATGAGCGACCTTGCGAAGCCGCTGCGCCAGCGCCTCGTGGCAACGGCGCGCGTCGCCGCGCCGGCGATCGTTGGCGATACTACGGCCGAGGATGGCACGCGCAAATGGCTCCTCAAGGTCGATGAGGCCAATGCGGTCGAAGCGGTATTCATTCCGGAGACGAACCGCGGCACGCTGTGCGTTTCGAGCCAGGCAGGTTGCGTGCTCGACTGTGCCTTCTGCTCGACCGGCAAGCAGGGCTTCAACCGCAACCTGAGCACCGCGGAGATCATCGGCCAGCTCTGGCTCGCCAATCGCCTGCTGGAAGGCGAGCGCCCGGTGTCGAACGTGGTGATGATGGGCATGGGCGAACCGCTCCTCAATCTCGACAACGTGATCCCGGCGCTGCGGCTCATGCTGGACGACAACGCCTATGGGCTCTCGCGCCGGCGGGTCACCGTATCCACCGCCGGCGTCATACCGGGCATGGATCGGCTGCGCGACGAGTGCCCGGTGGCGCTCGCCGTCTCGCTGCACGCGCCGAACGATGCCTTGCGCGACCGCCTGGTGCCGGTGAACCGCAAATATCCCCTGCGCCAGCTGATCGCGGCGTGCAATCGCTACCTCGAAAAGGCACCCCGCGACTTCATCACTTTCGAATATGTGATGCTCGAGGGTGTGAACGACAGCGACCAGCACGCGCGCGAGCTCCTCGGCATCGCCGCGCGGGTACGGTGCAAATTCAACCTGATCCCCTTCAATCCGTTCCCCGCCTCCGAGTTTCATCGCTCGGATGCCGAGCGCATCCGCCGCTTCGCCGAGATCCTGCAGCGCGGCGGCCTGACGGTGACGACGCGCAAGACACGCGGCGACGAGATCGCCGCCGCCTGCGGCCAGCTCGCCGGCGACGTCGCCGACCGCACGCGGCGCAGCGCTTTCTACCGGTTGAAGGAAGTGCGCGCATGAGCCCCTGGCGCGCGGCCGCGATCGCAGTTCTCATCGCCGGCTGCGCCGGGCGCGAGGCGCCGAACGCGGATAACGGAATGATTGCCGGCGATCCCGGCGAGCCGCGCAACCGCGCCCGGGTGCACACGGAGCTCGCCTCGGTCTACTACGAGCGCGGCAGCATGGGCATCGCGCTCGACGAGCTGCGCCAGGCGACAGCCGCCGATTCGTCCTATGCGCCGGCCTACGGCCTCTTCGGCCTCGTGTACACCGAGCTCAAGGAAAATCTGCTCGCGCAGGAGAGCTACGAGCGGGCGTTGCGTCTTTCGCCGAACGACCCGGACATCAATCATCACTACGGCTGGTTCCTGTGCCAGAACGGGCGCGAGAAGGAGGGGCTGCGCTACTTCATGCAGGCGGTGAAAAACCCGCTGTATGCCGCGCCATGGCGCTCGTATTCGGCCGCTGGCCTTTGCAGCTTGCGCGTGAACAACACCAAGGACGCGGAGGACTTCTTCCAGCGCGCGCTGAAGCTCGACCCGGACGAGCCCGCCGCGCTCCTCAAGCTCGGCGCAATCCGTTATCGCCAGGGCAGCGTCGAGGAGGCGCGCAAGCTCGTCGCGCGCCACAACAAGCTCGTCTCGCCAACCGCGGAGTCGCTTTGGCTCGCGCTGCGCATTGAGCGGCGCCTCGGCGAACGCGTTGCCGAGCAGAGCTACGCCAACCAGCTGCGCCGGCGCTTCCCCGGGTCGCCAGAACACCAATCGCTGCAGCGGGGGCAATATGACTGAGCCGGTCGGTGCGGAGCTAAAGCGCGCGCGTGAGGAGCAGGGGCTGACCCTTTCGGAGGTCGCGCACTACCTCAAGCTCGCGCCTCGGCAGGTCGAGGCGCTCGAAGACGAGCGCTTCGAGCAGCTGCCCGGGATCACTTTCGTGCGAGGAATGCTCAAGAACTACGCCCGGCTGCTGAAGCTTGCGCCCGAGCCGCTCCTCGAGCGCATCGCCGGGCGCTTTGAGGCCCCGGATGCAAACCGCCTCGCCGAGCGCTACAGCCAGCCGGTGCCCTTCTCCGACAGCGCGCGCCGCTCGACCTTCGTCTACCTCGGCCTCTCGCTCGTCGTACTGTCGCTCGTGGGCGGAGTCGCGTACCAGTGGTATCGGGAGCACAAAGCACCCACCCAGCTCGCGCAAGCGACCCGTGCGCCGGCCAAGCCGTCGAGCGTCGCAGCCGCCACCCCGGCCGCGCCGCGAGCGCCGACGAGAGTGGTCGAGCCCGTCGTCCATAGCGAGCTCACCACCCCGGTGGCGGAGACGAAAGAGGCCGAGAAGCCTGCGCCCGAGCAGCCCGCGCTAGTCGAGGCGCCGCCGGTGGAGAAAGTGACCGTCGCCAAACTAGCGTCGCGGGGCGGCGTGAACCGCCTCGTCATTCGCTGCGAGGAGGATGCGTGGATCGAGGTCAAGGACGCGAATGACCGCGTGCTCGTTTCGTCGCTCAATCCGGCGGGCACCGAGCGCGTGGTGCGTGCTCGCGGGCCGCTGACGCTCGTGATCGGCAACGCGGTCCATGTGCGCGTGCTGCACAACGACAAGCCGGTCGATCTCGCGCCTCACACCAAGCTCGACACCGCCCGCTTCACGCTGCCATGAAAAGACGGTTGTCGCGCGAGGTGCGCGTCGGCGGCGTCGTCATCGGCGGCGGCGCGCCGATCGTGGTGCAGTCGATGACCAATACCGACACGGCCGACGTTCGCGCTACCGTCGATCAGGTGGCGGAGCTCGCGCGCGCCGGCTCGGAGCTCGTGCGCATCACGGTGAACTCGCCGCAGGCCGCCGCCGCAGTGCCGCGTATCCGCGAGCGGCTCGACCTCGTCGGCTGCCGCGTGCCGTTGGTGGGCGACTTCCATTTCAACGGCCACAAGCTCCTCACGCAGTACCCTGATTGTGCGCGCGCGCTCGCCAAGTACCGCATTAATCCCGGCAATGTCGGCCGCGGCGCGAAGCGCGATGAGCAATTCGCGGCGATGATCGAGTGCGCCCTGAAGTACGAGAAGCCGGTGCGCATCGGCGTCAACTGGGGCAGCCTCGATCCCGCGTTGCTCGCGCGCCTGATGGACGACAACGCCGGGCGCGCCGAGCCGCTCGAGGCCGACGAGGTGATGCGCGAGGCGGTGATTCGCTCGGCGCTGGAATCGGCGCAGCAAGCGGAGCAGTGGGGCCTCGGCGCCGATCGCATCGTCATCTCCTGCAAGATGAGCCAGGTGCAGGATCTCATCGCGGTCTATCGCGCGCTCGGGAGCCGCTGCAGCTACGCGCTGCACCTCGGCCTCACCGAGGCAGGCATGGGCACGAAAGGTATCGTCGCATCGAGCGCGGCCATGGCCGTGCTGCTGCAGGAGGGCATCGGCGACACGATTCGCGTCTCGCTCACTCCCGAGCCTGGCGGCAGCCGCACGCGCGAGGTGCAGGTGGCGCAGGAGCTCCTGCAGACCATGGGGCTTCGCGCCTTCACGCCGATGGTGAGCGCCTGCCCGGGCTGCGGCCGCACGACGAGCACGTACTTCCAGGAGCTCGCGCAGAAGATCGAGTCCTATCTTCGCAACCAGATGCCGCTCTGGCGCGCAAGCTATCCCGGCGTGGAGGAGATGCGCGTTGCCGTCATGGGCTGCGTCGTCAACGGCCCGGGCGAATCGAAGCACGCCGACATTGGCATCAGTCTGCCGGGCACGAACGAGGTGCCCGTGGCGCCGGTGTACGTCGACGGCCGCAAGAGCGTCACGCTCAAGGGCGAGCGCATCGCCGAAGAGTTCCAGGCGATCGTGGAGAACTACGTCCGCGAAAAGTACGGCGCCAAGGCCGCCTGACGCCCCCGCGATGCGAAAAGTACGCCCGGCCCTGCTGAAGGGCTTCGATCAGGAGTTTTTGCCCCAGGAGCAGCTGCAGTTCAACGCGCTCCTGGATCTCATCCGGCGCAATTTCGAGCGCTTCGGCTTCCTGCCGATCGAGACGCCCTCGGCCGAGAGGATCGAGGTGCTCACCTCCAAGGGCGGCACGGAGAAGGAGATCTATGCGCTCTCGCGCCTCGCGGCGGAGGAAGATGACGAGGCGGCAACCAAGGGCGCGCTGCGCTTCGATCTCACCGTGCCGCTCGCCCGCTACGTGGCGATGCGCGAGCGCGAGCTCGCTTTTCCCTTCCGGCGCTATCAGATCCAGCGCGTCTGGCGCGGCGAGAACCCGCAGGTGAAGCGCGGCCGCTTCCGCGAGTTCTACCAGTGCGACATCGACGTCATCAACCGCGAGACGCTTTCCTATCTCGCCGAAGCCGAGATCCCGAGCGTCATCCACAGCGTGTTTCGCGAGATGGCGATCGGCGAATTCGTGATCCGCATCAATAACCGCAAGTTGCTGAAGGGCATCCTGCAGCACTTCGACGTTTCGCAGGAGGCGGCGACGCCGGTGCTGCGCGCGCTCGACAAGATCGAGAAGGAGGACGAAGCCGCGATCCTCGGCGAGCTTGAGCGCCAGGGCATGGCGGCCGCTCGCGCGCGCGAGCTCTACCGCATCATCGCCACGCGCCGCAGGACCGATGAGACGCTCGCGCTCCTCGCCGATCTCGGCTATCGCAACGACATGTACGCCGCCGGGGTCGACGAGCTCGGCAAGATGGTCGAGGCGATCCGCCAGTTCGGCGTCCCGGACGCCGCCTTCGCCATCGACCTTCGCGTCGTGCGCGGCCTCGATTACTACACCGGCACGATCTACGAGACGACGCTAAGCGCGCATCCGGACATCGGCAGCATCTGCTCGGGAGGGCGCTACGACGATCTCGCCAGCTACTTCACCAACACGCGGCTGCCGGGCGTCGGTATCTCGATCGGCTTGAGCCGCCTCTTCGCCCGCCTGAAAGAAGCCAATCTCTTGCAGCCGCTCGCGCATACGCCCGCCGAAGTGCTGGTCACCACACTCGCGCCAGAATCGCTCGCGCAGTACCTGCGCCTCGCGGCCAGCCTGCGCGGCGCCGATATCAACACCGAGGTCTACCTTGAGCGCGCCAAGATCGGCAAGCAGTTCGAGTACGCGAACAAGAAGGGCTTCCGCATTGCCATCACCGCCGGGCCCGAGGAGTTCGCCCGCGGCACGGTGAAAATCAAGAATCTCGCGACGCAGGTCGAGTCCGACGTGCCGGCGGGCGAGATCATTCCCAGGGTCAAAAGCATGCTCGATACAAAGGCTCACTGATGGCGCTCGATCTCGAGGAGCAGGAACAGGTCGCCGAACTCAAGGCGTGGTGGCAGCAGCATGGCTCGCTGGTGGTGGCGGCGATCACCGCCGCGGCGCTCACGTTCGCCGGCTGGCAGGCGTGGCGCTGGTACGAGCGAAGACAGGCGGCCGAGGCCGGCGTGCTCTACGACACGATCGGTCGCGCGGCGCAGGCGGGCGATGCCAAGGCGCTGCGCGACGCGGACGGTGCGCTGCTCGAGAACTACCCGCGCACGCTTTACGCGAGTCTGGGCGCATTGAGTGCCGCGCGGTTCTATTTCGATCGCGGCGACCTGAAAAGCGCCAAGGCGCAGCTGCAATGGGTGATCGAGCATGCCCGCACCGACGACTTCCGCGACCTCGCGCGGCTGCGGCTCGCGGCGGTGCTGTTCGACGAGAAGGCGTACGACGAGGCGCTCAAGCGCCTCGACGAGAAGCACGGCGCCGCCTACGACGCGCAATACGCCGCCCTGAAGGGCGACCTGCTGGTGGCGAAGAACCAGACGGCAGAGGCGCGCACCGCCTATCGGGTCGCGCTCGACAAGGCGGGCGGCGGCAGCGCCGCCTTCCGCGAAAGCGTGCGCATGCGGCTCGAGGCACTCGGCGGATGAGGCGCGCCCTCGCGACGGCGGCGCTCGGCGCGTTGGTGGCTGCCTGCTCGAGCTCGAGCGGCCCGAAGCCCGCGGAGCTGCCGCGCATCGAGCAGTCGGCGACAGTGCGCGCGTTGTGGACGGCGCGCGTCGGCGATGGCGAGCGGTTCGTGTTCATGCCGGCGCTCGCCGAGGGCGCGGTATTCACCGCGGCGCGCGATGGCACGGTGATGCGCCTCGCCATGGCGAGCGGGCGCACCGTCTGGAGCGTGTCCGCCGGTCCGCGGCTCTCCGCCGGCGCGGGCGCCAATGGCGAGATCGTCGCCGTGGCGAGCGAAGAGGGCGAGGTGATCGCGCTCGACGCGAAGACCGGCGCGCGGCGCTGGACCGCCCGGGTTTCGAGCGAGGTGATCGCGGCGCCGACGGTGGGCGCCGGCCTCGTCCTCGTGCGCAGCATCGACAACCGTCTGTTCGCTTTCGAGGCGCAGGATGGCAAGCGCCGCTGGGTTTACCAGCGCGCGCCCTCGGCCCTCATCATCCGCGCACCGGCCGGCGTCGCGATCCAGGACGACAGCGCCTTTGCCGGCTTTGCAGGCGGCAAGCTCGTGGCGCTCGCGCTCGCGAACGGTGGCGTGCGCTGGGAGGCGACCGTCGCCCTGCCCAAAGGCGGCACCGAGCTCGAGCGCGTCACCGACGTGGTCGGCGACCCGGCGGTGCAAGGCCGCGAAGTCTGCGCCGCGACCTATCAGGGACGCGTCGGCTGCTACGAGGTGGCGACCGGCCGGCAGGTCTGGGCGCGCGACATCTCGTCGCTCACCGGGGTGAGCCTCGATCCGCGCTACGCCTTCGTCGCCGATGACAAAGGGGCCGTTCAGGCGTTCGACCGCACGAACGGCCGCTCGGTGTGGAAGCAGGACAAGCTCGCGAACCGGCAACTGTCGCTGCCGCAGCCGGTCGGGGAGCTCGTGGCGGTCGGCGACCTCGAGGGCTACGTGCACTTCCTCGCCCGCGATACCGGCGCGTTCGTCGCGCGCTATGCGACGGGCGGCGGCCCGGTGAGTGCGCCGCCCGAGGCCCTGCCGCGTGGCGTGCTCGTGCAGACGCAGAGCGGCACGGTGAGCGCGCTTGCGCTGTGAAGCGGGTTCTCGCCCTCGTCGGGCGGCCGAACGTCGGCAAATCGACCCTCTTTAACCGCCTCACCCGCAGCCGCGAGGCGATCGTGCATGACCTGCCGGGCGTGACGCGCGATCGCCATTACGGCGAAGGACGCTCGGGGGAGCGCAGCTTCATCGCCATCGATACCGGCGGCTTCGAGCCGCGTGCGCAGGCCGGCCTCGCCGTGGAAATGGCGCGCCAAGCCGAGCAGGCGATCGCCGAAGCCGACGCCGTCCTCCTGGTGGTCGATGCGCGCGCCGGTCTTACCCCCGCCGACCGCGACATTGCCGAGCGGCTGCGGCGTCATGCCCACGTGTGGCTAGCCGTGAACAAGGCCGAAGGCATGCAACCCGACAGCGCCGTGGCCGAGTTCCACGAGCTCGGCCTCGGCGCGCCGGCCGCCATCTCGGCGGCGCATGGCGAGGGCGTGCGCGAGCTGCTCGATGCCGTGCTGGCGCCATTACCGGCGGACGAGGAGCCGGACGAGGAGCAGCAGCGTCACGCGCGCGTCGCGATCGTCGGCCGGCCGAACGTCGGCAAGTCGACGCTCATCAACGCACTGGTGGGCGAAGAGCGCGTGATCGCGTTCGATCAGCCCGGGACGACTCGCGACCCGATCGAAGTGCCGTTCGAGCGCGCCGGGCGCCGCTACACGCTGATCGACACGGCCGGCGTGCGCCGCCGCGGCCGCACCGGCACGCCGCCCGAGTACTTCTCGATCGTCAAGGCGCTGCAGGCGATCGAGGCGGCGAATGTCGCCGTGCTGCTGGTCGATGCGCCGGAGGGCATCACCGAGCAGGACGCGCATGTCGCCGGCTACATTCTCGAGCGCGGGCGCGCGGTGGTGCTGGCGGTCAACAAATGGGATGCGGCCGACAAGGAAGCGCGCACGCGGATCAAGAGCGAGTTGCAGTGGAAGCTCGGCTTCCTCGGCTTCGCCGAAGCGCATTTCATTTCCGCCAAGGAGGCGAAGGGGCTGGCAGGCTTGATGCGCGCGGTCGATACGGCGCATGCCGCGGCGATGGCGCGGCTCTCCACGCCGAAGCTCACCCGCGCCATGATCGCCGCGGTGGAGCGCCAGGCGCCGCCGAAGAGCGGGCTCATCCGGCCGAAGCTGCGTTACGCCCACCAAGGGGGCGTCAACCCGCCGCGCATCATCATCCACGGCAACGCGCTCGATCGCGTGCCGGCCTCCTACCAGCGCTATCTCGAGGGCTACTTCCGCGATGCGTTCAAGCTGGTGGGGACGCCCCTCGCGATCGAGTTTCGCACCGGCCGCAATCCCTACGCCAAGAAGGCGCGCTAGCCTCCACCGAATTCGGCCGCGCAATCGGCGCGGCCGGCGTGGCAGCGAAGCAGACGGAAGACGGCAGTGTCGCGCTTTCGCAGCTGCGACGCATGCGCCTTCCAGAGCGCGAGCGCGGACGCCGGATCGCCGCTCGCGACATAGCCGGCCATGCCCGCGGTGAGCAAGAATTCGCGCGCTTCGGCTCCGGCATCCGTCTGGCTGCCGAGCAGGGCCTGCGCCAGCCGGGCGGTGCGCGCGGCATCGCGCGCCGCTAGCGCACGAAAGACGGTGATCCACTGGCGCTGAAACTCGTGCAGGCTGGAGGCGCACGGCAGTCGCGCAATGCGCTCCCAGAGCGGCGCGAGATCGTCCCACGCGAGATAGGGAATCATCACCTGCGCAAGACGCAGGAAGCTGTGCAGCCAGACGTCCTCGTTGCGCGGCGAGCGGCATTCGAAAAGCCGTAGCTGCAGGAGCTCGAGGTCTTTCTGCAGCCAGCGCGGCACGCCCTGGGGCTCGGGCGCGCTCGCCGCCAGCAGGTAATTGCGCGCGTACCACGCAAGGCGCGTGTTCTCCAGGCGCTCGAAGGCGTAGGCGCCCTGGTAGAGGGGATTGGGCGGCCGACGCGGGCGCGAGGGCTCGAGGAAATCGAGCACCGGGACGCCGAGCGCGCCGAGCGCCACGACGTCGGTGGCGCCTCGCTCCATGAAGCGCTGGCGCGCGGCATTGAGATCGAGCACCGGAAAGTAGTCCGAGTTGGCCGGCATCGCATAGCTCGCGAAGAGCGGCTCGAGGGTCGCGCGGCCGCCGATATAGCGTGCATCGATATCGCCGATCGCGAGGACATGGATGGTCCAGAGATCTTTTGCGAGCCCCGGCTGCTCGAACACCCGCGCCTGCGGCGCTGCCGGCAGCGCGTCGCCAGCCACGATCAGGATGTCGTGGTCGCTTGGCGCGTACACCGCGTAATCGGCAAAGACGTCGCCCAGCGCGCCGAGCACCGTGCCGATGAGCGAGGCGTCGATCTCGTAGAGCTGGATCCACTGCACGAGCAGACCCCCCGGGTTGAGGTGCGGCCGCACGCGCCGATAGAACTCACGGGTGAAGAGGCTCGCGACGCCGCTCACCCAGGGGTTGGAGGGCTCGGAGATGATGAGGTCGTAGCGCGCGCCGCGCGTCGAGAAAAAACTCTTTGCGTCGTCGAAGACGATGTGGCCGCGCGGATCGGCGAAGGCGGCGCCGTTGCGCGGCGAGAAGCCGCGCGAGGCTTCGGCCATCAGCGGCTCGATCTCGATCGTGTCGACGCGCTCGATCTCGAGATGCTGGAGCAGCGTGTGCGTGGTGAGGCCCGTGCCGATACCGATCACCGCCGCCGAGCGCACGTCGGGCTTGAGCGCGAGCGGCACGGCCGCCGTCAGCACCATGGTGATCTCATCCGAGCCGCGCTCGCCCGCGACATCGAGATTGATGGAGCCATCGGACTTGCCGTTGGTGCGAAGGCTGGTCGCTTCCGGGTATTTCACGAGGTGCACGGTGGCCGTCTTGCCATCGCGCGCGAAGAGCACCTGCGCGTCGCGCGACGAGGCGAGGTCGGCGTATCGGAAAACGCCGGCGGTCATCTTGTTGACATCGAAGCGCACGCCGAGCGCCACGGCGACGAACACCGCCGCGCAGGCGCCGAGCGCCAGCGCGAGCCTGGCGCGCAGGTGCGCAAGGAGCGCAAGCCCAAGCGCCACATCGATCGCCGCGCCGGCGAGGAGCGTGCTTTTCAGTCCGAGAACCGGCAAGCCGACATGAACGGCGAGGATCACGCCGACGATCGCGCCGACCGTGTTCGCGGCGTAGGCGGCGCCGATCGCCGCCTCACCGCGTCCGCGCCGCAGGAGCGCCGCGGTCAGCAGCGGCAGCGTCATGCCGGCGCAGAAGGTCGCCGGCAGCATCACGAGCGCGGCGATGAATGCGCCCGAAAGGTTGAACAGACGGTAGCCGGCCTCGCTGCGCGAAAGGCCGCGCATCAGCGACTCCATCAGCGCGAACGTCGAGTCGTAGAGCGGCAGCGTGGCGAGCGCGGCGAGGCCCATCGCCACCTGCACGAGCGCGAGAGTGCGCACCGGGTCGGCAAGGCGATCGATGCGCCGGCGCACCGCCAGGCCGCCGAGCGCGAGGCCGAAGATGAACGTGGCGAGCATCAGCTCGAACGAGTGCGTCGAGGCGCCGAGGACGAGCGACAGCATGCGGATCCAGCCGATCTCGTAGATGAACGACGCAAGCCCGGTGAAGAAGGCGACCGCCAGCAGCAGGTCGCTCGCGCTCGAGCGCGGCGCGCTCGCGCCGAGCGCCACCGGCCGCTCGGCGCGGGCGAGGAGCGCGACGGCAAGCGCGATGGCGAGATTGAGCGCGCCCGAAACGCGCAGCGTGCCGGGCAGGCCGACGGCAGCAATCAGGAAGAAGCCGCTCGCGAGGACGCCCGCTGCGCCGCCCAGGCTGTTGGTGAAATACAGCATCGCCAGCGACTCTCCCGCGGCGCGCGGCGCCGTGCGCACCAGCGCCGCGCTCATCAAGGGAAAGGTGGCGCCGAGCAGCACGCATTGCGCGGTGACCAGCAATGCCGAAACGCCGAGCTTCGCCGCCAGCACGAAAGGCGCAAAGGCAAGCGCGGGAAGGAGCGCGTCGTAGGACCAGTCGGTGAGCGCCACGAACGCCGCATGAAAGACGAGCGCGGCGACGCCGATCAGCGCTTCCACGGCCGCGTAGGCGAGGAGCGGATTCTTGAGGCGTGCCGAGAGGCGCGCGGTGAGCGCCGCGCCCGCCGCCATGCCGCCCATGAACAGCACCAGCACGAGCGACTGCGCGTACGCCGCGTGCCCAAGAAAGAGCTTCAGGTACTGCGTCCAGATCGATTCGTAGATGAGGCCAGCGAACCCTGAAGCGGTGAAGAGGACGTAATAGGCGCCACGCGACATCGGCGGCGATGCTAATTTAGGCCCATGCCGGTGTCATTTCGGCTCGGCGCCTTTTACTTCCTGTTTTTCGTCACCGCCGGCCTGGTCGTGGCGTATCTGCCTCCTTATCTGGCGGCGCGCGGTTTGAGCGCCAGGGAGATCGCCTGGGTGCTGGCCGCGCCACAGCTCGCGCGCATGCTGGCGCCGGGCGCCTGGGGCGCGCTCGCCGATCGCACCGGCGCGCAGCGCGGCATCGTGGTGATCGCCTCCGCTGTCAATGCCGCGTGCTTCGCTCTGCTGCCGGCGATGCCAGGCTTCATCGCCATGGCGACGCTCATGGCGGCGACGAGCCTCGTAGCGACGGCGGCGCTGCCACTGGTCGAGGCGATCACGCTGAGCGCTCTCGCCGGCCAGCCGGGACGCTATGGGCCGATAAGGCTGTGGGGATCGATCGGTTTCATGGCGGCGGTGATGGCGGGCGGCGTATGGCTCGAGGCTCGTTCCATGCTGCTCGTGCCTTACGCGATGCTCGGGTTCTCGCTCGGCACGGTGGCGATCGCGGCGCTGCTGCCGCGAGCACCACGGCAGCGTCCGGCGCGCCCCGCCGCCGCGCCGCTCGATCGAACGGCGCTCGCGCTCCTCGCGAGTGGTTTCTGCATGGCGGCGGCGCACGGCACGCTCTACGCGTTTCTCACCTTGCACCTTCAGCGGCTGGGCTACAGCGCCTCGCTGATCGGCTTTTTGTGGATGATCGGCGTCGCCGCGGAGGTGGTGGTGTTCATCTTTCTGCCGGCCCTGTTTCGGCGTTACCGGCTTGGCACGCTGCTCGTCGCGAGTGCCGCGCTCGGCGTCGTGCGTTTCTTGGCGATCGCCTGGCTGGCCGATTCGCTACCCGTGCTGCTCGCCGCGCAGCTCTTGCACGCGGCGACATTCGGCTCATTTCACGCCGCGGCAGTAGCCGCCGTGCAGCGTGCTTTCGCGCCGCATGCCCAAGCGCGCGGACAGGCGTTGTTCTCGAGCGTCGCTTATGGCGCCGGCGGCGCTTTTGGCGCCGTGGCGGCGGGGTGGGTCTGGGAAGCGACCGGCCCGGGCTTCGCCTTCAGCCTTTCGGCAGGGGCCGCCGCATTGGGAGTCTTTCTTGCCTATCCCCTGAAACGTGCAGGGTTGTAGCTTGTCAACAAACCGGTATCTGCAAACGTTGAGGTGCTTATGAACCGAACGCCAATCCTTGCCCTCGCGCTAGCGGGCGTGCTCACGGCCGGCTGTGAAACGGTCGACACCACCAAGTCCGGCGCCGTCGGCGTCGAGCGACACCAGCGCATGGCGCTTTCGTCCCAGGAGGTCAACGCCGAGGCGCAAAAAGCCTACGCGCAGATGATGGCCGACGCGCAGAAGAAGGGCGCGCTCGACAAGGATGCGGCGCAGGTGGCCCGCGTCAAAGCGATCGTCGGCCGCCTCATTCCGCAGACCGCCGCCTTCCGCGAAGACGCTCCCAAGTGGGCATGGGAAGCGCACGTCCTGTCGACGAACGAGGTGAATGCCTGGTGTATGCCCGGCGGCAAGGTCGCCGTCTATACGGGACTCATCACCAAGCTGCAGGCCACCGACGACGAGCTCGCCGCTGTAATGGGCCACGAGATGGGGCACGCGCTCCGCGAGCACACGCGCGAGCAGATGTCGCAACAGGCGATCACGCAGACGGGCATCGGCATTGCCGGCGCGATTTTGGGCATCGGAGATCTCGGGCAGAGCCTCGCCGGCGCAGTGGCGAACGTGACGTTGCAATTGCCGAAGTCGCGCGGCATGGAGACTGAAGCGGACCGAATCGGCGTCGAACTCGCGGCGCGGGCCGGCTACAACCCGCAAGCGGCGATTTCCCTGTGGCAAAAAATGGAGAAGCTGGGCGGCAGCGAGCCGCCGAAGTGGCTCTCCACTCACCCGCCGCATGCTGATCGGATCGCCGACCTGCAGAACCAGATCCAGAAGGTGATGCCGCTCTATCAGCAAGCGAAGGCCGGCAGCACCGCAGCCGCGGGTAAATAGATCATAATTCAGGGTTTCTGCAGTGCAGAAACCCTGAATGCCGCAGACACTTTACGACAAGCTTTGGGACAGCCACGTCGTGCACGTCGAGGAAGACGGCACGGCGCTCCTTTACATCGACCGCCACCTCGTTCATGAGGTGACGAGTGCACAGGCCTACGAAGGCCTGCGCGCCGCCGGCCGCAAGCCGTGGCGCGTCGAATCGGTCGTTGCCACGGCCGACCACAACACGCCGACCACGAACTGGGAAGAAGGTCTCGCCGGCGTCCGCGATCCGTTCGCCAAGCTGCAGATCGAGACGCTCGACGCGAACATCAAGCACTTCGGCGCCAAGGTGTACTTCCCTTATCTCGACAAGCGCCAAGGCATCGTCCATGTGATCGGACCGGAGCAGGGCGCGACTCTGCCCGGCATGACGGTCGTGTGCGGCGATTCGCATACCAGCACGCACGGCGCATTTGCCTGCCTCGCGCATGGCATCGGCACTTCTGAAGTCGAGCATGTGCTGGCGACGCAGTGCCTCGTCACCCAGAAGATGAAGAACATGCGCATAAACGTCGACGGACCGCTGGCGCGCGGCGTGACGGCGAAGGACGTGGTGCTCGCGATCATCGGCCGCATCGGCACGGCGGGCGGCACCGGCTACGCGATCGAGTTCGCCGGTAGCACGATTCGCTCGCTCTCGATGGAAGGGCGAATGACGGTGTGCAACATGGCCATCGAGGCGGGCGCACGCGCCGGCATGGTGGCGGTCGACGAGGTGACGATCGAGTACCTGCGCGGTCGCAAATTTGCGCCGAGCGGCGCGTTGTGGGACCCCGCGGTCGCCTATTGGCGCACGCTGAAGAGCGATCCGGGCGCGAAGTTCGACCGCGAGGTCACGCTCGACGCGCGGGAGATCAAGCCGCACGTGACCTGGGGGACGTCGCCGGAGATGGTGGTCACCGTCGAAGACACGGTGCCCGATCCGGACAAGGAGAAGGATGCGCAGCGCCGCGAGGCGATGGAGCGCGCCCTCAATTACATGGGCCTCGCGCCGCGCACGCCGATCACCCATATCGCGATCGACAAGGTGTTCATCGGCTCGTGCACCAATTCGCGCATCGAGGACCTGCGCGTCGCGGCATCCGTGGTGAAAGGCCGCCGCGTGGCGAAGAATGTGAAGCTCGCGCTGGTCGTGCCGGGCTCCGGCTTGGTGAAGGAGCAGGCCGAGCGCGAAGGACTCGATCGCGTCTTCCGCGAAGCGGGCTTCGAATGGCGCGAGCCGGGCTGTTCGATGTGCCTCGGCATGAACCCCGACCGCCTTTCGGCCGGCGAGCGTTGCGCTTCCACCTCGAACCGCAATTTCGAGGGCCGGCAAGGGCCCGGCGGGCGCACCCATCTCGTCAGCCCGGCCATGGCCGCCGCCGCGGCGATCGAGGGGCACTTCGTCGACATAAGACGATGGACCTAAAAGGCAGCAGGCGGAGCTGACAATGGAAAAGTTCACCGTGCTGAACGGCGTGGTCGCACCGCTCGATCGTGCCAACGTCGACACCGACCAGATCATCCCGAAGCAGTACCTGGCGTCGATCAAGCGCACCGGCTTTGGCGAAGGGCTCTTTGCCGAGTGGCGCAAAGATCCGGGCTTCGTGCTGAACCAGCCGCGCTACAAAGGCGCGACCATTCTTCTGGGGCGCAAGAACTTCGGTTGCGGCTCGTCGCGTGAGCACGCGCCCTGGGCGCTCATGGACTACGGCTTTCGCAGCGTAATCGCGCCGTCGTTCGCCGACATCTTCTTCAACAACTCGTTCAAGAATGGCCTTCTGCCGGTGGTGCTGAGCGAAGCGGAGGTCGATCGTCTGTTCCACCAGTGCAATGCCTTTCCGGGTTTTCGCCTGGTGATCGACCTCGAGCGGCAGACCGTGGAGAGCACCGATGGCGCGCTCAGCATGCGCTTCGAGGTCGAGCCGTTCCGCAAGTACTGCCTGCTGAACGGCCTCGACGAGATCGGCCTCACGCTGCGCCACACGGACGAGATCCGCGCCTTCGAGGCGCGGCGCAGATCGCAGTACCCCTGGTACTTCTAGCGTGAAGCGCGTCGCCATTCTCCCCGGTGACGGCATCGGGCCGGAGATCATCGCCCAGGCCACCAAGGTGCTGCGCAAGCTCGAGCTCGGCATCGAGCTTGCCCAGGCGCCGGTCGGCGGCGCGGGCTACGACGCGGCCGGCGAGCCGCTGCCCGCGGCGACCCTGGCGCTCGCAAAGGAAGCGGACGCGGTGCTGTTCGGCGCAGTGGGCGATGCTCGCTATGACAAGCTCGAGCGCGCGAAGCGCCCGGAGCAGGCGATCCTCGGGCTGCGCAAGGCGCTCGGTCTTTTCGCGAACCTGCGCCCGGCGCGCGTGCATCCCGAGCTCGCGGCCGCCTCGGCGCTCAAGCCTGAGGTGGTGGCAGGGCTCGACATCCTGATCGTGCGCGAGCTGACCGGCGACATCTATTTCGGCGAGCCGAAGGGCATTCGCGAGACCGCCGGCGAGCGCGAAGGCTTCGACACCATGCGCTACCGCGAAAGCGAGATCCGGCGCATCGCCCGCGTCGCCTTCGACGCGGCGCGTAAGCGCACAAAGCGCGTGTGCTCCGTCGACAAGGCGAATGTGCTGGAGACCTCGCAGCTCTGGCGCGAGGTCGTCGAGAACGAGGCGAGAAAATACCCAGATATCGAGCTCTCGCACATGTACGTCGACAACTGCGCTATGCAGCTCGTGAGAAACCCGAAGCAGTTCGACGTCATCGTCACCGGCAATCTCTTCGGCGACATCCTCTCCGATGAGGCGTCGATGCTCACCGGCTCGATCGGCATGCTGCCTTCGGCGGCGCTCAACGAGACGGGCAAGGGACTGTACGAGCCGATCCACGGCTCGGCGCCCGACATCGCTGGCCGCGACGTCGCCAACCCGCTGGCGACCCTCCTCTCGGCGGCGATGATGCTGCGCTATTCGCTCGGCGCGCCGCAGGCGGCCGAGCGCATCGAGGCGGCGGTGGCGCGCGTGCTGCGCGAGGGATTGCGCACTGCCGACATTCATACGCCGGGCACGCGCAAGGTGGGTACGCAGGAAATGGGCGACGCCGTGGTCGCCGCTCTATAGACTACGGCGATGCTGAGGGTCGGAATCGTCGGCTGGCGCGGGATGGTGGGCTCGGTGCTCGTGCAGCGCATGCGCGAGGAGCGGGACTTCGACGATATCGAGCCCGTGTTCTTTTCCACCTCGCAGGCGGGCGGTCCGGGCCCGGCGATCGGCAAGAGCGTTGAGCCAGTGAAGAACGCGACCGACATCGCGGCGCTGAAGGCGCTGCCGATCATCATTTCTTGCCAAGGCGGCGATTACACCAACGACGTGTATCCCCGTCTGCGCGCCGCCGGCTGGAAAGGCTACTGGATCGATGCGGCGAGCGCGCTGCGGATGAATGACGATGCGGTCATCATCCTCGATCCGGTCAACATGCCGCTCATCAAGCGCGCGGTGCACGAGGGCACGCGCAACTTCATCGGCGGCAATTGCACCGTCAGCCTGATGCTCATGGGTGTGGCCGGTCTTTTCCAGCGCGACGAAATCGAGTGGATGACCAGCATGACCTACCAGGCCGCCTCGGGCGCCGGCGCGGCGAACATGCGCGAGCTGGTCGAGCAGATGGCGGCCATCGGCAGCACCGCGAAGCCGCTGCTCGATGATCCGGCGAGCGCCGTGCTCGAGATCGATCGCGCGGTGACTGACACGGTTCGCTCAAAAGGGCTGCCCAAGGCGCATTTCGGCTATCCGCTCGCCGCCAGCCTGCTGCCATGGATCGACAAGGACATGGGCCACGGCCAGAGCCGCGAGGAATGGAAGGCGCAGGCCGAGGCGAACAAGATCCTGGGCCGTAACGGCTCCCAGATTCCGATCGATGGCATATGCGTGCGGGTGGGCGCGATGCGCTGCCATAGCCAGGCGCTGACGATCAAGCTGCGCCGCAAGCTGCCGCTCGACGAGATCGAGGGCATGCTCGCGGAGGCCAATGACTGGGTGAAGGTGGTGCCAAACCGCCGTGAAGAATCACTCGCCGAGCTCACCCCGGCCGCCGTAAGCGGCAAGCTCAGCGTCCCGGTGGGCCGCCTGCGAAAGCTGCCCATGGGGGAGGATTACGTCACGGCGTTCACCGTCGGCGATCAGCTCCTCTGGGGCGCGGCCGAGCCGCTGCGGCGCATGCTCCGCATCCTGCTGGAGGCCGGAGCGAGCCGCTGAGGAAACTCAGAAAAGCTCTCAATTTGCAGCCGTAAGGCCATGATGTTAGTTTAGTTGTCCGGCTAAAAAACAACCCCGGGGGTGGGGAATCGTGGTTCGTAGATCGATCAGCATCGTCGCTGCGTTGGCTGTCGCACTCGCTTTTGCGACCGGGGCGCACGCGGCCGGACTCGGACGGCTCACGGTGCTCTCGGCGCTCGGGCAGCCGTTGGCTGCGGAGATCGAGATCGTTTCGCTTCAGCCGGGTGAAGAAGATGGCTTGTCGGCGCGCCTTGCTCCGACCGAAGCGTTCGAGCAGGCGGGCGTCGACATCAATCCGGCGCTGAACAGCGTACGCATCAGCATCGAGCGGCGCGACAAGCGTCCCTTCCTGCGTGTGACCAGTTCGCAGCCGGTCAACGAGCCGTTCCTCGATCTGCTGGTCGAGTTGCAGTGGCCGAGCGGGCGCCTGGTTCGCGAATACACGTTCCTTCTCGATCCGCCGGAATATCGCAGCCGCCAGCAGGCCATTGCGGCGACGCCGCTGCCGCCGATGGCGCAGAAGCCGGCGGTGCCTGCGGAGGCGCAACAAAAGCCAGCGGCTGAAGCGCCCGCCGCACCTGCCGCGGCCGCAGAGGAGCCAAAGCCTGCGGCGCAAGCGCCCGCTGCGCCCGCAGAGGAGCAAAAGCCGGCGGCTCAAGCGCCCGCTGCGCCGACGCCCGCCCCTGCAGCAGAAGCAGCGCCGGCGAAGCCCGCGGCGAACACCTATGAAGTGAAGCGCGGCGACACGCTCGGCACGATCGCACGTCAGCACCTGCGACCCGGCGTGAGCCTGAACCAGATGCTGATCGCGATCTTCCGTGCGAACGAAGATGCCTTCATCCGCGGCAACGTCAATCTGGTGCGTACCGGCAAGATCCTCAATATCCCGGAGCCCGAGGGCCTCGGCAGCATCGACGCGGAAGAAGCAGACCGCCTCGTGAAGGAGCACCAGGATCAGTGGAACGATTACCGCGGCCGCCTCGCTGCCGTACCGGCACCCGCCGAGGCTGCCGCCGGCCAGCGCGAGGCGAGCGGGCGCATTGAACCCAAGCCCGAGGCGCCGAAGCCCCCGGCGCCCGGCGATGAAGTGCGGCTTTCGAAAGGCGAGCCGAGCAAGCCGGGCGCGGCCCCGTCGCGGGCCGCACGCGACGACGATGCGGCAGCACGCGAGCGCGCGCTCGCCGAGGCGCAATCGCGCATCGCCGAGCTCGAGCGAAACGTGGCCGATCAAAAGAAGCTGCTTGAAATGCGCAATCAGCAGCTCGCCGAGATGCAAAAGAAGGAGGGCGCGAAGCCCGCGCCCCAACCGCCGGTCGCGCAAGCGCCCGCGCCGCCGCCAGCGCAGAAGGCGCCCGAGAAGCCAGCGGCGCAAAAGGCACCTGAAAAACCGGCAGCCGAGGCTCCCAAGCCGGCCGCGCCGCCCGCGCCGGCGCCCGCCGCCACCTCGCCGGCCGCTCCCCAGCCCGCAAAGCCCGCGGCAGAAGCACCCAAGCCGGCCGCAGAAGCGCCGAAGCCGGCGACAGAAGCGCCGAAGCCTGCCGCCGAGGCGCCGAAACCGGCGCCGGCGCCCGCGAAACCGGCCGCCAAGAAGGCGCCGCCGCCGCCCGAGCCGAGTTTGCTCGACGAATTTCTCGACAACCCGATGTATCTCGGCTTGCTCGCCCTGCTGGTCATCCTTCTCGTGCTCTACGGCGCGTGGACCTGGCGGCGCAAGAAAAGAGCGCAGGCCAAGTTCCAGGACTCGGTGCTCGGCGCCGCGGCCGCGAGCGGTAGCGGCTCCCTGGGCGAGCCGACCTCATCCGGCACGACGACCGGTAGCGTGACACACACGGGGAGCCAGGCGCCGGCGGGCATGGAAGCAGAAGAGGTCGATCCGATCGCCGAAGCCGACGTGTACATGGCCTACGGCCGCGACGCGCAGGCCGAAGAGATCCTCAAGGAAGCGCTGCAGAAAGACTCAAGCCGTGTCCCGGTGCACGCCAAGCTGCTCGAGATCTATGCGCATCGCAAAGACACGCGTGCCTTCGAACAGACGGCGCTCAAGCTGAAGAATCTGACGAAGGGCGCGGGACCGGAGTGGGAGAAGGCGGCCGCGCTCGGCCGCTCCATCGATCCCGGCAATGGCCTCTATGGTCCGGCGTCCGAGGGTACGGCCGCGGCCGCGCCGGTCGCCGCCGCGACGAGCGCCCCGGTGCTCGATTTCGACCTGGGCGGCGCGAGCCAGACGGCCGCCTCGACGCCCGACATCTCGCTTGACGAGCCGGCGAAAGACGCGAGCGCTACGGGACTCGATCTCGAGCTCGGTGCGACGCAGACGCAGCGGCTGCCTGCGGCCGGCGACGACACGGTGCTTGCAGGCCAGAGCAATAAGGGCAGCGGCGGGCTCGACTTCAACCTCGACCTCGGCAGCGAGGAGAAGAAGCCGGAAGCCGCCAAGCTGGCAAGCGCGCCCGCCTCCGAACCGAGCGGCCTCGACTTCGATCTCAACCTCGATCTCGACAAGCAGCCCGAGCCACCGAAGGCCGAGCCGACCAAGGTCGATCTCGCTTCGATCAGCCTCGACCTTGACAACATCCCCGGTGAGGCCGACGCCGGCACCAAGCCGAGCACCGATCCGAAATGGCAGGAAGTGGCCACCAAGCTCGACCTCGCCAAGGCGTACGAGGAAATGGGGGACAAGGACGGCGCACGCGAGCTGCTGAAAGAAGTGATGAAGGACGGCGACGCCGCCCAAAAGGGCAGCGCCGAGCAGCTACTCGCCAAGCTGGGCTAATCTCCCGCATTCCCCGCATCGCCCTCGCACTGGAGTACGACGGCAGCCGCTTTCTTGGCTGGCAGACCCAGCCCGGCGGCGGCTCGGTGCAGGATGCGCTCGAAGCGGCGCTCGGCGCCATCGCCGGCGAGCGCGTCAGCGTGAGCGCCGCGGGGCGCACCGACCGCGGCGTGCATGCCCGCGCGCAGGTGGCCCATTTCGATACTTCGGCAGCGCGCCCGCTCACGGCCTGGGTGCGCGGCGTGAACGCCTTCCTGCCCGAGTCGGTCGCCGTCCTATGGGCGCAGCCCGTTGACCCTGAATTCCATGCGCGCTTCAGCGCGATAGCGCGTACCTATCGCTACCGGCTCATCAACCGCCCGGTGCGTCCCGCGCTCGCGGCGCGCTACGCCGGCTGGTATCACGCGCCGTTGGACGCAAAAGCGATGTACCAGGCCACGCGAGCCTTGATCGGAGAGCACGATTTTTCGGCGTTTCGGGCGGCAGAATGCGAAGCTAAGACTCCCGTACGCACGGTGCATTCCATATTTATCGAGCACGAGGACGATCAATTCGAGTTCGTCCTGCGGGCGAACGCCTTTCTCCACCACATGGTGCGCAACATCGTCGGCAGTCTGGTTTACGTTGGCGCAGGCAAGCAGCCGCCAGACTGGATTGCCGAGGTGCTCGCTTCACGCGACCGGTCACGGGCCGCACCGACCTTCGCGCCCGAGGGACTCTATCTTCAGCGGGTCGAATACGACCCAAAATGGGGCTTGTCGCGATGAGGACGCGTGTCAAGATTTGCGGCATCACCCGCATCGACGATGCGCGCGCCGCGGCCGAGGCGGGCGCCGACGCGATCGGCCTCGTGTTCTATCCGCCGAGTCCACGCTTTCTCTCGACCGAGCGCGCGGTGGAGATCCGCGACGCGCTACCGCCGTTCCTGCAAACGGTGGCGCTCTTCGTCAACGCCGACGCCGCACAGGTGGCGCAGGTCATCGGCCGCGTGCATCCGGCGATGCTTCAATTCCACGGCGATGAAACGCCGGATTTCTGCGCGCAGTTTGGGCTGCCCTTCGTCAAGGCCTGCCGCGTTCGTCCGGGCGTCGAGCCGCTCGCGTATTTGCAGCCCTATGCGCGCGCCGCGGCTTGGCTGCTCGACAGCTTCGTGCCCGAATACGGCGGCGTGGGCGAGAGCTTCGACTGGTCGCTCGCCCCGCGCGAGCCCGCGCGGCCGCTCATCCTCTCCGGTGGTCTCGAGGAGCGCAATGTGGCGCGAGCGATCCGCGCCGTGCGCCCATGGGGTGTCGACGTCTCGAGCGGCGTCGAATCGGCGAAGGGCGTCAAGGACGCCGCTAAAATGGCCGCTTTCATCGCCGAGGTGCGCCATGCGGATGTATGAGCTTCCCGACGAGCGCGGGCACTTCGGCCCGTACGGCGGCATCTTCGTCGCCGAGACGCTCTCGCAGGCGCTCGACGAGCTGCGCGAGGCGTACGCCGTGGCGCGCAAGGATGCGCAGTTCGAGGCCGAGTTCCGCTACGAACTCAAGCACTACGTTGGCCGCCCGAGCCCGATCTATCACGCCCGGCGGCTCTCCGAGCAGTGCGGCGGGGCGCAGATCTACATCAAGCGCGAAGACCTGAACCACACCGGCGCGCACAAGATCAACAACACCATCGGCCAGGCGCTGCTCGCACGCCGCATGAAGAAGGCGCGCGTCATCGCCGAGACGGGCGCCGGCATGCACGGCGTCGCCACCGCCACGGTCGCCGCGCGCTACGGCATGGAATGCGTCGTCTACATGGGCGTCGAGGACGTGCGGCGCCAGGCGGCGAACGTGCACCGCATGGGCGTACTCGGCGCGAAAGTCGTGCCGGTCGATTCCGGCTCGAAGACGCTGAAGGACGCGCTCAACGAAGCCATGCGCGACTGGGTGACGAACGTCGAGAGCACCTTCTACATCATCGGCACGGTCGCGGGCCCCCATCCCTACCCGATGATGGTGCGAGACTTCCAGTCGGTGATCGGCGAGGAAAGCATCCCGCAGATGCAAGAGATGGCCGGCCGCCAGCCCGACGCGATCATCGCCTGCGTCGGCGGTGGCTCCAACGCCATGGGCATCTTCTACCCGTACATCAGCCAGCCGGGCGTCAGACTGATCGGCGTCGAGGCGGCCGGCGAAGGACTGGAGAGCGGCAAGCACGCCGCGTCGCTCTGTGCCGGGCGTCCCGGCGTATTGCACGGCAACCGCACATATCTGCTCCAGGACGCGAACGGACAGATCACCGAGACGCACTCGGTGTCGGCGGGCCTCGACTACCCCGGCGTCGGGCCCGAGCATGCCTGGCTCAAGGACAACGGCCGCGCCGAGTACGTGGCCGTGACCGACGACGAGGCGCTCCAGGCATTTCACGCGCTCTGCCGGGCCGAAGGCATCATTCCGGCGCTCGAGTCGGCGCACGCGGTGGCGCAGGCGATGAAGATGGCGCCGAAGCTCGCCAAAAGTGCGATCCTCCTCGTCAATCTCTCCGGCCGCGGCGACAAGGACATGCATACGGTCGCGGAACGCGCGGGCAAGACGCTTTGATGTCGCGCATCCAGGGCCGCTTCGAGGCACTGGCCAAGGCGAGGCGCAAGGGGCTCATTCCCTATATCACTGCGGGCGATCCGAGCCCGAAGCTCACCGTGCCGCTGCTGCACGCCCTGGTGGAAGGCGGCGCCGATATCATCGAGCTCGGGATTCCCTTTTCCGATCCGATGGCCGACGGGCCGGTGGTCCAGCGCTCGGGCGAGCGCGCGCTGAAGCATGGCGTGGGCTTGAAGGATGTCCTCGGCATGGTCCGTGAATTCCGCGCTCGTGACGGCGCGACGCCTCTCGTGCTGATGGGTTACGCCAACCCGATCGAGGCGATGGGCACGCGCGCCTTCCTCGACAGCGCGGCAAGCGCGGGCATCGACGGTGTGATCGTCGTCGACTACCCGCCGGAAGAGTGCAGCGAATTTGCGGCGATGGCGAAGCACGCGGGCATCGATCCGATCTTCCTGCTCGCGCCGACATCGACCGACAAGCGCATCCACCAGGTCGCGCGCTCGGGCAGTGGCTATCTCTACTACGTGTCACTGCGCGGTGTGACCGGTGCCAGCCACCTCGATCTATCCGACGTCGCGGCGCGCATTCCGAAGATCCGCGCCGTCACCCGGCTGCCGATCGGCGTCGGCTTCGGCATTCGCGACGCGGAATCCGCACGGCGCGTGGCCGAGACGGCGGATGCGGTGGTGATCGGCAGCCGCCTCATTCAGGAGATCGAGGCCGGCGCCCCCACTGAAGCCGTGGCGCGCGTGAAGAGCTTCCTGCGGCCGATCCGCCAGGCGCTCGATTCATGAGCTGGCTGCAAAAGCTGCTGCCGCCCAAGATCCAGCGCACCGGCGCGGCGGGCCGCAAGAGCGTGCCCGAAGGGCTGTGGACCAAGTGCGCCGCCTGCGACGCCGTGCTCTACAGCACCGATCTCGAGAAGAATCTCAATGTCTGCCCGAAATGCGGCCATCACGAGCGCTTTGGCGCGCGCGCGCGGCTCGATGCGCTGCTCGATCCCGATGGCCGCTTCGAGATCGGCGCCGAGGTGCTGCCCGTCGATCCCCTGAAATTCAAGGACTCGCGCCGCTACAGCGAGCGCCTGTCCGAGGCGCAGGAACAGACTGCCGAGGGTGATGCGCTCGTCGTCATGCAGGGCTCGATCAAGGCGCTCGGCCTGGTGTGCGCCGCCTTCGAATTCGATTACATGGGTGGCTCGATGGGCTCGGTGGTCGGCGAGCGCTTCGTGCGCGGGGTACGTGTCGCGATCGAGCAGAAGCTCGCGTTCGTCTGCGTCTGTGCCTCGGGCGGCGCGCGCATGCAGGAGGGCGCGCTTTCGCTCGCACAGATGGCGAAGACCACGGCGGCGCTCACCGACCTCGCCGAGCGGCACCTGCCGTTCATCTCGGTGCTCACCGACCCGACGATGGGCGGGGTGTCGGCGAGCTTTGCCATGATAGGCGACGTCGTGATCGCCGAGCCGCGCGCGCTCATCGGTTTCGCCGGGCCGCGCGTCATCGAGCAGACCGTGCGCCAGAAGCTGCCCGAAGGCTTCCAGCGCGCGGAATTCCTGCTCGAGAAGGGCGCGATCGACATGATCGTCGATCGCCGCCAGCTGCGCGACAAGCTGCACCAGCTCCTTTCGCTCATGCTGAGGCAGGCGGCCGAAACGCCGGCGTGACGCAGCTCGCCGCGCTCGCGAGCGTCTCGGCGCGCGTTGCCGCGACCTCGAGCCGGCTCGCCAAGATCCGCGAGCTCGCCGAATTTCTGCGGCCGCTCGAGCGCGAGGAAATCGCCATCGCCTTGCCGTATCTCAGCGGCGACATCCGGCAGGGCAAGCTCGCCGTCGGCTTTGCCGCGCTCCAGGCGGCCCGCGCGCAGGCAGCCACAGCGCCTTCGCTGACGTTGCACGACGTGGACAGCGCATTCGCGGTGCTCAAGCAAGTGAAAGGCAAAGGCGCCGCGGAGCAGCGCGCCGCGCTGCTGCGCCAGCTCTTCGCGCGCGCCACCGCCGAGGAGCAGGACTTCCTGCTCCGGCTGATCGTCGGCGAGCTGCGCCAGGGCGCGCTCGAAGGAATCATGGTGGAAGCGGTCGCCGCCGCGGCCGCGTTGCCGCCGGCGGACGTGCGCCGGGCGGTGGCGTTCGCCGGCGCCATCACGCCCGTCGCCGCCGCGGCGCTGGCCGGGGGCGCGACGGCGCTCACGGAATTCAGCGTGCGGCTCATGCAGCCGGTGCTGCCGATGCTCGCGCAGCCGGCCGAGGACATGACCGCGGCGCTCGCCGCGCTCGGCACGGCGCTCGTCGAGTGGAAGCTCGATGGCGCGCGCGTGCAAGTCCATAAACGCGGCGACGAGGTCCGCATCTATACGCGCAACCTGAACGATGTCACCTCGCGTGTGCCGGAAATCGTCGCGGCGGTGCGCGCTGTGCAGGCAGCGCAATTGATACTCGACGGTGAAGCGATCGCGCTGCGCGCCGATCGCCGGCCGCATCCGTTCCAGGTGACGATGAGCCGTTTCGGCAGCCAGCAGGACGCCGCGGCGCGCAAGCAGGATCTACCGTTGTCAGCGTTCTTCTTCGACTGCCTGCTGATCGAGGGCACGGTGCTTTTCGATCATCCGACGCGCGAGCGACGCGCGGCCCTCGAGCGGGCGCTGCCCAGGGATCTGGTGACGCCGGCGCTCGTCAGCGCCGAGGTGGCCGAGGCGCAGCGCTTCTATGAGGGCGCACTCGCCGCCGGCCACGAGGGCGTGATGGCGAAGGCGCTCGATGCGCCTTACGAGGCGGGGCGCCGCGGCGCGGGATGGCTCAAAGTGAAGCGTGCCCGCACGCTCGATCTCGTGGTGCTCGCCGCCGAGTGGGGCCACGGCCGCCGGCGCGGCTGGCTTTCCAACCTGCACCTCGGCGCCCGTGATCCCGCGACGGGAAGCTTCGTCATGCTCGGCAAGACGTTCAAGGGCCTCACCGACGCGACGCTCAAGTGGCAGACCGAGGAGTTTCTCAAGCGCGCGGTGGCGCGCGACGAATGGACCGTGCAGGTGCGTCCGGAGCTCGTCGTGGAGATCGCCTTCAACGACCTGCAGGAAAGCTCGCAATACCCGGGCGGGCTCGCGCTGCGCTTCGCGAGAGTCAAGGGCTATCGCCCCGACAAGCGGCCCGACGAGGCCGACACCATCGACACCGTGCGACGCATCTACCACGAGAGCCTCGCGTGAAGACGCTCGCCCAGTGGCTGGCATTCATCGAGCGCCAGCATCCGAAGAGCATTGCGCTCGGCCTGGAGCGCGTGAGCGAAGTGTGGCGGCGGATGAACGTCGCGCTCGATTGCCCGGTGATCACCGTCGGCGGCACGAACGGCAAAGGTTCCGTCTGCGCCATGCTCGAATCGATGCTCCGCGCCGGCGGTTACCGCGCCGGTCTTTACACCTCGCCGCATCTCGAGCGCTACAACGAGCGCGTTCGCATCGCCGGGGCCGAGGCGAGCGACGCGGCGCTCTGCGCCTCATTCGACGCCGTCGAGGCGGCGCGCGCCGATGCGCCGCTCACCTATTTCGAGTACGGCACGCTCGGGGCGCTCTGGTTATTCGCGCGCGAGGGCATCGAAGCGGGGGTGCTCGAGGTGGGGCTCGGCGGCCGGCTCGATGCGGTGAACATCGTCGATGCCGATTGCGCCGTGCTGACGAGCGTCGGCATCGATCACGTCGATTATCTCGGGCCGGATCGCGAGTCGATCGGCAGGGAGAAGGCGGGCATCTTTCGCGCTCGCCGAGCGGCGGTGATCGGCGATCCGGCGCCACCGCGCACGGTACTCGAGGCCCCGGGTGTGCATTACCTCCTCGGCCGCGACTTCGGCTATGTCGACCAGCGCTCGCAATGGACCTATTGGGGGCCCTCGGGCAAGCGCCCCGGGCTCGCGCATCCGGCATTGCGCGGCGCCGTGCAACTGCGCAACGCCGCCGCCGCGATGTGCGCGCTCGACTGTCTGCGCGAGCGGCTGCCGCTGGGTATGCAGGAGATTCGCCGCGGGCTCGCAGAAGTCACGTTGCCGGGGCGCTTTCAGGTGCTGCCGGGCAGGCCGCAGATCATTCTCGATGTGGCGCACAACCCGCAGGCGGCCGCCGTGCTCGCCGACAACCTGGCCGCGTCCGGCTACGCGCGGGAGACGATCGCGGTCTGCGGCATGCTGCGCGACAAGGACATCGCCGGCGTGCTCGGTGCGGCTGCGCCGCGCGTCACGCGCTGGCATCTCGCGTCCCTGAGCGGCCCGCGCGCGGCGCAGGCCGACGAGCTGGCGCGCCATGTGCAAGGAGAAGTCGAGCGCTTCGCGACGCCGGCGGCCGCGTTCGCCGCGGCGCTGAAGCGCGCGCACCAGGATGATAAGATCGTCGTGTTCGGTTCGTTTCTCACCGTCGGCGAAGTGCTGGGATGGCTGCAGAACAACAAGACGTCGAAACGCTGAAGCGCCGGGGACGCCGAAGGCTGGTCGGAGCGGTGGCACTCGTGCTCCTCGCGGTAATCGTGCTGCCCATGGTGTTCGATCCGGAACCGAAGAGCACGCCGCCCTCGGTGAGCGTGCGCATTCCCGGAGAAAACGAAACCGCTTTTTCGCCCAAGCCCGCAGCGAAGCAGCCTGCGGCGGCGAAAAGCGCGAGCGCACCGCCCGCGGGCGATGAATACGTCGTGCAGGTCGGGGCATTTCTGCATCCCGACGGCGTGCTCGCCAAGCTCGCCAGCGCAAAGGTGCCCTACTACACCGAACCGGCGCAGGGCAATCTCACGCGGGTGCGCGCCGGCCCCTTCGCAAGCCGCGAAGCGGCGGACCAGGCGGTCACCAGGTTGAAGGAGCTCGGCCTCAAACCGGGCGCGGTGACGGCCAAATCCGGATGACCTGGGTCGACTACACCGTTATCGCGGTGCTGGTCTTCTCGATCGCCTGGGGCGTGTGGCGGGGCCTCGTACACGAGGTGTTTTCGCTAGCGGGCTGGATCCTGGCGTTCGTCGCAGGGAACCTGTTCGCGACGCCCCTCGCCGGCGCGTTGCCGACGGCGATGCGGCCGGAGTTGCGCGTGGTCGTCGCGTACGTGGTGATCTTCGTCGGTACGCTGGTGCTGGCCGCGCTGCTCGCAGCGCTCGTCACCAAGTTCATGAAGGTGTCGGTGCTGCATAGCCTGAACCGCTGGCTCGGGGCGCTCTTCGGCCTGCTTCGTGGCCTGGTGATCGTCGTGGTGCTCGCCATGGTGGCCGGCCTCACATCGTTGCCGCGCAAGCCCGTCTGGCTGGACTCCGCCACCGGCTATTCGCTCGCACAGACCGTGGTGCAACTCAAGCCTTGGCTGCCCCCGGCGTTCGCCGCGCGCCTGCGATATCATTGACCGTTAACCACACCCGGGAGTAGCCCCATCCCATGTGCGGGATTCTCGGAATCGTCGCGCGTTCCCCCGTCAACCAGCTGCTGTACGACGGGTTGCTGCTGCTGCAGCACCGTGGCCAGGATGCCGCAGGCATCGTCACGGCGGAACACAACACCTTTCACATGTACAAGGCGCCGGGCATGGTGCGCGACGTCTTCCGCACGCGCAACATGCGCGATCTCGCCGGCAACATCGGCATTGCTCATTGCCGCTATCCCACGGCCGGCTCCGCCTTCAAGGCGGCCGAGGCGCAGCCCTTCTATGTCAATTCGCCCTTCGGCATCGTCCTCGGCCATAACGGCAACCTCACCAATTCCGAGCAGCTGAAGGGGGAGATGTTCCGCACGGATCTGCGGCACATCAACACCGGGTCCGATTCGGAAGTGCTGGTCAACGTGCTCGCGCACGAGCTCGAGCGCGCATCGGTGAAGCTGCGCCTCGAGCCGCAGACCATCTTCACTGCGGTGGCCAACGTGCACCGGCGGCTGAAGGGAGCTTACGCGGTCGTGGCGATGATCGCCGGCTCCGGCGTGCTCGCCTTTCGCGACCCTTACGGCATCCGGCCGGCGGTGATCGGCTATAACGAAACGCCCGCAGGCACCGAATACATGGTGGCGTCCGAATCGGTCGCCGTGGATGCGCTCGGCTTTCGCGTGTTGCGCGATATTGGCCCCGGTGAGGCGATCTTCATCGACGAGGACGGGCGCTTTCACAGCCAGCAGTGCGCGCCGCACGCGAGCCTCAATCCGTGCATCTTCGAATACGTTTATCTGGCGCGGCCCGATTCGCTGATCGACGGCGCCTCGGTGTACGAGGCGCGCCTCAACATGGGCGAGAAGCTCGCCGAGAAGATCCGCCGGCACTACCGCAGCCTTCAGATCGACGTCGTGATCCCGATCCCGGACTCGAGCCGGCCCTCGGGTCTGCAGCTCGCCACCGCGCTCGGTGTCCCCTACCGCGAGGGATTCGTCAAGAACCGCTACATCGGCCGCACCTTCATCATGCCCGGCCATGCGGTGAGGAAGCGCTCCGTGCGCCAGAAGCTCAACCCCATGGCGATGGAGTTCGCGGGCAAGAACGTGCTGCTGGTCGACGATTCGATCGTGCGCGGCACGACCAGCCGCGAGATCGTGCAGATGGCGCGCGAGTCGGGTGCGCGCAAGGTGTTCTTCGCCTCCGCCGCGCCGCCGGTGCGCTTTCCGAACGTCTACGGCATCGACATGCCGACGCGCGCGGAGCTGATCGCCGCGCATCGCAGCGAGGAGGAGGTGTGCCGCGAGATCGGCGCCGATGCGCTTGTCTATCAGGACCTCGACGCCCTGAAGGACGCGGTGCGGCGTGCGAACCCGCGGCTCACCCGGTTCGAGACCTCGTGCTTCGACGGCCATTACGTGACCGGCGACGTGACCACCGATTACCTGCGGGCGATCGAGACGCAGCGCGATGCAACCCGCGACTCGAGCGAAGAGGACAGGGCCCAGCTTGATCTGAACTTAGCCGCGTAGTTTCGCGGCTCCTGTGAGGGTCGCCGCCTGAGTTATACTGCGACCCTTCGCGCCGATTTGAGCCACAGCTTGCGGGCGCGTAACAAATGCCGCTAAAGCGTGCCGAAAAGACCCGGTCGCATTAGCGCTAATGGACCGGGTTTTTTATGGCTGAAAAGCTAGAGCAGGCGACTCTCGGCGTACGCGCCGGACAGGTGCGCAGCCAGTTCAACGAGCACGCCGAGGCGCTCTATCTCACCTCGAGCTTCGTGTTCGACAACGCGGCGCAGGCAGCGGCGCGCTTTGCCGGCGGCGAGGAGGGCATGGTGTACACGCGCTACACCAACCCGACGGTCGCCATGTTCCAGGATCGCCTGGCCGCGCTCGAGGGCGCCGAAAGCTGTGTCGCCACGGCCTCGGGCATGGCGGCGATCCTCGCCACCGCGCTCGTGCACCTGAAGAGCGGCGACCATGTGGTGTGCTCGAACGCGGTGTTCGGCGCGACCATCCAGCTCTTTAGCAATATCCTCGCGCGCTTTGGCGTCGAAACCACCTTCGTCTCGCCGACCCGCGTGGAGGAATGGCGCGCGGCACTCAGGCCGCGTACGCGGCTGCTCTTCCTCGAGACGCCCTCCAACCCGCTCACCGAGGTCTCGGACATCGCCGCGCTCGCGCAAGTGGCGAACTCTCGCGGTGCGCTGCTCGCCGTTGACAATGTGTTCTGCACGCCGGCGCTGCAGCGGCCGCTCGAGCTCGGCGCCCACATCGTGGTTCATTCGGCGACCAAGTACCTCGATGGCCAGGGCCGCGTGCTCGGTGGCGCGGTGGTCGGATCGAAGGCCTTGGTCGGCGAGCCGATGACCGCCTTTTTGCGCACGGCCGGCCCCGCGCTCTCGCCGTTCAATGCGTGGGTATTGCTGAAAGGGCTGGAAACGCTCGAGCTTCGCATGCACGCGCAATCGGCCGCGGCGCTGGAGCTCGCGCGCTGGCTCGAGCGCCATCCGGCGGTCGAGCGAGTGCATTACCCCGGACTCGAATCCCACCCACAGCATGCGCTGGCGAACCGCCAGCAGCTCGCGCCCGGATCGGTGCTGTCCTTCGAGGTGAAAGGCGGACGCGAGGTCGCGTGGCGCGTGATCGACGGCACGCGGCTCCTTTCGATCACCGCCAACCTAGGCGATGTGAAGACGACCATCATCCACCCTGCGACGACCACGCACGGCCGCATTTCGCGCGAGGCGCGCGCCGCCGCCGGCATCACCGACGGTCTCGTGCGCCTGGCGGTGGGGCTGGAAGCGGTGCGGGACCTGAAAGCGGATCTGGAGCGCGGGTTAAGCTAGCGGCGTGCGCCGCGCGATCGAGGTAGCGCTGCTGGCCGCCGCTTACTTTGCGGCGGCCAAGATTTCGCTGCTGGTCGCCATACCGCCCGGGTACGCCACCGCGGTTTGGCCGCCTTCCGGCATCGCCCTCGCGGCGCTCCTCCTCGGCCGCACCGCGCTCTGGCCGGGCGTGTGGCTCGGCAGCTTCGCCGCCAATATCACGATCGAGGGCGATCTGCTCGCCGCCGCGGTGATCGCCACCGGTTCCAGTCTTCAGGCGTATGCCATTGCCACGCTCATCGAGCGGCGCATCGGCGTGCCGCGGCGTTTCGAGCGCGCGCGGCAGGTGGTCATCTTCGTCAGCATCATTGCACTTGGCGCCACCATCGCGCCGACCGCGGCGCTACTGCCGCTCGCGGCGCTGCATGCGCTGCCGCCGGCTGACGTCGCGGCGAACTGGTGGACGTGGTGGCAGGGCGATGCCTGCGGCATGCTGATCTTCGCGCCGCTCATCCTCAGCTGGTCGGGGCCGGGCATCGCCTGGCCGGCGCGCAAGGCGCTCGAGGGGATCGTCTTCGCGGCGTTGCTGCTTGCCGGCGGCTACGTCGTCTTCACCGGCAGCGCCGGCCGCACCTTCGTCATGGTGCCGTTCGTCATCTGGGCGGCGTTTCGCTTCGGGCAGCGGGAAGTCACCACGACGAGCGCTGCGATCTGTGCGATGGCGCTCTGGTACACATTGCGGCGCGACAGCGGGCCATTCGCCGATGTGCCCGCGAACGAAGCGCTGCTGCTTCTATTCGTCTTCGTCAGCACGGTGTGCGTGACCGGCCTCATGCTCTGCGCGGTGCTGGCACAGCTCGAGCGCACGCGCATCGCGCTTACGACGCGAGTCGAGGAGCGAACGCGCGCCGCGGCCGAAAGCGAGCGCCGCTTTCGCTTGATGGTCGACAGCGTTGTCGATTACGCCATCTATATGCTCGACGCCCGCGGCCGCGTGGCGAGCTGGAACGCGGGCGCGCAGCGCATCAAGGGCTACACGGCGGACGAGATCATCGGCCAGCATTATTCCCGCTTCTATCTCCCCGAGGACGTGGAACGCGGCAAGCCTGAGCGCGAGCTCGAGATCGCAGAGCACGAAGGACGCTTCGAGGAGGAGGGATGGCGGGTGCGGCGGGACGGGACGACCTTCTGGGCGAGCATCGTGGTAAGCGCGGTACGCGACGACCGGGGGGAGCTCCTGGGCTACGCCAAGGTGACGCGCGACCTCACCGACAAGAAGCGCGCCGAGGCCGAGATCGTGCGCGCCAAGATCGAGGCCGAGCGCGCGAGCGAATCGAAATCGCAGTTCCTCGCCAACATGTCGCACGAGCTGCGCACGCCGCTCAACAGCCTGCTGATCCTCGCGCGCCTGCTCGCCGACAACGCCGGCGGCCGGCTCGACACGAAGGAAGTACGCTTCGCGCAGACCATCTATGCCTCGGGGATGGATCTCCTCGCGCTCATCAACGACCTCCTTGACCTTGCCAAGATCGAGGCGGGCGCGATCACGGCGCTGCACATGGCGCCGGCGCGGCTCGAGGACCTGCGCGACGAGCTCGAGCGCACGTTCCGCGAGATGGCGCGCGAGAAGCGCCTGGAATTTGCGATCGAGATGGCGCCTGGCCTGCCGGCGGCCATGCGCACCGACGTCGCGCGCGTGAAGCAGGTGCTAAAGAATCTGCTCGCCAATGCGTTCAAGTTCACCCGCCAGGGCAGCGTGCGGCTGCGCATCGCGCCGCACCCACCGGACTCCGTCGCCTTCGCCGTCAGCGACACGGGAATCGGCATCGCGCCGGACAAGCAGCAGATCATCTTCGAGGCGTTCCAGCAGGCCGACGGTACGACCAGCCGCCAGTACGGCGGCACGGGCCTCGGGCTCTCGATCAGCCGCGAGCTAACGCGGCTTCTGGGCGGCGAGCTTCAGGTCACGAGCGAGCCGGGCAAGGGCAGCACCTTCACGCTGGTTCTCCCCGTCAGCGACGCGCGCGTCGCCGCCTCCGTGAAATGAGGCTCGCCGCGGCGGAGCCGGATCAGGCGCCGCCGACGCCGCGGATGATCTTGCCGGTGCCGGCGCAGTTCTCGCAGCGCCGGCCCTCCTTGCGTCCGCTGCCTTTGCACTGCGGACAGATATCCTCGCCGGTGCCCGGCGTGCCGGGCGCCGCCTCGTCGCCCGGTGCCGGCCGCGAGCGGTCGGCCGGGCGCGGATCGGTGCGCGACGTCTTCACGACTGCGCCGCCTCGCCGACCAGCTCCTCCTTGCGCGCTTTCATCTGCTCGCCGAGCGCCTCGAGGTCGAGATCCGAGGCTTTCTTCGCCTGCGGGAACATTTCGCCTTCCTCTTCCTTCACGTGGTGCATGACGTATTCGCCGAGCACGGTGAACGTGGCGAAGTAGTTCGGATCCTCGGGGCCCGAGTTTTCCAGCTGCTCAATCAGCATCTTGGCGGTTTCGTGCTCCACCGCCGCCTCGTTCATGATGTCCTCGTCCTCGATGGCGGCGCGCACCGCCGGATAGAAGATCTCCTCTTCCAGCGTCGTATGGACCTTGAGGTCCTCGCAGACCGTCGCGACCAGCTGGCGGCAGGCCTCGGTATCGGACCGGTCCATGTTCTCGAACTCCTTGAACGCCTTTTTCACCTTGCTGTGGTCTTCTTTCAGGAGATCGATGGCATTGGCGGACTTACTGCGGGTTTTGGCCATGGCGCGTCCTTTCGGTGGGTTCACGGCGCGCTGTGCAACCCTCGTACCCAGGCCGCGTGGCGGCTCGCCGCTGTAAGCCTTACCGGACGGGAAAGATTTACTACCAGCGCACGAGGCGCGAGCGCTCGCCGGCGAGCTCCAGGTAGCCTCCGGCGCCATACCAATCGGGGAGCACCCAGCGCTCGCAGGCGCGGCCATCGACCTCGAGGCGATGCCGGCCGGGGCGGTGCGTGTGGCCGTGCACCAGGCGGCTCACGCCGTGGCGGCGCAGCGCTTCGTGCACCGCCGTGTCGTTGACATCCATGATCTCGGCCGCTTTCTCCTGGATCACTTCCTTGCTCTTTTGGCGCAGCCCGTGAACCGTGGCACGCCGCTCGGCGAGCGGCTTGGCGAGGAACTCGCGCTGCCATTCTGGCGAGCGTGCCGTGCGGCGCCAGGCCTGATAGTCATGATCATCGATGCAAAGCGTATCGCCATGCGTGAGGAGCGTACCGTCGACCACCGAGGGATCCGGGAGGAGCGTCGCGCCGCTCGCCTGGCTGAAAGCCTCGCCCAGCAAGAAGTCGCGGTTGCCGTGCATCAGACCGACGCGTGTGCCGCCCGCGGCAAGGCGTCGCAGAAAGCCCGCGACCACGGCGTTGAAGGATGTCTCGAGGTCCTCGTCGCCGATCCAATATTCGAAGAGATCGCCGAGGATGAAAAGCGCGTGCGCGCCCGCGGCCTCGTGCTCGATGAAATCGAAGAAGCGCTCGTTCGCCTGCGGCCGATCCTCACACAGGTGAAGATCGGAGATGAAAAGCGAACGCAACCTACTTGGCGTTGACGACGCTCGCCGACTCGATGACCACGGCCTGCTTGGGCACATCGCGCGGGAAGGGACCTCCCGAGCCGGTCGGCAGCTTGGCGATCTTGTTCACCACGTCCATGCCGGAGACGACTTTGCCAAACACCGCGTAGCCATTGCCGTCGCCGCGCGGGTCGCCCCAGTTGAGGAAGGTGTTGTCGTTCACATTGATGAAGAACTGCGCGGTCGCCGAGTTCGGATCCGCGGTGCGCGCCATGGCGATCGTGCCGACGTCGTTCTTCAATCCGGCCTTCACCGCGCCTTGCGCCTCGTTCGCGATCGCGCCGCGCGTCTTCTTCTGCCGGAAATTGCCGTCGAAACCGCCGCCCTGGATCATGAAGCCATCGATCACCCGGTGAAACACGGTGCCGTTGTAGTGGCCGTCCTTCACGTACTGCAGGAAGTTCTCGACGCTCTTCGGCGCCTTGGCGGGATAGAGCTCGAGGCGAATGGTGCCGAGGTTGGTGCGCAGATCGACTTGCGGATCGGCGGCGAGCGCGCCCGCGGGCACGACCGCCGCGGCGGACAGGGCAAAGAGGTAGCGCAATTTCATGCGGGTCCTTCGTAGAGGATCTTCCAGCGCCCGGCTTCCTTCGCCCAGTACTGGCGTTTCTTCATGAGGTTGGAGAGGCCGTTGGAGCGGTAGTCCTGGTCGAACGTGACCACCACTACGTCACGCTCGCGAGGGTAGCGCAGCATGGTCACGCGAGCGAGGTTGAGCTTGATCCAGGTGCGCGCCGCGTTCACCTTGCGCTTGTGTTCCGCCCAGCTGGCGAAGCTCTGGCCGGGTGCGGCGAAGCGCTCCGAATAATGCGCGAGATAGCGATCGGTGTCGCGGCTCTGCCAATCGGCGCGCCATTGCTCGAGGGCAGCGCCGAGCGAGGCGCGCTCGGCTTCGAGCGCCGCGGCATCGCTCCATTCGATCTCGTCGGCGATGATGACGGGTGTCAGGCCGATCTGCAGCTGGCGGCCGATCGCCTCGAGGTCGGCGTTGGCGAGCACGATGCAGCCATCGCTCGCGCGCGGCGGGCGGCTGTAGACGTCGGAAGGGACGCCGTGCAGCCAGATGCCGTGCCCGTTGCGCCCCTGCCGGCGATCCCATTCGTTGGGGTAGTTGATCGGAAAGGCACCGGCGCCGTAGAAATCGGTGAGCTTCTTGCGGGGCAGGTTCGCCGTCACGTGATAGACGCCGATCGGCGTCTTCTGGTCGCCTTCGCGCGTCTTCTCGGTGCCGTTCTTGCCGAGCGTCACGTAGTAATCGGCAACCAGATGCGGGCGTCCGGAATCGTTCGCGTACACATACAGCCGCGAGCGGCGCGAGTCCACGACCAGCGCGTGCTTCTGTTCCGGGTTGAGCTGCAGCACATAGCGCGGCAGCCGGTCCTCGCCCGGACGCTCACGTTGTGCGCGCAGCCGCGCGAGCGCTTCCTCGCGCAGCCACTCGACGCGCTCCTGCGGCACCGTCTTCACCACATTGCCGAAAGTCTGCAGCGGCCGCGCGCGCGCCAGCAGCAGATCGCCGCGCACCAGGTGCGCAAGGCGAAAATTGGGGTACTCGGCGATCAGCGCATCGACCTGCTTCAGCGCAACGTCGAGCTTGTTCGCCTCGATCGCCTCGAATGCCGCCGAAAGCCGGTCCTCGGGCGTCGCCGCGGCGGCGACGCTCGCAAGCGCAAGCGCGGCGAGCGCAGCGCCGAGCCGTTTCACTTGCCCGCCTTTTCTTCGCGTATCAGCCATCGACCGTCGGCTTTCACGAGCTCCAATGTCTTGCGGCTTTGGCTCTTGAGTTTGTCGGAGCGGTAAGTCTGGCGGAAGCTGACGCTCGCCTGCTCGGGCCCCTGCATGGTCACCTTGGGCGAGTCGACCTCTACGTGGATGGTTTTCGCTCCGGCAATGCGGCTGCGGCGCGACTCTTCCCAAGCGGGGCGCGACTCGCCGGCGGGTGTTTTGAAGTCCTTGGCGTAGTGGCCGAGATAGGCGTTCACGTCCCGCTTCGACCATGCCTGCGCCCACTCGCTGACCGCCTTCAACACGTCGGCGCTCGAGTCGGCGGCCGCGGCCGCCTTGGGCGCTGGCGCGGGCTGCGTCTCGGGCGCCTTTTGCGCCACGCTCGGCGCCGCCGGCGCGCTCGCAGTCTCTTTCGCCGCCGCCGGCGCGCTCGCTACGGCCGCCGGTTTGGCCGCGGGCTCGCGCACGAGCTCGCGTACCAGCGACAGCTTGTTCTGCGCACCGGTATTCGACGCGTCGAGCTGCAGCGCCTTGCCATAGGCCTGGCTCGCAAGCTTCGCGTACACATCGCCCAGGTTTTCATACGCGGTGGCGTAGCTCGGGTGCGTGCGAATCGACTGCTCGAGCGCCCCGCGCGCCTTGTCGTACTGCCCCTGGCTCGCATAGATGACCGCCAGGTTGTTGTACGGCTCCGGCAGGTTGGGATAGTCCTGCGTCAGCTTGCTGAAGATCTCGATCGCGTCCTGCTGCTTGCCCTGCTCGGTGAAGATCAGGCCCTTGAGGAAGCGCGCCTGGGGGTCCTTGGGATTCGCGGCCAGCGCGCGATTCACTTTATCGAGCGCCTGCTGCTTCTCTCCTGCCTTCAGCAGCTTCTGCGCGTCTTCGACATCGCCCGCGTGGGCGAACGGCGCGCCTAGAAAAATGAGCGTGAAAGCCGCGATGAGCCCGCCACGCAGTCGGTTGCGCGGGGCGTTTGAAGTCTGCATTGTGTTATATTTTCAAGGCCCTACGAAAGAGTCTTGATTCTAGACTAACGCCCGCCGGTTCACAATCGAAAACCTGAAGATCTACAACAGCCTCGGGCGGGCGAAGCAACCGTTTGTCCCTCTCGATCCGCCGCACGTGCGCATGTACGTCTGCGGCATCACGGTCTACGACTACTGCCATCTCGGACACGCGCGCATGTTCGTCGTGTTCGACATGGTGCGCCGCTGGCTGCGCGCAAGCGGCTACCGCGTGACGTATGTGCGCAATATCACCGATATCGACGACAAGATCATCCGGCGCGCGGCCGAGAACGGCGAGCCGGTGGAGGCGGTCACCCAGCGTTTCATCGGCGCCATGGACGAGGACGCGGCGGCGCTCGGCGTCGAGAAGCCGGACCATGAGCCCCGCGCCACGCAGTACGTGGCGCAAATGCTGGCGCTCATCCGCCGCCTCGAAGAGAAGCGCCTCGCCTACCTGGCGACTTCCGGCGACGTGAATTTCGCCGTCCGGCGCTTTCCCGGCTACGGCAAGCTCTCCGGAAAATCGCTCGATGAGCTGCGCGCCGGCGAGCGAGTCGATGTCGACACGGCGAAGGACGATCCGCTCGACTTCGTCCTCTGGAAGCGCGCGAAGCCGCACGAGCCGAAGTGGCCATCGCCCTGGGGCGAAGGACGGCCGGGGTGGCATATCGAGTGCTCCGCCATGGGTTGCGCGCTTCTTGGCGAGCAGTTCGATCTGCATGGCGGCGGCATGGATCTGCAGTTCCCCCATCACGAAAACGAAATCGCCCAGTCCGAGGGCGCAACCGGCAAGCCCTTCGTGAAGTACTGGATGCACAACGAGTTCCTGCAGGTGCGCAGCGAGAAGATGTCGAAATCGCTCGGCAATTTCTTCGTCATCCGCGATGTGCTCAAGCACTATGACGCCGAGGTGGTGCGCTTCTTCCTGCTGCGGGCCCATTACCGCAGTCCGATGAACTACACGGACGCGAACCTGGAAGACGCGAAGCAGTCGCTCGCGCGCCTCTACACCGCGCTTCGCGACCACCCGGTGCCGCCGCGCCCGGTGGACTGGACCGAGGCGCACGCGCGCCGCTTCAAAGAGGCGATGGACGACGATTTCGGCACACCGGAAGCGATCGCCGAGCTGCACCAGCTCGCGAACCGCGCCTTTCAGGGTGACGGCGCCGCAGCCGCCCAGCTGAAGGCACTCGGCGCCATCCTCGGCCTCCTGCAGCGCGAGCCACGCGATTTTCTGCAGGCGCCGCCGGCCGGCGTATCGGAACCGTGGATCGCCGAGCGCATTGCCGCGCGCAACGCCGCCCGCCAGCGCAAGGACTTCGCCGAAGCCGATCGCATCCGCCAGGAGCTCCTCGAAAAAGGCATCGTGCTCGAAGACAAAGGCGGCACCACGACCTGGCGGCGGGTGTAAGGTCTAAGTTCGGCCGCCGACCAACGCTCGAACGGAGGCAACCTCGGCATGGCGACGATACTGATTCACCCGCTCATCGTGCGCATCACGCACTGGATAAACGTGCTGGCCGTGCTGATCATGATCACGAGCGGCTGGGCGATCTACAACGCGTCGCCGCTTTTCGGCTTCGAATTTCCTTACGCCATCACCCTCGGTGGCTGGCTCGCCGGCGCGCTGCAATGGCATTTCGCCGGCATGTGGCTATTCGCGCTGAATGGGCTCCTGTACCTGGGCTACGGCATCGCCTCGGGCCATTTCCGGCGCAAGCTCATGCCCATCTCGCCGCGCGCCGTCTGGCACGACATCGGCCACGCGCTGCGCGGCCATCTCGCGCACGACGACCTCTCGGTGTACAACGCCGCGCAGCGCGCTGCCTACCTCGCCTTGATCGTGGCGCTCATCGTCATGGTGCTCTCGGGCCTCGCGATCTGGAAGCCGGTGCAGCTTTACTGGCTCGCACGCCTGATGGGCGACTATGAAGGGGCGCGCTACCTGCACTTCTTCGCCATGGCGGCGATTGCCTGCATCGTCCTCGTGCACGTCATCATGGTGATCCTCGTGCCGCGCACCTTGCCGACCATGTTCACCGGCCGCTTCCGGAGGGCGTCATGAACCGAAAATTCGAACTGCACCGCACGCCGGCCATCGCCAAGGTCGAACGGCGGCTATTCCTGAAGCGCGGTCTCTCGCTCGGCGCGCTGTCGCTCCTCGCCGGCTGCAATATCACCGATCAGGAAAGCGTGCAGCGCGTGCTGTGGGCGATGTCGCGCTGGAACGATGAGGTGCAGCACTGGCTTTTCAACCCGCAACGTCTGGCGCCGGAATATCCCGAAAGCCGCATCACGCGCCCGTTTCCGTACAACGGCTATTACCCGGAGAGCGAAGTGCGCGAGATCGACGGCGCCACCTACAAGCTGGAGCTCGCCGGCATGATTCGCGAACGCCGCCCCTGGACGCTCGCGGATCTGCACGCGCTGCCGCAGGTGTCGCAGGTGACGCGTCACATCTGCGTCGAAGGCTGGAGTGCGATCGGCAAGTGGAGCGGCGTGCGCTTCTCGGACTTCCTCGCGCGCATCGGCGCCGACACCACCGCCAAGTACGTCGGCTTCCAGTGCGCTGACGACTATTACGGGTCCATCGACATGGCGACCGCGCTACACCCGCAGACACAGCTTAGCCTCCGGTTCGCCGACGACCTCCTGCCGCCGAAGTACGGCTACCCGATCAAGCTGCGTGTCCCCACCAAGCTCGGCTTCAAGAATCCAAAGCACATCGCGGCCATCTTCGTGACCAACGAATATCCCGGCGGCTACTGGGAAGACAAGGGCTACAACTGGTTCAGCGGTTCGTAAGAAAGCGCTCTATTTTCTGCACGAGCGCGGTGGGCTGCTCGAGCATCGGGCAGTGTCCCGAGCCCGCGATCTCCTCGTAACGCGCACCCGGAATCATTTCGGCGAGCTGGCGCGCCAGCATCGGCGGCGTCGTCTGGTCGAGCGCGCCGCACATCACGAGGGTCGGGTTCTTGATGGTCGCCGCGCTATCGCGCAGTTCCAGTGAGGCAAGCGCGACGCAGGCGCGCGCGAAGCACTGAGCATCCACGGCTGCCAGCGCCGCTTTGCGCGCGGCGATGATGTCTGGATGTGCCTGCGCGAACTCGCGCGGGAACATGCGGCCGATCGCGGTATCGAGCACGGCCTTCATGCCGCCGCGCGACACCTTTTCGGCCATCGCGCGGAAGGGCGCGCGCGCCGGCTCGGGGAAGGCAGCCAAGGTGTCGGCGACGATCAGCTTGCCGAAGTTCTTGCCGTGCCGGATCGCGAGCTCCAGGGCGACGAAGGCGCCGAAGCCGTTGCCGAATACCGCCGTGTGATTCGGCAAATCGAGCGCGTCCATCACGCGAGCGACATGCGCTGCATGATCGCCCACGCTGACGAGGTCGAGCGCTGTGGAGGCGCCGAACCCAGGCAGGTTGATGCGCGTTACGCGATGCTTCGCCGCGAGCGCCGGCAGGACGGTGTCGAACACCGTGAGCTCGGTGAGCAGCGAATGGATCAGCAGGAGGTTGCTGCCGGCGCCGTGCTGCTCGTATTCGACCTCGGCGGCGCCGAGATTGAGGAGCGCCATTACTGCTCGAGGTTCTTCGCCGGCGGGAAGTCGCGCGAGTAGACCGGCTGCTTGAGGAACTCTTCGGGCTTGTACGTCCAGAACTGGCTCACGCTCGGGTACGTGTGCACGACCGCGTTCACCAGTTTGCCGCCGCGGCGCTCCACCTTGCGGATGTAGATCGGCATCACCGGGTTGCCGTACGGGTCGAGCTTCCAGTCGCCGCGCGCGTCGTGCACGGTGCCGGGGTTCTTGAGCGCCTTCATGAAGGCGTCCTTATCCTCGACCTTGCCCTTTACCGTTTTCGCGGCCTGCTCGACGAGCACGCCGGCGGAGTACGCGCCGAGCGTGTAGTAGCCCGGGTCGGCGCCATACTCCTTGTTCACCGCGGCGACGAATTTCTTGTTGTCGGGCGTATCGATGCCGGCCGCGTACCAGCCGCCGGTGATGACGCCAAGCGCTTCGTCGCCCATCTGCTTGAGGATGCCTTCATCCGAAGTGGTCATGCTGCCGAGCACCGGCATCTTCAGGCCGTATTCCTTGTACTGCCGCAGGAAGCGGAAGCCGTTCGCGCCAGCGAATCCGGCATACACCGCATCCACGTTCTGCTTGAGCTGCGCGAGGTAGGAGCCGTAATCCGGCACGGCGAGCGGCGTGAAAAGACGCTGCACGACCTTGCCGCCGTTATCCTCGAATACGCGCTGGAAAGCGGCCGCGGTCTCGTGGCCGTAGGCGAAGTCGTCGGCGATGATGGCGACGCGCTTGTAGCCGAGGTTCTTCGCCGCATATTCGCCGAGCGCGTGGTTGGGCTGGCCGGAGCTCGCGGCGGAGCGTACGAAGTACGGGTTGGGCTTCCGCTGCGTGAGGTCCTCGGCCGCGGCGGAGCACGAGACAGTCGGCGTCTTCGTCTGGCGAATGTAGTCGTCGATGGCGAGCGCCTCGAACGCGGCGAGCGGGCCGATGATGACGTGCACCTTGTCGCGCTCGACGAGCTCCTGCGTCTTGGTCTTGGCGCCGGCCGGGTTGCCGCCCGTGTCGGCGATGATCAGCTCGACCTTGCGGCCGGCAATGGTGTTGTTCCGCTCCTTGAGAAAGAGCTGAATGCCTTGCTCCATCTGCTTGCCGCCCGCGGCGAGCGGGCCGGTGCGCACGGTCAGGAAGCCGATGCGGATCGGGTCCGACTGCGCCTGGGCGAGTAGCGGAAAGAGCGACGCGACGCACAGCGCGAACAGTCGAAACATGGGTTCTCTCCTCTGGGCGGCGGCAGAGTAGCACGCTTAGAATCGGCGGCGAGGAGCGAGACCTGAGCCCTTTCGAGCTAGTCGAGCCGCGCTCGCTGCCGGAGGCGATCGCGGCACTGGATGCCGACGGCGCGCGCCCGATGTCCGGCGGCATCGCGCTCATGCTGATGATGAAGGCCGGAGTACTGCGGCCCTCGCGGCTCGTCAGCCTGCGGCGCCTCGGGCTCGACAGGATCGAGCTCGGCGCGAAGGGTGAGCTGCGCATCGGCGCCATGGCGACGCTGCGCGCGCTCGAGAAATCGCCGCACGTGCAGCAGGGTTGGCCGGTGATTAAACGGACGCTGCGCACGCTCTCGAACGTGCGCGTGCGCAACGTCGCCACGGTCGGCGGCGCGCTCGCGCACGGCGACCCGCACATGGATCTCCCGCCGTTGCTCTCCGCGCTAGGCGCGACGGTGACCATCGCGAGCGGGGGCGGCGAGCGCACTTCGCGCGTCGAGGATCTCTACGCCGGTTATCTCGAGACGACGCTCAAGCAGGGCGAGCTGGTCACGCAGGTGCAGGTGCCGGCGCTGGGGGCGCGCAAGGCCGCGTATCTGAAGTGCACCACGCGCTCGGCGGACGACTGGCCGGCGCTCGGCGTCGCGGTGGTGCTGGACGGCGAGAAGCCGACCATCTTCATCAGCGCGGCGACCGATCGGCCGATGCGCATTGCGTCCGCCGAGGCTGCCGGCAGGCTCCAGATAGAGGGCGATCTGCATGGCTCGGCGGCGTACAAGAAGCATCTCGTGAGCGTGTATGTGAAAAGGGCGATCGATGAAGCGCGCGACGCACGCCGCTGAGACCAACCAGGTCGGCCGCTCGGTGCCGCGCCTCGAGGCGTGGCAGAAGGTCACCGGCCGCGCCGAATACGTGCACAACCTGCGGCTGCCGGGGATGCTGTACGGCAAGATTTTCCGCTCGACGGTGGCGCACGGGCGCATCAGGCGCATCGATACGAGCGCGGCACGCGCGCTCGCCGGCGTGCACAGCGTGGTGACGGCGGAGGAAGTGAAGAGCGTGGTGCCCGAGCCGTTCTATGGTCCGGCGTTCCACGACCAGCCGGTCTTGGCGATCGACAAGGTGCGCCATGTCGGCGAGCCGGTCGCCGTGGTGCTCGCCTCCGATCCGCACGTCGCCGAGGAGGCGGTGCATCTCATCACTGCCGAGTACGAGGAGCTGCCGGCGGTGTACGACGAGGTGGAGGCGATGACCTCGAAGGCGATCGTGCACGAGGCGCTGAAGCCCGCTGGCACTTTCCCGGACCTCAAGCACCTGAAGGGCGTGAAGAACACCAACATCGCGCTCGACTTCCGCCTGCGCCGCGGCGACGCGGCGAAAGCGATGGCGGGCGCCGAACGCATTTTCGAGCACCGCTTCCGCACGCAGCAGGTGATGCACACGCCGCTCGAGCCGATGGTCTCGGTCGCCGAATGCACCGAGGACCATCTCACCATTCACACGGCGTCGCAGAGCCCGTCGTTCGTGCGCATCGAGATCGCACGGCTCCTCGGCTGGCCGGAGAACCGCGTGCGCGTGCGCGTGCCGTTCTTGGGCGGCGGGTTTGGCGCCAAGCTCTATATCAAGCTCGAGGCACTGGTCGCGGTGCTGTCGCTCCTCACGCGGCGGCCGGTGAAGATCTCGCTCAGCATGGACGAGCAGTTCTTCACTATCACCAAGCACGCGAGCACGTTCAAGATCCGGAGCGGTCTCACGCGCGACGGCCGCGTCGTCGCGCGCGAATGCGAGGTGTGGTGGAACGGCGGCGCCTACGCCGACATCGGGCCGCGGGTGACGCAGAAGTCCGGCTTCACCGCCCCCGGGCCTTACGACATCGAGAACGTCGCCATCGACTCGTATGCGCTGTACACGAATCTGCCGCCGGCGGGCGCGCTGCGCGGCTTCGGCATCCCGCAGCTCGTCTGGGCGTACGAGAGCCATACCGATCTCATCGCGCGCGAGCTGGGGCTCGATCCGGTCGAGTTCCGCAAGCGCAACATCCTGCGCGAAGGCCGGCCGCAGGCCACCGGCACGCCGATGCGCGACGCGGCGATCGAGAAGGTGCTCGAGCGCACCGCGGCGCTCCTCGACTGGGGGAAGCCCTTCGAGCGCGGCAGCGGCACGCTGCGCAAAGGCCGCGGCATCGCGCTCGGCTTCAAGGCCTGTATTGCCAACACGACGTCGCTGGCGGCGGTGCAAATCAATGCCGACGGCAGCTGCACGGTGTACATCAGCACCGTCGACATGGGGCAGGGCTCGGACACCGCCATGGCGCAGATCGCCGCCGAGGTGCTGGCGCTGCCGGCCGAGTCGGTGACCGTGGTGCATTCGGACACCGACGTCACACCGTTCGACATGGCGACGCTCGGCTCGCGCTCGCTCTTCCACACCGGCAACGCGGTGAAGCTCGCGGCCGAGGATGCGCGCGCGCAGCTCTCAAAACTCAGAACCGAGCTCGGCCTGCCTGCCGATTGCGCGGTGGCGGATGTTTTCAGGAAGAAGTACGGCATGCGCGCCGGCTCGGTGACCGGCGTCGGCAACTTCATTCCGCCCTACACGCCGCCCGATGCCAACGGCCAGAGCGACAACGCGACGCCGTTCTGGATGATCGGCGGCACCGGCGTCGAGGTCGAGGTCGATACCGAGACCGGCCGCGTGCGCGTCACGCGGCTCGTCAACGTCGCCGACGTCGGCACGCCGATCAATCCGCGCATCGTCGAGACGCAGCTCTCCGGCGCCGCCATCATGCAGCTCGGCTTCACGCTCTTCGAGAAGATGCTGTTCGACGGCGAGGGGCAGCTTCGCAACGCGTCGCTCGCCGAGTACAAGATCCCGGGCATGCTCGACCTGCCGCCTGAGATCGTGAACGAGGCGGTGGTCTCCGAGCAGAGCACCGGCCCGTTCGGCGCGAAAGGCGTCGGCGAGACGGCGACCTTCGGAGTTTCGCCGGCGATCGCCAACGCCGTGCACGACGCGGTCGGCGTGCGCTTGACCGAGCTCCCGCTCAGTGCCGAGTCGGTGTTCCAGGCGCTGCAACGCCGATGAGGCGCGCGATCCAGTTCACGCTGAACGGCGAGCGCGTCGAGGCGCAGGTCGCCTCGCACGAGACGCTGGTCGAGGTGCTGCGTGAAGACTTCGGCCTTTTCGGCGCGCGCGAGAGCTGCGGCCAGGGCCTGTGCGGCTGTTGCACGGTGCTCGTCGACGGCACCGCGGTCTCGGGCTGCCTGTACCTCGCGACGCTCGCTGAAGGCGCGAAGGTCGAGACGGTGGAGCAGGGCGCCGAGCTCGACGCAGTGCAGGAGGCTTTCGTCGAGCGCGCGGCCTTTCAGTGCGGGTTTTGCACGCCGGGCTTCGTGCTCATGACGCGCCAGCTCCTCGCCGAGAACCCGGACCCGAGCGACGACGACATCCGGCATTACCTATCGGGCAATCTTTGCCGCTGCGCGACGTACCCCGAGATCATCGAGGCGGTGCAGCTCGCCGCGAAAAAGAGGAGGCCGCAATGAAAGGTTTACTCGCAATCGTGCTCGCCGCCGTATCGGCGCTCACCTTGGCGCAAGAGTATCCGTCCAAGCCAATCCGCATTCTGGTGCCCTTCGCGCCCGGGGGCGTGGTGGACACGAGCACGCGCATCCTGACGCAGAAGATGAATGAGCGGCTCCACTGGAATTTCGTCGTCGAGAACCGTCCTGGTGGCAACGGCTTCATCGCAACGACCGCGGTAGCCAAGTCGCCGGCCGACGGCTACACGCTGCTCATGGCGCACACCGGCGAGTTCGCTGTGAACCCGGCGCTCTTCAACGACGTTCCCTATCAGCTCGAGCGCGACTTTGTGCCGATCACGATGGTGAGCGACGCGCCGATGCTCTACCTCGCTAAGAGCGCCGCGTCCTTCAACACCTTCCAGGAACTCGTCGCTGCCGCTAAGGCGAAGCCGGGCACGATCACATTCTCGTCGGCCGGAAACGGTAGCATCAATCATCTCGCCGGCGAGTGGCTGGCGCTCGCGGCCGGCATCAAGCTGACGCACGTGCCTTACAAAGGCGGCGCGCCGGCGGCGCAGGCCGTCGGCGCCGGCGACGTCGATTTCGGCGTGATGGGCGTGCCGGGCGCGACGCCGTTCCTCAAGTCGGGGCGCGGCAAGGTGATCGGCATCACGACAGCGCGCAAGTCCCCGCTCGATCCTTCGTGGGCGACGCCACGCGATGCCGGCATCCCCGATCTCGACGCGTCGATCTGGGTCGGGCTCTTTGCGCCGAAAGGCACGCCGCAGCCCATTGCCGACAAGCTGAATGCGGAAGTGCGCAAGACGCTCGCCGATGCCGACCTCCAGAAGCGCTTCGTCGAGGCGGGCGGCGCCGAGGCGCTCGGCATGTCGAGCGCGGACTTTCTCGCCCGCATCAAGCGCGACGCCGAGCGCTACGGCCGCGTTGTCAAGGCGGCGAACATCAGGCCGGAATAGGTAACCCCCGGTTCGTCGTTCCCGCGAAGGCGGGAACCCAGTCTGTTCTCGAAAAACAAACGGGGCCCCCGCCTTCGCGGGGGCGACACGTTCTAACTGCCTATTCGCTCTTGACCGTCGAGCCGGACGCGGCCGCGGCGTTGCGGCGATCGCGCACGCTCGTCTCCTGCGAATTGCCTGTTTCCCGCGGAGCTGGCTCGGCGCCCGGCGTTTCGGACGCGTAGCGCGGGTTGTAGCAGCCGAGTAGGACGGTCGCTAGGCTAAAAGCGGCGATAACAAAGCGCATGGCGCCTGCAGACCCGCAAGCGACGTACCCGGGCGCATCGCGGAACATCGAAAGCTGCGATTTGGTTGCGGGCGCGTCGGGCATTGCCCCTGTGGCCTTGGTGGCGCGAAGCAAGCTTGCGCGGCCTGACATTCCAAAGAGGACGGGGGCCGACAAGTCAGCTCGCGAGGATCGAGGGCCGGCCTTTGGGTCGATCGCATGCCTACGCCACCGTGGGAGTGGTGGCAACACGCGCACTCCACTTTCTAATACAACTATAAATATCGTCCCCCTGGAATAACCGCTATTGAGGATCAACGCTTGTCCGCTCCGCAGCTGCACGCGTGCGCCGACAAGGCATCCCCATGCCGCGATGGTGCGCCCTCCGGCTCGAGTCTCCCCGGCTCGGGGCCTTTTAATTTTTACTGTCGGATTTTGATCTGCGCTTCAGATGCTTTGTAATCGCTCGCGCTCACGGAACATCGTGCTGCAGCCTTCGCACTCGTAGGCCGGCGTTAGCCGCTCCCGGCCGTCGGTGCCTTTGACTTTGACTTTGACTTTGACTTTGACTTGCGTGGCCCATCTGGCGAAGCTCGAGCGAGCCGGGGGCGACGAGCGTTAAAAGCGCCGTTGCATCCGTGCCCTAGCTGTGCCACTAAAGGGCACAGCTTCACTCACGACTCAAAAAATTCCTTCACCTTGTCGAACCAGCCCTTGGCGCGCGGGTTGTGGCGCGCGTGATCGACCTGGCTGAGCGCCTCGAATTCGCGCAGCAGCTCGCGCTGGCGCGACGTGAGGGCGACCGGCGTCTCGACGACCACGTGGCAGAAGAGGTCGCCCGGCGCCTGGCTGCGCACGCCCTTGATGCCCTTGGCCTTCAGCCGAAAAACCTTGCCGCTCTGCGTCTCGGCCGGCACGCGGATCTTCGCCGAGCCGTCGAGCGTCGGAATGGAGATCTCGCCACCGAGCGCCGCCGTGGTGATGGAGATCGGCATCTCGCAGTGCAGATCGTCGTGGTCGCGCGTGAACACCGGATGAGGCTTGATGTGAACCTGCACGTACAGATCCCCCGGCGGCCCGCCGTTGACGCCCGGCTCGCCTTCGCCGGAGAGGCGGATGCGGTCGCCTTCGTCCACGCCCGCCGGGATCTTCACCTGCAGCGTCTTCTGCAGCTTGACGCGCCCGCTGCCGGCGCACTGTGAGCAAGGATGGGCGATGATGCTGCCGCTACCGTGGCAGCGAGGGCACGTTTGCGCGATGGAGAACGGGCCCTGCGACACGCGCACCTGGCCCGCGCCGCGGCAGGTCGGGCAGGTGGTGGGCGCGCTACCCGAGCGCGCGCCGCTGCCCTTGCATAGGTCGCAGGTCGACATCGCCGGGATGCGGATCTTGGTCTCGAAGCCGTGCGCCGCCTGCTCGAGGGCGATCTCGAGGTTGTAGCGCAGATCCGCGCCGCGAAAGACGGTCGAGCGTCCGCCGCGCGCGCCGCCGAAGATCTCGCCGAAGATGTCGCTGAAGATGTCGCCGAAATGGCCGCCCATGCCGGCCCCGGCGCCCGCGGCCGCGTGCGGATCGACGCCCGCATGGCCGAACTGGTCGTAGGCGGCGCGCTTCTGCGGCTCGCACAGGACCTCGTACGCTTCCTTAGCTTCCTTGAAGTGCTCTTCGGCGCGCGGATTGTCCGGATTCCTGTCCGGATGCCATTTCATGGCGAGGCGCCGGTAGGCCTTCTTCAGGTCTTCCTCGCTCGCGTCACGGTTGACGCCGAGCACTTCGTAGTAGTCGCGCTTCGCCATTTTCTTTCCGCAAAAACGGGCGGCAGCGCTCGCGCGCCCCGCCCGTGCGTTCAGTCACATGGGCTCGAACCTCAGCCCGTCTTCTTGTCCTTCACCTCGGTGAACTCCGCATCGACGACATTCTCGTCGCTTTTCCCCGCGGCACCGGCGCCGCCACCCGCCGCCTGCTGCTCGCCGCCGCCTGCCTGCGCGCCCTGCTGCTGCGCCGCGTACATCTTCTCGCCGAGCTTCTGCGCCGCCTGCGCGAGCGCCTGGCTCTTCGCGTCGATCTCGTCCTTGTTCTCGGACTTGAGCACGCCCTCGGCGTCCTTGATCGCCGCTTCGATCCTCTCCTTCTCGGAGGCGTCGATCTTGTCGCCGTATTCCTTCAACGACTTTCTCACCGAGTGTACCAGCGCCTCGCACGCGTTCCTCGCGTTTACGAGCTCGAGCGCCTTCTTGTCCTCGGCCGCGTGCGCTTCGGCGTCCTTCACCATGCGCTGGATCTCGGCCTCGTTCAGGCCCGAGCTTGCCTGGATCTTGATCTTGTTTTCCTTGCCGGTCGCCTTGTCCTTCGCCGACACATGCAGGATGCCGTTGGCATCGATGTCGAACGTCACCTCGATCTGCGGCATGCCGCGTGGCGCGGGCGGAATGTCGGTCAGGTTGAACTGCCCGAGCGACTTGTTGCCCGCCGCCACATCGCGCTCGCCCTGCAGGACGTGGATGGTCACCGCGGTCTGGTTGTCGTCCGCGGTCGAGAACACCTGCGTCGCCTTGGTCGGGATGGTGGTGTTCTTGTTGATGAGCTTGGTCATCACCCCGCCCAGCGTCTCGATACCGAGCGAGAGCGGCGTCACGTCGAGGAGCAGCACGTCCTTCACGTCGCCCTTCAGCACGCCCGCCTGGATCGCCGCGCCGACGGCGACCGCCTCGTCCGGGTTGACGTCCTTCCTCGGCTCCTTGCCGAAGATCTCGCGCACCGTGTCGATCACCTTCGGCATGCGCGTCTGGCCGCCGACCAGGATGACGTCGTTGATGTCGGAGACCTTGATGCCCGCGTCCTTGATGGCGATGCGGCAGGGCTCCACCGTCTTCTGGATGAGCTCGTCCACGAGCGACTCGAACTTCGCGCGCGTGATCTTCATCGTCAGGTGCTTCGGGCCCGACTGGTCGGCCGTGATGTAGGGCAGGTTGATCTCGGTCTGCTGCGAGCTCGAGAGCTCGATCTTCGCCTTCTCCGCCGACTCTTTCAGGCGCTGCAGCGCGAGCACGTCCTTCGACAGATCGAGGCCTTGCTCCTTCTTGAACTCGGAGACGATGTAGTCGATCAGGCGCTGGTCGAAGTCCTCGCCGCCAAGGAACGTGTCCCCGTTGGTGGAGAGCACCTCGAATTGCTTTTCGCCCTCGACGTCCGCGATCTCGATGATGGAAATATCGAACGTGCCGCCGCCCAGGTCGTAGACCGCGATCTTGGAATCCTTCTTCAGCTGCTTGTCCAGCCCGAACGCCAGCGCCGCCGCGGTCGGCTCGTTGATGATGCGTTTCACGTCGAGGCCGGCGATGCGCCCTGCGTCCTTGGTCGCCTGGCGCTGCGAGTCGTTGAAGTACGCCGGGACGGTGATCACCGCCTCCTTCACTTCCTCGCCGAGATAATCCTCGGCGGTCTTCTTCATCTTGCGCAGCACCTCCGCCGAAGGCTGCTGCGGCGCGATCTTCTTGCCGCGCACTTCCACCCAGGCGTCGCCGTTGTCGGCGCGCACGATCTTGTAGGGCATCAGGTGGATGTCCTTCTGCACTTCCTTCTCTTCGAAGCGCCGGCCGATCAGCCGCTTGACGGCGTAGATGGTGTTCTTCGCGTTGGTGACCGCCTGCCGCTTCGCGGGCGCGCCCACCAGGATCTCGCCGTCCTCGGTATAGGCGACCACCGACGGTGTCGTGCGCGAGCCTTCCGAGTTCTCGATCACTTTGGGCTTGCCGCCCTCCATGATCGCCACGCAGCTGTTGGTCGTACCGAGGTCGATGCCGATGATCTTTGCCATGAGGGTCCCGTTTTAATCCAAGTCTGTGTCGGATATGGGGTTTGCGGCGGCCTTTTCAACCGGCTTCGCCACCGTGACGAGCGCCGGTCGCAGCACCCGGTCATGCAGCTGGTAGCCTTTTTGCATGACGGCGACCACGGTATTTGGCTCCCGCATTTCACCCGGCGGGCTTTCGACCGCCGCCATAGCCTGGTGGCGGTACGGATCGAAACGTTCCCCCGCGACGGGAGCGATGGCGGTGACGCGCGCTTTTTCCATCGCGCCGGTGAGTTGCCGCACGGTCAGCTGCACGCCGTCGCGTAGCGCCTGCGGACTGGCCTCTGGATTGGCGAGCGCGGCTTCCAGGCTGTCGATCACCGGCAGCAGCGATTCGGCGAAGCGCTCGAGGGCGTATTTCTGCGCATTCGCCGCCTCCGCCTGGAAGCGCTTGCGCGCGTTTTCCGCGTCCGCCAGCGCGCGCAGCATGGCGTCTCGCTGCTGCTCCACCTGGGCTTGGGCCTCGGCGAGCTGCTGCTCGAGTGGCTTGGCGTTTTCCGCCTCTTGGGGCTGAACGGTCTTCTCTTGCATCTTGTCGAATTGGGGACGGCCGCGCCTTATTTCAAGCGGCCCTCGCTTATTACAACTTGCTGATTAAACAATGAAAGCTATCAAGATTTCGCTGTACGTGATCGCGGGCCTCGTGGTCCTTCTGGTCCTGGCGGTGGCCGTTTTCGTCATGACTTTCAACCCGAACCGCTACAAAGGCCAGATCGAGCAGCTGGTGAAGGAGCGCACCGGCCGGACGCTCGCCCTGCGCGGCGATCTCGAGGTCGCGCTTTGGCCGGCCCTCGGCGCCAAGGTGAACGGCGTGACGCTCTCGGAGCGCGCCTCGGCGGAAGAGTTCGTCGCCCTGGACTCCGCGCACGCCTCGGTCGCGCTCCTGCCGCTTCTGCATGGCAGCGTCGTGGTCGACGGCATCCGCGTCACCGGGCTCAAAGCGCGCGTGATCAAGGAGAAGGACGGGCGCTTCAACTTCAGCGACCTCACGGAAGCGAAGCCGGCCGATACGGCGACGCCCGGCAAGCCGGCGCCGAAGGATACGGGCGCGGCGAAGAAGCCTGCGGAGCAGAAGGCCGAGGAGCGCAAGGACGCCGGCGGCAAGGCCGTGGCCTTTGACATCGGCAGCGTGCAGCTCGATCGCTCGGCCATCACTTACCTCGACAAGTCGAGCGGCCAGGAGCTCGCGCTCTCCGACCTCAGGCTCAGCACCGGTCGCATCGCCGAGAAGGCCGACGGCAAGCTCGAATTCAAAGCGACGGCGAAAGGCAAGAATCCCGACCTCGACCTCAAGCTCGATCTCGGCGGCAACTACAAGGTCGACCTGCCGGCGAAGGCCTTCGAGATCGCCAAGCTCGACGCCAAGGTGAATGGCGCCGCGGCGGGCATTACGAACCTGGACCTCAAGACGAAGGGCGACGTCGCCGCCAATCCGGAGAAGAACGAGTACCGTGTCAAAGGCTTTGCGCTCGATCTCAAGGGCGTGAAGGAGAAGCAGAACATGGAGGCGCACATCGCCGCGCCGGAGCTGGTGGTCGCCGCCGACAAGGCGAAGGGGGCGGCGGTCACGGCCGAGCTGAAAATGAAGGACGGGCAGCGCGACCTGCAGGCGAATCTCAAGCTTGCCGGCGTCGAAGGCTCGGCGAAGTCGCTCGCGATCCCGCAGCTCAACGCCGATATTTCGATCACCGGCCCCGACCTGCCGCAGAAGAGCATCCGCATCCCGATCAGCGGCAACGCGCGCGCCGATCTGGAAAAGCAGACGGCGAATGCCGACCTTAACGCCAAGTTCGACGAGTCGACCATCCAGGCGAAACTCGGCTTGGCGAAATTCTCGCCGCCCGCCTACCAGTTCGACATCAACGTCGACCGCCTGAACCTCGACCGCTACACCAAGCAGCCGGAGAAGAAGCCGGTTTCGACCCCGAGCGAGGAGGGCAAGGCGCCGGCCCCCGCGCCGCAGCCGCAGCCGGCGCCGAGCGCGCAGAAGAAGGAAGAGGACACGCCCGTCGACCTCTCAGCGCTCAAAGGCCTGAACGCCAACGGCCGGCTGCAAGTCGGCGCGCTGCAGGCGAATGGCCTCAAGCTCGCGAACCTGAAGGCCGAAGTACGCGCCGCCAAGGACCGGCTCGAAATCTCGCCGCTTTCCGCCAACTTGTACGAGGGCGCCATGCAAGGCGCGCTCTCGGCGCAGGCCGATGGGCGCGTGGCCGTGAAGCAGACGCTGACGGGCGTGGCCGTCGGCCCGCTTCTGCGCGATGTCGCCCAGAAGGACATGCTGGAAGGCAAGGGCACGGTGGCGCTCGACCTGACGGCGGCGGGCAAGACGGTGAACACGCTGAAGAAATCGCTCGCCGGCACGTCCCGCATTGCGCTGAAGGACGGCGCCATCAAGGGCATCAACCTCGCCGAGGTGTTCCGGCGCGCAAAGACCGCGCTCGCCTCATCCGAGCAGAAGGCGCAGGCCCGCGAGGCGCAGCAGACCGACTTCTCCGAGATGACCGCGAGCTTTGTTGTCAGGAACGGTGTCGCGCACAACGAGGACCTCGACGTGAAGGCGCCGCTTTTCCGCATTTCCGGCAAGGGCGACGTTGATATCGGCAACTCGAGGATCGACTACGTGACCAATGCCACCGTGGTGGCGACGACCCAGGGTCAAGGCGGCGCCGATCTCGCGCAGCTCTCGGGCCTTACGGTCCCGGTGCACCTCGTGGGACCGTTCGACGCGCTCAAGTACCAGGTTGACTATGGTGCGGCGGCGGCGAACCTCGCGAAATCGAAGGCGGGCGAGCGCATTCGTGGCGCGCTCGAAGAGCGGCTCGGCATCGCCAAGCCGAAGACGCCCGAGCAGGCCGCGCCCGGCGCTCAGCAGCAACAGCCCGGCGGCCAGAGCAGCTCGGGCTCCTCGGCCGTCGATCGCCTCAGAGGCCTCCTCGGTCGCTGATGACGGCGAGCGCCGCGATCCATTCCGGCGCGTCGTTGAGGCAGGGAATCAGGTCGAGCCGCTCGCCGCCGGCCGCGCGATAGCGGCCGCGCGCCCGGATGCCGATCTCCTCCAGCGTCTCGAGGCAGTCGGCGACGAATCCCGGGCAGATCACGTCGACTCGGCGCACGCCGTCGCGGGCGAGCTCGACCAGCGTCGGCTCGGTGGCGGGCTCGAGCCAGCGCGCATAGCCGAAGCGCGACTGGAACGTGATCCGACACTCGCCGTCGCTGAGCGCCAGCGCCTGCGCGAGCAAGCGCGCGGTGGCGCGGCACTGCTGCTCGTAATCGCCAGCGGCGCGCCTCGGCAGGCCATGGAAGCTGATGACGAGCATCGGCGCCCGGCCATGGCCGGCCCAGTGGCGCCGCGCGCTTGCGGCGAGCGCGGCAATGTACGCCGGATGGTCGTGGAACTGTCGCACCCTCGGCACGTTGGCCGGCAGCGCGGCGAGCACGCTGCCGGTCGTGCTCTCGGCGTATTGCGGATAGAGCGGCACGACCAGCGGATCGGCCAGCCGCGCGAGCGTCGGCGCGATCGACGGCTCGCCGTAGCGCATCGCATAAGACACGGGCAGGCGCAGCCGCTCGCCGAGCGCCCGCGCCATGCGCGCGGTGTGGACCGCGAGCGGCGAGCCCTCCGGCATCCAGATCTGCGCGTACTTCTCCGCCGATTGCGGCGCGCGCAACGGCAGCACGACGCCCTTCAGCAGCGGCCGCCACAGCCATTGCGGCAGCGGTACTACGCGCGGATCGGACAGGAACTCGGCTAGGTATTCGCGCACGGCAGGCGCGGTCGGCGCGGCCGGCGTGCCGAGGTTTACGAGGAGGACGCTCTTCAGATAAATGGGGTCAGATCAACATTACCCGCTGAAATGTTGATCTGACCCCAATTAATGCTGTGACAAGGCGCTCGAGAGCAGCTTCGCCGTGACATCGACGATCGGTATCACGCGGTCGTAGGCCATGCGTGTCGGGCCGATGACGCCGACGGTGCCGACCACCTCGCCGTCGACCTTGTACGGCGAGGTGACGACGCTCACTTCGTCGGGGGCGCGAAACCCCGATTCGCCGCCGATGAAGATCTGCACGCCCTGGCCGCGGAGCGATATGTCGAGGATCTGCAACAGCGAGGTCTTGTGCTCGAAGAGCTCGAAGAGCTTGCGTAACCGGCTCATGTCCTGAGACAGGTCCTGCAGGCTGAGGAGATTGCGCTCGCCCGAGATCACGTACTGCTCGCTGCCTTCGGACATCGCCCGGTTGCCGGCATCGACCGCGGTGGTAAGGAGCCGGATCATGTCCTGGCGCAGCTCGCGAAGCTCGCCCTGCAGGCGCGCGCGCACGTCTTCGAACGTCTGCCCCGAATAGTTCTGGTTGATGTAGTTCGCGGCCTCGATCAGCTCGGAAGGTGTGAACTCGCGCTCCGTGAAAAGGATGCGGTTCTGCACGTCGCCGTCGGGCGTGACGACGATGAGCAGGATGCGCTTCTCCGAAAGCCTCAGGAATTCGATGTGCCGGAAAGTCATCGAGCGCCGCCGCGGTGTCATGACGACGCCGGCAAATTGCGTGAGCTGCGACAGCAGGTGCGACGCGGCGTGGATCACGCGCTGCGGATTGTCCGGGTGCAGCTCGCCTTCCAGTCGCTGCAGCTCGCCCGACTCGAGCGGCTTGATGATGAGGAGCGAATCGACGAAGAACCGGTATCCGAGCGGCGTCGGCACACGCCCCGCCGACGTGTGCGGGCTCGAGATCAATCCCATCTCCTCGAGGTCCGCCATCACGTTGCGGATGGTGGCGGGCGAAAGGTCGAGGCCCGAGTACTTCGACAGCGTGCGCGAGCCGACCGGTTGACCCTCGGCGATATAGCGCTCAATCAAGGTCTTGAGCAGGATTTGCGCGCGCTTGTCGAGCATGCGATTCATTGTACACTCGCCTCGATGCCCTCCAAACCGAGCTTCAGCCGTGTTGCATTGATCGGCAAGCTCGGCACTCCGGAAATCGCGGCATCGATCACCGAGCTCGCCGCTTTTCTCAAGCAGCGCGGTTGCGCGACTCTCATCGAGAAAGAAACGGCCGAAGAGCTGGGCAGCCGCGGCCTCGACTACGCCGCGCTCGGCGAGCAGGCCGAGCTCGCGGTGGTGATCGGCGGCGACGGCACGATGCTCGCGGCGGCACGCAACCTCGTGCGTCACGGCGTGCCGCTCGTCGGCGTGAACCAGGGCCGCGTCGGCTTCATGACCGACATCGGCCATCGCGACATGCGCAGCGGCGTCGGCGCGATCCTCGATGGCAATTACACGATGGAGGAGCGCGCGCTGCTCGACGCTGAGATCCTGCGCGGCAGCCAGTCGGTGCTGCGCACGCTCGCGCTGAACGAGGCGGTGATCGGCAAGGGCTCGCAGGGACGGCTGATCGAGTTCGATCTCTTGCTCGACGGCGAGTTCGTCTATGCGCTGCGCGCCGACGGCATGATCGTCGCCACGCCTACCGGGTCGACCGCCTATGCGCTCTCGGCGCAGGGCCCGATCCTGCATCCGGCCGTGCCGGCGCTCGCGCTCGTGCCGCTCGCGCCGCACACGCTCTCTGCCAGACCGGTCAGTGTCAGCGACGCCGCCACCATCGAGATCGTGCTCAAGCATGCGCTCGATGCGCGTGCGCATTTCGACGGCCTCGCGCTCGCCGACATGCAAGGCGGCGATCGCCTGTTGCTCAAGCGCTCCGCCGATGCCGTGCGCTTCGTTCATCCGCCGGGGTATCGCTACTTCGCCACGCTACGCGAGAAGCTCGGCTGGAGCGAGGTGCGCGCCAAGCCCGAATAATGGAAAACTGAGGCGATGCTGCGCGCGCTGGAAGTCCGGGACTTCGTGCTGATCGAGCGGGCGTCGCTCGAGCTGAGCGATGGCTTTACCACGCTCACCGGCGAGACCGGCGCCGGCAAGTCGCTCTTGGTCGATGCCCTGGAGCTACTGGTTGGCGGCCGCGGCGACGCGGCTCTCGTGCGCGAGGGCTCGGAGCGCGCCGAGCTCTCCGGCGAGTTCGAAATATCGAAGGCGATCGAGGAATGGCTCGCCGAGCGCGATCTCGCCGGCGACCCCGGGCAGCTGCTGCTGCGTCGCTCGATCGACCGGGCCGGCCGCTCGCGCTGCTTCATCAACGGCCATGTCGCGACGCTCGCCCAACTCAAGGAGGCGGGCGAATGGCTCCTCGATCTGCATGGCCAGCACGCGCATCAGTCGCTCCTTCGCACCGCCGCGCAGCGCGAGCTCCTCGATGCGCACGCCGGCGCCGAGGCACTGGCGCGCGACACGGCGCAGGCGTTTCGCGACTGGAAACGTCTCGAGCAGGTGGCGGCGGAGGCGAGCGCGAAATTTGCCGAACGTGAGGCCGAGCGCGCCGACTTGAGCGCGCGGCTCGAGGACCTGCGCAAGCTCGCGCCGCGCGAAGGCGAGTGGCACGAGGTGGCGGCGGAGCACAAGCGCCTGCAGCACGGCTCGAGCCTCCTTGCCGGCGCGCAATCGTCGCTCGAAGCGCTCGCCGAAGCCGAGGGCGCGGCGCTGGCGCAGCTCGGCGCCGTGGCGAGCCGCCTGCGCGCGCTCTCGGAGCACGATAGCAAGCTGCAGCCGGTGGTCGAGCTCCTCGACTCGGCCGAGGCGCAGACCAACGAAGCGGTGCGCGAGCTCCGCCACTATGCCTCGCGCGTCGAGCTCGACCCCGATGCGCTGCGCGAAGCCGAAGCCCGCATCGAGGCATTGCACGCAGCCGCCCGGCGCCACCGCGCGCGGCCCGAGGAGCTGCCACAGCGCCTCGCCGAACTCGAGCGGCGGCTGCACGAGCTCGAGCTCGCGGTGAATCCCGAGGCGCTCGAGCGCGAGGTGGCTGCCGCGCGCGATCGCTACGACTCGGCAGCGAAAAAGCTTTCCGCCAAGCGCTCCTCGGGCGCCCAGGCGCTGTCAAAGGCCGTGACGGCGGCGCTGGCGCAGCTCGCGATGCAGGCGGCGCGCTTCAATGTCGCGCTGGCGAAGCTCGAGGAACCGACCGCGCAAGGCACCGAAGCGGTCGAATTCGAAGTGGCATCGCATCCGAGCCTGCCGCTGCGGCCGCTCGCGAAGGTGGCCTCGGGCGGCGAGCTCTCGCGCATCAGCCTCGCCGTCCAGCTGGTGGCCGCGAAAGCCTCACCGGTCGGCACGCTGGTGTTCGACGAAGTCGATGCCGGCATCGGCGGCACGGTGGCGCAGACCATCGGCCGATCGCTCAAGCGCCTGGGCAAGGACCGCCAGGTGCTCTGCGTCACGCATCTGCCGCAGGTTGCGGCGAGCGCCGATGCGCAGTGGTCGGTGGCGAAATCCGCCGGGCTCAAGATTCGCGTGCAGCGCCTCGACCGTGCCGCGCGCATCGAGGAGCTCGCGCGCATGCTGGGCGGCGCCGAAATCACCGCGCGCAGGCATGCCGCCGAATTGCTGGACGGCTAGATCGCGACCGCGCTCTGCGCGGGCGCTAGCCCGGGCGGTAGGGGCAATCCTTCTTGATGCAGTCGGCGTAGAGCGCTAGCGAGTGCCCGTGCAGCGCAAAGCCGCGTGCGCGCGCGATCTCGTTCTGGCGGCGCTCGATTTCGGCGTCGTAGAACTCTTCGACGCGGCCGCATTGCAAACACACGAGGTGGTCGTGGTGCCGACCTTCGTTCAGCTCGAACACCGCCTTGCCGGTCTCGAAGTGCTGGCGCGAGAGCAGCCCCGCGTGCTCGAACTGCGTGAGAACGCGATACACGGTGGCGAGGCCGATATCGATGCCTTCGGCGATCAGCGCCTTGTAGACGTCCTCGGCCGAGAGGTGGCGCACCTTGGTCGACTCGAAGAGCTCGAGAATCTTGCGGCGAGGCAGCGTCGCCTTGAGGCCGCTCTCCTTCAGGCTCTGCACCGGACTCATCGACTATCATTATAGGCGCCATGGTGCGCACGGCTCTCGCTTGCTGTTTGCTTCTCGCCTCGCTTGCTGCGTGCGGCGTGCCGCGCATTCCGGGCATCACGCCCTACCAGCCCGAGATCCAACAGGGCAACTTCGTGTCGCAGGAAATGATCGGGCAGGTCAAGCCGGGGATGACGCGCGAGCAGGTGCGCTTTCTCCTCGGCACGCCGCTTCTCACCGACATCTTCCACGCCGATCGCTGGGACTACGTCTACTGGCGCGAAGGCGAGAACGGCAAGCGCGAAAGCCGCCGCGTGGCGCTCTTTTTCAACGACGGCAAGCTCGCGCGCATCGAAGGCGATGTCGCCTCGCCGGCGACCGGCCGATGAAGATCGCGCTCGCGGGCGCCGGTGGCCGCATGGGCCGCACGTTGATCGAGGCCGTGCTCGCCGACCGCTCGCTCGAACTCGGCTGCGCCTTCGACCTTGCGGGCAGCAGCGCCGTCGGCAGCTCCGCTGGCGGCATCACGGTGGGCGCTGACCCGGCAGCCGCGGCGAGCTGCGACGTGCTGATCGATTTCACGCGGCCGGAAGGCACGCTTGCCAACCTGAAGCACGCCCGCGCCATGGTGATCGGCACGACCGGCTTTTCCGCCGCCCAGCGCAATGCGATCGCCGAGGCGGCGAAGCGTATGCCGATCGTCATGGCGGCGAACTTCGCCGTCGGCGTCAACGCCGCCTACAAGCTCGCCGAGACCGCCGCACGCATCCTCGGCGACGACTACGACGTGGAGATCATCGAGGCGCATCACCGCCACAAGATCGATGCGCCTTCGGGCACCGCCCTCAAGCTCGGCGAAGTCGTGGCCAGTGCGCTCAAGCGCAAGCTGGGCGAGGTCGCCCGCCACGGCCGTTCCGGCGAGACCGGCGAACGACCGCTGAAAGAGATCGGCTTTCATGCCCTGCGCGGTGGCGACATGGTCGGCGAGCACACCGTGCTTTTCGCCGGCAGCGGCGAGCGCGTCGAGATTACCGTGCGCTCGCAGAGCCGCACGACCTACGCCGCGGGCGCGCTGCGCGCCGCCAAATGGCTGCGCGGCAAGCCTCCCGGCCTCTACGACATGTTCGACGTCCTCGGGCTTCGCTAGCGAATTCGGGGTCAGGCACCGAACCGGCGTCGCGAGCCTCACTGGGGGCGCCCGCTCGGCGGTTCGGTGCCTGACCCCGAATTCCCCCCGGTATAATTGCGCTCGCAGGAAGCGGGAAGGGCGCAATGCCTTTCCCGCTTTTCACATCCGCTCCAGAAAGTGACGCCCAGCCAAGACGCAGCCCTCCTCGCGCTCGCCGACGGGACGGTGTTCCGCGGCCGCTCGATCGGCGCCCCGGCCACCGCCGTGGGTGAAGTGGTATTCAACACCGCGATCACGGGCTACCAGGAGATCCTCACCGATCCGTCCTACTGCCGGCAGATTGTGACGCTCACCTATCCGCACATCGGCAACACCGGCGTCAACGACGAGGACCCGGAATCGCCGCGGGTCTTTGCCGAGGGACTGATCGTGCGCGACGTGCCGCGGCGCCATTCCAACTGGCGCGCCCGGTCGGACCTTTCGTCTTATTTGCGGGAGCACAACATTCCCGGCATCGCCGACATCGATACGCGCAAGCTGACGCGCATCCTGCGCGAAAAAGGGGCCCAGAACGGCTGCCTATACGCTTATGACCCGCAACGGCAGGCAGGCGATATCGCCGAGCGCGCGGCCCTCGCCAAGGCGCGCGAGTTCCCGGGACTCGCCGGCATGGACCTCGCGAAGGTGGTGAGCGCGCGCGAGCCCTACGAATGGACCGAAGGCCACTGGCAGCTCGGCAAGGGCTACACCCGCGCCGAGAACCCCAAGACCCATGTCGTCGCGTTCGACTACGGCATCAAGCGCAACATCCTGCGCATGCTGGTCGACCGCGGCGCCCGCGTCACCGTCGTGCCGGCGAGCACGCCTGCGCGCGAAGTGCTGCGCATGAAGCCCGACGGGGTTTTCCTCTCCAACGGGCCCGGCGACCCCGAGCCGTGCGATTACGCGATCGAGGCGATCGGCGAGATCCTCGATGCGACTCGCCTGCCAGTGTTCGGCATATGCCTCGGCCACCAGCTCATGGGGCTCGCCTCGGGCGCGAAGACGCTGAAAATGAAGTTCGGCCACCACGGCGCCAACCATCCGGTGAAGGACCTGGACTCGGGCCAGGTGGTGATCACCAGCCAGAACCACGGCTTTGCCGTCGACCCGGCGACGCTGCACGGCAACCTGCGGCCAACGCACGTCTCGCTCTTCGACGGCTCGCTGCAGGGGCTTGCCCGCATCGATCGGCCGGCCTTCTGCTTCCAGGGCCATCCCGAGGCGAGCCCCGGGCCGCACGACGTCGGTTATTTGTTCGACCGTTTCGCCAAGCTGATGAGCGAGGCAAAGGCTTAAATGGGGACAGCGCCTATTTTCGCAGCCGCACTGCATTCTCTATCGGTGAATGCCTAAGCGCACCGACATCAAGACCGTCCTCATCATCGGCGCCGGGCCGATCGTCATCGGCCAGGCGTGCGAGTTCGATTACTCCGGGGCGCAGGCGTGCAAGGCGCTGCGCGCCGAGGGCTACCGCGTCGTGCTGGTGAATTCCAACCCGGCGACGATCATGACCGATCCCGGCATGGCGGACGCGATCTACGTCGAGCCGATCACCTGGCAGGTGGTGGCGCGCATCATCGAGAAGGAGCGGCCCGATGCGCTGCTGCCGACGATGGGCGGCCAAACGGCGCTCAATTGCGCGCTCGACCTCGCGCGCGAAGGCGTGCTTGAGAAATACCGCGTCGAGATGATCGGCGCCTCGCGCGCGGCGATCGACAAGGCCGAAGACCGGGAAAAATTCAAGCTGGCGATGAAGAAGATCGGCCTCGCCTGCCCTCGATCATCGCTTGCGCACTCGATGGAGGAAGCGCTGCAGGTCCAGGCGGGCATCGGCTTCCCCGTGGTCATCCGACCCTCGTTCACGCTCGGCGGCACGGGTGGCGGCATCGCCTACAACCGCGAGGAATTCGTGTCGATCTGCGAGCGCGGTCTCGACGCCTCGCCGACGCACGAGCTCTTGATCGAGGAGTCGGTGCTCGGCTGGAAAGAGTTCGAGATGGAGGTAGTGCGCGATCCTCGGGACAACTGCATCATCGTCTGCTCGATCGAGAACCTCGACCCGATGGGCATCCACACCGGCGACTCGATCACCGTCGCGCCGGCGCAGACGCTCACCGACAAGGAATACCAGATCATGCGCGACGCCTCGATCGCGGTGCTGCGCGAGATCGGCGTCGACACGGGCGGCTCGAACGTGCAGTTCGCCATCAACCCGCTGGATGGGCGCATGGTGGTGATCGAGATGAACCCGCGCGTCTCGCGCTCGTCCGCCCTGGCCTCCAAGGCGACCGGCTTTCCCATCGCCAAGGTCGCGGCCAAGCTCGCCGTCGGCTACACGCTGGACGAGATCGCGAACGAAGTCACCGGCGGCGCGACACCCGCGTCCTTCGAGCCGACCATCGATTACGTGGTCACCAAGGTGCCGCGCTTCGCCTTCGAGAAGTTCCCTCAAGCGAACGACCGCCTCACCACGCAGATGAAGTCGGTGGGCGAAGTGATGGCCATCGGCCGCACCTTCCAGGAATCGTTCCAGAAGGCGCTTCGCGGCCTGGAGATCGGCGTCGATGGGCTGAACCAGCGCACGCGCGATCGCGAGACCCTTGAGCGCGAGCTCGGCGAGCCGGGGCCCGAGCGCATCTGGTACGTGGGCGATGCGTTCGAAAATGGTTTCACGCTCGAAGAGGTGTACCGCCTCACGCACATCGACCCCTGGTTCCTCGACCAGATCCAGCAGATCGTCGAGCTCGAGATGGAGCTCGATGACCGGCACCTCGAGGACATCGATGCAGCGACCCTGCGGCTTCTCAAGCGCAAGGGATTTTCCGACCGGCGGCTCGCCTATCTCTTCAACACGGACGAGCGCGCGGTACGCGCCAAGCGGCAAAAGCTCGGCATCCGGCCGGTGTACAAGCGCGTCGACACCTGCGCCGCCGAGTTCGCCACCAAGACCGCGTACATGTACTCCACCTACGAAGAGGAGTGCGAAGCGCAGCCGACCTCGAAGAAGAAGGTGATGGTCCTCGGCGGCGGGCCGAACCGCATCGGCCAGGGCATCGAGTTCGATTACTGCTGCGTGCACGCGGCGCTCGCGCTGCGCGAGGACGGCTTCGAGACCATCATGGTCAACTGCAATCCGGAGACGGTCTCGACCGATTACGACACGTCCGACCGGTTGTATTTCGAGCCGCTCACCCTCGAGGACGTACTCGAGATCGTCGACCTCGAGAAACCCTGGGGCGTGATCGTCCAGTACGGCGGCCAGACGCCGCTCAAGCTTGCGCGCGACCTCGCCGCCGCCGGCGTGCCGATCATCGGCACGAGCGCCGACGCTATCGACATCGCGGAAGACCGCGAGCGCTTCCAGAAGCTGGTCGACAAGCTGAAGCTGCGCCAGCCACCGAATCGCACCGCGCGCTCGACCTCGGAGGCGGTAAAGCATGCCGAGGAGATCGGCTACCCGGTAGTGGTGCGACCGAGCTACGTCCTGGGCGGTCGCGCCATGGAGATCGTGCACCAGCAGTCGGAGCTCGAACGCTACATGCGCGAAGCGGTCAAGGTGTCCAACGATTCGCCGGTGCTGCTCGATCGCTATCTGACCGACGCGATCGAGGTCGACGTCGACTGCATCTGCGACGGCAAAGAGGTGCTGATCGGCGGCATCATGGAGCACGTCGAGCAGGCGGGCGTGCACTCGGGCGATTCGGCGTGCTGCCTGCCGCCGCATTCGCTCGCGAGCCACATCGAGCGTGAGATCAAGCGCCAGACGACGCTGATGGCGAGAGCGCTCAACGTCATTGGCTTGATGAATGTGCAGTTCGCCATCCAGCGCGACACGGTCTATGTGCTGGAAGTGAATCCGCGTGCTTCGCGCACGGTGCCCTACGTGTCCAAGGCGACCGGCCAGCCGCTCGCCATGATCGCCGCCCGGTGCATGGCCGGACGGACGCTCCGCGAGCAGGGGGCGCGCGAGATTACGCCCTGGTATTTTTCCGTGAAGGAAGCGGTATTCCCATTCGCCCGTTTCCCGGGCGTCGACACGATCCTCGGCCCGGAGATGAAGTCCACCGGCGAAGTGATGGGCGTCGGCGAGACCTTCGGCGAGGCGTTCGTCAAGTCGCAGCTCGCGGCGGGCGTGCGGCTGCCGACCGAAGGCAGCGCGTTCATCAGCGTGCGCGACGGCGACAAGCTCGCCGCCGTGCAGGTGGCGCGCGATCTGGTCGACCTCGGTTTCTCGATCCTCGCCACGCGCGGCACGGCCGCCGTGCTCACGTCGCACGGCTTGCCGGTGACGCCGGTGAACAAGGTCGCCGAAGGCCGGCCGCACATCGTCGACATGATCAAGAACGGCGAGGTGAACTTCATCGTCAATACGACCGAGGCGACCCGCACCTCGCATTCCGACTCGAAGGCCATCCGCACCACCGCGCTCGCGCGTCGCGTCACCTACTACACCACGGTCGCCGGCGCGAAAGCGGCCTGCGCCGGCATGAAGCACCACCTCGCGAGCCTCGAGCCCTACCGCCTGCAGGACTTGCACGCGCGGCTGCGCCAGGCCGCGGCCGAACCGGTCACCTGAAATGAAGACACCGATGACGCTGCGCGGCGCCGAGCTCCTGCGCACCGAGCTGCAGCAGCTGAAGAACGTCGAGCGGCCCAAAATCTCACAGGCGATTGCCGAGGCGCGCTCGCACGGCGATCTTTCCGAGAACGCCGAGTACGAAGCCGCGCGCAATCACCAGGGCCTCATGGAAGCGCGCATCCGCGACATCGAGGCGAAGCTCGCCAATGCCCAGATCGTCGACCCGAAAACGTTGCATGCGGAAGGCCGCGTCGTCTTCGGCGCCACGGTCGAGGTGGAAGAGGAAAGCGGCGAGGCCGCGACGTGGCAGATCGTCGGCGAGGACGAGGCCGACATCAAGCAAGGCCGTATCTTCGTCGGCTCTCCCATCGCCCGCGCCCTGATCGGCAAGCATGCGGGCGACGCGGTCGACGTGCAGACGCCCGGCGGGCTCAAGCACTACGAGATCGTCGACGTCCGCTACGAGTAATTCGGGGCCGGAGCGCGAGCTCGAATGGATCCATCGGCGATAGCGCAGGCGGTACAACGGGGTCTCGAGCACCATTGGGCCGGACGATTGCCCGAGGCCGAGGCGCTCTACCGCCAGGTGCTCCAGGTTGACCCGAGCAACGCTGACGTTTTCTATTTGCTCGGGACGATCGCCTATCAGCTGGGAAACCACGAGACGGCCATCGAGCTCATGGGCGAGGCGCTCGCGCGCAAGCCGCGCTTTCCCGAGGCCTTATCGATGCGCGGCAATGCGCTGCAAGCGCTGAATCGCCACGAGGAGGCGCTCACCAGCTTCGACGAGGCACTCGCGATCAATCCTCAGTTCGCCGACGCGCTGTGTAACCGGGGCAGTGCGTTGCAAGCGCTCAAGCGCTACGCGGAGGCCCTCGCGAGCTTCGACCGGGCCCTCGCCATCAGGCCGGATCTTGCTGTGGCGTTATCCAACCGCGGCAACGTGCTGCACGCTTTCAAGCGATACGACGAGGCCCTCGCGAGCTACGACAAGGCGCTTTCCCTCATTCCGGACTATGCGGACGCCTTGAACAACCGCGCGTCGGTGCTGCGGGATCTCAAGCGACACGAGGAAGCGCTCGCCTGTTACGACAAAGCTCTCGGCATCAAGCCCGACTTCGTGCTGGCGCATCTTAACCGCGCCCATGTGCTGCTCGACCTGAAACGACGCGAGGAGGCGATCGCCGCCTATGGAAAAGCGCTCGAACATGGCGGCGACGCGGAGCAGATCAATTACGAACTCGCAGCGATCGGGGCAGGCTCGGTGCCCGGCGCTCCACCACCGGCGTACGTGGCGGGTCTATTCGATCGCTACGCCGACAGTTTCGATGAGCATCTGGTCGGCAGCCTGAAATATCAGACGCCGAAGCTGTTGCTCGAACAACTGACGCGTTTCTGCCGTTCGTATGATCTCGACGCTCTGGACCTCGGCTGCGGCACCGGGCTGCTCGGGCCGCTGCTGCGGCCACTCGCGCGTACGCTGACCGGAGTGGACCTTTCCGCCAACATGCTGCAAAAGGCGGCCGAGCGTCGCGTGTACGACGAATTGATCCAGTCGGAGCTGACGCAATTTCTCGAGACCAGGAAGGACAATTTCGATCTCGCGATGGCGGCGGACGTCTTCGTCTACCTCGGGGATCTGACGGCGGTATTCGCCGCCGTGCGGGGCGCGTTGCGCGCTGGCGGATGGTTCAGCTTTTCGGTCGAAGCGAGCGACGGCGCGAACTTTGTTCTGCTACCGGCCGGTCGCTATAAGCACTCCGCGACGTACTGCGAGAAGCTGGCAAGCGAGCACGGCTTCGCGGTCACGCAGATCGAGCCGAAACCGATCCGGCATGAGAATGGTGTCGATGTGAATGGCTATCTCGTGTTGATGCAACGACTATGATGTGCTCGAAGAGGGACCGCGGGCGCGGAAAATAGATAGGGCCTGTCTCTCCTTTTTCCCAATTACGAACCTGTCGCCGAAGTCTTGTAGCGCTTCGGCACGAACGGCAGCTTCGTCACGCGCACCGGCCGCGGCGTGCCGCGCACCACGGCCGCGAGCTTTGCGGCCTCGCCGTACTGCGAGCGGAGCGACGCGAGCATGATCGCTTTGCCGGTCGAAGGCGAAACTGTGCCGCTCGTAACAAGCCCCGCGTCGGCGTCGTCTGCCGTGACGATCTGCGCTCCATGGCGCACGGGCGCCGGCTCTTCGCCCACGAGACCTACCAAGCGGCGATCGACGCCTTCGGCGCTCTGGCGCAGGTAAACGTGCGCGCCCGGAAAGGCGCCCCGCTTCTTTCCGCCCGCGCGCCGCGAACGGGCGATCGCCCAGCCGAGGCTTGCCTCGAGCACGGTGCTGTTCTGGTCCATGTCTTGGCCATAGAGATGGAGCCCGGCCTCCAGACGCAGCGTGTCGCGTGCGCCCAGCCCGACCGGCTTCACCTCGGGTGCGGCAAGGAGCGCACGCGCGAGCCGCGGTGCATCCTCTGCCGGCACCGAAATTTCATAGCCGTCCTCGCCGGTATAGCCCGAGCGCGAGATAAGACACTCGGCGCCGGCGATCGGCAGCGCTCGCACGTCCATGAAGCCGAGCTCGACAACCTCCGGCGCGAGCACCGCGAGGACGCGCTCGGCCAGCGGTCCCTGGAGCGCGATCAGCGCGAACGGCAGCGGCTCGAACGTGAGGTCGGGGCACAGGCGCCGCAACAGCGCGATGTCCTTCTCCTTGGTGGAGGCATTCACTACCAGCCGTATTTCGTCCGCGAGGCGCGTCACCATCAGGTCGTCCTCGATGCCGCCGCGCTCGTTGCAAAGGAGCGTGTAGCGCTGCCGGCCGCTCGGCCACTCGTCGAAGTCGACGGGGAGCGCGCGCTCGAGCGCCGTGTACAGCCCCTGCCCCGTGACGCGCACCTGGCCCATGTGCGAGACATCGAAGAGGCCGGCGTGCTCGCGCGCATGGAGGTGCTCGGCGCGCAGGCCTTCTTTGTACTGCACCGGCATCTCGTAGCCGGCGAACGGGGTGAAGCGCGCGCCGAGCTCCGCGTGCAGTGCGTACAGCGGCGTGCGCCGCAGGTCAGACATACGCCTCGATCGGCGGGCAGGTGCAGATGAGCTGGCGGTCGCCCGCCACATTGTCGACGCGCTTCACGGGCGGCCAGTACTTGGCGCCGCGCAGCCATGGCGCCGGGAAGGCGGCGTCCTCGCGCGTATAGGGATGCCGCCACTCGCCGGCAAGCTCGAGCGCGGTGTGCGGGGCGTTCTTCAGTGGATTGTCGGTGCGACTCCACACGCCGGTGCGCACTTTTTCCAGCTCGGCGTGAATCGAAATCATCGCGTGGCAGAAGCGATCGAGCTCCTCCTTCGACTCCGACTCGGTCGGCTCGACCATCAGCGTGTCGGCCACCGGGAAAGAGAGCGTCGGCGCGTGAAAGCCGTAGTCCATCAGCCGTTTCGCCACGTCCTCGGCCGTGATGCCGCAGCTTTCCTTCAGGTCGCGCAGATCGAGGATGCACTCGTGCGCCACGCGGCCCGAGCTGCCCTGATAGAGCACCGGGAAATAAGGCGCGAGCCGCGCCGCGATGTAGTTGGCGCCGAGGATCGCGAGCTCGGTCGCCTTTCGGATACCGCTCGCGCCCATCATGCGGATGTACATCCAGGAGATGATCAGGATGAGTGCGCTGCCAAAAGGAGCGGCCGATACGGCGCGCTCGCCCTCCAGCGGATTTGCCGGCAGGTAAGGAGCGAGGTGCGCGGCGACGGCGATCGGGCCCATGCCGGGTCCGCCGCCGCCGTGCGGGATGCAAAAAGTCTTGTGCAGATTGATGTGGCAGACGTCGGCGCCGATGAGCGCGGGCTTGGCGAGCCCGGCAAGCGCGTTCATGTTGGCGCCATCCATGTACACCTGGCCGCCGGCGCCGTGAACCAGCTCGCAGATGCGCGTGATGCCTTCTTCGAACACGCCATGGGTCGACGGATAGGTCACCATCAGCACCGCCAGGCGGTTGCGGTGCTCATTCACCTTGCGCTCGAGGTCGGCGAGGTCGACGTTGCCGTTCCTGTCGCAGCCCACCACGACGATGCGAAGCCCCATCATCTGTGCGCTCGCGGGATTGGTGCCGTGCGCCGAGGCGGGAATCAGGCAGACGTCGCGTGCTTCGCCTTTCGTTTCGTAGTACGTGCGGATGGCGAGCAGCCCGGCGTATTCACCCTGCGCCCCGGAATTAGGCTGCAACGACACGCGCGCGAAGCCGGTGATCTCGGCCAGCATCTCTTCCAGCTCGGCGAGCATCGCGCGCGTGCCGCGTGCCTGCACGGGCGGCGCGAACGGATGCAGCGTCGCGAACTTCGGCCATGAGAGCGGCATCAGCTCCGCCGCTGCGTTTAGCTTCATGGTGCACGAGCCGAGCGGAATCATGCCGTGCACCAGCGAGAAGTCGCGGTTCTCCAGACGCTTCAGGTAGCGCATCATCTCCGTCTCGGTGTGATAGCGGTTGAACACCGGATGCGTGAGGACCGGGTCGCTGCGCCGTAATTCCGCCGGTATCGACGCGGGATCCTGGGTCAACGTGCGCGCGATGCGCTCGGCGTCCGGGGACTCGCCGGTCAGCGCTTCGGCGATGTCGGCGACGTCCGTGATGCTCGTCGTCTCGTCGCAACTGACGCCGATATGCGTCGCGTCAAGGTAGCGCAGGTTGATGCGCATCGCATTGGCCCGAACGCGCACCGCAGCCGCAGCGGACGTTCGGAACACGACGGTGTCGAAGAACGCCGGGTGCTCGACCTTCACGTTGCGCGTGCAGGCGACGAGAAGCCGCGCCATGAAATTCGTGCGCGTGGCGATGCGCGCGAGGCCCTTGGGGCCGTGATAGACGGCATAGAAGCTCGCCATGTTGGCAAGGAGCGCCTGCGCCGTGCAGATGTTGCTCGTCGCCTTCTCGCGGCGGATGTGCTGCTCGCGCGTCTGCAGCGCCATGCGCAGGGCCGGCCGGCCGGCGGCGTCTTTCGACACGCCGATGATGCGGCCGGGCATGGCGCGCTTGTGCTCGTCGCGGCAGGCCATGAACGCGGCGTGCGGGCCGCCGTAGCCGAGCGGCACACCGAAGCGCTGCGCCGAACCGATGGCGACGTCGGCGCCATAGGCGCCGGGTGAGCGCACGAGCATCAGCGCGAGGAGATCGGTACCGATCGAGACGAGGCCGCCGGCATCGTGCACGGCGCGAATCGGCGCCGTCCAGTCGCGCAGCCGTCCATAGGTGTCCGGGTACTGAAAGTGGGCGCCGAACACGGCGGAAGGGTCGATTCGCTCCGCGTCGCCGACCACAAGCTCGATGCCCATCCACTTGGCACGCGTGCTCATAACGGCGATCACCTGCGGATGCACGGCGGCATCGACGAAGAAGGCGGCTGCCTTGCTCTTGGCCAGGCGTCGGATCATCGCCATCGCTTCGGCGGCGGCGGTGGCTTCATCGAGAAGCGAGGCGTTCGCAACCGGCAGGCCGGTAAGGTCGATCACCATCTGCTGGAAGTTGAGGAGCGCCTCCAGCCGCCCCTGCGAGATCTCCGCCTGATAGGGCGTGTACGCGGTGTACCACCCCGGATTCTCGAAGACGTTGCGCTGGATCACCGCGGGCGTATGCGTGCCGTAATAGCCCATGCCGATGCAGTTGCGCCACACCTCGTTATGCAGCGCATGGGCGCTGAGCTCGGCGGTCGCGTGTAACTCGGTCGTCGGCTCACCGAGCGCCAGCGGCTGGCGCAGCCTGATGCGCGCGGGCACCACCTCACGGATCAGAGTGTCGATCGATTCCACATCGAGCGCGCTCAGCATCTCGCGCTGCTCGGCCTCGTCGGCGCCGAGATGGCGCCCGGCAAAGTCATCCTGGCCAAGGAGGGTGGCGAGCTCGCTCATACGCCCGCCGCCTTGGCGTACTCGTCGCTCGCCATGAGCGTGCCGAGCTCCGCCTTGTCCTTCATTTTCAGCTTGAAGAGCCAGCCCGACTCGTACGGCGCCTGGTTGACGTTCTCCGGATGCGCGCTCAGGTCTTCGTTCGCCGCGACGATTTCGCCCGCGACGGGGGCGTAGACATCGGAGGCCGCTTTCGTCGACTCGACCACTGCGCAACTTGCGCCGCGCGCGACGCTCGAGCCGACCTTCGGCAGCTCGACATAGACAAGATCGCCGAGCGCCTCGGTCGCGACCGCGGTGATGCCGACGGTGATCGTGCCGTCGCCGTTATCCGCGATCCATTCGTGGGAGGTGGTGTACTTCAGGCGCGCTGGTAGTTCCACGGGCGACTCCTCAAGGCATGTCCGACCGGCAAGGTCCATGCCCCCTCTGTCCGTTTGCCTGAGAAATTGGCGGCGCGCAACGCGTCGCGTGTTCCTTCGGCGAGGCCGCCAGGGCCTTCTCTCCAGAGCGCCCGTGCCGCGCGCGGTCCTTTTGCCTGAGAGTTTGCGGGGCCTTACCCCTTCGGCGCCAGCAACTGCAGCTGGTCTCTCCCGCGCGCGCGTTTGGGCCCGGCGAATTTACTGCAGCTTGCCCGCTAGCCGCAACCACGAGTTCGGGCTCCGTCCCCGAATTCAGGGCGTGAGCTTCAGATGGAAGGATTTGGGTCGCGTGAACGCTTCGAGGCCGAGCCGCGACAGCGTGCAGCCGCGTCCGGAATCCTTGACGCCGGTCCACGCGAGGGCCGGATCGAGATAGTCGCAGCGGTTCATGAACCAGGTGCCGGTCTCGATGCGATCGCCGATGGCGAGCGCGGCGTCGCGGTCGGTCGTCCAGATGGAGGCGGTCAGGCCGTAGCGACTGTCGTTCATGAGCTCGATCGCCTGCTCGTCGCTCTCGACCGCCATGATGCCGACCACCGGGGCGAAGGTCTCCTCGGTCATCACCTGCATGCGGTGGTCGACGTCGACCAGCACCTGCGGCGCGACGTAGGGCGTGCCTTCCTTGTCGGCGGGAAATGATTTCGAGTCGATCAGCGCTTTAGCCCCTTTGCCGAGCGCCTCGCGGATCTGCGCGCGCACGCTCGCCGCGGCGTCGGCGCGCACCATCGGGCCGAGGGTGGTTTCCTTGTCGAGCGGGTTGCCCAGACGATATTTGCGCGTCAGCTCGACGAAGCCATCGACGAACGGCCGGTACACCGAGCGGTGCACGTAGATGCGCTCGATGCCGCAGCACGATTGGCCGGAGTTGAAGAAGCTGCCATCGACCAGGTTCTCGATCGTTGCCGCGAGGGGTGCATCGGCTCGCACATAGGCGGGGTCCTTGCCGCCGAGCTCCAAGCCGGTGGCGATGAAGCGCTCGGCGGCTGCGCGCTGCACTGCGTGACCGCCGGGCACCGAGCCGGTGAAGGCGACGAAAGCAATGCGCGCGTCGTTGATCACGCGCGCGGTCTGCGCGTGATCTAGGTGCAGGTACTGGAAGACGCCAGCCGGCAATCCGGCGGCAGCAAAGGCCTCGGCGTAGCGCTCGGCGACGAGCGGTGTCTGCTGCGCCATTTTCAAAACCACCGCATTGCCCGCGAGCAGCGCCGCGGCAACCGCGTTCACGGACGTGAGCCACGGATAGTTCCATGGCGCCACCACCAGCACGACGCCGAGCGGTTCGCGGCGGATGAAGCGCTCGAAGCCCGCTTTCGCTTCGACGCGCAGGTCGGCGAGCGCGCTCTCGGCGATCGAGCACATGTAGAGCGCGCGCTCCTGGAAGCCGCGGCGGATCTCGTTGGGCGTGTAGGCGATCGGCCGGCCCATCTGCCAGGCGAGTTCCTCGCCGAGCTTGTCGGCGCGCTCGACGCACCATGCGACCATCCGGCGCACGACGGCGCTGCGTTCGCCGACTGGCAGCTGCCTCCATTGGCGTTGCGCCGCGGCGGCGCGGGCGAGCGCCGTCTCGATTTCCCGGGCACTCGCGAGCGGCCGTTCGGCATACACCGACCCGTCGATAGGCGTGATGGTTCTTTGTACCTGTGCGCTCATGGGCCGATTCTAGTGTGCCGGCTAGTCCGTCAGCAGGACTACCGATTACCCAAGGGGCGTATTTGCGCTTCACATTGCGATTACTACCCTGACCGGCATGCGTACTGCACTCGTTCTCGGCGCCGGCGGGTTTATCGGCTCGCATCTGGCGCGCCGGCTGAAAAGCGAAGGCTACTTTGTCCGTGGCGTAGACCTGAAGCCGCCGGAATTTTCCCCCACCGCGGCGGACGAATTCGTCCTCGGAGATTTGCGCGAGCAGCGCCTTTGTCGCGAGGTGGTCGACCGCCAGTTCGACGAGGTCTACCAGCTCGCCGCCGACATGGGCGGCGCGGGCTATATCTTCACCGGCGAGCACGACGCCGACGTGATGCACAACTCGGCGACGATCAACCTCCACATCATCGAGGAGTGCTCGCGCCGCGGCATCAAGGACGTCTTCTATTCTTCCTCGGCGTGCATGTACCCGGCGCACAACCAGGAGGATCCCGACAATCCGAACTGCGCCGAGGACTCGGCCTACCCGGCCAACCCGGACAGCGAGTACGGCTGGGAGAAGCTCTTCAGCGAGCGGCTCTACCTCGCCTATAACCGCAACCGCGGCATGCGCTGCCGCGTGGCGCGCTTCCACAACATCTTCGGCCCCGAGGGCACGTGGCGCGGCGGGCGCGAGAAAGCACCCGCGGCGATCTGCCGCAAAGTCGCCGAGGCAGCCGATCCCGGCTCGATCGAGATCTGGGGCGACGGCTGTCAAACGCGCTCGTTCCTCTATATCGACGAATGCCTGGAAGGCGTGCGCCGCCTGATGCAGTCATCCTTCTACGGTCCGGTGAACATCGGCTCCGACGAGATGGTGACGATCAACCAGATGGCGCGCATGGTGATCGGCATCTCCGGCAAAGAGATCGAGCTCAAGCACATCCCGGGGCCGACCGGCGTGCGCGGCCGCAACTCCGACAACCGCCTGATCCACGAGAAGCTCGGCTGGCGGCCGTCGCGCAAGTTCATCGAGGGCCTGCGACGCACCTATACCTGGATCGAGGCGCAGGTGCGCGCCGAGGAACCCGAGCGCCAGGTGCTCGCCGCCTGACCATGCAAACCGGCGCGACGCGGTTCAGCTTCGGCGGCGTGCAGATGTCGTGCGTCGACATGCCGGGCGCGCTCGACGCTTTCTTCGATTTCGCTGCCGAAGGCCGCGGCGGCTACATCGCCTGCACCTGCACGCACGGCATCGTCGATTCGCAGACCAACGAGAAGGTGCGCCGCATCCTCAACGATTCGCTGCTGACCCTGCCCGATGGCATGCCCACCGTGTGGGTCGGGCGCCTGAAGGGCGTGCCGGTGCGGCGGGTGACGGCGCCCGACTTCCTCGAGGCCGTGATGCGCGACCATCGCGGCCGTCATCTACGGCACTACTTCTACGGCGGCGCGCCGGCGACCCTCGAGCGCATCGTCGCGCGCGCGGGGACGATGGTCGGCGCCGATGCCGTGGTGGGTTCGTTCTCGCCGCCGATGCGCCCCGCCGACGCGCCGGAGGACGAGGAAGTGCTCGAGCGAATCGCCGAGGCGCGGCCGCATGTGATCTGGGTGGGGCTCGGGTGGCCGAAGCAGGAGTACTGGATGGCGCGCTACCAGGCCCGCTTCCCGGCCGTGATGGTCGGCGTGGGCGCCGCCTTCGATTGGTTTGCCGGCGTGCTGCCGCGGGCGCCCAAGTGGCTTCAGCTCCTCGGGCTCGAGTGGGCGCACCGCGTGGCGAGCGAGCCCAGGCGCCTCTGGCCGCGCTATCGCGAAGTGGTGCCGAAGGCCCTTGGCATCATGTTCCGCGAGTTCATTCCGGGGTGACGTAGGCCGCGGTGAGGCCGCCATCGACCAAGAACTCGGTGCCGGTCATATAAGAGGAGTCATCGCTCGCGAGAAACAGGGCGGCGCGAGCGATCTCTTCGGGTTCACCGAAGCGCCCCATCGGCACGTGCACCAGGCGGCGCTTGCGCTTCTCTTCGGTGTTGAGCACGCTCATCAAGAGCTCGGTCTTCAGGGGTCCCGGCGATAGCGCGTTGACGCGGATGTTCTGGCGCGCATGGATCACGGCGAGCTCGCGCGTCATCGCGAGCACCGCGCCTTTGCTCGCGGTGTAGGCGATCTGCGGCGTCGCCGCGCCGAGGCGCGCGACGAACGAGGCCGTATTGATCACCGAGCCACCGCCCGAGCGCTGCAGTGCCGGAATGCCGTACTTGCAGCCGAGGAACACGCCCTTCGCGTTGATATCCATCGTCAGGTCCCACACCGCTTCGTCGGTGGAGATGGCGTCGTCGTCCTTCGCATGCATGATGCCGGCGTTGTTGAAGAGCACGTTCAGCTTCCCGAACGCGTGCTCCGCCTGCGCCACCATCGCCTTGCAGTCGCGGGGCTTGGAGACGTCCGCATGGTGGTAGGCCGCGCGGCCGCCGGCCTGCTTCACCATGGCCACGGTCTCGTGGCCGCCCGGATCGTTGACGTCGACGACCAGCACCGCGGCGCCTTCGCGCGCGAAAAGGAGCGCCGCCTGCCGTCCGATGCCGCTGCCCGCGCCCGTGATGAGCGCCACCTTGTCCTTGAGTCTCATATGCGTTCGAAGTAGCGCTTGCGCTCCCAGTCGGTCACTGCCTTGTCGAATGCGGCCACCTCCGTCGCAAAGAAGTGTGCGTAGTGCTCCACCACTTCCGCGCCGAAGGTGCGCTTGGCGAATTCGCTCGCGGCGAAGCGCTCGTTCGCCTGCGCAAGCGTATAGGGCACGCGCGGCAGATTGCGCGCCTGGTAGACATCGCCGACGAAGAGCTCGGGCGGCTCGATCTTGTTGGCAATGCCGTCCAGTCCCGAGGCGAGCGCCGCCGCGAGCGCCAAATAAGGATTGGCGTCGGCGCCGGCGATACGGCATTCGATGCGCAGGCTGTTCGCTTCGCCGACCACGCGGAAACCGGCGGTGCGGTTGTCGTAGCTCCACGCAAGCCGCGTCGGCGCCCACGATGCGTCGACATAGCGCTTGTAGGAATTGATGGTCGGCGCGTAGAAAACCATCACGTCGGGCACATGCGCGATCCAGCCGCCGAGGAACCAGCGGAAAGCGTCCGAGACCTTGGCGCGGCCAAGCTGCTGATTGCCCGGGAAGGCGTTGGCGCCGTCGCGCCAAAGGCTCAAGTGTATGTGGCAGCTCGAGCCCGCCTGCGACGCGTCCGGCTTTGCCATGAAGGTGAGGCTCATGCCCGTGGCTTCGGCAATCTCCTTCAGGCACTGCTTGAAGATCACGTGGCGGTCCGCCATGTCGAGCGCCTCGGCATAGCGAACGTTGAGCTCGTGCTGGCCGTTGCCCCATTCGCCTTTCGAGGTCTCGACCGGCACGCCGGAATGCTTCAGATGCCGGCGCGCCGCGGCGTGGAACGACTCGGTGCGCGTGCCCTGCAGGATGTGATAGTCCTCGAGATACCACCCCGCGGGCTCGAGGTCCTGGAAGCGCTTCTGCGCGGCGTCTCGGTAGCTCGTGCGGAAGAGATAGTGCTCGAGCTCGGTCGCGGCGAACACGCTGTAGCCCTGGCGCTTCGCCGCGTCGACCTGCCGCCGCAGGATGGAGCGCGGCGCGACCTTGACCAGATCGTGCGTCTTTTCATCCCTTATGTCGCAGATCACCAGCGCCGTCTTCTCGAGCCAGCTCGCGCGCCGCAGCGTCTTCATGTCCGGCACGAGATGGAAGTCGCCGTAGCCAAGCTCCCAGTTCGCGAACTTGTAGCCGGGTACCGGCTCCATTTCCATGTCGACCGTGAGGAGATAGTCGCAGGCATGCGCGCCGTGCTGGGCGATGTCTTCCACAAAGAGCTCGGCGTCGAAGCGCTTGCCGAGGAGCCGCCCGTAATGGTCGGTGAAGCCGACCACTACGGTCTCGATCTCGCCGGTGCGCGCGAGCTTCGCCAGCTCGGCGAGATCCAGTATGCCGAGCGGTCTATTCATCGCGCTTGCGGTAAATGATGAGTACCTTGCCGATCGTCTGCACTGATTGCGCGCCGGTGCGTTCGCACAGCACTTGCATCGCTTCCTCGCGCGCCTCGCGCTCGAGGCCCGGGGCGCGCACCTTGATGAGCTCGTGCGCCTTCAGCGCCGCCTCGGCTTCCTTCACCACCTCGTCGGTAATGCCTTTATTGCCGATCAGTATCACCGGCTCGAGCTTGTGCGCCCGCGCCTTGAGGCTCTTCCTTTCGGCCGCGCTCAACATGAATCAACGCCTGAATCTAATGTCAAAATGACAACCTTGCTACCCCTCGATTTTCATCCGGTCCTGCGCGAATGGTGGGCCGGCCGGTTTGCCGAACCCACGGAAGCGCAGCTCGACGGCTGGGCCGCCATTCGTCGCGGCGAGGATACGCTGATCGCGGCGCCGACCGGCTCCGGCAAGACGCTCGCCGCCTTCCTGACCTCGATCGACCAGCTCCTGCGCGAAGGCCTCGAGTCCGGCGGTCTGCCGGACGAGGTGCGCGTCATCTACGTCTCACCGCTCAAGGCGCTCTCGGCCGACATCCACAAGAACCTCGCCGAGCCGCGTCGCGAGATTCATGCCCTCGCGCCGCAAATCAAGATCACCGCCGCCGTGCGCAGCGGCGACACGCCGAGTACCGAGCGCGCAGCGATGCTGCGAACGCCGCCGCACATCCTGGTGACGACGCCGGAGTCGCTTTACCTGCTGCTTACCGCCGAGCGCTCCCGGCAGATGCTGAAGACGGCGCGCGTGGTGATCGTCGACGAAATCCACGCCGTGGTGCAATCACGCCGCGGCGCACACCTCGCGCTGTCACTCGAGCGGCTTGACCACGTGGTGGGCCGGCCGCTGCAGCGGATCGGCCTCTCGGCGACGCAAAAGCCGATCCAGGAGGTCGCCCGGTTCCTGACTGGCAAGGCCTGCACCATCGTCGACAAGGGCCACCGCCGGAAAATGGACCTCGCGGTCGAGGTGCCGAGCTCGCCGCTTGAAGCGGTGATGTCGCATGAAGTCTGGGCGGAGATCTACCAGCGCCTGGTGCAGCTGATCGAACAACACCGCACCACGCTCATTACGGTCAACACGCGCCGGCTCGCCGAGCGCATGGCGCATCAGCTGTCCGAGCGGCTGGGGCCGGAATATGTCGCCGCCCATCATGGCAGCCTTGCCAAGGAAGCCCGCCTCGATGCCGAGCAGCGCCTGCGCGAGGGCAAGCTTAAGGTGCTGGTCGCTACCGCTTCGCTCGAGCTCGGCATCGACATCGGCCACGTCGATCTCGTGTGCCAGATCTCTTCGCCGCACAGGATCGCCACTTTCCTGCAGCGCGTCGGCCGCTCGGGACACACGATCAAGGGCGTGCCGAAGGGGCGTATTTTTCCGCTGACGCGCGACGATCTCATCGAATGCGCCGCCATGGTGCGCGCGGTCTATGACGGCGAGCTGGACCAGGTCAGCGTTCCCGATCGGCCGCTGGATGTGCTCGCGCAGCAGATCGTCGCCGAGACTGCGGCGCAAGACGAGTGGGACGAGGAAGCGCTCTTCGATCTTTGCCGGCGCGCCTATCCCTACCGGAATCTGCAGAAGAAAGATTTCGACGAGGTGGTGGAGATGCTGGCGCGCGGCTATGCCACCCGCCGCGGCCGGCGCGGCGCCTTGCTCCACTATGACTCGCTGAACCACAAGCTGCGCTCGCGCAAAGGCGCGCGCATGGGCGCGATCACGAACGGCGGCGCGATTCCCGAGGTGTTCGACTACCGCGTGCTGCTCGAGCCGGAAGGCCATTTCATCGGCACGCTGAACGAGGATTTCGCCATCGAGTCGCTGCCGGGCGATGTCTTCCAGCTCGGCAATACCTCCTGGCGCATCCTGCGCATCGGCAACGGCGTCGTGCGCGTCGCCGATGCGCAAGGTCAGCCGCCGTCGATGCCGTTCTGGCTCGGCGAGGCGCCGGCGCGCAGCGACGAGATGAGCCACGCGGTGTCGCGGCTGCGCGCCGCGGTGGACTTTGAGCTCCCCGGGCCGGAGGAGCCGAGGAAGCCGGGCGAGCTGGACGCCGCGATCGAGCTCCTCGAGCACGACTGGCGTCTCTCGCGCTCGGCCGCGGAGCAGATCGCCCAATATCTCGCGGAAGCGAAGCGCAGCCTCGGTGTCGTGCCGACGGCCGACTGCATCGCGCTCGAGCGCTTCTTCGACGAGTCGGGCGGCATGCAGCTCGTGCTGCACGCGCCTTTCGGCAGCCGCGTCAATCGCGCCTGGGGCCTCGCGCTGCGCAAGAAGTTCTGCCAGGGATTCAACTTCGAGCTGCAGGCCGCCGCGACGGAGGAGGGCGTCATCCTCTCGCTCGGTAGCCAGCACTCGTTCCCGCTGGAAGAAGTATTCCGCTATCTGCACCCGAATACCGTGGCCGAGACACTGAAGCAGGCGGTGCTCGCCTCGCCGATCTTCGAGACGCGCTGGCGCTGGAGCACCACGCTCGCGCTCGCCGTGCCGCGCAACCGCGGCGGCGCGCGCGTGCCGAACCAATTGCAGCGCATGTACGCCGAAGATTTGCTGCAGGCGGTGTTTCCGGACGCGGCGGCGTGCCAGGACAACCTGCCCGGCGCGCGCGAGATTCCCGACCACCCGCTCGTCAACCAGGCGCTGCGCGACGCGCTCGAAGAAGCGGTCGATCTGTACGGCCTCGAAGCGCAGCTGCAACGCCTCTATGCCGGCGAGATCCAGACGCTCGCTCGCGACACGCCGGAGCCCTCAGTGCTCTCGCACGAGCTGCTTAACTCGGCCGTATACACCTTCCTCGACGATGCGCCGCTCGAGGAGCGCCGCACGCGCGCGGTGTATACGCGGCGAGCGACGGAGTTGCGCAGCGCCGACGATCTGGGTGCGCTCGACGCGGCGGCAATCGAGCGCGTGCGCGAGGAGGCGTGGCCGGTCGCCAATACGCCGGACGAGATGTACGACGCGCTGATGGTCGCGGGCTACATCAAGCAATCGGAGCTCGGGCCGCATTGGCCGGCGCTTTTGCATTCGCTGGGTGAAAGAGCGGTTCGCCGCGGCGATGCGTGGTTCGGCCTCGAACGCATCGACGACGACCCGCTGGAAATCATCGCCAGCCGACTGGAAGTACTCGGGCCGATCACCGAAGAGCAGCTTGAGATGCCGGACGCGAACATCGCGCTGCAGGCGCTCGAGACTCAAGGACGCGTCCTGCGCGGAAGATTCACGCCCGGAGTCGCCGAGCTCGAGTGGTGCGATCGCCGTTTGCTCGCGCGCATCCATCGCTACACGCTGAATCGCCTGCGCGCGGAGATCGAGCCGGTCAGCGCCGCAGATTTCCTGCGCTTTCTCCTGCACTGGCAGCACGTCGCCGGCGAAGACCAGGTGCGCGGTGTCGAAGGCCTCGCCGCGGTGGTCGAGCAGCTCGAGGGCTTCGAGCTCGCCGCCGCCGGCTGGGAGAACGATGTACTGCCGGCGCGGGTCGCCGACTATGGTGCCGAGCAGCTGGACCAGTTGTGCCTCTCCGGCCGCGTCGCGTGGGGACGGCTAACGCCGGGAAATCGCGCGCCGCTGCGCAGCTCGCCGATCGCGCTGCTCGAGCGAGAGCACGCCAACATCTGGAAAGCGCCGGCCGAGCCCGGCGCGGAGTTCACCTCCGAAGCAAGGGCGGTGCGCGACGCGCTGCAAAAGCGCGGCGCCTCGTTCTTCCACGAGCTGGTGAAGGCGACGGGCCTGTTGCCCGCGTTCGTCGAGCGCGGCCTCGCCGAGCTCGCCGGCGCCGGTGTCGCGACTGCCGACAGCTTTGCCGGCTTGCGCGCGCTGCTCGCGCCGCCGGAGAAGCGCCGCAACCTCGTGGAAACCGCGGGCCGCTGGGCGCTGCTGACCGCGGAAAAGAGCGATGACGTGGAAGCGATGGCACGCACGCTGCTCAAGCGCTACGGCGTCGTCTTCCGCGGCGTATTGCAGCGGGAGTCGCAGCTGCCGCCGTGGCGCGATCTCGTGCGGGTCTATCGGCGCCTCGAAGCACGCGGCGAGATCCGCGGCGGGCGCTTCGTCGCCGGCTTCGGCGGCGAGCAGTTCGCCGCAGCGGATGCCGTCGGCCGCCTGCGGGCGGTGCGCAAGATGGAAAGAGTGGATGAGCTCGTCGTCCTGAGCGCGGTGGATCCGTTAAACCTCGTCGGCATCCTCACGCCCGAGGATCGCGTGCCCGCGATGTACCGCAACCGCGTCCTCTACCGCGACGGCCTGCCGATCGCGGCAGTGGAGGGCGGGCAGCTCAGGCGCCTTGCCGAGTCCGATATGAGTGACGACAAGCTGCGGACCGTACTTGCGCGCCGCTCGCTGCGTCATCCGCTGCGACCGCACCTGCGCACGCCAACGGCGCGCGAGGCGGCGCTCCTCGCCCGCAACAAGCCGCTCACCGAAAGCGAGCACGCCGCTGGCCTGCGCGCCCGGCACTAGAATTCGGTACGTCCTACAGAACTGCCATGGGGAACCGATGACGCCGACCTTCGAAACGTTCGCCGCAGAGCAGCGCGCCATCGGCTGCGATGAGGTCCTCGAGCGCACCTGGAAGCCGGGCGCTGTTACCCAGATCCACACTCATCCGTTCTCCGTGCGCGCGCTGGTCGTAAAGGGGGAGATGTGGCTCACGGTCGCAGACCGTACGCAGCACTTGCGCGTGGGCGACAGCTTCGAGCTCGCTCACGGCGTTCCTCACGCCGAACGTTACGGCGCCGAAGGCGCGACCTTCTGGGTCGCGCGCACCATGCAGCGGTAGGGCCTGCGGCCGCTCGCCGACCGCGAGCGGGCAGCGGTGCGAAGCAAACCGTCGTCGATCCTTAACGACGGCGATGCGCGGACATTTGCTTACGTGACGGGCCGAAAGGGCCTTGCTACGCTGCCCGCCATTGCGTGGGGGAGCTATGAAAACAAAGATGAAACGGCTCGCGGCGCTGTTACTCGCCGCCGGGGTTGGTCATGCATTGCCGGCGCAGGCGGAGAACGGCGTCAAGGCGGGCGAAATCCTGATCGGCCAGTCGGCATCGCTTACCGGCGGCGCGGCGGAGGTCGGCCAGCAGGTGCGCGACGGCGCGCTCGCCTATTTCGAGCTCCTCAACCGCAAAGGCGGTGTGCATGGCCGCAAGATTCGGCTGATCACGCTCGACGACGGCGGCCAGACCCAGCGTGGCGAAGAGAACACGATACGGCTGATTAATGAAGCCAAGGTGTTCCTGCTCTTCGGCTACACCGGCCGCAATACGAGCGAGGCCGCCCTGCCGATCATCGACAAGGCCGACGTGCCGTTCTTCGGCGCCGCCACCGGCGGTGAAACCATCCACGGCAAATTCAACAAGAACGTGATCAATGTGCGCGCGAGCTACAAGATGGAGACCGAGGCAATGGTCAACTTCCTCGTCACCATCGGCCAGAAGAACATCGGCATGATCTACCACACCGACGACACGACGAAATCCAACCTGAAGATGACCGAGGACGCGCTGGCGAAGCACGGCCTCAAGGTCATCGGCAGCAGTGCGGTCGATCGCAACTCGTCGGACGTGAAGAGCGCGGTGAGCGCGCTTGCGCCGCTCAATCCGGAGGCGGTCATCTGCAATGCGGCGGTGAAGCCGCTCTCGGAGTTCGTGCGCGAGATGCGCAAGGCCGGCGCCAACACCCAGTTCCTGAGCGTCTCGTTCGTCGGCAGCCCGATCGTCAAGGCGCTCGGGCCCGAGGCCTCCGGCGTCATCATGTCGCAGGTCGTGCCGCTGCCGAGCAAAAAAAGCATCCCGATCGTTGCCGAATTTCATGCGGCGCTCGCCGCGACCGGGAGCCAGGCGGCGGTTTCCTTCAATGCACTCGAAGGCTTCATCACGGCGAAGGTCTTCGGCGAGGCGCTGCGTCGCACGGGCGGCGAGGTGACACGCGCCAAGTTCATCAGGGCGGTGGAGTCGATCACCGAGCTCGACCTTGGCGGCTACTTCGTGGGCTATTCGCCCGCCAATCACAACGGCTCGAAGTTCGTCGACATCACGGTCATCAACAAGAACGGCCGCTTCCTGAACTGACGGCCGCGCGTTTCATCTGAAACAGAACGGTCCGGCGGCCGTTCCGCTGAAACAAACCGCCGGCGGCGAGAAAACGACCAGCAACCGGCGCGGCGGAGCATGCCCAGCATGCAAACCGCCCAGACGTCGCAAAAGCTGGTCGCCGGGATCGCCGCATCTGCGATCACGTTCACGATCGTCGTCGGCATCGCCCAGCTCGGCTATCCCGCGGCTCGGGCCGCGCCCATCGTCGTCGCGAGCAGCCATGTCAGCCGCTGACCACGGCCTGGGCGTGCGACTCGCGCGCGGCGCCGTCATGCCGATGCGCAATGCTGCCGGCACCGCCGTCACGGCGCATGCCGGCGTGCTCTGGATCACCGAGGAGAACAGCGCACGCGATGTGCTGCTTCGCGCCGGTGAGTCGTTCCATTTCCGCCGTTCCGGGCTGACGCTGGTCGAGGCTTGGACCGAGGCCGCGTTGACGTTCAGCGTTGTCTGAGCCTGCTACCAGGAGACCCTCATGAGATCGAAAACCGACCCCGACCTCGCGCCCGATGCCATACTCTGCGCCGACGAGGCCGACGCAGCGCTAGCGGCGTGGACGCTCGAAGAGCTCGATGGCGAGGAGCTTGGCGGCGCCCGCTGGATGGCAAGCGATGACCCACGTACCTGACGCGGCCGAGCGAGAGGGGGATGACGGGACTGGTGCGGTACGGATACTCGTTGCCGATGCCGATTGCGCGCTCTACGGCCTGCTCGAGGAGTGGCTCGCGGGCACGCGCTATGAACTGGCCGGCGCCTGCGCGCCGGATGAACCGGCGCACGATGGCTTCGATCTCATCGTCGTGGACGTGCCTTTCCCGCGCGAGGACATCGACGTGTTGAAATTGCTGCGGCACGAGCATCCCGGCACGCCGATCATTGCGTTGTCTTCGAACTTCTTTCCGGGCGTCGAGACCAGCGGCGCCGTAGCACGCGGCCTCGGTGTCGCGGCCGTACTGGCGAAACCCCTGACGCGCGAAGCGCTGCTGGCCGTTGCGCGGCGCGTGATTGGGCAATGACCCTGGGCCCCCGCCACATCGCGGCGTTGGGAGGCGTGTTCATCGCGACGGTCGTCGCGCTCTCCGCGTACGACATCTACCGCACCTACAACGCGGCTATCGTGAACACGGGCCGCGAGCTCGACACGCAGGCAAAGATCATCGCCGAGCAAACCGCCCGCAGCGTGCAGGCCGTGGACGTGGTGCTGCGCCATCTCGTGAAGCAGCACAACGACGGCGTGCTCGCTCGGCTGAACGAGTCGGACCTGCAGGCGCAGCTCGCCGACCTGGCGGTCGGCTTCGGGCAGATCGATGGCTTCGCCGTGATTGGGCCTGACGGACGCGTACGCGGGGCTTCCTATATCGACGTAGGTAAAGCTGCGCAGGTGAGCGTGGCTGACGTGGCGACGTTCCAGTACTTGAGCACGCATCGCCACGAAGGCGTCCTGGTCGACACCGCGCGGCTCAGCACCTTCGACGGGCGCTGGCTTTATCCGATCGCGCGGCGGCTGGAGACGCCGGCCGGCGCCTTCGCCGGCGTCGTTGCCGCTCGCGGCCGCATCGATTATTTCCAGGACTTCTACCGCGACATCAACATGGAGCCGGGCACGCGCACGGCGCTCGTGCATCGCAATGGCACACTGCTCGCGCGCTTCCCGCCGGCGCCAGACGCGCTCGGCAAGCCGCTCGCCGGGCAGGCCGCGCTCCTCGCCACGAGCTCGCCCGACGGCCCGCCGCTGCGCACCAAAAGCCCGATCGACGGCGCCGACCGGATTGGCGTAGTGAAGGCCGTTCCCGACTACCCGCTGGTCGTCGTGGTGACGCGCGACGCCGAAGCGGTGCTCGCGCCGTGGCGGGCGCAATCCCTGCGCACCGGCGGACGCACGCTTGGCCTCGCGACGATCGCCCTCGTGCTGCTCGTGCTGCTGATGCGCCAGTTCTCGCGGCTCTACAAGACGCGCGAATCGCTCGAGGCGACCAAGGAACGCTACGCGCTGGCGGTCGCTGGCTCTGACGACGGTATCTGGGATTACGACTTCACGAGTGACAAGGTGTTCGCCTCGGCGCGCGCGAGGGAGCTCTCCGGACTGCCGCCGGGCCCCGAGATGCTGCCGGCGACGGAATGGCTCGAATCGCTGCCGATCCATCCGGACGACCGACCGGTATGGGAGGCGGCGCGCGCCGCGCACCTCGAGGGCAAGACGCCGGCGTACGAAGGCGAGTGGCGCATGCGCCAGCGCGACGGCAACTACAGATGGGTGCGCGTGCACGGCCTGTGTCTCCGCGACGCATCCGGCAGGCCTTACCGCATGGCCGGGTCGATCAGCGACATCGATGCGCGCAAGCGCGCCGAGGAGGCTTTGCGCGCGAGCGAAGCGCGCTATGCGCTCGCGGTCGCCGGCTCCGACGATGGCATCTGGGATTACGATTTCGCTACGCAGCGCGTTTTCGCTTCGGCGCGCGCGCGCGAGCTGAATGGGCTGCCGCCCGGGCCGGAGACGCAGCCGATGCACGAGTGGTTCGCGTCGCTGCCGCTGCATCCGGAGGACGCCGCGCGGCGCCGCGAGGCCATGGAGGCGCATCTCGCCGGCAGGACGCCGGCGTACGAAGGCGAGTTCCGGCTGCGCCAGCCGGATGGCATTTACCGCTGGCGCCGCATCCACGGCCTGTGCATCCGCGATGCCGAGGGCAAGCCTTACCGCATGGCGGGCTCGATCAGCGACATCGACGCGAGGAAGCGCGCCGAGGACGCGCTGCGCGCGAGCGAGGAGCAGTACCGCGGGATCTTCAACGCCGCCGCGGATGCGCTCGTGCTGCGCGATGCGCAGGCGCGCGTGGTCGACGTCAACCCGGCGTTTCTGCAGATCAGCGGCTATACGCGCGACGAGGTGATCAACGCCACGCGCTGGATCTTCGCGCTGCCCGAGATGGCAGAGCTCGCGCGCGAGATGCATCGGCGCACCATCAGCGGCGAATCCGTGCGTTTCGAAATGAAGGCGCGGCGCAAAGACGGGGAGCTGATCGACGTCGAAATGCGCGCGGTGCCGATCCGCTACCGCGGCGAGCCGCACGCGCTCGGCATGGCGCGCGACATCACGGCGCAGAAACGCGCCGAGGCCGAGCGCGCGCGTCTCGAAGGCCAGCTCCTGCAGGCGAAGAAGCTCGAAGCGATCGGCACGCTCGCGGGCGGCATCGCGCACGACTTCAACAACATCCTCTCGGCCGCGCTCGGCTACGGCGAGATGGCGCAGCGCGAGGCGCCGGCCGGCACGCCGCTCAAGCGCCACATCGACGCCGTGGTGAGCGCCGGGCTGCGCGCCAAATCGCTGGTCGAGCGCATCCTCGCCTTCAGCAGGAGCGGCATGGGCGAGCGCGCGCCGGTGCACGTACAGTCGGTGGTCGGCGAGGCTCTCGAGCTCGTGGCGGCCTCACTGCCGGCACACGTGCGCCTGCAGCGCGATCTCGCCGCGCCGGAGGCCACGGTCATGGGCGATGCGACGCAGATCCACCAGGTGGTGATGAACCTCTGCGCCAATGGCGCGCAGGCGATGAAGGCACCCGGCGCGCTGTCCGTAAGGCTGGACACGGTCGACAAGCCCGGTTCGATGGCCGCGACCAGCGCCATCCCCGGCGGGCGCTACGTGCGCCTGACCGTGCGCGACACCGGCAGCGGCATCGCGCCGGATGTGGTCGAGCGGATCTTCGACCCGTTCTTCACCACCAAGGGCGTGGGCGTCGGCACGGGACTTGGCCTTTCTCTCGTGCACGGCATCGTCACCGATCTCGGCGGCGGCATCGACGTGGAGAGCGAACCGGGGAAGGGCGCCGCCTTTACCGTTTATCTGCCGTGGAGCGACGCCGTGGCGGCACCGGCCGCGCTCGAGCTCGCCATCGCCAAGGGCGACGGTGAAACAATTCTCGTGGTGGACGACGAAGAGCCGCTTGTGCGCCTGGGCGAGGAGATGGTCGCGCGCTTGGGCTACGAGCCGGTGGGTTTCGTCTCCAGCACCGCCGCGCTGGAGGCGTTCCGCGCCAAGCCCGAGCGCTTTCACGCCGTGCTGTCCGACGAAGCGATGCCCGAATTGACCGGCTGCGAGCTCGCCAAGGCGGTGCGCGCGTTGCGGCCGGACATGCCGGTCGTTCTGATGAGCGGGTTCGTCACGCCGGCGCTTGCGGCGCGGGCGCGCGACATCGGTGTGGCCGAGGTGCTCGCCAAGCCCCTCGTCGAGCGCGACATCGCCCGCGGGCTCGACGCGGCACTGCGGCGGCAGAAAGCGGTTGCATGAGCCAACCCCTCGGCCACGTAGTGGCGGTGGACGACGACGAGGCGGTGCGCGATCTCATCGCCGAGTACCTCGGCCGGAACGAGCTGCGCGTCACTTGCGTAGCGACGGGCAAGGAGCTCACCGCGGTGATGGCGCGCGAGCTCGTCGATGTCGTGGTGCTCGACGTGCGTCTGGGCGCCGAGGACGGCATGCAGATTGCGCGCAAGCTGCGCGAGGAATCGGCGATCCCGATCCTGATGCTCACCAGCCGCGTCGAGGAGGCCGACCGCGTGATGGGTCTCGAGCTCGGCGCCGACGACTACCTGACCAAGCCCTTCAGCCCGCGCGAGCTGCTGGCGCGCATCCGCGCGCTGCTGCGTCGCGCGCGCGCGCAGGCGAGCGTCGCCGATGCCATCGCCACCGTGCGCGCCTACCGCTTCGGCGGCTGGGAGCTGAACATCGGCCTGCGCAAGCTGAAGAGCCCGCAGGGCGAACCCGTCGATCTCACCAATGGCGAGTTCCGCATCCTCACGGCGTTCCTCGCCTCGCCGCAGCGCGTGCTGTCACGCGACCAGCTCCTCGACCTCTCGCGCGTGCACAGCGCCGAGGTCTACGACCGCTCGATCGACATCCAGATCTTGCGGCTGCGCCGCAAGATCGAGCCGGACCCCGCCCACCCGAAGTTCATCGTCACCGAGCGCGGCGCCGGCTACGTCTTCAACGCGCCGGTAGAGATCGTCCGCTAGTCGCCGTCGTCCCCGTGCAGGCGGGGACCCCCATCGTCCTTTAAACATCGGCCCGGTTTCGAATGAAACCCGCGCTCACCGTCTGAAACGCCGGCCGTTGCGCCCGCAATCGTGGCGTTACGGCGAGACATGACGATGTCGATATGTCTTCCATCGTCAGAAACATCATCCTCAGCGCCGTCCTTGCCGCCCTGATCCTCAGCGCCGCGCGCGGCATCGCGGCCCTGCCGCAGGTCATGCATGGCGCCGGCGTGGTCGCGCCGCATACCTGGGAAGAGCTGATCCTCGAAACGCTCGAGGCGTCCGGACAATGAAGCCGCGCGCGCTCGTCCTGCTCTTGACACTGGCCGGCTGCGCCGCACCAGCGTCGCATCTCGCGCTCGCGCCCGAGCACACCGCCATTCCCGCTCTCGCGGTCAGCAAGACGGCGAACGTGCAGCCGCTCGCCATCGATCGCTGGTGGACGCTGCTCGGCGATCCGGCGCTCGAACGACTGGTCGACGAGGCGCTCGCGCGCAACGCCGATCTCGAGATCGCGCTTGGCCGTGTGCACGAAGCGCAGGCGACGCTCGATGTGGTGCGCGCCGCGCAATCGCCGACGCTCGATGCGCAGGCGCGTAACGGACGCTCCAAGCAATCGGCCGTCGGCGCGACGCCGCTGCCCCCGGGCATCGCGCGCGAGACTTCGAGCCACCGCTTCTCCCTCGAAGCCGGCTACGACGTCGACCTCTGGGGCCGGTTCTCCTCCGGCACCAAGGCGGCGCGCAACCAGCTCCTCGCCACGGAGTGGGCGCGCACGGCGATCGAATGGTCGCTCACTGCGCGGGTCGCCGAGACGTATTTCGAGCTCGCCGCTGTCGACCGGCAGATCGCCGTCAGCCAAGCCATGCGCGCCAGCCGTAGCAGGAACGTCGAAGTGCGCCGCCGCGAGCACGATGCGGGTGCCGGGAGCGAGTTTGACCTGCGGCGCGCCGAAGCTGAGTTGACCAGCACCGACGCGACCGTCGCCAGCCTCGGCCGAAGCCGCGCCGCGCTCGAGCACACGATGCTGCTCCTCCTCGGCCGCACGCCGGGCGAAATTGCGACAGGCGAGCTGCGTCGCGTAATGCTCGACGAAGCGCGGCCGCTCAGCACCGTGCTGCCGCAGGGCGCCGCCGCCGAGCTGCTGGTACGCCGGCCGGATCTGCGCCAGAGCGAGGCCGAGCTTGCCGCCGCCAACTACAGCATCGACGCGGCGCGCGCCGCGACGCTGCCGTCCGTGCGCCTCACCGGGTCGCTCGGCAGCGATGCGCGCTCGATGTCCGATCTCTTCACCGGTCCGGCGGCCATCTGGTCGCTGTTCGCCACGGTGACCCAGCCGCTCATCGACGGCGGCAAGCTCAAGGCGCGCGTGCGCGAAGAGCAGGCGCGCGCCGAGCAGGCGCTCGCGAGCTACCGCAAGGCGGTGGCCGGCGCGGTGCTCGACGTGCGCGAGGCTTACGAGACGCTGGATCTGACGGCGCAGGGCTTCGAAGCACAACGCGCTCGGGTGGCCTCACTCGAGCGGGCGCGCTCGCTCGCCGCGCTCGGCTACGACAACGGCGCCCTGAGCCAGCTCGATCTCCTCGACGCCGAGCGCAACCTCTACCAGGCGCAACTCGACCAAGTCAGCGCCTATCGCGACCAGCTGCTCGGCCAGATCGCCGCTTTCAAGGCGCTGGGCGGCGGCTACACCCCTGCCAATACCGGGAGTTCTCTATGAAAAAGTCCATCCTCGCGCTCAGCATCAGCGTGATCGTTCTTGGCGGCGGTGCTGCCGCGCTCCTCGGCCGGCCCTCGGCGGCAGCGCCGAAGGCGGCCGCCGTGCCGAGCATCACCGTCAACCTGGTCGCTCCGCAAACGGCCACTTTCGCGCGCACGATCGCCGCCACCGGCACCGTCAGCGCGCGCGACGAGCTCGTCGTCGGCTCGGATGCGACGGGCGTACGCCTAGTGCAGGTGCTGGTAGACGTCGGCTCGAGCGTGCAGAAAGGTCAGCTCCTCGCGCGCGGCGACGATGCGCAGCTCCTCGCCCAACTCGCGCAGCAGAACGCCGTGATCAAGCAGGCGCAGGCCGAGCTCACGCAGGCGCAAGCGAACCTCGAACGTGCCGAGCGGCTGAAGGACTCGGGCGTCTATAGCTTCGAAACCGTGCAGACGCGACGCACCTCGGCAGCGGCGGCAATCGCCAAGCTCGACCTGGCCGTGGCGCAGCGCCGCGAGCTCGAGATCAAGATCGCACACACGCGCGTCGTCGCGCCGGCCGCGGGCGTCATCTCGCGCAAGCTCGCGACGGTCGGCGCGGTCGTCCAGCAGGGCAGCGAGCTCTTTCGCCTGATCAAGGACGGCGAGCTCGAGTGGCGCGCCGAGCTGCCGAGCCATTCGCTCGAGCGCATCGGCGCCGGCGCGCTCGCCCGGATTCTGCTCGATAGCGGCGAGCGCATCGACGCTCAGGTGCGCCTGGTTGCGCCGACCATCGACGCCGCGACCCGTAACGGCCAGGTGTACGTCTCGCTCCCGCTTGGCATTGCGCTCAAGGCCGGCGGTCACGCGCGCGGCGAGATCCTGATCAACAACGCGGCTGCGCTTGCGCTCCCCGAATCGGCGGTGCTCGCGCGCGACGGCTACTCGTTCGTTTACACCGTGGGCGCCGATCGCATTGCCCACCTCACGCGCGTCGACACCGGCGCGCGCCGTCAGGGATTGGTGGAAGTGAACGGCCTGCCCGCCGATGCACGGGTCGTCGGCAGCGGCGCCGGCTTCGTCAAGGACGGCGACTTGGTGCGCCTCGCCCCGGGCACCGCCCACGCCGCCAACCAGGGAGGACAGTCGTGATCAAGAACATCTCCGCCAACTCGATTCGCCAGCCGATTCCCGCGATCGTCGTTTTCATTCTGCTCACGCTCGCCGGATTCTTGGGTTTCAAGAAGCTCGGCATCAATCAGTTCCCCGACGTCGACATCCCGTACGTAACGGTCACGGTCAGCGATGCCGGCGCGGCACCCGCCGAACTCGAAACCCAGGTGACACGAATCGTCGAGAACTCGGTCGCCACCGTCGGCGATGTCGTGCACATCACCTCCAACGTGCAGGATGGCGTCTCGGCCACCACGGTCGAGTTCGTCTTCGGCAAGGACATCGACCGCGCAGTGAACGACGTGCGCGACGCGGTGACGCGCATCCGCAGTGATTTGCCCGGCAGTATCAATGAACCCGTCATCACGCGCTCGACCACGTCGGGCGGGCCGATGCTCACCTATACCGTGAAGGCTGCCGCCAAGAGCGCGGCTGAGCTGTCCTGGTTCATCGACAACGACATCTCGAAGAGCCTGCTCACCATTCCGGGCGTCGGCCAGGTGAAGCGCATCGGCGGTGTCGACCGCGAGGTGGTCATCAACCTGCGGCCGGAGCGGCTCGCGTCCTACGGCATCACCGCTTCCGAGATCAGCCGGCAGCTGAAGAACATCAACCAGGACGTTCCCGGCGGTAAAGCCACCGTGGGTGGCACGGAGCAGAGCATTCGCACCCTCGGCTCGGCGGCGAGCGTCGACACGTTGCGCAACATGCAGATCACCCTGCGCGACGGGCGGGCCGTCCGTCTTTCGGATCTCGGCTCGGTGGAAGACGCCTTCGCCGATCCGACGCAGGATGCCTACGTCAACGGCGAGCGCGTGGTCGCCTTCCAGGTGCTGCGCGCCGTCGGCTCCTCGTCGGTGGACGTCGCGCGCAAGGTCGACCGCTCCATCGCCGACATCGCCAAAGAGAATTCCAATCTCGAGGTGAAGCTCTTCACCTCTACCGTCGACTTCACGCTCGAGTCCTACCATGCCTCGATCGAGGCGCTGTGGCTCGGCGCGCTGCTCGCGGTCATCGTCGTGTTCTTCTTCCTGCGCGACTGGCGCGCGACGCTCATCTCGGCGATCGCCATGCCGCTCTCCGTGATCCCGACCTTCATCTTCATGTCGTGGCTCGGCTTCACGCTCAACATCATCACGCTCCTTGGCCTGTCGCTCGTGGTCGGCATCCTGGTCGACGACGCGATCGTCGAGATCGAGAACATCGTGCGCCACATCCACATGGGCAAGAGTCCCATGAAGGCCGCTCTGGAAGCGGCCGACGAGATCGGCCTCGCGGTGATCGCCACGACGCTCACCATCGTCGCCGTCTTCATCCCCGTCTCGTTCATGGCGAGCGTCCCCGGCCAGTTCTTCCGGCAGTTCGGCATCTCGGTGGCGATCGCGGTGGTGTTCTCGCTGCTGGTGGCGCGTCTGCTCACGCCGGTGATGGGCGCCTACTTCCTGAAGCCCGTGCAGCACGCCGAGCCGCAGCCAAAGTGGATGTCGGGCTACCTGAGCCTGGTGCGCTGGGGACTCGGCCACCGGAAGGTCGCGCTCCTTTCCGGCGGCGTGCTGATCGCCGCTTCCGTGGCGATCGCGCCGCTCCTCGAGAAGACTTTCATCCCCGCCTCCGATCGCGGTCAGACGACCATCAACTTCGAGCTGCCGCCCGGCACGCCCCTCGAGCAGACCGTGGCTGCCGCGGAGACGGCGCGCGCGATCATCGCCAAGCATAAGGAGGTCACCGGCATCTTCGCGGCGATCGGCAACGGCGCCCAGACCGACGCCATTGGCACGACGTCGAATGGCGAAGTGCGCGCCGGCACACTCACCGTGAAGCTCGTGCCGGAGAAGAAACGCGAGCTGTCACAGCGCGAATTCGAGCGGCTGATCGGCCCCGAGCTGCAGGCGATCCCCGGCATGCGCTTTCGCTTCGGCGGCGGCGAGGCTGGCGAGACTTTCCAGATCGTGCTCGTGAGCGATAACCCGACGGCGCTGGACAAGGCGGCCGAGGCGGTCGAGCGCGAGATGCGCGCGATCGAGGGCGTCGGCAACCCGGCCGCCACCTCGGGCCTGCGCCGCCCTGAGATCGCGATCCGCCCGAATACCGAGCGTGCCGCCGACATCGGTGTCACGGTCGCCGACATCGCCACCACCGTGCGGGTGGGCACGATCGGCGATGTCTCGGCGCAGCTGCCGAAATTCAACCTCGAAGACCGCAGCATTCCCATTCGCACGCAGATCGCGCGCGCGGCACGCGGTGATCTGGATGAGCTGAAGCTCCTGCGCGTCCCCACCACCGACGGCAAGAGCGTACCGCTGGATACCGTGGCGGCGCTCGAGATGGGAAGCGGCCCGGCGCAGATCACGCGCTTTGACCGGCGCCGGAGCGTCACCATCAAAGCCGATATCGCCGGCGTGCCGCTCGGGCTGGTGAGCGAGGCGGTGCAGAACCTGCCGTCGATCAAGAACCTGCCGGCCGAAGTGAAGCAGAAGCCCTACGGTGACTCCGAGCGCATGAACGAGCTCTTCAGCGAGTTCGCCATCGCCATCGTCGCCGGCATCCTGCTCGTCTACTGCGTGCTCGTGCTGCTGTTCCACGACTTCGCGCAGCCGATGACCATCATGGCCGCGCTGCCGCTGTCGGTCGGCGGCGCGCTCGGCCTGCTGCTCGGGAGCGGCGAAGCGCTGTCGCTTCCCGCGATCATCGGCATCCTGATGCTGATGGGCATCGTCACGAAAAACTCCATCCTCCTCGTTGAGTACGCGCTGGTAGAGATGGAGAAGGGCACCTCGCGCTGGGACGCGCTGGTCGACGCGTGCAGCAAGCGCGCACGACCGATCCTGATGACCACCGTCGCCATGGGCGCGGGCATGGCGCCGATCGCGCTCAAGATCGGCGCCGATGCCGACTTCCGCGCGCCGATGGCGATTGCGGTCATCGGCGGACTGATTACTTCGACCGTGCTCTCGCTTTTTTACGTGCCGGTCGTTTTCACGTACGTCGATGACGCGAAGCGCTGGGTCAAGGGACGTTTCCAAACTGCGAAGCACGCCGAGCCGCAGGCGGAGCTCTCATGAGCCGGCAGGTCGTAGTGACCTTGCTCGCCGTGCTCGCTACCGGTTGCGCCGCGGCAGTTCGCACTGCGCAGGCCCCCGCCGAAACGGCCGGCGACTGCAGTCAGCTTCCCGCCGAGATCGCGCAAAGCGATGAGGCGCGCCGCGCGGCGCTCGAAAAACAGCAGGGTGCCTGGAAGGCGGTGATTCCAGTGGCCGTCGCCGCGCGGTATGCGATGGCGAAGTCGGAGTTGACCGCAGCGGATGAGCGACGCGCGACGCTCCAGCAGCAGCTCGAACAATGTCGGCGGTAGTCCGTTTCATTTGAACCCGGAGGGCCGTCCGCCGGAATCGCGGCGAAACCCTCCTGCAGGACACTGGCGGCATGAATTTCGAACAGCACCTCGCGGCCGAGATCGTGCGCAGCGAGCGGGTCCGCATGACCGTCCTCGCGGCACTGTTCGCGGCGCTGACGGTCGCGTTTCCGCTGTTCGCGCTCGTCTTCCATGAGGAGTACAGGCGCACCTTCTCGTCGCTCGCGGCGGTGCTGTTTGCGACGGGCCTGAGCGCCGGACTCGTGACCTACCAGCTGTTCGCGCGCGCCCTGCATGCGAGGCTCGCCCGACGGTTCGGGGCGCCGCCGGTCGCCGTGCGCTATTGGAATGCGTTCGTCGAGACCAGCATGCCGAGCCTGCTGATCCTGGCGGTGGCGCGCGACGTGGATCCGGCAACCGTGCTGCAGGGGCCGGCGGTACTGCTTTATGGCGTGTTCATCGTCCTCGCGACACTGCGCCTCGACGCGCGGCTATGCCTCTTCACTGGCGCTGTTGCCGCTACCGAGTTCAGCTCGCTCGCCTTCGCCTATGGCGCGGGGACGGGCGCGACGCTGCTCAAGGCGCTGGTGTTCCTGCTCTCGGGCGTGGGCTCCGCCTTCGTCGCGGGCCAGCTCAAGCGTCGGATCGCGAACGTATTCGAGGCGATGGCGCAGCGGCAGCGCGTGGTGAATGCTTTTGGGCAGCAGGTGTCGCCCTTCGTGGTGGAAGAAGTCCTGCGCCGAGGCGCCGACATCGCCAGCCGCCGCAGCTTCGTGTGCGTCATGTTCATGGACATCCGCGATTTCACGAAGCTGGTCGAGCGCCGCACGCCGGAAGAAATCGTCGCGCTGCAAAACGCCGTCTTCACGGTGGCGATCGCCGTCGTCAACCGCCACCACGGCGTCATCAACCAGTTCCTCGGCGATGGCTTCATGGCGACGTTCGGCTCACCCATATCAAGCGGAGACGATTGCCGCAACGCCGTCGCCGCGGCGCGCGAGCTGATCGGCGGCGTCAAGGGGCTCGCCGACGCCGGGAGCATTCCGCCGCTTCGCATCGGCGTCGGCCTGCATGCCGGCGATGCCGTCAGCGGCAACATCGGCTCGGCATTACGCAAACAGTATTCGATCACCGGCAACGTCGTGATCCTCGCCTCGCGCATCGAGCAGCTGAACAAGCGCTTTGGCTCCCAGTTGCTCGTCTCACGCGAAGTGCTCGCTCATTGCGGCGACCAAGCCCGCGGCGCCGCGCCGCTCGGCCCGGTGCAGGTCAAGGGCCGCGGCGAAGCGCTCGAGATCTATCGCATCGCCTGAAGGAATCGCCATGGACGTCATCGTTCTGACCTTCGCTGCCGTACTCGTCATCTCGCTCGCCAATGCCTGGCTGATGCGCGACGACTGATCGCGCCCGTCGGTTTTCAAACGAAACGCGGCGCCAGGCGAGCGAAATCGCCTTGCAGTCGGACCCGGCGACGATGGGCACATGACAAACCTCCCTAAAGGCGAGCGCCTTCTACTGCGCCAGACCGCGGGACGCACGCTGCGCGTGCACGCCGGCCATGTCTGGCTGACCGAGCCGGCCTGCATCCAGGACGTGACGCTCGGCTCGGGCGAGAGCTTTCACCTGAGCGGCAGCGGCATCGCCGTACTCGAGGCGTTGAGCGACGCGACGCTTTCCATCGAGCCATGAAAGCCCTTCTGCAAGCCGCGCGCGCCGTAGGCCCCTATTTCCTGGTGGAATTGCTGCTTCCCGGCGGCACCGTCATCGCCATTCTGCTATGGCTGTATCGACATCGCTCGCGTAACGTAGTGAGCGATGGCGAAGTCGAACAAGCAGTGGCTGCGGCGGCACGTCACTGATCCGTATGTGCGCAAGGCGCGCGAGCAGGGCTATCGCTCGCGGGCGGCGTACAAATTAATCGAGCTCGACGAACGCGAGCGGCTCTTTCGGCCGGGCGCGACGGTCGTCGATCTCGGCGCGGCGCCCGGTAGCTGGTCGCAAGTCGCGGCCGAGCGCGTCCGGCCGGGCGGCAAGGTGATTGCTGTTGATCTCCTGGACATTGCCCCCATCTCAGGCGTGACGGTGCTCAAGGGTGACTTTCGGCAGGCACAGCTTCTCGAGGCTCTTGGCGCCGCTCAGGCCGCTGTCATTCTTTCTGACGTTTCGCCGAACCTGTCGGGCATACCAAACGTCGATCAAACTCGCGCCGCGGAGTTGAGCTACGCCGCCCTCGATTTTTGCCAAAAGGCCTTAAAGAACGACGGCGTATTCGTGCTGAAGGCGTTCCACGGCGAGGCGTTCGACGAAGTATTGCAGCGTCTTAAACGGCAATTTGCCAAAGTGGCCGTGCGTAAGCCTGGCGCCTCACGCGGCGAGTCCCGGGAAACGTACGTCGTGGCAAGAAATCAGCGTAAGATGCAAGGTCCGCTTCAGCCGCAGAAAACAGGAGCAAGTCTTTGAACAATATGCTTAAGAACCTGGTCATCTGGCTCGTCATCGGGCTGGTTCTGATGACCGTGTTCAACCAGTTCAACAACCGGCAGGCCACCCAGGCGCCGATGGAGTATTCGCAGTTCCTGGAGGAGGTGAAGTCCGGGCGCATCTCCAAGGTGACCATCGAGGGCCGTCAGCTCAAGGCGCAGACGGTCGACGGCAAGCGGGTGACGAGCTACTCCCCGGGCGACATCTGGCTCGTGTCGGATTTGCTCAAGTACGGCGTCAAGATCGAGGCGAAGCCGGAAGAGGAGCCCTCGCTCCTCATGAACATCTTTGTGTCGTGGTTCCCGATGCTGCTCCTCATCGGCGTCTGGATTTTCTTCATGCGCCAGATGCAGGGCGGTGGCCGCGGCGGCGCGTTCAGCTTTGGCAAGTCGCGGGCCCGCATGCTCGACGAATCGACGAACACGGTGACCTTCGCCGACGTCGCCGGCTGCGAGGAGGCGAAGGAAGAGGTCGCCGAGCTCGTCGACTTCCTGCGCGATCCGTCCAAGTTCCAGAAGCTCGGCGGTCGTATCCCGCGCGGCGTGCTGATGGTCGGCTCGCCCGGCACGGGTAAAACGCTATTGGCCCGCGCCATCGCCGGCGAGGCGAAGGTGCCGTTCTTCTCGATCTCCGGCAGCGATTTCGTGGAAATGTTCGTCGGCGTGGGTGCGGCGCGCGTGCGCGATATGTTCGAGCAGGCGAAGAAGCATGCGCCGTGCATCGTCTTCATCGATGAAATCGACGCGGTCGGCCGCCAGCGCGGCGCGGGCCTCGGCGGTGGCAATGACGAGCGCGAGCAGACGCTGAACCAGCTGCTGGTGGAAATGGATGGCTTCGAGGCGACGATGGGCGTCATCGTCATCGCGGCGACCAACCGTCCGGATGTACTGGATCCGGCGCTGCTGCGCCCGGGTCGCTTCGACCGCCAGGTGGTCGTGCCGCTGCCCGACATCCGCGGCCGCGAGGAAATCCTGAAAGTGCATATGCGCAAGGTGCCGCTCGCGCCGGACGTGAAACCGGACATCATCGCGCGCGGCACACCGGGCTTTTCTGGCGCCGATCTCGCGAACCTGGTGAACGAGGCGGCGTTGTTCGCGGCGCGGCAGAACAAGCGCCTGGTCGACATGGACGACTTCGAGCGCGCCAAGGACAAGATCATCATGGGCGCCGAGCGCCGCTCGATGGTCATGCCCGAGGAAGAGCGCAGGAACACCGCGTACCACGAGTCGGGACACGCGGTGGTGGCGAAGCTCCTGCCGAAGACCGATCCGGTGCACAAGGTGACGATCATCCCGCGCGGCCGCGCGCTCGGCGTGACGATGCAGCTGCCGACGGAGGATCGCTACAGCCAGGATCGCGATCGGCTGATGAACATGATCGCGGTCCTCTTCGGCGGTCGCGTGGCGGAAGAGCTGTTCATGCACCAGATGACCACTGGCGCCGCGAACGACTTCGAGCGCGCCACCGAGATCGCGCGGCGCATGGTCACGCAGTGGGGCATGTCGGACGAGCTCGGCACGATGGTCTACGGCGAGAATGAAGGCGAGATCTTCCTCGGCCGCTCGATTCAGACGCACAAGAACGTGTCGGAGGCGACGATGCAGAAGGTCGACGCCGAGATCCGCCGCATCGTCGACACGCAGTATCGGCTTGCCCGGAAGCTGCTTGAGGACAATCGTGACAAGGTCGAGGCGATGACCAAAGCGCTCCTCGAGTGGGAGACGATCGACGCCGACCAGATCGGCGACATCATGGCCGGCAAGCCGCCGCGGCCGCCCAAGCCCTCCGGCTCGCAGACCACCAAGCCTCCCGCCGGCGGCGACGCCGGCACCGAGGGCGCGACGGCGCCTGCCGCCTCGGCCTAAAGCCACCCCTCCGTTACGCCTAGAATCTGCCGCAGTGCTCCGCTGCGGCAGGTTTTCTTTCCCGCTCGATCACCCGCTCATCATGGGCGTGGTCAACATCACGCCCGATTCGTTCTCCGACGGTGGCCAGTTCCTCGATCCTCGCGCCGCCATTGCGCATGCGCGGCGGCTGGCGGAGGAGGGCGCGCAGATCATAGACCTCGGGGGCGAATCGACGCGTCCCGGCGCCGCGGCGGTCACGGAGGAAGAGGAGATCGCGCGTGTTCTTCCCGTATTGGAAGCGCTCAGCGAGCTCTGCATCTCGGTGGACACGCGGCGTCCGGCGGTGATGCAAGCGGCGCTCGATGCCGGCGCCTCGATGATCAACGACGTGCAGGCGCTTGGCGCCGACCGCGCTTGTGACGCAGTTCGCAACAGCAAATGCGCCGTCTGCCTCATGCACATGAAGGGCGAGCCAGCGACGATGCAACGCGACCCGCACTACGATGACGTGGTGGGCGAGGTGAAAACATTTCTGCGCGAGCGCGTTGCCGCGGCCGAGGCGGCCGGCATTGCGCGCGAGCGGCTGGTGATTGATCCGGGCTTCGGCTTCGGCAAGACCGCCGCGCATAACCTGACGCTGCTGAAGCATCTGGACCAATTTGCCGAGCTGCAGGTGCCGCTGCTCGCCGGGCTGTCGCGCAAATCGACCATCGGCAAGCTGACCGGCCGACCGATGGGCGAGCGCCTCGCCGGCAGCCTGGCCATGGCGCTCCTCGCCCTGGAGGGCGGCGCGACTATACTGCGGGTGCACGACGTGAAGGAAACACGCGACGTCGTCGCAGTGTGGGAGGCAGTGAGGACAGCATGACGCGCAAATACTTCGGCACGGACGGCGTACGCGGCACGGTGGGCGAGAGCCCGATGACGCCCGAGTTCGTGCTTCGCCTGGGCTACGCCGCGGGCAAGGTCCTTTCCGGGCAGAGCAAGGATCCGGCGGTGGTCATCGGCAAGGACACGCGCATCTCGGGCTACATGATCGAGTCGGCGCTGGAGGCGGGCTTCTCCGCGGCCGGCGTCGACGTGCACATGTGCGGACCGGTATCGACGCCGGCGGTGGCGTATCTCACGCGCGCGCTGCGTCTCTCGGCGGGAGTGGTGATCAGCGCCTCCCACAATCCCTACGCCGACAACGGCATCAAGTTCTTCTCCGCCGACGGCTTCAAGCTGCCGGATGAAACCGAAGCGGCGATCGAGGCCGAGATGGACAAGCCGATGGGCTGCAATCAGGCCGCCGGCCTCGGCAAGGTGCGCCGGCGCGAGGACGCAGGCGGCCGCTACATCGAGTTCTGCAAGTCGACCTTCCCCGACGAGCTGGATCTCAAGGGCCTGAAGATCGTCGTCGACTGCGCGCATGGTGCGGCGTACAACATTGCGCCGCACGTCTTCCACGAGCTTGGCGCCGACGTCATTTCGATCGGCGTGAAGCCCGACGGCTACAACATCAACGAAGGCGTCGGTGCCACCAAGCCGGCGGCGCTGCAGCGTGCGGTCGGCGAGCAGCAGGCCAATCTCGGCATCGCGCTCGACGGCGACGGCGATCGCGTGGTGATGATCGATGCGCAAGGCCGCGCCTACGATGGCGACCAGCTGCTCTTCGTCATCGCGCGCCACCGCGCGGGCAGAAAAACCCTGCGCGGGGTGGCGGGCACGCTCATGACCAACCTCGCCTTCGAAAAGGCCATGGGGCGCCTCGGCGTCGGATTCGGGCGGGCGCGGGTCGGCGATCGCTATGTGCTGGAGCTGATGCGCGAGAAGGGCTGGGAGCTCGGCGGCGAGAACTCAGGCCACATCATCTGCCTCGACAAGCACACCACCGGCGACGGCATCGTCTCGGCGCTGCAGGTGCTGCACGCCCTGCGCGAGTCCGGGAAGAGCCTGCACGAGCTCACCGCCGATCTCGTCATGTATCCGCAGGTGCTGCTCAACGTCGCCGTGCCGCGCGGGTTCAAGTGGGACAAGTACGACGGCATCAAGCAGGCCCAGGCGGAGGCCGAGCGCTCGCTCAATGGCCGCGGCCGCGTGCTGCTGCGCCCCTCGGGTACCGAGCCCGTGCTGCGCGTCATGGTCGAAGGCGAGCCGCGCGACGCGATCGAATCCGCGGCGCAGTCGATCGCTGCCGCGGTAAAAAGCGCCGCCGCCCGCTAGCGCCCCCGGCGGTCCGCGACCAACGCGCCGCAGAACAGCAGCGCCGCGAGCGCGACGAGCTTCGCGCAGGGCGCCGCAATCTCGGCGAAACCTCCTTCGTGCAGCAGCACGGCGTGGAAGCCGTCGAGCGCCCACGCCATCGGCGAGAGCTCCGCGAGCGTCTGCATCGCCGGCGGCATCAGGAAGCGCGGCACCATGATGCCGCCAAGCGCGGCGGCGAGGATGTTGCCCACGCCGCCGATCACCGTCGCCTGCTCTAACGTACGCGCGCACACGGCGACGAGCAGCCCCCAGCCGATGGCGGCGACGCTGGTCGCCGCGGCCACCGCGAAAAGCGGCCAGCTCGGCGTCACCGCGAGCGCCTCGCCGCCGAGCGCCGGCACGAGCAGATGCCCGGAGACGAGCATAAGGACGGTCTGCGCGAGGTTGATGACGAAGAACGGGCCGATCTTGCCGCCGAGCTGGAGCGAGAACGGCACCTGCAGGCTCGCAAGCCGCGCCGCGGTGCCGTCGCGTCGCTCGACAACGAACAGCATCGACATCGGCAGGACGACGAAAAACATGCCGAAGATCAGCCACGCCGGCACGTTCTGCTGCACCGAGGAGGGCCGCGCGCCGTGCGCGCTGCCGAGCACTTCGACGCTCGGCCCCGGCGCGAGCTTGAGGTCGATGCCGAGCGTGGCGGCGGCGAGCCGCTGGCGAAAGGCGGCGAGCTGCACGGCGTCGATCGCCGGGTCGGCGAGCACCGTGATGCCCGCCGGCGAGCCATCAAAACCCGGTGCGAGCAGCACCGCTAGCCCGAGCGAGCCGCGGCGCAGGCGCTCGCGCGCGGCGCTCTCATCGGCCGGCGCGGGTACGGCGCGGAAGCCATCGCCTGTGAGCGAGTCCACGAGGCGTGCGGCCAGCTTCGGGCTCGTGCCGCCGAGGATGGTGAAGGTGGCCGGACGGGCGGCATTCGGCCGAAAGGCGTCGGTGAGCGCGAGCGACATGACGACGACGAAGGCGGCGGGCATGAGGAAAAGCACGGCCAGGCCGTGCACGTCGCGCGCGAGCGCCAGCCATTCCTTGGTCCACAGTGCGAGGAGCAGGCGCACGCTCAGTCGCGAAGCGCGCGGTCGGTGAGCTGCATGAAGAGCTCGCCGAGGTCGCGCTCGCCGTAGGTGATGGCGAGCGGCGCGCAGCCTGCCGCGCTAGCCTCGTGCAAGGCGTCCAGCGCCTGGCGCGGTTCGCTGACCTGCAGCCGGTAGCGCCGTTCGCCCTCGTCGCGCAGCGCGTAGCGCACGCGCCAGTCGTCGGCGAGCGCCGCTGGAAGCGGCGCGCTGAGCGTCAGGTCCATCACGCCGGCGCCCTCGCGCAGCAGCTCATCCAGCGTGCCGCTCACGAGCACGCGCCCGTGGTCCATGATCGCGACGCGGTCGCAGACTGCCTGCACTTCCTCCATGTAGTGGCTGGTATAGAGCACGATGCGGCCGGGGGCGGCGAGCGAGCGGATGCCTTCGATGAGAAACGCCCGCGACTGCGCGTCGACGCCGACGGTGGGCTCATCGAGCAGGATGATCGGCGGCTCGGCCAGCAGACCGATCGCGAGATTGAGGCGCCGCTTCAGCCCGCCGGAAAGCTCGGCGGCGCGCCGGTCGAGAACGCCTTCCAGGCGCGCGAATGCGGCGACGGCGTCGATGCGCTCGGCGAGGCGCGCGCCTGCGAATCCCTGCACGGCGCCGAAGAAACGCAGGTTCTCGCGCGCGGAGAGCATCGGGTAGAAGGCGAGCTCCTGCGGCACGAGGCCGAGCAGGCGCGGCATTTCGCGGCGTACCTCGGCGAGCGGGCGGTCGTCGAGCAGCATCGTGCCGCTCGCGCCCGCGAGCTGACCGGCGATAAGCCCGATGAGCGTGGTCTTGCCGGCGCCGTTCGGGCCGAGCAAGCCGAACACGCCGCCCGCCGCAATATCGAGCGAGAGACCGCGCAGCGCGTCGTGGGCCGCGCCGCGGTAGCGGAACGACAGTGCGCGCAGGCTCAGCTTTTCCATGCCAGGCGTGTGTCGTTCAGGTCGTGGAAAAAGCGCTTCTCCTTCACCGCGATGGCGCGCAGCCGTGCCGCGAGCGCCGGTGGCTCGAGCGCGATGCGCCGCTTGATCATCTTCGCGGCGGCAAAAGCGAATTGCTGCCAGTCGTCGCCGATCTCGACCAAGCGCGCGGCCAGCGCTTCGAGCGCGCCGTAGCAGGTGCGCGCGGCGAGCTGCTGCAGAAAGGCGGCATACATGAAGCGAAAGCCGGCGCCGCCGGTGCCGATCTCCTCCTGCATGCGCACGATATGCCCGATGTAGAGGCTCGCCGCGCGGCCGCCGTCGCGGAGGCTCAGGCGCTCGACCGTGCGCGCGAGCCAGCCGATGCCACGCACGCCGACGAGCGGCAGCGGCGTGTGAAGCATGACGTGCGCCGTGCGCGCGAGCGCGCGGCGTCCGAGGCGCTGCCAGTTGCCAGGCGTAGGCTGGCGCGTCGGATAGTAAAGACGGCCCTTCGGCGCGAGCGCGCCCTTGGCGAAGCGCGCCCTTTCGAGGTCGCGCCGCGCGCAGCGCACCGGCATCTCGGCCACCGGATCGCTCACCAGGTATTCATCGCCCTCGCGGCCGTAGACGATCAGGTTGTGGGCGTTGAAGTGAAAGCGCAGGTCGGGCGGTATGTAGGGCAGCCAGTAGATCGACGTCTGCAGGCCGACGGCCTTGCCCTCGCCGAGGAGCGCGTCGAGCCGCGCCATGCCGGCCGCGGGCGAGCGGAAGGTCTCGAACCGCATGCCGAGCTCGAGCCCGCGGTCGAGGCCGCGCACCACCGCGCCGGGGGGCATGCGATAGGCAATGAGCGGCAGCCCGTTCAGCCGCACAAACGGCAGGTAGGCAAAGGCGATCGCCGAGGCGAGGCCGAACGCCATCGGCTCGGAAAGCGCCATGCCGTGAGGGCGCAGCAGCCCCGCCATGACGCCCGACTCGCAGTGCGAGGCGTGCAGGTGCTCGAAGCGCATCACTCGAGGCGCTCGAGCGCTTCTGGCGCTATGCCGAGCGCTTCGGCATAGCGGCGCTTGAGCGCGAGCGGCAGGCGCGCGAACACCTGCGGCTTGAGATGGCGGCGCACGCGCCAGCGCCACAGGCCCGCCGCCTGGGCGAGCATCGGTACGTCCATGCGCGCGCGGTACATGTGGTACTCGAGCGGCGAGGCGAGCCCGGCGAGCGCGCGGCGGCGCGCCTCGGCTGCGCATGCCTCCAGCTCGGCGAGGGCCTGGCGCGTGACGATCTCTTCCACCTCCGAGCCGCGCGAGGCGACGATGCGCAGCTGGCCGTCCTCGCCGACGGCGTAAACCGCCTTGCGATACCCGGCGAGCGTCGCGTTGCCTTCCTGCGGCACGTCGCGCTCACGCATGCGCGATTGCCGTCATGCCGATGAAGGCGCTGGAAAATCGCGCGCTCTCGGGCACGAAGCCGAGCAGGCGCTCGCCGTGGCGCACGCGCCCGCTCTTCAGAAGCTCATCCAGCATCAAGTAGATGGCGGCCGAGCCGGTGTTGCCGACGGCTGCGAGATTGGTGAACCAGCGCTCTTCCGAAATGGGCAGCCCGGCGCGCTCGAGGCCGGCCGCCACGCCGGCGCGGAAGTATTCCGACGACATGTGCGGCAGGAACCAGTTCACCTCGCGTGCCGTGAGATCGCGCCGCGCCTTGACTCGCGCGAGCGGTTTCGCCAGCGTGTACTCGACCACCGCCTCGTTCAGCAGCCGCACGTCCTGGGTGATCGCGAAAAGCGCCTCGGCCTCACGCTCGCGCGGCGAGAACTGCGCCCAGCCGGTGAGTCGCCCGTCGGCCTCCTTTCGCGCGCCGAGCACCATGCACGGCTCGAGCACGTGGGCGAAGGAGAAGACGTCGATCCAGTCGATGCGCAGATTGAGGCCGCGCCGCGGCGCCGGCTCGACGAGCAGCGCGCCGGCGCCGTCGGAGAGCATCCAGCGCAGGAAATCGCGGCCAAACGCGAGCTGCGGCTCGGCTTCGAGCCGCTCGTCGTCATTCGCCGCCGGGCCGTAGCTCTGCGAGCGCAGCCCGAGGGAGGCGGCCTCGGACCCGGTGGCGACCGCGTTGCTCGCCCCGCCCGCAAGCACTGACATCCAGGCGTACTTGAGCGCGGTGGTGCCCGAGAGGCAGACGCCGGCCGTGCTGACCACCTCGCAGAGCGGCGTGCCGAGCTCGCCGTGCACCATCACGCCGTGGTTCGGCATGAGCTGGTCGGGGTTCGAGGTGCCGCAGGCGAGGACCGCGATGTCCTCGAGCGCGAAGCCGTCGCCGGCAAGGCCCTTGACCGCCTGCGCAGTGAGGCTCGCGTTCGTGTGCGTCGGCCGGCGAGTCTCGGGATCGATGACGTAATGGCGGCGGCGGATGCCGTTGCTGCGCTGGATGACCCGCCGCGCGCGCGATGGGCGTGGCCCGACCTGGCCGAGGACCGCCTCGACGGCGTCGTTCTCCACCGGTGCATTGGGCAGGCAGCCGGCGCTGCGGGTGATATAGGCGGTGCCGGACACGGTGCTAGCGTCCCGAGGGCAACTCGAAGTACGCCCGCGCCGCTTCGAGCCGGCGTGCGAGCAACGGCCGCAGGAGCCGCTGCACGGCAAGGCTCGGCGGCACGACGAGGAGAATCATGAGCACGAGGTAGGCGGCGAAGAGCGCGAGGAAGGGCAGCCGCGCCGGCGAACCGGCCGGGCCCGCGAGCCGGATTAGGCGCGCCCAGACGGCGAAGGCCCGCTTTCCGGCGCGCTCGCTGAGGATGAGACGCGCATCGACCGGCGCAGCGCCAAGGCGCGCAAGCATCGGCGCGTCCCGCCGCTCACCATTGGCACGGAGCGCCGCGAGCAACGCGCGCCCGAACCGGTCCGCCTGGGCGATCTCGGCTTCGGCTAGGCCGGCGCACGGCAGCCCGCACAGGGCGTCGCGCTTGCCGGTCAGGAGCCAGCGGGGCGTGGTGATGAAGCTCGCGAGGACGCCCGCGCGGTCCGTAAAGACGACGTTGTCCCGCAGCACGCCACCCGCGTCGCGGATCAGGCGCTTCACCGACTCCTGCGCCGTGAGCCACATGTTGCGGCAGGCGATCACCGTAACGACCGGCCGCCCGCGCAGGAGCTGGCGTCCCGCGGCGCTTTTGAGAAACGCGGTCACCGGCCCGCAGGGCGCGAGATACCAGACCTGGTAGGCAAGTACGACAAGGTCGAAGCGCTCGTCCGGATGGACGACCAGCGGCTGCAGGGCCGGCGGCTCGAGCAGCACGCTCTCGGGCATCGCGTCGAGAAACCGCCGAACGGGCCACGGAAAGGGGTAGGCGATCCGGGGGCGGAGCACTTCCTCGACCAGCTGAACGTCGGCGGCTGCCGCGAGCGGTGCGACGAGCTTGCGCGCAATGCGCGTGAGCTGGCCGCTCTGCGAAAAGTGCACCAGCAGAACGCGCTTCATCCCCTGCAGCGACCCCCGTGCCATCGTCCCGGCGCGCGTTCTCTCGACGCGCTCGAGTTTCCCGGCCGAAGAATACCCTTTTTAGTGATGCACGAGCGGCGGCGCCGGGTCGCTCGGCCGTGGGCGGTCGTTCAGGGGCTCCGAGCGGTTATGAGCACCTTGCATCGTTCCACGTTGGCGAAGTGCGAATCGTGCATCTCCTGCAGCACCGCTCTCGTCGCCGGCGCCTGAATGCGCGGCAGCGCCGCGGCGATGCGTCGGCCCACCCATGCTTGACCACGGTTGAGAAACTCGAGGCGCTTCGGCCAATCGACGATCGCCAGGCCCTTGGCGTAGAACTCGCCCGTGCGCCAGCTCGAGACCGTATCCGCCTCGACGAGGCAGTTCATGAGTAGTGCGCAGTTGCGCGCTTCGTCGCGCTGCACGTCGCGCAGCGTCGCGAAAAGCGGCGATTCCGGCGCCAGGTCGTCGAGCCAGGCGGCAAGCAGCTTCGCTCCCGCCCGCTCGGCCTCCAGCAGCTGGTTTAACAGCGCGCCCAGCTCCTTCTGGGTCATGACGTCGCTCATGCCGCGTCGCCTCCAGGACTGCGCGTAACCAGAGCGTAGTGGCTAAGCGCCACCGAGTGCTTCGCCGTTCCGTCCGTGACGCGCGCCAGCTCGGCATTCAAGCCGAGCAGGTCGGCAAGCGGCGCCTCGTATCGCAGCACGGAATAGCGGCCGACCGCGTATTCCTCGGAAGGAGCGGCGCCGCGGCCGAGCATGGCACGCGCGACGGCATCGAGATAGCGCGCCGGCAGGCTGATGCGCACATGCATGATCGGCTCCTTCACCTGCACGCCGCCGATCAGCCGCACCCGCGGCGCGTGCACCTGGAGCTTTTGGCCGTACATCTCGCGCAGCAGCGTCACCGGCGGCACGAGACTCTCCTCATTGCGGCCGAGAACAAGGAGCCCGGTGCGCGAGGGCTGCAAGGCGAATTCGTCGCTCTGCGCAACGCGGCTGCGCGCCTCGGCGCCGAAGCCGAGCTGAAAGTGCGTGTCCTGGCGCCGCACGAGCTGCTCGATGGGCATGTCGGGCCGCATGTCACGCGCGCTCCACTTCGACGATGTGCAGCGTGATGCCACGACCGCCGGGAACGCTGGCTTTCACCGAGCTCCCCGGCCGGCGGCCAAGCAACGCACGCGCGACGGGCGACAGCACCGAGATACGCAGTTGCCCAGCGTCGGCGGCCGCGGGGTGCACGATGGTCACGGTCCGCTCGGTGCCGTCGGCTTCGCGATAGGTGACGCGCGAATTCATGGCAACGCGGTTCCGCGGCAGGTCCTCGTGCGGCACCATCCGCGCTTCCATAAGCAGTTCGGCGAGCGCATCGGTCTCGGTTTCGAAACGCACCGCAAGATGGCGATCGCCAACGACCGAGGCGAGCGCTTCGGCGTCGCGTGCAGATACGACGAGTTCGTTGTTCGTGTTCATAAGTGACTCCGGTTCCAAAGTTTTTTGAACGAGCGGCCGGCGCGCGCAAAGCGCGCGAGCCGGCAGGCTTCTTGAAGCGGAGGTCCCGGTCTCCGGCGGTCTTCGCTGCCCCCTAGGGGCGCAAGACCAGCGCGGCTACCGGGCTAGGTCGGACAGGCGAGCGTGCCCGGAATGCGCAGGACGCGCGCGCACGCGCCCTCGCCGGGCGGCGTGCTGGTGCGGAGATGGATCGCGCTCTGCATATTGCTGACGACCATATCACAGAAAAAAAATAAAACAACCTTTCGCGCTATAGGCGTATGGCTGGGTTGGTTATCGAAGCGTTACGCGCTCAGCAGTCGCGGTCGGCGCAGCGCATCGACGCTCCACGCGCCGGCGCCGGCGGCTGCGAAGAAGAGGAACACGAAGCAGTAGAGCACCGCGAGCTCGCCGCGATTGAGCATCGGCACGAGCACGTAGCCCTGGCTGCCGTGCGCCATGAAGTAGGCGAACGCCATCTCGCCGCACAACACGAACGCCACGGGCCGCGTGAAAAGGCCGACGAGGAGCAGCAAGCCGCCGACCAGCTCGAGAATGCCGGCGAAGCCGATCAGCGAAAAGAGCCGCAGATTGTCGAAGTTGGCGACATGCGGAACGCCGAGCAGCTTCGCCGTGCCATGGGTGAGGTAGAGATAGGCGGTGACGATTCGCAGCAGCGCCTGCGCGCGCGGCGCCCAGGTAGCGAAGAAAGCATTGTTGAGAGGCATAGGGCTTGTCCTTGGGTCTGAGCCGTTAGCCGCGGACCACCAGGTTCGTCCGCATGCTGTCCTCAGGCTGATAAGTTATTTCAGCGATCCGCAGAGAGCGCGCGCCGTTCGCGTCATTCACCTTGATTGATTCACCCACGCGGGCAGCGAAGAGATTTGCCCCGAGCGGCTCGATCACGGAGACGCGGTCACTCGCAGCCTTGGCCTCTTCGGGATAGACGAGGCGAACCACTCGGCGCTCTCCGCTCGCCTCGTCGAGGAGAGCCACGGCACACTGCATGGTGACCACGTCTGCGGGTACGGCATCGGAGGCCACGACAGAGGCGTGTTTCAGCTTGCGTCGCAACGCTTCCGGCAAGCGGATGAGCGAGAGGTTGGCGAAGTCCGCCATGTTCACGACGATGCGGCGCTGCGAACCAGCTTTCATGCGGCGCTAGCGGTGGGCGGTGATGAAGGTTACGAAGCCGGCGGCGAACTTGCGCACATTCTCGCGCATGGCGGGGTCGCTGATTTCGCCGTTGGCGTCGAAGACGGTGCCGGCGCGCGAGACGAGCAGGCGGCCCGGCCAGAGGTTAGCGCCGAGGGTGCGGAATACGGGCAGCCAGGCGTTTTGCGAGAGCACCGTGCCGAAGCCGCCGGGGGAGGCGCCGGCGATCGCGACCGGCTTGCCGCCGAAGACGCGCGGGATGTCGGCGGCCGGGCGCGAGAGCCAGTCGATCGCGTTCTTTGCCACGCCCGGAATGCTGTTGTTGTATTCCGGCGTCACGAGCAGCAGTCCGTCCGCCGCGGCGATCGCGTCCTTTAGCCGCGCCACCGGCGCCGGTATGCCCCGCTCGGCCTCCAGGTCGCCGTTATAGAGCGGGATGTCGGCGATGGACTCGGTGCGCAGCTCAACGCCTTGCGGTGCCGCCGCCACCGCGGCGCGCAGCAGCGCGGCGTTGAACGAGGCACGGCGCACACTGCCGGAGATACCGATGATCGTTGGCATATATTGACCCGCTCTAGCGCACGGGAGGGCAAATGGAACCGCATGGCATGTACCGCAAGAGCGAAGAAGCGCAATCGCCGTCGCGGCTGCGGCGAGCGCTCGGCTTCATGTCGATCGCCACGATGGTGATGACGATACCCCAGGTGTGGACGATTTGGGCGAGCCATCAGGCGGCCGGCGTGTCGACACTCTCTTGGGGCGCCTACCTAGTCTCGGCGGTGCTGTGGCTTGCCTACGGTTTGGAACGGCACGACCGCGCGATCTATCTGCCGTGTATCGGTTGGATTGCGCTCGATGCCGCAGTGATCGTCGGCGCGCTCGTCTACGCGTAGCGAGTGCCGCGGCCAGCCGTCACGTTTGCGCCATCGCTTGCGCGGGCACGTTAGTTGCGGCGCGGGCCTTATGAATGTCGGCATGTCTCTAGCCGCGAACGCGCTTCTTCTGCTCGCGACCTCGGCATTCGGCGGAACGGCGGTCAGCAGCCTGCATCCGGAGGAAGCGATCCCCGACGATTTGACGCTCATGGCCTCCCCCGGCCCGCATGCCGACTTCATCAGGCAGGTGCAGGAGAAATTGCATGAGCACGGTTTCGACGCCGGTCCGGTCAACGGCGACTTCGGCACCAAGACACAGGCCGCGCTCGCGCAATTTCAGCTCGCGCATGTGCTGCCGGCGAGCGGCATGCTGGACGACGCGACGCTGAAAGCACTAGGCGTCGCGCGGGCCGCGGATCAGCGCGGGGAAGGCGCAACGGTTGAAGCCGGCACGGATTCAGGTAGCGCCGCAAGCGGCTCGAGCAGCGGCCGATAGCGATACCTCGTATCCGCAGCGCTCGGCTTAGGTCTTGGCGGCCGCGAACGCGGCCTCGGCAGCACGGTGCACGTGACGCGCCGCAAGCATGGCGGCGAGCTCCTCGTCGCCGTCGATGACGGCTGCCAGGATTTTCGAATGCTCGTCCCAGTCCTGCGCCGCGCGCTGCACGCTATTCGCGGCGAACACCAGGTTGGTGCGCTCGCGCAGGGTACGCATGATGTCGAAGAGGATGGTGTTGCGCCCCGCCTCGGCGAGCTTGTCGTGGAACTCGCCGTTCAGGCGCACGAGGTCATCGACGTTCTTGCCGCGCGCGGCGCGGTTGCCTTCTTTCAGCACGCGGCGAAGCTCATCGATGATGGCCGGGTCGTGATGCCGGGCGGCGAGGCGGGCGTTCAGCCCTTCGAGCGTCGCCCGCACTTCGACGAGATCGCGCGCAACATCGGGCGAAATCTCGGCAACCGAGGCGCCGCGGCGCGGCTGCACGTCAACCAGACCCTCGCCCGCGAGCACGCGCAGCGCCTCGCGAATGGGGATGCGCGAGACGCCGAGCTCTTCGGAAAGGCGGTCTTCGATCAGGCGGTCGCCCGGACGGCGGCGGTTGGTGAGGATCGAGCGCCGCAGCTCCTCAGCCACGCGATGGCTGAGCGACGCGTGCGCCTCGCCGAGCGTCGGCGCGCCGCCGCCGTTCTTGGGTTTCATTCCATCATGATACCGGCGCGTCGGATCACCTGCGCCCAGCGCTCGCGGTTCTCGTTCAGCCACGCCGCCGACTCGCGCGGACCGAGTCCGGTCGCCACGTAATCGAACACGCGGTTCTTCTCCTGCACGTCCGGCTGCGCCAGCGCACGCTGCAGCTCGCGCGAAAGCGTCTGCACGATATCGGCGGGCGTACCCGCCGGCGCCATGAATGCGTATGCGAAGGCGGCCTCGAAGCCGGGGTAGCCCGCTTCGGCAATGGTCGGTACCTCGGGCGCGAGCGCCGAGCGCTTGTTGCTCGAAATGCCGAGCGCGCGCAGCTTTCCGGATTTCACGTGTGGGAGCACGCCGGTAGTCACGGCGAAGATCGAGTCGACTTGCCCCGCGACCACGTCGATCACCGACTGGCCCGTGCCCTTGTAGGGCACGTGCGTCATGTCCACGCCCGTGGCGGCAAGGAAGTAGGCGCCAGATAAATGGCTCGGCGTGCCGTTGCCGCCGGAAGCATACGTGAGCTTCTTCTGCTTCGAGAGCGCCACCAGCTCGGCAACCGAGTTCGCCGGCACCGAAGCATTCACAGCGAGCATCTGGCCGTAGGTCACCGGGACCGAGATCACGGCGAAGTCCTTCGCCGGGTCGAACGGCAGCGTTTTATAGATGGTCGGGTTGACCGTGAAAGTGGTGTCGATGGCAAAGAGCAACGTGTAGCCATCAGGCGCCGACTTGGCGACCATCTCGGCGGCGATGTTGCCGCCCGCGCCGGGCTTGTTTTCCACCACAAACGGCTGCTTTAGCGAAGTCGACATCTTCTCGAGCACCATGCGCGCGAACGTGTCGAGCGGACCGGGCACCGTGCTGACGATGACCCGCACGGGCTTTGCCGGGTAGGCAGATGGCTGCGCGGCAGCGTTCGCAGCCACAGCAAGCAGCGCTGCAAGCAGAATGTAGCGAACCGGATTCATGCCACTTCCTCCTCTCGTTGAAAGCTGAAACCTTCGGCATAGACGTAGTCGAGCGATGCTTCCTTGGCGGCGAACGCCCGGCGCGCCGCCACCGTCATGGCGGGCGAGCCGCACAGGTAGATCGCGTATTCGTCAAGGGCGGCGTGATCGGCGCACACCGCGTCCTGCACATAACCGCACCGGCCGCCCCATGATTCGTCGGCCCGCGAGAGCACCGGCACGTACCGAAAGTCGCCAAGGCGCGCGCGCCAGGCGTCGATCTCTGCGTGTAAATAGAGGTCCGCCTCGGTGCGCATGCCGCGATAGAGCGTGATCGGCGGGCAATCGGGGTCATCCAGCAGCGCCTCGAGCATGCTGCGGATCGGCGCCAAGCCGGTCCCGGTCACGACGAGCAGCACTGGGCGGTAATCCTGGCGCCGAAAGATGAACGTGCCGTGCGGCAGCGTGACATCGAGGCGGGCACCGGCCTCGAGCTGCGAGAGCGTTTCATCGGTGAAGTGGCCGCCCGCAATGCGCCGCACGTGGAAGTCGACCAGTGCGCCGTTGGGACGCGATGCCATCGAGAAGTTACGCGTCGTGCCGTCGGCGAGATGGACCTTCATGTACTGGCCGGGCAAGTAGTCGACCGGCTCAGTCACCTCGAGCTCGAGATGCCATACCTCCGCCGTGAAGCGCTCGATGCGCCGCACCAGTGCCGCGGTGCGTCTGGTTGGCGGCAGCGCGAGACTTTCCATGCGGATCACGAGGTCGCTCGCGGCGCGCGCCTGGCAGGCGAGCGCAAATCCCGCCGCTTCATCCTCCGGCGTGAGGGCCATCGGCGGCTCGGCGTAAGTGACTCGTCCCCCGAGCAGACGTACGCGGCAGGTGCCGCACGCGCCCTGGCGGCAGTCGCTCGGCAGGTTGATGCCGGCGCGGAGCGCGGCGCTGAGCAGCGACTCGTCGCCGACGGAATAGGACTCGCCGCTCTCGAGTCGCACGCCGTAGCTCATTTCTTGATGTCGGGTTCCACCACCACGTTGTACTTCGCGCCGAGCAGGTCTTTCAGTGCCTGCAAGGCGGCGAGCGCGCATTGCGTGTCCTGCTCGCCGTTGCCACCGGAGAGGCCGACGCCGCCGATCACTTCGCCGTTCACCACGATGGGAAAGCCGCCGACGAACGCGGCAAAGCGGCCTTCGAAGCTGAGCTGGATGCCGAACGCTTCGTTACCAGGGAGCGCCGGG
>Ga0081539_10000177_pt1 | contig 149939 bp, 153 predicted proteins | sample TabmetS4T2R2_FD_71023 | JGI IMG/M metagenome (GOLD analysis project Ga0081539, IMG submission 71023) | Tabebuia heterophylla rhizosphere microbial communities from the University of Puerto Rico - S4T2R2 | ecosystem: Host-associated > Plants > Roots > Rhizosphere ... | reverse complement strand
CGGTCCCCGCCCTCCGCCCCCCCCGTGGCCCGGGCGGGGGGGCGCTGAAACCCCGGCCGGGCGGGGGGGGCGGCCCCCCCCGCGGGGGGGGGCCCCCCCGGGCGGGCGCCCCCCGGGGGGGGGGGCCCCCCCGCCTACGGCGTTACGGTCGAGCGGTGCCGGACTACCTGACCAACACCCGACGGTCCTACGACGTGGCGGCGGCCGACTACGCGCCGTGGATAGCCGGCGAGCTGGCGACGAAGCCGTTCGACCGAGCGGTGCTGACGACGTTCGCGGAGCTGGTCAGCGGGCCGGTGGCCGACGTGGGGTGTGGCACCGGCCGCATCACGACCTACCTCCACGACCTCGGCGTGGACGTCTTCGGCGTGGACCTGTCCCGCCGGATGCTGGCCGCCGGACCCAGCCTGAACTTCGCCCAGGCCTCGATGACCGCGCTGCCGATCAAGGACGAGTCCCTGGCCGGCATCGTGGCCTGGTACTCGACGATCCACATCCCGGACCGGGACCTGCCGGCAGTCCTGGCGGAGTTCCACCGAGCCCTGGCCCCCGGCGGCTACCTGCAGCTGGCGTTCCAGGTGGGTGACGAGGTGGAGCACCGCACGAAGGCCGGCGGCCACGAGGTGATGCTGGACTTCCACCACCGGACCCCGGCCCACCTGGCGAAACTCCTGGCAGCGGCAGGCCTGCCGGTGAAGGCCACCCTCGAGCGCGCCCCGGACGAGGAAGGCCCGTACCCCGAGAACACCCCGCAGGCCTACGTCCTGGCCCAGAAGCCTCAGCCCCGCTGAGGCCGCCGGGCGATCCAGGCCACGGCCTGCGTACGGCGCTCCATGCCGAGCTTCGCGAGCACCGAGGTCACGTAGTTCTTGACGGTCTTCTCCGCGAGGAACAGCCGCTCGGCGATCTGGCGGTTGGTCAGGCCCTCGCCCACCAGCTCCAGGACCTCCCGCTCCCGCTCGCTCAGGCCCGCCAGCTCATCGGTCTTCGCCGACTCACGCATGCGTTCCAGCACGTGCGCCGTCGTCACCGGGTCCAGCAGCGAGCGCCCGGCCGCGACCTCCCGCACCGCGTCGACGAGGTCCTGCCCACGCACCTGCTTCAGCAGGTACCCGGAGGCCCCGGCCATGATCGCCTCGACCAGTGCCCGCTCGTCGTCGAACGCGGTGAGCACGAGGCACCGCGGCGCCGGATCGAGCTGCCGCAGCGCACGGCACAGCGCCACACCGTCCCCGTCCGGCAACCGCACGTCGACCACGACGACGTCCGGCGAGGTCGCCCCGACCCGGACCATGGCCTCCTCGACACCGCCGGCCTCGGCCACCACCTCGATGCCCGGCTCACCGTCGAGCAGGTCACGCAGCCCACGCCGCACCACCTCGTGGTCATCGACGAGCGCCACCCGAACGGCCATGCCGCCAGACTATTGCCTCCCGCCCTACTGCGTGGTCGCCCCCAACAGTGTCCGCAGCTTCCCGGTCACCCACCGGTTGCCGTCCAGCCGGACCGCACCGTCGCCCGCGCGGCGCCACACCCAGCGCAGCACGGCACCCGCCTCGCCCGACACGCCGGCCTCGGCGTCGAAGTGGCCGCGCTCCACCGTGATCTCCGCCGGCCCGAGCTGTACCTGCCAGCCCGACTCCTCGGTCGCGAGCTGCACCGTCCGGCCGTCGCACTCGGCCAGGTGCTCGCCCAGCTCGTCCGGGTACTCGGCCGACGTGTACGCCAGGAAGCACGTCAGCAGCTCGTCGATCCCGTCGTCGGCCAGGTCGGTCGGGATCGGCGCGTGCGGCGCCTGCGCCGCCAGCTCGGCGTCCAGCCGGTGGATGACCGTCTCCTGTGCCATCCGCCGTAACCAGAACCCCACCGTCTGGTCCGGGCCGTACCAGGTCAGGGCCTGATCGGTCGTCTTGCGCGTGGTCAGCTCCGCGACGAGCTGCCGGTAGCCGTCGTCGAGCCCGGCCAGCGCGTCGGGTAACGAGGGCGGCCACGGCGCCGGCCACGCACCCCGCCGCATGGTCTCGGTCTTGTGCAGGTACACCTCGGCGACGTGCCGCACCAGGTCGTCGCCCGTCCACCCCGGGCAGGTCGGCACCGGCTTGTCCAGGGCGTCCGGAGCGACCTCACGCAGCCGTGTGTAGTCGGCCTCGAGGCACTCCAGGAATCTCTGCTCGTCCACGGTCGTACTCAACCACGGACCACCGACAGTGCTGGTCTGGCTCGCTCCGCTCGCGTCAGAGTTTCCGCAGGCGCACCCGGCTGATCCGGTGGTCAGCATTCTTTCGCAGCACCAGTGACGCCCGTGGCCGGGTCGGCAGGATGTTCCGCACCAGGTTGGGCTCGTTGATCTTCTGCCACAAGCGGGACGCCTCGGCGCGGGCCTCCTCGTCCGTCAGCCCCGCGTAGTGGTGGAAGTGCGACGAGGGGTCCGAGAACGCGGTGTCACGCAGCGTGAGGAATCGCTCGACGTACCACCGGGCGATGTCCTCCGTGTGGGCGTCCACGTAGATCGAGAAGTCGAACAGGTCCGCGACCGTCAGCCCCTGCCCGGGCAGCAGCACGTTCAGGCCCTCGATGATGAGGATGTCCGGCTTCCGCACCGCCTGCGTCTCATCCGGCACGATGTCGTACAGCAGGTGCGAGTACACCGGCGCGTGCACCTCCGGTGCCCCGGACTTCACGTCCGACACGAACCGCAGCAGGCTGCGCCGGTCGTAGCTCTCCGGGAAGCCCTTCCGGCTCATCATCCCGCGCCGGATCAGGTCCGCCTTGGGCCAGAGGAACCCGTCCGTGGTGACCAGGTCCACGTGTGGGTGATTGGGCCAGCGGGCCAACAACGTCCGCAGCAGCCGCGCGGTCGTGGACTTGCCGACCGCCACGCTGCCGGCGATCCCGATCACGAACGGCACCTGCGCGGGCGACGGCTCACCCAGGAACGACGTCGTGTCCGCGTACAGCCGCTGCCGGGCCGCCACCCGCAGGCTGATCAGGCGGGACAGCGGCAGGTAGACGTCCACCACCTCGTCCAGGTCGACCGGGTCGCCGAGGCCACGCAGCCGGACGAGCTCGTCGAGGGTCAGCGTCAGCGGAGTGGCCCGCCGCAGCTCCCGCCACTGCTCGCGCCGCAGCTCCACGTACGGGCTGAGGTCGCGAGTCTTCACCGCCACGACCACAAACGTTAGGGCTTTCCGGCGCGGTGGGCACTGTGACTCAGTACACGCTCCGGCTGCTCACGGCCCTGATCGACGAGTGCCGGGCCGAGGGATCAGCCGCACGCGAGGACCGAAAGATCAAACCGGAAATTCCCGAACGCGGCCTCGGTGACATTCCCGTCCGCGCCGAGATCGAACTGACCATGGAATTGCTATAGATGCATATGTCAATTGCCGGAAAGGGAGCCGCCTGGGCTCCCTTTCCATCAGCAGTTGACGAGTTCCGGGCTCTGATTCAGCAGCTGTGCACGCGGGCTGATGAACTCGGCGTGCGCCGCCCGGGCCGCCGGGTCGAACAACGCCAGCCGGTGGCAGTTCTGGAACGCCAGCCGGACGTTGAAGTGCCGCTCCACCGCGCCACGCATGGCATCGCTGCCGACCAGGCGCAGGAGTTGACCACGGGCCTGCTCGTCCGGCGGTTCCTTCTGGTTGTCGGCGAACGGGCCGCCGCCGGCCGAGAGCCGCTCGGCGAGATCGGTGACGACCGTCCACGCGTAGGGCAGTGAATCACGGATGCAGTCGATGAATTCCTCGTCGGACACCGGGCCCTGCTCGGCTTTCTCCAACAGGTCCGGGGGCACTGTCAGCGACATGCGATCTCCTAACTAGGAAATTGGGACCAGTACCCACCTAACCCGCCGTTCCCTATTTTGGCGAGCCATCCAAAGTGTGAACCTGTGTCGAATTCCGTCACGGTCCGTCGGTGAATACCTCGTCCCACGCGGCCATCACCTGGCGGGCGCACACCGAGGGCGGCACCCCGCCGACCCCGGTGCCGAGACCCGGCATGGCGATGGTCGAGACGACCGCGCGCACCGGCCGGTCGTCCTCGAGCCGGCCGTAACGCCACAGCTTGAACACCGCGCGAGCGGCGAGGTACGGGTGCACGGTGTCCGGCGGCAGCAGCTCGCCGGGGGACCGCATCGTCGGCGCGCTGATCAGCCACGCCGGCGCCGGGGCGTCGGTCGGCACGATCACCGCCTGCCCCACCGGCAGCTCGCCGCCGTGGTAGGCGAGCACCGCGCTCCGCACGTGCTGCTCGATCGAGGGAAACGTCTGCGCGTAGAGGGCGTCGATGCCGCCGCGCATCCACCCGTACGAGTTGGCCGGGCTCACGACGGCCTCGGCCGGCACCTCGAGCGTCGAGCCCCGGTGCGAGTGCACCTCACGTCTTCCGTCCGCAGCCGCTTCCCACGCCTCGGCCAGGTCGTCCTCGACGGCGCAGAGCACCAGTCGAAGCGGTTCCCCTGCCGCGGTCCTTGCCTTCTCAGCCTCCTCGGCGGCGGTCACAGCCTCAGCATGGCACTTCGACGGCGGCGCGCGTAACCGCCATCTGGGAACTGTCGGGTTAAGCCGGTGGGCCGGCAAAGCGGGCTCGCTAGGGTGATCCGGTGTCGAGCATCGCCTATTTCGGGCCAGAGGGAACGTTCTCCGAGCAAGCCGCGCGGACGGCCAGGCCGGACCACGAGCTGGTCGCGGTCGCGACCGTGCCGGCGGCGCTGGTCGCCGTGCGTGCGGGCCGGACGGACCTCGCCTGCGTACCGGTGGAGAACTCCGTCGAGGGCGCGGTGTCGGCCACCATGGACGCGCTGGCCGTCGACGAGCCGCTGGTCGCGGTCGCCGAGGTGGTGCTGCCGGTCACGTTCTCCCTGCTCGCCCGCCCGGGCACGACGATCGCCGACGTCAAGTCGGTCGCCAGCCACCCGCACGCGCTGGCCCAGGTCCAGGGCTGGCTCGCCACCCACCTCGGCCACGCCACCCAGCTCGCCTCGACCTCCACGTCCGCCGCCGCGGTCGGCGTGCTGGACGGCCAGTACGACGCGGCCATCACCGCGCCCGTCGCGGCCTCCCACTACCCGCTCGACGTGCTGGGCACCGGCATCGCCGACGTCGACGACGCCGTGACCCGCTTCCTCGTCCTGCAGAAGCCCGGCCTGCTGCCCGCGCCGACCGGCTCGGACCGCACCTCGATCGCCGTGCGACTGGCCGCCGAGCGGACCGGGGTGCTGGCCGAGATGCTCACCGAGCTGGCGCTGCGTGGCATCAACCTGAGCCGCATCGAGTCCCGCCCGCTGAAGGGCCGGCTCGGCGAGTACCGCTTCTACCTGGACTTCGACGGCCACGTCGCGGAACGGCGGGTCGGCGACGCGCTCGCCGCACTGCACCGCCGCTGCCAGCACGTCCGCTTCCTCGGCTCGTACCCGAAGGCCGACCCGACCCCCACCATCGCCGGCCCCGACAACGCCGACGAGGACTACCTGGCCGCGGACGAGTGGGTGTCGAACGTCCGCGCCGGCCGTACTGGCTAGCTCCGCCCAGCGCGAAAACCGGACGAAATTGTCGGTGCCCCCGTCTACAGTGCGCCCCGTCACGTCGACGAGGCAGGGGGAGGCCCCGTACATGTCCACCGACACCGCGGTACGCGCGGAAGCGCTGGTGAAGACCTTCGGGTACACCCGCGCGCTGGACGGCATCGACCTGGAGATACCGACCGGCACCGTCCTGGGCCTGCTCGGGCCCAACGGTGCCGGCAAGACAACCGCGGTGCGAATACTGACCACGCTGTTACGCCCGGACGCGGGCCGTGCCTGGGTGGCCGGGCACGACGTGCTGGCCGAGCCCAACGAGGTCCGCAAGGCGATCGGGCTGTCCGGCCAGTACGCGGCCGTCGACGAGAACCTGACCGGCTTCGAGAACCTGTACATGGTCGGCCGCCTGTACGGCATGAACAAGCCGGAGGCACGCGCCCGCGCGGACCGGCTGATCAACCGGTTCCGGCTCACCGACGCCGCGGCCCGGCCGGCCAAGACGTACTCCGGCGGCATGCGGCGCCGCCTCGACCTCGCCGGCGCGCTGGTCGCCGAGCCCCAGGTGGTGCTGCTCGACGAGCCGACCACCGGCCTCGACCCGCGTGGCCGCCTCGACACCTGGGAGGTCATCGGCGAGCTGGTGTCCGACGGCACGACGGTGCTGCTGACCACGCAGTACCTCGAGGAGGCCGACCAGCTCGCGGACACGATCCTGGTGATCGACCACGGCAAGGTGATCGCCAGCGGCACCGCCGACCAGCTGAAGGGGGAGGTCGGCGGCGAGCGGCTCGAGGTCGTGGTGTCCGACCAGTCCGAGGTGGACACGGCGGGCCGGGTGCTGGCCGAGGTCGGCGCCGGCGACCCGACGATCGACCGGCACGGCAGGCGGGTCCAGGTGGTCGTCGAGGCCGGGGCCAAGTCGCTGATCGAGGCGTTACGCAGGCTCGACGTGGAGAACGTGTCGGTCCTCGACGTCGGCCTGCACCGGCCGACGCTCGACGACGTGTTCCTGTCCCTGACCGGCCACGCCGCTGAGGAGGAGGCGAAATGACGGTGCTCACCCAGGGCCTGCGGGACGGCGGCATCGTCGCGTGGCGCAACCTGCTCAACGTCCGGCGCAACACCGAGTGGCTGATGGCCGCGGTGGTCCAGCCGATCATGTTCGTGCTGCTGTTCGCCTACGTGTTCGGTGGCGCGCTCGGCGGCACCCAGTACCGGGAGTTCCTGATCGCCGGCATCTTCGTGCAGACCACGGCGTTCAACTCGGCGTTCACGGTGATCGGTTTGTGCAACGACCTGCAGAAGGGCATCATCGACCGGTTCCGCTCGCTGCCGATGTCGCGCCTCGCCGTGCTGCTCGGCCGGACGACGTCGGACCTCGTCGTGTCGGCGCTGGCGCTGCTGATCATGTCGCTGTGCGGGCTCGTCGTGGGCTGGCGGATCCGCGGCAGCTTCCTCGACGCGGTGCTCGCGTACCTGCTGCTGTTGCTGTTCGGGTTCGCGATGTCGTGGATCGGCGCGTTGATCGGGCTGTCGGCGTCGAGCGTGGAGGTCGCGCAGAGCGCGGGGCTGATGTGGTTGTTCCCGCTCACGTTCATCTCGTCGGCGTTCGTCGGCGCGGGCACGATGCCGGGGCCGTTGCGTGTGATCGCGGAGTGGAACCCGTTCACCGCCGTGATCCAGGCGGTGCGTGACCTGTTCGGCAACGAGGCGCCGCCGGGCATGGCCCCGTCGCCGGGCTGGCCGGCGGACAACGCGGTGCTCTACGCGCTGGCGTCGTCGATCGTGATCCTGGCGGTGTTCATGCCGCTGTCCGTGGCGAAGTACCGGAGGGTGGCCAGCAAGTAGGCACACGCGGCTTCACCGGACTGTTCGGGCGGTCCGGGGCTCTCGGCTTCGTGTGGTGGTTGCGCGCTGCGTGACGTCTGTGCGGGAGATAGCTCGTTGCAGCAGGACCTGGAGCGTGTCCCGCTCCTGCTGGGTCAGGCCGGTCAGGATGGGTTCCTCGTCCCGCAGGGCTTCCAGCAGCTGTCGCTGGCGTTCGGTGCCGCCGGGGGTGAGCAGCAGCTGCTTGGCTCGGCGGTCGGTCGGGTGGGGACGCCGTTCGACCAGCTGCTGACTCTCTAGTTGATCAATTACGACGATGGCGTTGGACGGTTCGCAGCCCATCCGGACGGCCAGCTCCTTCAACGTCATCGGGCCCGTCAGCTCGCGGAGCGCGGAGGCCTGCCCGATGGTGAGACCGAGCTTGCCCACCCTCTCGCGCTGCCGCGCGTAGCTCTGCGTGTCCAGCTCGTGCACCAGCTTGGCCAGCTCCCAGTCTGCGGCTACCTGTGCATCGGACATCGTCATGAGCCCAGTCTAGCAATCTCCTTCAATCCATGATAGTTATGGTAGAAATCATTCAGATCATAACTAGATGGAGGTTCCCACATGAGACTTCTCAGCTTCAGGACCACGACCCATCGGACCGCACCGGCAGGCATCGGTACGCCGGTCGGCTCGGCGGCCATGGAGGACGTGATCGACCAGCCGGGGCCGGTCGAACTCAAGACGGTGGGCACCGACTGGGAGGCCAACCTGTCGGGACTGCTCAACCTGAAAGACCCCAAAGCCGTTCGAGCAGGGCTGAAGGACCGCAAGGAGCCGATCCAGATCTACACCCACGTCGTCCGGCATCCCTTGCAGGGGTTCTTCCTGGTGGACACCGGTGTTTCCCGGCGACTCGTGGAGGATCCCACCGGCGCGGGGGTCGGCTGGATGCTGAGGAAGTTCGGGGGCATCGACAAGATGCACCCTCAGCCGAGCACTTCGGAGATCATCGAAGCGGAGGGAGCTCCCCTGAAGGGGGTCTTCATGACCCACCTCCATCTCGATCACGTCTCGGGTTTTCCGGACATTCCCAAGGATGTCCCGGTCTACACGGGTGCCGACGAGGCGGAGGCATCGCTGTTCCTGAACCTGTTCGCCCAGGGAACGAACAACCACCTCCTGGACGGAAGGCCCCCGCTCGAGGAACTTCAGTTCACGAAGGACCCGGACGGAAAGTTCGAAGGAGTGAACGACGTCTTCGGCGACGGCTCGTTCTACGCGATCCTGACTCCGGGGCACACCACGGGTCATGTCTCGTATCTCGCTCGTACGACGGCAGGTCCGGTGCTCATGACCGGTGACGTGTCCCACACGCGCTGGGGTTGGGAGAACGACGTCGAGCCCGGCACCTTTCTGGCAGAGCGGGACCGCAGTCGGGAGAGTTTGCGCGCGTTGAAGGCGTTGAGCGAGCGCCACCCGAAGATGGCTGTGAGGTTGGGTCATCAGCCTTGAACCCGGATCAGTGCGTCGGTGCGCGCTCCAGTCGGAAGCCGAAGTGCTTCTCGTACGCGGCAAGCATTTCGGCGTCCGTGCCCAGCCGCGTCTCGGTGCGTTCGTCGCCGACCGTCTCCAGCAGGCGGTCGCCGATGATGCTGACGCGCCCGTCCGCCGTGCGCCGCGAGCACCGGGCGACCTCGCGGAAGTGCGACTCCGGTGAGTTCGCGTGCCACCAGCACGGCCGCGCGAAGTCGGCGAGCCGGCGTGGCCGCGGCTCGGCCCGGTACTGCGGCACGCCGTCCATGAGCACGTCGACGTCCCCACCCGGCGCGTCGACGACGAGGAACGTGCCGGCGGGGTCCTCCTGCGCGTCGGGCCAGTCCCGGCGCAGGGGGTGGACGGAGTGCGCGCCGAACCCGACGTCCGCGAGGTACCGCTCGTCCAGCTCGACGAGCAGCGCGAGGTGGTCGAAGGCGGGCGTGAGCGTGCCGTCGTTCCGGATGAGGCTGGCGGCCAGCAGCCGCAGGTCGAAGCCGAGGGCGGTCAGGAGCGCCGCGAACAGGCCGTTCAGTTCGTAGCAGAACCCGCCCCGCCCGCGCCGCACGATCTTGTCGGCGAGGGCCTCTTCCGTCAGCGTGATCGGCTCGCCGAGGTGGATCGACAGGTTCTCGAACGGCACGGCCTCGACATGCCGCCGGTGCAGCTCGCGCAGCGCGGCCGCCGACGGGGCGGCTGGCCGGGCGGCGCCGATGCGGTCCAGGTAGCGGCCGACGGTGTCAGCATCCATGACTGACACGGTGCCTGCTCCACCTAGCTCGAGGTCAAGCAGGAGTTCTTCCGGTGCAGGTCCAGTTTCACCGGAAGTCTTGACGAATCTTCGACGCTGAGGGCTAATGGATATTCCACAGCAGGGTGGATTCGTAACAACTACCCGGGAGAGGGTGCCTCGCGATGACCTGATGACCCGTCGGCGCTGCCGGGTCGGCTCAGTCGCCGCACGTGCCGTCGTCCTGGGGTTGGACGGCACGGAGTCGGGAGGTGCAGGGCATCATGAACACGTTTCTCATCGCGTTGAGCGGCATCATCGTTCTGGTTTTCGTCACGAGGTTCGTGGCCGGGAAGCGGCGGATCCGAGAGCTGGACAGGGACTTCTCACTGGAGCTGTCCTGCGGCCGCGACCGGGCCCTGCTGGCCGCCGTGGCCGTCGCCCGCGGTGTGCTGTGGGAGGTCAAGCTGACCGACAACGGTCTGCGCACCCAGCACATCAAGAGCCGCAACGTCATCCACGTCGCCATCTCGGACCTCCCCGGCCGCACGGGCAGGACCTGCGCGAAGGTGTGGACCCGCTACAACTGGGCGGACACGGCCTTCATCCTGCGCCCCCGCTCGTTCACGGACACCCGCCGCAAGCGCGACAAGATCATCCGCGCCCTGTCGGCCTACGAGACCAGGAAGCCGCGGGGCGCGACGATCCACTGAGGCACCCATCTTCTATGCGCTGACCTTTGCCTGGTTGGGCCGTCACTGCCCGTGAGCCGGATTCGTTTGTTGTTACCCGATCAGGGGTACGCCCTGGTGAGAAGCAACCTGGGGGGCGGTGAGACGTCTACTCAGATGTAAGAAGCGTCCAGTGGTGTCGGGGCCAGATGGAGGCGAATCCCCAATGCTGCGAACAAGAATCAGCTCAGGCGTACTCATTACCGGTGGAGCCGTGATCGCGCTCCTCCTGACAGGTTGCAGCGACAATGGTTCCGCCGGCTCGGCGAACCCGGACGTCCCCACGATCCCGGGCACGAGCAGCAGCGTCCAACCACTGCCGACCACCAGTCAGCCATCGCTGAGCACCGCGGCGGCCGAACCACAGCAGGAGCCGGCGCCGAACACGGCGGCCACGGGCGAGTGCAAGGTCGCTGACCTCAGTCTCAGCCTCAGCGAGGGTGAGGGCGCCGCCGGTACCTTGTACCGCGGTCTCATCTTCACCAACAAGGGCAGCCGGACCTGCACCGTCCAGGGCTTCCCGGGTGTTTCGTACGTCGCCGGCGACGACGGGCACCAGGTCGGGCAGGCCGCGTACCGGAACGGCACCAAGGGCCCGGTGATCACGCTCAAGCCCGGCGACACGGCGTACGCCGACGTCGGCTTCGTGCAGGTCGGCAACTACGACCCGGCGGTCTGCAAGCCGACCGAGGTGCGTGGCCTGCGGGTCTACCCGCCGCACGACTTCGACTCGATGTTCCTGCCCAACCCGGGCACCGGCTGCGCGGGAACCCCGCCAGGCAACCAGCTGACCATCTCGACGGTCAAGCCGGGCGCCCCGCCGCGCTAGGCCTCGGCCATCAGGCCGGTGCGCCACGCCCACGCGGCCACCTCGACGCGGTTGCGGGCCCCGATCTTGGCCTGCACCGCGGCGAGGTGCGTCTTCACCGTGGACAGCGACAGGTACAGCTCCGTGCCGATCTCCGTGTTCGTCAACCCGCGGGCCGCGGCCCGGACGACGTCCAGCTCGCGGTCGGTCAGCGCCTCGGTCGTGGACTCGGCGGCCGGCGCGGTCGCGTTCGCCGTCGCGAAGTGACGCAGCAGCCGCACCGTGATCTGCGGCGACACGAGCGCGTCCCCGCGGTCCGCCGCCCGCACCGCCTCCAGCAGCAGTGCCGGGCCGGCGTCCTTGAGCAGAAAGCCGTTGGCGCCGTTGGTGAGCGCGGTGTGCACGTACTCGTCCAGGTCGAACGTCGTGACCACGACGACCTTCAGCGGGTCCGTGACCCCGGGTCCGGCGAGCGACCTCGTCACCTCGAGCCCGTCCATGCCCGGCATGCGGATGTCCAGCAGGCACACGTCCGGCCGCAGCTCCCGCGCCAGCCGCACCGCCGACACCCCGTCGGGGACGTCCGCGACCACCTCGATGTCGTCCTGGGTCTCCAGGATCATCCGGAAACCGGCACGCACCATCTCCTGGTCGTCCGCGATCAGTACGCGAATCAAGACTCCTCTTTCCGCAACGGCAACCAAGCCTCGACGTTCCAGCCGACGTAACCGCTCGGCCCGGCCTCGAACCGGCCGCCGAGCAGCTCCACCCGTTCACGCATGCCGACGAGACCGTAGCCCCCCGACCCGCCGGCCGGGTTGACCGGTCGCTTGGAGCCGTCGTCGCTGACCCGGACGTGCAGCACGTCCTCGACGGCCGCCACCCGGACATGCACGGCGCTCGCGTCCGGCGCGTGCTTGCCGACGTTCGTCAGCGACTCCTGCACCAGCCGCAGCACCGACCGGCCCATCTCGTGCGGCAGCTCGGGCGGCACGGACAGGTCCAGGTGGACGGGCGGGCCCGCGAAGTCCTCGACGACCGCCCGCAGGTCCGCGACCAGGTCGGTCGTCGCGTCGCCGGTCGCGGCGGAGCTGCCCGCCACCCACGCGGCCGTGCCCTCGCGCAGGCTGCCGACCAGCGTGCGCATGGCGGTCAGCGCCGCCGTGCCGCTGCGTTCGATCCGCGCCAGCGCGGGCAACGCCACGTCCGGGTTCTTCTCCGCCACCAGCAACGCGGCCTGTGCCTGCACGACGATGCCCGTGACGTGGTGCGCGACCACGTCGTGCAGCTCGCGGGCCAGCGCCATCCGCTCACCCTGCTGCGCGGAAGTCACCGCCGCCTTCACGGTCTGGCTCCGCTCCCGGTCGCGGGCCCGGAAGTACCACCCGGTGACCGCCGCCACGAGCAGCAGGAACCCGAGGTAGACCACCATCCCCTCGAGCGTCTCGACGCCGACCTGCGTCGCGATCAGCAGCAGCAGGGATCCCGTCAGCGCGCCGGCGGCCACCAGCGCCCTGTCCAGCCGCACGTACCGGATCACGTAGGCGACGAGCGCCATCGTCGCGGCCAGGGCGGTGAACGGCACGATGTCCTCACCGGCCAGGCCGGTCGACACGTCGAACATCGCGCCGAACACGAACGCGCCGGTCGCGAGGTAGGCGTTGCGCAGCGGGTACTTGATCCCGAAGAACGCGCACAGCGCGGCGACCCCCGACGCGGCGAAGGCGACCAGGTCCCCCAGACCGCTCTCGGCCAGCTGCACCAGCGCCATGACCGCCAGCGCCGCACCGAGCGGCCACTGCTTGCGGACCAGCCTGCCCATCTCGGTCTCGATCCGCTTCTTGCCTGACCGGCGCAGGAAGAGCCCGACCGTGATGGCGCCGGCGAGCAGCAAGAACCCGAGCAACAGCGACTCGTAGATGGCCGTCGGGACGAACACCGAGCCCATCTCGCCGTAGTCGCAGTAGCGGCTCAGGCCGGGGAGGGCGCAGGACGGATCCCGGATGAACACCGCGGCGAGGCACGACGCGACGAGCGCCGTCACGGAGGCGAACGCGACGAGCCCGGGGCTGCGCCACACCACCATGACGACGAGCACGACGCCGCCGATCAGCTCGGTCAGCATGATGTGTGCCAGCCCGAGCGACGGCGTGTAGATGTCGACGAAGCGGATCAGCACCGAGAAGGCGGTGAGCACGAACGCGCCGATCGTGGCGCCGACGGCCGGCCGGCTGGTGCCGAGCAGGGCACACGCGCCGAAGATCGCCGCGCCGAGCAGTGCGAGCAGACTGCGTGCGGGGGACGCCCCGACGACCATGACGGTGTCCAGCAGCAGGGCGACGCCGAGTAGTGCGGCCAGCCAGCGATGCGGCACCGGGATCGGTGTCATGTGACCACACGTTAGGGGACGCGGTGAACGCGCCGCCTCGGTCATCCGGCGACCGTGGGTCAGCCGATCGGCCAGTGCCCGCGGCCCACGCGATGACCGGTCGGCCGGCTGGTCACGGCTGTTCGACCGATCCGCCGACCCCTCCTCCCGGGCGAAGCTATGACCAGCAAGTTCACACCGAGGGAGGAGAAGACAATGCTCGAGGCGATTCTGGTCTGGTCCGGCGCGGTCGTGGGGATCGCGGTCCTGCTGCTCATGGCGCTCGGCCCGGTCATCGTCGAGGTCGACTCGTGGTGGTACGAGCGCAAGCACAACCGGCGGGTCCGGAAGGCGGCGGAGAAGGCCGAGTCCGCGGCCGCCCCGCGTCGTGAGCTAGCTCGCGTCTAGGACCGTGCGGACCAACCCGGGGAACCGGGCTTCCAGTTCGTCCAGACGCAGGGTGTTCATGCGCTGCCGGCCGTCGTCGTACTGGCGGAGGATGCCGGCCTTGCGCAGGGTTCCGAAATGATGGCTCAGCGTCGAGGCGGCGACCGGCAGGCCGAAGGTGCCACAGGCCCGGTCGCCCTCGGCGAGCAGGAGCCGCACGATCTGCCGCCGCGTCGGGTCGGCGAGGGCTCGTAGCACGTCGTCGAGCCGCACCGACTCGATGTCCGGGTGGGACAGTGGCGCCCACCGCCCGGTCGTCATCCCCGACGGCCCTTCAGGTTTGTTCGACATCTGACGAAGACCCTACCCGGGCAGGGCAGACCACGACGCCATGACGGTCGGCGACGCGGGAAGCCCCCTGCAGCCCCCCGCGCCGCCGAAGCCTGTGCGTGCGGCTCGCCCCGCTCAGCGGGCGATGGTCCGCCGCAGCCGGTTCAGCGCGCGGTGCTGCGCCACGCGGACCGCGTCCGGCGTCGTGCCCACCGCTTCGGCCGTCTCCTGCGCCGACATGCCCAGCACCACCCGCATGACGACGATCTCCCGCTGCCGCGGCAGCAGCGTCGCCAGCAGGTCGCTCGTGTGCTCGACCAGCTCCCGCCGCAACGCGATCTCCTCGGGGTTCTCCTCGAGGGTGATCGTGTCGGGGGTCTCCGCGGTCGGCAGCGAGCGGTCGCGGGCGGCGGCGCGGTGGACGTCGGCCACCTTGTGCGCCGCGACGCCGAAGACGAACGACAGGAACGGGCGGCCGAGGTGCTGGTAGGTAGGCAGCGCGCGGAAGACCGCGATGCACACCTCCTGCGCCACGTCGTCCGCGGAGCTGATCGGCCGAACCCTCCCCAGTTTCGTCCGACAGAACCGCACCATGATCGGTCGCAGGTAGCTCAGCAACTCGTCGGTCGCGGCGGTGTCGCCGGCCGACGCCGCCGCGGCGACCGCGTCCAGGTTGCCTCTGGTGACCGGACGTGACCAGGCGGGTGCGGCGGGCGGCGCCGCCGTCACGTCAGCCAGGTCGGCTTCGAGCTGAGCCAGGTCCACTTCTGGCTCGACTGTGCACAACATCGCGCGCCCTCCTGTGCCCCCCGGCGGTTGCGTTCGACTCAAGAGAGCACGGAGTGGGGTCGCAAATACGTCCTTGCCGCAACAAAAACCCTGGAGAGCGAAAACCGCTGCCCAATGGGGCAGCGGTTCTCTACAGGACGTGTGCGGTTGTTCACCGCCTGGTGACGAGGATGTCCTCCCACACCAGATGGTGGTCCGAGGCGTCGTTCAACCGGGACAGTTCGTCCGTCGGCCAGTAGACCGCGCCGCGGAGCGGCACGAGGCCTTCGACGGGAGGACGTAGTCGACCCGCAGGTTGCCCGGCGCGGTGTCGTTGAAGTCGGCGGTGTCGAAGTACGGGTTGCCCCGCTGCGTGGTGTTGGCGCCGCCCTGGGTCTGGGCCGCGAGCACGCCGCCCTGGCTGCCCGGACGCGTCTCGATGACGCGTGGGGCGTGCAGGAGCTGGTCGATCGCGCCGGGCACGCTGTCGCCGTCGAGTGGGTCGGAGTTGTTGTCACCGGCGACGACGAAGTTGGCGCTGGGGGACAGGCCGCCGCGCCGGCCCTTGTCGTCGTAGATGTAGCGGCCCCGGCCCGGGGTCGTGTAGTCGGCCCAGAAGCGGATCTCGTCGTTGTTGCGGGTGCCGTTGCGGTCCTCGGGGCCGTCGAACGTGGGCGGCGTCGGGTGCGAGACGAGGAAGTGGACGGTGTCGCGGCCGATCTTGATCGGCAGGTCCCAGTGCGACTTCGACGACAGGCGCAGGACGTTCAGGATCTCGGGGGAGTACCAGTCCTTCGGCGCCGCGGTGGCCGGGTCGTCCGGGAGCATCGCGTTCGGCATGTCCTTCCAGAGGAAGTGCTGGAAGGTGCGGGCCTGGCGGGTGTCGATCGGGTACTTCGACAGGACGAGCATGCCGTACTGGCCCTCGAACAGGCCGAAGCCGTGCGCGTCGTTACCGGTGTTGGTGCTGCCGTTGCGATCGAGGTCGAAGCCAGTCAATACACCTGTATTGGATGGCGCGATGAAGGCGTACGGGTAGTGGATCGGCCGGGCGCCGTTCTGGCCGTGCTCGAGGTAGTTGTCGCGGAAGAGGTCGGCGGCCCGCGGGGCGTAGTCGAACTCGTTGATCAGCAGCACGTCCGGCCGGTTGCGCTGGATGACCTCGGCGACCTTGCGAGCCTGCGCGTTGTCCGGCGTCGACAGGTCAGTGACGAGCTGCCCCGCGGCGGCGCGGTTGAGCGAGGCGTTGAAGGTGGCGAACCGGACGGTGTGGCCGGTAGTTGCCTGGGCTGCCGGGGCGGTGAGCACGCCGGCGGCGAGCGCCAGCGCTGGTAAGAGCCATAGACGACGCATGGGGGACCTCCTGGGGACTGCGGGCGGACCACCCTGACACGGACCCGTGAACAGCGCACCGGGGATACGGTTAACGGGTGTCGGACTCTGCTGGATCGGTGATCAGGACCCCCAAGAGCGAGGCGACTCGGACGCTGATCGTGGAGACGGCGTTGCGGCTGTTCCAGGAGAACGGCTACGACAAGACGACGATGCGGGCGATCGCGCGCGAGGCGGGGGTCTCGGTCGGTAACGCGTACTACTACTTCTCGTCGAAGGAACAGCTGGTCCAGGGCTTCTACGACCGGATCACCGAACTGCACGAGGAGGCGTGCGCCGACGTGTTGGCGACCGAGCGGGACTTCGCCAAACGTTTGCGCGCCGTGCTGCTGGCGTGGCTCGAGGTCGCCGAGCCGTACCACGAGTTCGGGCGGCAGTTCTTCGTGAACGCGGCCGACCCGTCGAGTCCGCTGAGCCCGTTCTCGACCGAGTCCTCGCCGGCCAGGGACGCGCAGATCGCGTTGTTCCGGCGCGTGCTGGAGGGGTCGACCGCGAAGGTGGATCCCGATCTGCGGCCCGAGCTGCCGGAGCTGCTGTGGCTGTACGAGATGGGGGTCGTGCTGTTCTGGGTGCACGACCGCTCGGCGGGGTGTCGGCGCACGCGGATGCTGGTCGACCGGACGGTGCCGCTGCTTGATCGAGTCATCGGTTTGTCCCGTTTGCGGCTGTTGCGGCCGGTGACCAGGGAGATCGTCCAGTTGATCGGGGATCTGACACGGGCGGACGCTTGACAGCGCGCCGAACCTCAGTGACTGTTACTTCTCGTAACAGGTACTTGTTGGGGAGGTCCGCGATGGCGCGTGTGCTGCAACCGAAGGACCGTGAGGTGACCGCCGAGCGGCTGCTGGACTCGTCGATGCGCAACTCCTACGACCCGGACGTGGATGTCGACTGGGACGCGCCGCTGGTCGAGGGCAAGGGCTTCATGCCGGAGGAGCGGGTGTCGCTGTACGGCACCGACCTGTGGGCGCGGCTGAGTCCCGAGCAGCGCGTCGAGCTGGCGAAACACGAGCTGGGCAGCATCACGAGCGTCGGCCTGTGGACCGAGATCGTGTTGATGCAGCTGCTGGCCAGGTACGCGGCGGACCTGGACCCGCGCAGCCCGCACACGCACTACGCCCTGACCGAGATCGGCGACGAGACCCGGCACGCGATCATGTTCGGCAAGGGCATCGCCAAGTTCGGGCTGCCGGCGTACGGCCCGCCCCGCATGGTGCGCATCCCCGCGAAGGTTTTCGGTGCGGCGATCGGTGGCCCGGCGATGTTCGCGTCGGTGCTGGTGGTGGAGGAGACGACCGATCGCCTCCAGCGGTCCATGCTGGACGACGAGAGCATCCAGCCCGTGATCCGCATGATCAACCGGATCCACGTGGTCGAGGAGGCCCGGCACGTGCGGTACGCCCGCGAGGAGCTGGTGCGCGGCCTGGTGTCTCTCAGCCGTCCGGCCCTGGAGGTGCACCGCCTGGTGACGGCGGTGGTCGCCCACACGGTGGTGAACGTGATGGTGCACCCGGCGGTGTACAAGGCGGTGGGCCTGGACCCACGGCAGGCGAGGGCGACGGCGCTGGCGAACCCGCACCACCACGAGTCCCGCCGCTGGATGGCGGAGAAGGTCGTGGCGTTTCTGACCGAGGTGGGGATGATCGGCGGCCCGTCGAAGCAGATCTGGCGGAGGGCACACCTGCTGTAAATCGCTCGTGCCACTGATTTTTTGGACCCTACTCTGGATCCCATGGCAGCGACCAAGATTCGCGGAAAGCACGTCGACATCCACCTGTGGACCCAACCGGAAACGGTTGAGGACCAGGCGATGCGGCAACTGCAGAACATCGCCGCGCTGCCGTGGACGTATCGTCACGTGGCCGTGATGCCGGACGTGCACTACGGCAAGGGCGCCACGGTGGGCTCGGTGATCGCCATGCGCGAGGCCGTGTCCCCGGCGGCCGTAGGCGTGGACATCGGCTGCGGCATGACTGCCGTGCGGACGTCCCTGCGCGCGGAGGACCTGCCGGATTCCCTGTCCCGCCTGCGCGGCCTGCTGGAACGTGCCGTCCCGGTGGGGTTCGGCCAGCACAGGGCAACGGCGTTCACCGACCGAGACGCGACTGATTGGGACCCCTTCTGGCGCGCCTTCGAGTCACTGACCCCCGCGGTGAAGGCGAACTCGACGAAGGCACTGCACCAGATGGGGACCCTGGGCGGCGGCAACCACTTCATCGAGGTGTGCCTGGACACGCAGAAGCAGGTCTGGGTGATGCTGCACTCTGGGAGCCGGGGGATCGGCAACCTCCTGGCGCAGCACCACATCGAGGTGGCAAGGGGCCTGGCGCACAACCAGGAGCTGCCCGACCCGGACCTGGCGGTGTTCCTGGCCAACACGGAGGAGATGCGGTCCTATCGTCATGACCTGTTCTGGGCCCAGGACTACGCCCGCCGCAACCGAGCAGTGATGCTGAGGCTGATCTGCGACGTGCTGCGGACCCAGTTCCCCCAGGTCGTCTTCGAAGAGCCGATCTCCGCCCATCACAACTACGTGGCGGAGGAGACCCACTTCGGCGAGGAGGTCCTGGTAACGCGAAAGGGAGCCATCCGAGCAGGCCGAGGCGAACTGGGCATCATCCCCGGCTCGATGGGCACGGGCTCGTACATCGTCCGAGGCCTGGGCAACCCAGACTCGTTCGAAAGCGCGTCCCACGGCGCCGGCCGCAAGATGTCCCGCAACAAGGCCCGCAAGCAGTTCACCGAAGCAGACCTGGCAGCCCAAACCGCGGGCGTCGAATGCCGCAAGGACGCCGGCGTAGTGGACGAGATCCCAGCCGCCTACAAGGACATCGACGAGGTAATCCGCAACCAGGACGACCTGGTCGAGGTAGTGGCCAAGCTGAAGCAAGTGATCTGCATCAAGGGCTAAAACGTCGAAACGTGGGCCGCGTGGGTTTACCCCGCGGCCCACTGCCGCGTCGAGCCCCACTGCCGCGCCGAGCCTGAACCCAACCGAGCGCCGCCGCCAAGGCATCCTCGCCTTGACATCCCAACCCAGTCCGAAGTTGCCTTTCCCGGCCCCCGGCCCCCGGCCCCCGGCCCCCGGCCCCCGGCCCCCGGCCCCCGGCCCCCGGCCGGCTACACCGGCTCCAGCACCTCTTTGCCCAGGTAGGGCTGCAGCGCCGCGGGAACGCGCACCGAGCCGTCTGCCTGCTGGTGGTTCTCCAGCAGCGCCACGATCCAGCGTGTCGTCGCCAGCGTGCCGTTCAGCGTTGCCGCTGCCTGGGGCTTGCCGGCTTCGTCGCGGTAGCGGATCGACAGGCGTCGTGCCTGGAACGTCGTGCAGTTCGACGTGGAGGTCAGCTCTCGGTAGCGCCCCTGCGTCGGCACCCATGCCTCGCAGTCGAACTTTCGTGCCGCGCTTGTGCCGAGGTCGCCGCCGGCCACGTCGATCACGCGGTACGGCACCTCGATCTTCGCCAGCATCTCCTCCTCCCACGCCAGCAGACCGGCGTGCTCTCTGTCGGCGTCCTCGGGCCGGCAGTAGATGAACATCTCCACCTTGTCGAACTGGTGGACTCGGATGATCCCGCGGGTGTCCTTCCCGTAGCTCCCTGCTTCACGTCGGAAGCACGACGACCAACCCGCGTACCGTCGCGGGCCCGCCGACAGGTCGATGATCTCGTCGGCGTGGTACCCCGCCAGCGGGACCTCCGACGTTCCGACCAGGTAGAGGTCGTCTTCCTCCAGTCGGTACACCTCGCTCGCGTGTGCGCCGAGGAACCCCGTCCCGGCCATGATCTCCGGGCGGACCAGGACCGGCGGGATCATCAGCGTGAACCCGTTCGCGACGGCCTGCGCCGCGGCCATGTTGAGCAGCGCCAGCTGCAGCTGCGCCCCGACCCCGGTCAGGAAGTAGAACCGCGAACCGGACACCTTCGCGCCCCGTTCGACGTCCAACGCTCCGAGCCGCACCCCGAGGTCGAGGTGGTCGACCGGCTCGAAGTCGAACGCCGTCGGCGTGCCGACCTCCTTGACCACGACGTAGTCGTCCTCACCGCCAGCGGGGGCGGCCGGGTGGACCACGTTCGGCACGGTGGCATGCAGCTCGGCGAGGGCCGACTCCGCGGCCGACTGGGCGGCCTCGGCCGCCCGCACGTCCGCGGCCAACTCCCGGCCCTTGGCCAGCAGCGCGTCCCGCTCCTCACCACGTGCCCTGCCGACCTGCTTGCCCAGCTGCTTCTGCTCGGCACGCAACGCGTCCGCGGCGGCGACCGCGGACCGGCGTCGTTCGTCCGCGGACAGCAGCGCGTCGACCACCGCCTCGTCCTCACCACGGGCCCGCTGTGACGCACGCACTACGTCCGGATTCTCACGAAGTGTCCTCAGGTCGATCACGGCGCGAGAGTATCCGCCGAGTGAGTCTCCCCGGACGAACCCGACCCCGACTACGGTCCTGGCCCCCACATATGACGGGATAAGGGCCCATCGCGAGGCCATGTCCGGCGTGCCGCGCGCAGGGGCGATCGGCTGTCGCCGTCAGATGATTTCTGACAGCAAGTCGATTCGCCCCTTACCACCGTGCGTAACGCTGGCATCATGGACGCGATGTCTGAACGCGTCGGGCGGTCGAGCTCCCGAGGGAGCACGCTGAAAACACGGTTGGTGATGGCAGGTGCCTTCGTCGGGGCCCTGGCCGTCCTCAGCATGAGCATGCTGTTCTCCTGGCCGGTATCGGTGAAGGGAGCGGCGGACACTGCGGCGGAAGAGGCGGCCGCGGCGTTCGACTCGCCGAGCGGGACATGTCTCGACTGGCCGAACGACGCCCCGCAGAACATGCGGCGGGTCCAGTGCGCGGAGCCGCACACGTTCGAGGTGACCAAGAACGTCGAGATCCGTGCCGACTACCCGGCCAGCGCTCCACCACCCAGCGACCAGGGCTGGCAGCAGATCGTGACCGAGCGCTGCACCGAGGTCGGAACGAAGTATCTCGGCCGCCCGCTCGACCCGTACGGCAAGTACACGGTCGGTGCGCTGAAGCCGACGGCGCAGCAGTGGAAGGAAGGCGACCGGAAGCTGCGGTGCGGCCTCCAGCGGGTAACGCCGTCCGGGAAGCGTCTGCTGGCGACCACCGGTACCGCCGCGAACCAGGACCAGTCCAACATCCATGACCCGGGCACCTGCTTTGCCCTGGTGAACAAACAGGAGGTCGGCGACCCGGTCGACTGCTCGAAGGAGCACTCCTACGAGGTGGTCGGCAACGTCGACCTGTCGACGGTCTTCCCCGGCCCGGACTACCCGTCCGAGGACCAGCAGCGTGAGAAGACCGTGGACCTCTGCCCGCCGGTAGCGGCCCAGTACTCGGGTAACAAGGACCTGGCCGCCCTGACCCTGTCCCTGTACTCGGACACGCTGAAGCCGGAGAGCTGGGCCGCCGGCTCACGGAAGGTGAACTGCAAGGTCGGCGCTCTCGAACCGGACGGCACGCTGCGGCCGGTGGTCGGCAGCGTCCGGGCCCAGCCCGAGTCCACCAGCCCGAAACCGTCGAAGTAGGGGTGGCGCCGCCGTGGGCTTCACCATGACCCGCCAGCGGTTCGAGGAGCTGGTCGGCGACGCGCTCGACCTCATCCCACCCGAGTTCGCGGCCGCCATGGAGAACGTCGTGATCCTGGTCGAGGACCGCGACTCCGGGAACCCCTCGCTGCTCGGGCTCTACCACGGCGTGGCGCTGACGGAGCGCACGTCGAACTACGGCGGCGTGCTGCCGGACCGGATCACCATCTATCGCGAGGCGATCCTCGACATCTGCCACGACGAGCAGGACGTGGTCGAGGAAGTCGCGATCACGGTCGTACATGAGATTGCCCACCACTTCGGTATCGATGACGCTCGGTTGCACGAGCTTGGCTGGGGCTAGTTTGACACTGTCATCTGACAGTGTCAAAATGGCACCATGAGCGACGAGCTGTGGACCCTCGAGCAGCTTTCGGACCGCGTTGCCGACCTTCTCACCGACGGATACGAAGGTCAGAGCAACGGGCGAGTCCGGGAGCTGCCGAACGGGCGCACCATCCGGTGGTACACGACCATCGGTCTCGTCGACCGACCGCTGGCGACCAAGGGGCGGATCGCCCTCTATGGCCAGCGACATGCGTTACAGCTTGCGGCGATCAAGCGGTTGCAGGCTCGCGGCATGACGCTGGCCGAGGTCCAGCAGCGGCTGCTCGGCGCCTCCGACGAGGAGCTCGCCGGCATCGCCATGACGAGACTCGACATCATCCCGCCGCCGCCAGGAGCGTCAGTGCAGATCGACGACTTCTGGCGCCATCAACATCCCCAACCGAAGAATGACACTGTCACGAACGTGGTCCCCGCGCTCCGCATAAGTGACAGTGTCACCGTCCTGCTGGACGGCGCAACCAGACCTCTTGACGACGCCGACATCGCGGAGCTGACCGCGGCCGCGCGGCCGCTCCTCGACGCGATCGACCGGCTCGGCCTCTCCCCACGAAAGGAACGCCGATGAGCACCGATATCGAGCTGATCGACCAGGCGGAGGTGACCGCCCGGCCGACCGAGGACGACGGGCTCGGGTGCCTTCGCACGAAGCGTGGCAACCTGCCACTCGAGTCGATCGACGTCCGGACCAGGATCACCGGGCTCGCCTCGCACACCGAACTGACGCAGGGCTTCCGCAACACGCACGACGAGCCGCTCGAAGCCACGTACGTGTTCCCGCTGCCCCCGCGCGCGGCGGTCACCGCGATGCGCATGGAGGCCGACGGCCGGGTGGTCGAGGGCGTGCTCAAGGAGCGTGGCCGGGCACGGGCCGACTACGACCAGGCGATACAGGAGGGCAAGCGCGCGTCGATCGCCGAGGAGGAGCGGCCCGGCGTGTTCACCATGCGCGTCGGCAACATCCTTCCGGGTGAACAGGTGACCGTGCACCTGACGCTCGCGGGCGCACTGTCGTACGAGGACGGTGAGGCGACCTTCCGGTTCCCGCTGGTGGTGGCGCCGAGGTACATCCCGGGTGCGCCGCTGGACGGCGAGCAGGTCGGCGACGGCACGGCGGGGGACACCGACGCCGTGCCGGATGCCTCGCGCATCTCCCCACCTGTGCTGCTCCCCGGCTTCCCCAACCCCGTCCGACTGTCGCTCGAGGTGGAGGTCGACACGGCCGGCCTGCCGCTTGCCGCAGTCCGGTCGAGCCTGCATGCCGTGGCCACCGATGACACGCCGAATGGCATGCAGATCAGGCTCAACCCCGGCGAACGGGCCGACCGGGACTTCCTCCTGCGCCTCCGGCTCGGCGACGAGAACGCGGTGAGCACGGCCCTGGCGGTGCTGCCCGACGAGAACGAAGAGGGTGGCACGTTCGCGCTGACCGTGCTTCCCCCGGCTGGCGAGGCGCCCCGCCGTGGTCGCGACGTCGTGCTGGTGCTCGACCGGTCCGGCTCGATGGGCGGCTGGAAGATGGTCGCCGCACGGCGAGCGGCCGCCCGAATCGTCGACACACTGGGCGTCGGTGATCGTTTCGCGGTGCTGGCGTTCGACTTCGAGACCGAGACCCCGCCCGGCCTGTCGGACGGGTTGGTGGAAGCGAGCGACCGTAACCGCTTCCGTGCCGTGGAGTTCCTGGCCGGCCTGAACGCACGAGGCGGCACCGAGATGCTGTCCCCGCTGCGCCGTGCCACCACCCTCCTGAGCGAGGCGACCGACCGTGAGCGGGTCCTGGTGCTGGTGACGGACGGTCAGATCGGCAACGAGGACCAGATCCTGAGCGAGCTGGCACCGAGCCTGGCCGGTGTGCGCGTCCACACGGTCGGCATCGACCGCGCGGTCAACGAGGGCTTCCTGCAGCGGCTGGCCGGCTCACAAGGCCGATGCGAGCTGGTCGAGTCCGAGGACCGCCTCGATGAGGCAATGCACAACATCCACCGCAGGATCGGCACCCCACTGGTGACGGAACTTCAGGTGACGCAGGACGGCCTGGCGGTGGAGCTGGCCACGCTGGCCCCGGCACCGCTGCCGGACCTGTACCCGGGCGCGCCGGTGGTGGTGATGGGCCGCTTCGCCGGCACCGCCGAGGGGGCGGTCGTGGTCAGCGGCATGCCGAACTGGCGAACTCCCGTGTCGGCGACCCGAAGCACCAACCCGGCACTGTCGGCCCTGTGGGCGCGGGCGACCATCCGCGACCTGGAGGACCGGTACGTGATGGGCCAGACCTCGCTGGAGCAACAGATAGTCGACACGTCTCTGAAGCACGGCGTGCTGTCACGCTTCACCGCGTTCGTGGCGGTTGACCAGCGAGTGGTCAACGAGGGCGGGACGATGCGCAAGGTGACTCAACCGGTGGACCTGCCGAGCGGCTGGGAGACACCCATGGCCGCGCCGGCCGGCGCGGTACAACCAGCGGCGGCCATGCGCACCTTCGGCGCGATGCCCCGCATGAGCGCTTCCGATGCGCGCCCCCTCAGCGCGGACTACGGCAGTGCGATGGAAGGCGGTTACGGCAGCGCGCCTGGCGGTTACGGCGGTGGGCCTGGCTTCCCTGCGCCGAGTGCCCCTGGTGCTCCGTGGACACCGCCGGTCGCGCCACCCCCCAGCATGAAGCCGGTGCCTCCGACGCCAAGCCCGGTTGGTGTGTCACTGACGACGTTCGTGGCGGACGAGTTGGCACGTCTTCGTGGCAACGAGGGGCAGGACGTGTGGTTGCGGGCTGGGCTGCTGACGGCGTTGTCGGAGCGGATTCGGCTTCAGTTGGCGGCGTGGCAGCAGGCCAATGAATCGGCGGATGCTCGGGCGAAGTTGGGTGCTTTGTCGACTGAACTTGCGGTTCCTACGGCGGATGCGGCTGAGGTGGATCGTCGGTGGCGTGGTGCTGTTGCGACGTTGGAGTCTTTAGCCAGCGGTGGGGGTGCTCGGTCGCGTCGGCCGTTTTGGAAGCGTTGACGGGTGTTGGGGCGGGGCCGGGGGCCGAGGCTGGGCAGGGAGGCTGGGCAGGGCAGGCAGGGCAGGGCAGGCAGGGCAGGGAGGCCGGGTTGGGTAGGGAGGGCCCGGCCCGGCGTGGTTGGGCGTTGGTGAGGCCGGTTGGTGGGCTGTCGACGGTGTGCGAAATCGTTCGGGCACGCTTTCGTGATGGGCTCGGATGACCGGCGGGTCGCGATGTGCGCTGTTGGTTCCTATCTGCCGGGTATGTCTGGATTGCGGCGCTCAACGATCGGCGATGTGCTGTTCGTAGTTTCGGCTGGTGTTGCTTGTGGTGGTCTGTGGGTTCGGGGCCTTGGTGTCCTGGCATCCCACTGGTGGGGTCTTCGCGTCGTGGATCGGTTGGTGGTGTGGAAGGAGTTTTGGATGCGGGTCGACGTTAATGAGGTTTCGCTTTGCGTTGAGACCTTTGGGGATCCGGGGGATCCGCCGGTGTTGCTTATCGGGGTCAGTATGTTGAGTTGGCCGGATGAGTTTTGTGTGGCGTTGGTTGGGCGTTATGTGGTGCGTTACGACTTGCGGGATGCTGGTCGGTCGACCTTTGTTGATCCGGATGCGCCTGGGTATGACTTGCGGGATCTGGTGACTGACGCGGTGGAGTTGTTGGGGGCGTTGGGGTTGGGGCGTGTGCATGTGGTTGGGCTTGGTGTTGGTGGGTTTGTCGCTCAGTTGCTTGCGTTGGATCATCCTTCGCGGGTTGCGTCGTTGGCGTTGGTCTCTACTCGGCCGGTTGCTCCTGGGCCGGTGGATCCTGATCTGCCCGACCATTCGCCGGAGGTGATGGCGGAGATGTTTGGGCGTCCGCAGCCGGACTGGGGCGATCGGGACAGTGTCGTTGAGTACATGACCGGCATTGCTCGGGGGATGGCTGGCTCGCGTGGGTTTGATGAGGCGGATGCGCGGGTTTGGGCCGGGTTGATCTTTGATCGGGCGGAGCCCACGGCTCAGGCGCAGCGTGCCAGTCATATGGGGAGCATGTTTGCCGCTATTGACTGTCGGCCTCGGTGGCGGGAGCGGTTGGGGGAGATTGGGGTGCCTACGTTGGTGGTGCATGGGGATGAGGATCCGTTTTTTCCTCATGGGAACGGGGTGGCCTTGGCTGAGGAGATTCCGGGGGCCACCTTGCTCACGTTGCCTGGTGTTGGGCAGGGGCTGCCTCGGGTGGTCTGGCCGGAGGTCGTGGGTGCGCTTCTGCGTCATACCTCCTGAAGGGCGCCGCAGCGACGGTTCAAAGTGGGCAACGCGGATGCGCTGGTTGCTCGACCTGCCGGGATCGTGTCGGGGCGTGGTCAGAGGGGCCGCGGTGGTTCCGGCGAGTCACGGGAGCTCGGCGTTGGTGGCGTCGTACTTGCGGTCGGCCTTGGGTGGGCGTCTCGGTGGGAAACGGTTGGTTTCTGGGGTTGGGGGTGTCGTAGCCTGCCTGCGTGCATCGGCTGTTTCCTATTACCCCGCCGCCCCGCGGCTGAGCGGGGTGTTCTTCTGACGGTGTGGCTTGGGGCCATGCCTGTTTGATGCTGCGTTGAACGCCCCGCGTGAAGAGTCCTCATCTTCTTCGACGCCTGGGAGCGTTTCCTTGTCCTTTTTGCCTGTTGGTTCTGCGCGGGTTTCTACTGCGCTGCTTGTGCTTGCCGGGGTGCTTTGGGGGACCGGTGGGCTTGCCGGGGCCATGTTGCAGTCCGCTGCTGGGCTGGCGCCCGTCTCTGTTGCCGCCTATCGGCTGTTGGTTGGGGGTGGGATTGCCGTTTTGTTCGTTGTTAGGCAGCTTCGCGGGTTGCGGGGGCGGGCGGCGCTCTCTCGGCTGGTTGTCACCGGGGGGTTGCTTGCTTTGTTTCAGGCCGCTTATCAGGTTGCGGTTGCCGCGGTTGGGGTCAGTCTGTCCACTTTGATCACCATTGGGTGTGTGCCGGTGTTTGTTGCCGCGGCGCATGGCATTCGCACTCGGCGGGTGCCTGAGGTGCGGGCCTTGGTGGCGATCGGTGGGGCGGTTGTCGGGTTGGGACTGCTCACCGTGGGGGCTGGCGAGGTCAGCGGGGCGCGGATGGTTCAGGGGGTTGCCATGTCCGTGCTCTCCGGGGCTGGGTTTGCGGTCCTCACCCTTGTCACGGCTCGGCCCGTTGTTGGGCAGCAGGCCGTCACGTCCGCTGGGTTGTTGCTTGGTGGGGTTCTTCTTGTGCCGTTGGGGCTTGTTGACGGGATGGGGCTGCCTTGTGACGGGCGGGTGTTCGGGTTGGTTCTCTACCTTGGGCTGGTGCCTACCGCGGTGGCTTATGGGGCCTATTTTCTTGGGCTTCGGCATGCTCAACCCACCGCTGCGGCGCTTGCCACCATGCTTGAGCCGTTGACCGCCACCTTGCTCGCCGTGGCTTGGTATGGGGAGCGGCTTACGGTCGCGGGGGCCGTCGGGGCTTTGTTGATCGCCGGGGCCCTTGGCCTTTATTACTTGTGATCTACCTGGTTGGCCACGTGCTTGGCGATCTCCAGGGCGCACGTCGCGCCCGGTGACGGGGCGTTGAGCACATGGACCTGGTTCGGGGCTGTTTCGATGATGAAGTCGTGTACCAGGGTGCCGTCGGGGCGCAATGCCTGCGCCCGGACGCCGGCGCCCGCCCGGACCAGGTCCTCCCGGCCCACCGCCGGGACCAGACGCGCCAGGCTCCTGGCGAACCTGCGCCGCGACAGGGAGCGCAGCACCTCGTCCACCGCCGTGCGGGGGTACTTGCGGGCCAGGCGCCACACGCCTGGGAAGCGGGCCACCTCGGCCAGGTCCGTCCCCGACACGTCTCGCCAGCGGTAGCCCTCGCGGCGTAGGGCGAGCACCGCGTTCGGGCCCGCGTGCACGCTGCCGTCCAGCATGCGGGTCAGGTGTACGCCCAGGAACGGCAGGCTCGGGTCGGGCACCGGGTAGATCAGGCCGCGCACCAGGTGGGCGGACTCCGGCTTCAGCGTGAAGTACTCGCCCCGGAACGGGACGATCTTCACCGGTGGGGTCAGGCCGGCCAGTACAGCCACCCGGTCGGAGTGCAGGCCGGCGCAGTTCACCAACGCGTCCGCGCGGATCACTTCCTGGCCGGTGGCTATCTCCACGCCGCCCGTCCTACCTGGACGGATGCCCAGGGCGGGGGTCGACAGGCGTAGGTCGGCGCCCGCGGACCCCAGTTCGGCGGCCAACACCTCGCACACCGCCGCGAAGTCGATCACCGCGGTGGTGGTCACGTGTAGGGCCGCCACACAGGCGACCTCCGGCTCGTGTTCGTGTGCCTCGGCGGGGGTGATCAGTCTGGCTGGGACGCCGTTCGCCGACGCTCTGGCCGCCAGGGCGTGTAGGCCCGGCAGCTCCTCGTTCGTCGTGGCGACCACCAGCTTGCCGCAGACGTCGACCGGCACTCCGTGGGTCTTGGCGAACTCGACCATCGAGCGGTTACCGGCCACCGACATGCGTGCCTTGAACGAGCCGGGCTCGTAGTACAGGCCCGCATGCACGACATTGGAGTTGTGGCCGGTCTGGTGCGCCGCCCAGCGGTCCTCCTTCTCCAGGACGGTCACCTCGTCGCCGCGCGTGGTCAGTTCACGCGCGACCGCCAGGCCCAGGATGCCGCCACCGACAACCGCAATACGCCGCACGCGGGCAACGCTAGCGTGACCGCCGCCGGGTCACACACCTATCGCCCGTGCGAGCATCGGCTTCAGGGTCCTGCTGAACTCCAGGTTCAGGTGGTCGTGGTCGAAGTAGACGGCCACATTGCCGACCACCGCGTAGCACTTCCGGTCGTCGCAGAAGTACCTGGTCAGGTCCACCAGCTTCACCCCTGGGACGGACGTCGTGCGGGCCACCTCGGTCAGCGGGTCCGGTGGTTGGGCCACGGACCGGTCCACCGCGCACGCCCCGGGGTCGGCCGGATTGAGCGCCACACAGTTCTCGTCCCGCACCGCGCCGTTCAGCGGGGGGTCGGCCAACACGATGATCTGCGCGCCCGCGTCCGACCACTTGCGCCAGTACGCCTCCAACCCGGACCGGTACTGCTCGAGCTTCGACCGGCCCGAGCCGTCGTCCGGGTCCTCAGCCCGCGCGAAGAACGAGAAGAACACCATGTCCGGCTGGTCGGCCGCCACGAGGTCGGCCTGGCGCCTCGTCCAGTCCATGCACCGGCGGGCGGTGTGCTCGTCGGTCGGCCCCCCGTAGTAGCCGGCGAACTGGACCTCCGCGAACGGGCAGCCGCCCAGCACGCCCAGTTTCAGCACCCACTTCTGCTCCCTGGCCAGGTCGAACAGCGCGTGCTGCCAGTGCTGGGCGTGTGAGTCGCCGATCAGCCACACCTCCTTCGCGGCCGGGTCGCCCTGGCTGTAGTCGCAGATCGTCACCGTCCGGACGTCCTCGGCGCGGTTCTCGTCGCCCTGCACGCACGGCGCCGGCGTGAAGTAGTACTGGTTCGCGGGACCCATGACCGGGACGTCCGCCGGACCGAGCCGGTTCGGGCAGGCGTTGTCCATCGCCGGGGCGCCGTGGCACGGGATCTCCTGGTAGACCGGCGCGTACCCGCGCTGCGCGCGTTCCGCCTGGGCGACGTGCCGCCCATAGGTCCACTGAAGCGTTTCAGCCGCCACCACCACGACCGCCATGCCCAGCACCATCGCGACGAACGTCGTCCCCGTGCGGCGGATGAGCCTGCGGCCGAGGTCCTCGACCAGCACCTTCGACAGGTACGCCAGCACCAGCGACGCGGCCAGCACCCCGGCCAGGTACGGCCTGGTCAGGCGGCCGCCGTCCAGCACGTCGGGCAACACGAACGGGGCCAGCAGGATCAGCGGCCAGTGCCACAGGTACAGCGAGTAGCTGATGTCCCCGACCAGCTGAACCGGCCGGGACGCGGTCACCACCGTGTGCCACTGGCGGCCCGGCCGCAGCCCGGCGACGATCACCAACACCGTGCCGACCGTCGGGACCACCGCCAGGTAACCGGGAAACGGCATGTGCTTGTCGTACAGCGCGGCCGACCCGATGATCAGCGTGAACCCGACGAAGGACGCCACCCCGGCGCCGACCCGGGGCAGTGCCAGTCGCGACGCCGCGAGCGCCACCAGCGCGCCGAGCGCGAACTCCCACGCCCGCGCGGGCGTCACGAAGTACGCCTCCTTCGGCGCCGCCGCCGTGTAGTACACGCTGAACGCCAGTGCGGCCGCCCCGACCACCGCGATCCCCGCGATCCGCACGAACCGGCGGCGGAACACGCACAGCAGCAGCAACAGCAGCGGCCACACCAGGTAGAACTGCTCCTCGACCGACAGCGACCAGTAGTGCTGCGCGAGGCTCGCCTGCGCGTTCGCCGCCGAGTAGTCCACCGACTTGGCCGCCAGCAGCCAGTTCTCCCAGTACGTCGCGCTGGCCACGACCTCCTGCGCGATCGCCGACCAGCGCGGGTACGGCAGCAGGTAGTACGCCGCGACCACCGAGACCCCCAGCACCAGCAGCGCCGCGGGCAGCAGCCGCCGAACACGCCGGGCATAGAACGCGCCGAGCCGCACCCGGCCCGTGCGCACGATCTCCTTGTCGAGATGGGTCGTGATCAGGAATCCGGAGATCACGAAGAACACGTCGACCCCGACGTACCCGCCGGTCAGCCAGCCGGGCGACAGGTGGTTGAGCACGACCGCCAGCACCGCGACGGCACGCAGGGCCTGGATGTCGGTCCGGAAGGCGGCCGGCGCCCTAGGCGCCCGAACGGGTAACGCGAGCATGCGCGGTTTGGTCGCCATGTCCATCTTTCCCCCAAGAAGTCAGCGCGGTTCCCGGTGATTGGCGCCGTTCCCCGGAGTCGGCACCGCCCTCGCCACGAACACACCCGAGAAGGCCCGCCGGTTGCCTCCGGATACCGTGGTCGCGTGGTCAGCCTGCGTGCACGTCTCGGTCCCGCCATCTACATGGCCGGAGGCCTGGCGTTAGTCGGCGCGGCCGGCTACGGCTTCGTCGCGCTCGCCGGCCACACGCTCGCCCCGGCCGACGCGGCCGCGCTGGCGAGCCTCTATCTCATGGTCAACATCATCGGGCCGGGTGTGTTCTCCGCGCTGGAGCAGGAGACCAGCCGCTCGGTGAGCGCGGAGGCCGCCGCGGGGCGGGGCATCGGCGCGGTCGCGCGGCACGCGTGGCTGCTCGCCGCCGCTCTGCTCGCGGCCCTGCTCGTCGTGTTGCTGCTGGTGTCGCCGATCCTCACCGACCGCGCGTTCGCCGGGCAGTGGGGGCTACTCGTCGCCGTGCTGGTCAGCGTGGTCACCTCGGCCGCCGTCTACGTCGTGCGTGGCCTGCTCGGCGGCACCCAGCGGTTCACCGGCTACTCGGCGACGCTGGCCGCCGAGGGGATCACCCGCATCCTCCCGTGTGTCGTGATCGCCGCGCTCGGCATGCCGCACAGCACCTGGTACGCACTGATCTTCGCCACGGGTTCCGGGTTCGGCGCGGCCGCGGGCCTGTTCTGGCTGCGGCGCGGCACCCCGCAGCCGCAGCAGGCGCCGATCGAGCCGCCGGACGTCGAGCCCGCCTCGGTCAGGCGGATGGCCCACGCCCTGTCACTGCTGGTCGGCGGCACCCTGCTGATGCTGATCGTGTCGAACGTGGCGCCGATCGTCGTGACCGCGCGCCTGTCGGAGGACGCGGCCACCGCGGCCGCGTTCGCGTCGGCGTTCGTGCTCGCCCGGATCCCGCTGTTCCTGTTCGCGCCGGTCCAGGCGATGCTGCTGCCCTCGCTGACCAGGGCGGCGACCGCGCACGACTTCGCGGCCGTGCGTGCGCGGCTGCGGGTCATCCTCATGGCGGTGCTCGCGATCGGCCTGCTCGGCGTGCTGGGGTCGTTCACCGTCGGGCCGTGGGCCGTGCAGGTGCTGTTCGGCGCGGAGGTCCGGCTCTCGACCGTGGTCGTCGGCCTGCTCGGGGTCAGCACGGTCGGCCTGATGACCGGGCTCGTGCTCCAGCCCGGCCTCATCGCGCTCGGCGCGCACAAGTCGGTGACGGTGGCGTGGCTCGTCGGCACGGTCGTGCTGGTGGCCCTGCTGGCGCTGCCCGGCGACCCCATCCGCGCCGGGGTGATCGCCCAGCTCGCCGGGGCGACGCTTGTCGTGGCCATCATGTTGCGTGCGCTGTCGAAAGCGCTGCGTGTCGGGCAGCAACCCACCACCGCACCAGCCGGTGCCGAGGTGACCACGACTTCCAGCTAGTCTTTTCATCCGTGTCAAGCATGGTGCCTGCCGCCCGCGCGATCATCGTTGTCCCCGCCTGGAACGAACAGCTGAATGTTGGTGACACGGTGCGCGAGATCCGCGCCGCGACGCCTGACATTCCCGTGCTGGTCGTGAGTGACGGCTCAACCGACCGCACCGCCGACCGTGCCCGCGAGGCCGGCGCGCTCGTGCTGGAGCTGCCGTACAACCTCGGCGTCGGTGGGGCGATGCGTGCCGGCTTCCGCTACGCCGTCCGCCACGGTTACACCGCTGCCGTGCAGGTGGACGCCGACGGTCAGCACGACCCCAAAGAAGTGCCGGGGCTGCTGGCGAAGCTGTCCGAGGCCGACATCGTCATCGGCGGCCGGTTCGCCGGCGGCGACGACACCTACAAGGTGCGTGGCCCCCGCAAGTGGGCGATGGTCGTGCTCTCGAAGGTGCTGTCCAAGCTCGCCAAGACCAGGCTCACCGACGCCACCTCCGGCTTCAAGGCCACCGGTGGCAAGGCGTTGCCGGTGTTCGCCGAGCACTACCCGGTCGAGTACCTGGGGGACACGATCGAGTCGCTGGTGATCGCGCTCCGCGCCGGCTGCAAGGTCGTGCAGGTGCCGGCCCACATGCGGCCCCGCCGCGGCGGCACGCCGAGCCACCGCCCCATCAAGTCCATGATCTACCTCTTCCGCGCCGGGTTCGCCCTGCTGCTGGCGCTCATCCGCCGGTACGAGATCGCCGAAGACGAACCGGCGCAGGCGAAGCCGAGCCCCGCCGTGAAGGAAGGCGCCGTCCAATCATGAGCAATACGTACCTGGTCGCGCTCGTCGGCAGCGTGTTGGTCCTCGCCGGCATCATCGAGCTGCTGCGCAGGCGTCAGCTCAGCGAGAAGTACGCCGTGCTGTGGCTCGTGGTCGGCCTCATCCTGCTGGTCTTCACCGTGTTCCCGGGCCTGACGCTGTCGCTCGCGCACGGGCTGGGCGTGGCCGTGCCCACCAACCTCATGTTCTTCGTCGGCATCGTGTTCCTGGTCGGTGTGGTGCTGCACCTCTCGTGGGAGGTGTCCCGGATGGAGAACGAGACCCGCAAACTGGCCGAGGACCAGGCCATCCTGAGGCTCGAGGTCGAGCAGCTGCAGAAGGACATGCGCGGCGAGAACGTGGCCGAATGACCACCGTCGACATCATGATGCCGTTCTACGGCGACGTCGGGCTCATGCGGGCGTCCGTCCGTAGCGTCCTGGCCCAGGACGACCCGCGCTGGCGGTTGACGGTCGTCGACGACAGCACCGACCCAGCCGTGCCGGAGTTCTTCGCGACCATCGACGACGAGCGGGTGCGGTACCTGCGCAACCCGGAGAACCTGGGGCTGACCGGCAACTTCAACCGCTGCCTCGAGCTGGTCGAGCACGAGCTCGCCGTGCTCATCGGCTGCGACGACCTGATGCTGCCCAACTACGTGTCGGTGGTGCAGTCCGTGCACCACGACCACCCGGACGCCGGCATCATCCAGCCGGGCGTGCGGGTCATCGACGGCGCGGGCAACGAGACGAAGACGCTGGTCGACGAGGCCAAGCGGCGGCTGTACGCGCCGAGGTTCGACCACCGCGTCTCGCTGGTCGGCGAGGAACTGGCCGTGAGCCTGCTGCGGGGCGACTGGCTGTACTTCCCGTCGATCTGCTGGCGCGCCGAGGCGCTCAAGGGCCTGCGGTTCCGGCCCGAGCTGAAGGTGATCCAGGACCTCGCGCTGCTCCTCGAGCTGGTCCAGCGCGGTGAGCGGCTGGTCGCGGACCGGACCCTGTGCTTCGAGTACCGGCGGCACGACGCGAGCGAGTCGTCGGCCACCGCGTTCGACGGCTCCCGCTTCACCGAGGCCGGCAACTTCTTCGCGGACGTCGCCGACCAGCTGTCCGCGCACGGCTGGCAGCGGGCGGCCCGGGTGGCGCGGCTGCACCTGTCGTCGCGGATCTTCGCGCTGACCAAGCTGCCGCAGGCCCTGCGCAGCGGCGGCGACGCGGTGAAGCCGCTGGTCCGCCACGCCTTCGGCCCCGGCCGCAGCTGACGTGCCCTGAAGGACCCCTTCAGGACGTTGAACGTCTCGAAGGGGTCCTTCAGGGCAGTAGGTCAGCCGTCGGAGTCGTTGCTCGGCGTGCCGCAGGCGGTGATCCGGTATAGCTTGCTGCGGCCGTCGGAGTCGACCAGCTCGAAGCCGGGCTTCGAGCGCGGGTCGTCGAGGCCCTCGTAGTACTCCCACTTGGGGTCGACGGTGCGGAACCGGCCGCCGCCGACGAACAGGTAGTCGATGCCGAGCTCGCGGACCGCACGGCACACGCGGGGGTCGCTGCCGACGTCGTCGAGGTGGCCGGCGACGAAGTCCTGCGCACGGCTCTGGGCGCTGCGGAAGTGCGGGAACAGCACCTCACGGTCGCCGAGCGTCCACAGCATGGCGCTCCCGTTGAACGGGTTGTTCGCGACCAGCGCGTCCGAGGGGATCTCGTCCTTGATCCGGGCGATGAACGCCTGCGTCTCCTCGTTGACCAGCTGTTCGGGCTCCACCACCTCGTAGCCGGCGGCCACCCGCCGCTCCCGGTCGTTCGGGTACAGGCCGCCGGTCACCACGAGCAGCACCGCCAGCACCGCGACGGCCACCGTGGTCGCGGTGCGGCCCCGGGCCGCCTCCTCGCCGGTGCGCACGAGCACCTTCGACGCGACGTACAGGACCCCGGCGACGGCGAGCGGCACGGCCGTGATCGGCAGCATGGCCGCGAGCCGGTGCGAGTCGTTGTACCAGTAGCCGGTGAACTTCCTGGTGTCCGGCCGGTTGATGGACGCGGTCAGCACGTACAGGAACGTGGTGGCCAGGTGCCCCGCGACGACCAGCCGCAGCACCGGCCACTCGCGCCACGCGGCGAACACGCCGATGATCACGACGATCGACAGGATCCACAGCGCGTCGGACCGGTTGGTCGCGTTCAGCAGCACCTCGCCGACGGCGTTGGACGGGGTCTCGAACGGCGGCCAGTACTGGTCGCGGGTGTTGGCGAACGCGGGTGCGGTGGCCGTGTACCACCAGGCGAACCCGAGGAACAGGACCACGACGACCACCTCGGCGATGCCGCGGAACGTCCGCCCGGCCTTGTGCAGCTCCCACGCCCGGGTGCCCAGCCGCGCGCCGATCGGGAACAGCGCGAGCACGCCGACCGAGAACAGGACGTTGGGGTGGGCGAACCCGGCGGCGACCAGGGCGACGAACGCGGCGAGCCAGGCGCGGCCGACGCCGATCGCGTCGTCCTTCACGAACCGCGTGATCGTGAAGATCACCGTGAGCGCGGCCGGCGCGAACGACATGCCGAGCAGGTTCGGCCACAGCACGCCGAAGCCGAGCAGGTCCCACGGGAACGCGCCGAAGCCGGCGCTCAGCGTGCCGGTGATCGCGAGTGCGGCGACGTTGCGGCCGAACAGCTGGCGGGCCAGCAGCAGGCAGGACAGCGGCCAGATGAGCACCGCGCCCACGATCGTCACCACGTTGGCGGCGACCGGGATGCTGACGCCGGTCGACATCATCAGCAGTGACGCGACGTCGTGCCACGCCGCCGGGTAGAAGACGGGACCGACCTCGGGATTGCCCAGCGTCGAGAGCGTCAGCGAGGACGCCTGGTGCGAGTCGGCGATGTAGGCGAGCGCGTTGTAGTGGAACAGCGCGTCGTAGGTCTGGGAGAGCGCGTCCGGCGTGCGGATCGCCATGATGACCGTGACCATGCCGAGCACCACCCCCGGCAGCAGCCCGACGAACCCGGCGACCGACACCCCGCGCGGGTCGGCGTCCGCGGCGAAGATCTTCCTGCGCCGCAGCGGGAAGGCCACCGCCCCCGCCACGACGACGACCGCCACGCACACACCCAGCACGACGACCGCGTTCCAGTCGACGCCGGCCTTCTCCAGCACCACCGCGATGGACGCGATCATCGCGATGCTCGTGACCGGCGCGAACCCCCACGCCGCGATCCCTCGCAGCCCGACCACGTAGCCGACCGCGAGGCCGGGCAGGAGCAACCAGGCAATGGTCACGCCGATGGCGGGCACGGCTTCGAACCAGTTCATCGCAGGCGCAACCTCAATCTCCGGCCATGGATCCCAGCATCGGGCGGGCTGATTCTAGGAAGTTCACCGAATGTGACGGCAATCACGTGTCCTTTTCGCGGCAGGACCGTCCACTTGAAACACATTCATCCGATCGGGCGACTTCTGGCATAACTGCCGGTAGTCGGAAGTCGGGGCCGACCGGATCTCATGTGGAGCGATCCTGTGGTGCGCCGTCTTTCGTCAGTACTCTCCGTGGTCGTCGCGATCGCGGCCGCTCTCACCGTCCCGCCGGCGGCCGTCGCGGCACCCACCCTGGCGGACGGCTTCGTGCTCCGCGACATCGACACCGGCCTCGGCGGCATCGCCGGCGGCGGCGACGTCCTCACCGACTTCGCGTACCTGGCCGACGAGACGATCCTGGCCGCCGGCAAGAACGGCTCGGTCATGTGGCTGCCGAGGACCGGCGCGCCCAGGAAGATCGCGAGCCTGCCGACCAACGGCAACGGCGACCTGGGTCTCATCGGCCTCGCGGTGGCGCCGGACTACGCGACCAGCAGGTCCGTCTACACCGCACGGGCGGTGCCCTCGACCGGTCCGGGCAGCGGCGCCAACGGCGTGTTCCGGGTGAGCCGCTGGACCGTCACCGCCGACGCGGCCGGCGACCCGGCCGGGCTGGCGAACGAGCGGACCGTGCTGCAGACCTACGCCGACTACTACGTCCACGGCATCACCGGCCTGGTCGCCGCGCCGGACGGCACCGTGTGGGTCTCGATCGGCGACAGCGCCGACTACCTGGGCATCCCACGTGAGGCACTGCGTGCGCTCGACCCGAACGACGTGCACGGCAAGCTGCTCCACCTCAACCCGGACGGCACGGGCGTGCCCACGAACCCGTACTTCGACCCGGCCAACCCGGGCGCGCCGCGGAGCCTGATCTTCGCGAGCGGGTTCCGCAGCCCGTTCCGGTTCAGCCTGGAGCCGGGCACCGGCCGGCCGATCCTCGGCGACGTCGGCAACGGCGCCATCGAGGAGGTCGACCTCGTCGCGGCCGGCAACAACTACGGGTGGCCGTGCTGGGAGGGGGACCAGCGGACCGGCTGGCAGGAGTACCCGGAGTGCGCCGGCGTCGCGACCGCGAAGCCGCTTTACGCCTATCCGCACGTCGGCGGCAGTTCGGTGACCGGCGGCGTGGTCTACACCGGCGACTCCTACCCGGACCGGTACCGGGGGCGCTACTTCTTCGGCGACTACGTCGACCAGACACTCTGGACACTGGCGTTCGACGACCGCGGCACGCTGACCACCGCTCCCGAGCCGGGTGGGTTCGGCACCGGCATCGGCGCGCCCGTGAAGTTCGCCACCGTCCCGACCGGCGGGGACGTCATCTACGCCGACATCGCGTCCGGGAAGCTGCGCCGCCTCGTGTACACGCCGGGCAACGTGCCACCGCAGCCCGCGATCACGTCGACGGTGGACCCGGCGACCCGCACCGTCGCCTTCGACGCACGCGAGTCGACCGACCCGAACGGCGACCCGCTCACCTACGCGTGGGACTTCGGTGACGGCGGGACCGGCGCCGGCGAGCAGGTCAGCCACACCTACCCCGCCGGCCAGGCGGCCTTCACGGTCACCCTCACCGCCCGCGACCCCGGCGGCGCGACGGCCACCGCGACCGCGACCGTCTACCCGGGCAACCACGCGCCCGTGCTGTCGCTGACCGCACCCGACCCGAACCGCACGTTCGCCGTCGGGGACGTCATCGCCGCGGACGCGACCGCCACCGACGCGGAGGACGGCCCGGTCAGCGTCAGCTGGGCGACCGACCTCATCCACTGCGCCGCGCCCGCCGACTGCCACCGCCATCCGAGCACCCGCCAGGACGGCGGCCGGTTCCGGCTCACCTTCGCCGGCCACCCCGGCGACAGCCGGCTCGAGGTCACGGCGTTCGCGGTCGACTCGAAGGGCGCCACCACGAGGGATACGTTCGTGGTCAGGCCGAGGCAACGCCGGGTGACGATCAAGAGCACCAGTGCGGCGGAGTTCACCATCGGCGGGGAGAACACCTCGTCCGGCCTGTTCACGGTCGGTGCCCAGCTCACGATCACCGCGCCGCAGCAGGCGCTCGATGGCGTGGCCACGTTCGACCGCTGGGCCGACGGCGCGGCGCGGGTGCGGGACGTCGTCGTGCCCGACGCGGACCAGGTGTACGACGTCCGCTACGCCACCCCGATCGACCGCAGGTACGAGGCCGGGCTGCAGTCCGCCCTCGGCACGCCGACCGACGTGGAACAGGGCGACGCGACGGTCCGCTGGCGCACCTACCAGCGCGGCGCCCTGTACTGGTCGCCGGCGACGGGCGCGCACGTCATGGTGGGTGCCGTCCGCGCCAAGTACCTGTCGTTCGGCGGGCACCTGGTCCTCGGCCTGCCCACCACCGACGAGCTGGGCGGCGCCGCGGGTGGCCGCTACCAGCTGCTGGACCGCGGCCAGGGCATCTACTGGCTCCCCGCCACGGGCGCACACGTGCTGATCGGCGCGATCCACGCCCGCTACCGCGCGGTCGGCGCGGAGGCGTCCGCGTTCGGCTACCCGGCGACCGACGAGGGCGGCGCGCCCACCGGCCGGTTCAACCACTTCCAGCGCGGCTCCATCTACTGGACGCCGGCCTACGGCGCGTGGGAGCTGTTCGGCGCGGTGCTCGGCCGGTGGGCGGCACTCGGCGGCGCACCGGCGCTCGGGTTCCCGACCGGGCCCGAGGCCGACACCGCGAGCCGCACGGGCCGCTACCAGAACTTCGAGCGCGGCACGATCGTCTGGGCACCCGCCACGGGTGCGTGGGAACTCGTCGGCGCCATCCGCGGCCAGTACTTCGCGCTCGGCTGGGAGCGGTCGTACCTCGGCTACCCGACGACCGGCGAGCGGGCCGTCCCCGGTGGCCGGCGGTCGGACTTCCAGGGCGGCTACATCTTTTACGAATCGGCAACGGGCCGGATCGCGGACGCGCGGAGGTGACGGGGGAAGACTTGTGTCCAGGCAGCTCCCGCGCCGTGACCTAACAGTAATCTTATGCTGCTGCGCAGGTACGCTGGCTTGGCCTGGACGACCCCTGGAGGACTGAACTCGACATGCTCGGCAGCACCACGACCACGAGTGAGACCTCGGCTCCGGACGAGCGCCTCGTGGAGCACGCGCCCAACGGCCGGCTGGTCGCGCAGCGCGGGCTCTTCCGCGGCCCCGACCCGGTCTGCCCCGACGACCTGTACGCACAGGTCGTCCTCGGCACCGCGGCGAGGCAGCGGCAGAGACTGGTGGTGCACGCCGGCTCCGAGGTGTCCATGGACACCTACTTCGGCCGCTTCCCCGCCAGCTACTGGCAGCGCTGGACGGTCGTCACCGAGGTGCACGCCGAGGTGACGGTGTCCGGTTCCGGCCGGATCGCGCTGGTCGCCTCCGACAGCCGGGGCGACCTCCGCACGGTCGCCGCCCAGGAGGTCACCGGCGAGCACGGCAGGCTGGTCACGCTGCGGGTCGCGCTCGACAAGTTCCTCGACGGCGGTTTCCTGTGGCTGGAGTTCGCCGCGGGCGAGGAGGAGTTCGCCGTGGAGCGGCTCCGCTGGACCGTCGAGTCACCTGACCTGGTACGCCCGACGGCCGTGGTGATCTGCACGTTCAACCGCGCCGACGACTGCACGAAGACCCTCCAGTCCCTGGCCACGGACGACGAGGCGCTCGAGGTCCTCGACGCCGTGTACGTCGTGGACCAGGGCACCGACACGGTCGAGTCGCGCGAGGCGTTCCCGCAGGTGGAGCAGGACCTCGCGGGCCGGCTGCGGTACCTGCGCCAGCCCAACCTCGGCGGCGCCGGCGGCTTCGGGCGCGGCATGTACGAGGTCACCGAGCGCGGCTCCGCACACGCGAACGTGCTGCTGATGGACGACGACGTGCTGTGCGAGCCGGAGATCGCCGTGCGGCTGACGGCGTTCGCCAACCGCACCACCGAGCCGACCATCGTCGGCGGCCAGATGCTGCGGCTGCTGCACCCGACCGTGCTGCTCGCCGGCGCCGAGTACGCGGACTTCGCGCAGCTCGTGCCGGGCCAGGTCGTCAGGGGCGCGCTCGACGACGTCGACGTGACCGAGGAGGCCGAGGACGAGGAGGGTGTGCCGACCGGCAAGCCCAACCGGGGCGACCGCCGCGTCGACGCCGACTACAACGCGTGGTGGTCGTGCCTGATCCCGGCCGAGGTGGTCACGAAGATCGGCCTGCCGCTGCCGCTGTTCTTCCAGTGGGACGACGTCGAGTACGGCTACCGCGCCCGCGCCAACGGGTTCGCGACGGTCACGCTGCCGGGCGCCGGCCTGTGGCACGCGGACTTCGACTGGAAGGACGCGGACAAGTGGAACGAGTACTTCGCGGTCCGCAACGCGATGATCGTCGCCACGCTGCACGCCGAGATCGACCCGAAGCAGACCGCGCGGGTCGTCGTCTCCCGCGTCATCCGGTGCCTGCTGTCGATGCAGTACGGCCTCGCCGCCACGCTGCTCAAGGCGGTCGAGGACTTCCTGCGCGGGCCGGGCTTCCTGCACGACGGTGGCGCGTCCGCCGCGAAGGAGATCCACGCGCTGCGGGCCGAGTACCCGGACACGATCATGCACCCGCCGGGTGAGGTGCCCGGCCTGAAGTCGGGCGAGGTGCCGATGATCCAGGCCGGACCGACGCCGAGCATGAGCCGGCTGGTGCTGCTCAAGCGGCTCATCCACTTCGCGCTCGGCAGGTCCGCGCACGAGGTCGGCGCGGTCACCCTCGAGGACGCCACCTGGTGGCACCTCTCGCAGTTCAGCACGGTCGTCGTGACCGACGGCTCGCAGGGCGGCGTGCGGGTGCGCAAGCGGGACAAGGAGCTGACGTTGAAGCTGGCCAGGCAGACCGGCAAGGTCGTGCGCCGGCTGCTCGCCGAGCTGCCGCGCCTGCGTGGTGAGTACCGGGCGGCGGCCGAGGACCTGACCAGCCGGGAGAACTGGCGACGGCTCTACGGGCTGGACTGAGCGAGACGTGCGAAGCGAACATCGTTGTTGGCGAATGGCGCCCGGGCGTCCCGCGGCGCGGCTCTTCGCGACCGACGGCTACCATGCCGGTGCACGGGTCGAATCTGTCGGGGCGCCCGGTGCCATACAAAACGAAGACGGCTGGCGACCTACGAGCCCGGCCGTAACCGGATCGGTGAGGACCTAACAGTCATGGCTTCCCTGGATTCAACCGAGGGCGAGGAGTACACCGACCGGCTCAGGCGGCTGGAAATGCCGCTGTGGAAGCGGGTGCTCGACGTCCAGGCGCCGTACCGCTGGAACCTCCGCCGCCAGTTCGGTGACCGCGAGGTGCTCGAGGTCGGCTGCGGCATCGGTCGCTGCCTCGCCCACCTCGCACCGCACGGTGTCGGCGTCGACCACAACAAGACCTCGATCGACGAGTGCCGCCGCCGCGGGTTCACGGCGTTCACCACGGACGAGTTCGCCGACACCGAGTACGCGAAGCCGGGCCGGTTCGGCGGCATGCTGGCCGCGCACCTCGTCGAGCACATGCCCCGCGAGGAAGCCGTCAAGATCCTCTCCGGGTACCTGGAGTACCTGGCCCCGGACGCGCGGCTGGTGCTGATCTGCCCGCAGGAGCGCGGCTACGCCTCCGACAGCACCCACGTCGCGTTCTCCGACTTCGACGCGCTGACCGACGTGGCCTACCAGCTGGGTTTCCACAAGACCAAGCGGCAGTCCTTCCCCCTTCCCCGCTTCGCCGGCAAGTCGTTCACCTACAACGAGTTCGTGCTGGTAGCCGACCGCACGTCGTAGTTCTTACTGGAGGAGCAGAACCGTGGCCGAGGCCAGCAAACCCGACGCCGATCGCGTGCTCTGGCGTGTGATCCTGCCGAAGGAGAGCGACCCGCTCGACGTCCGCCCGTTGTACCTCGACGAGCCGGACAACGTGAACTGCAACATCTCCTCCCGCCACGAGGTCCAGGTGCCGCCCTCGGCCCGGGTGTCGTTCGCGTCGTACTTCAACGCGTTCCCCGCGAGCTACTGGAAGCGCTGGACCACGGTCGAGCAGGTCACGCTGCACCTTCGCGTACGCGGCGCCGGCCGGGTCGAGGTCTACCGTTCGAAGCCGAACGGCGACCTCGTCCACCTCAAGGGCACCGCGGTGCACGCCGAGGACGACTGGCAGACCCTCGAGTTCGACATCGCGCTGACCCCGTTCGAGGACGGCGGTTGGCTGTGGTTCGACGTGTTCACCGAGAACATCCCGCTCGACGTCGCCGACGCGTGCTGGCTGTCGGACAAGCCGCTGCCGATGAAGAAGCTGGCGATCGGCACCACGACGTTCAGCCGCCTCGACGACTGCGTCGCCGCGCTGCTCTCCCTCGGCGACGACCAGGCCGTGCTCGACGTGGTCAGCAAGATCTACGTCGCCGACCAGGGCCCGCGCAAGGTTCGCGAGCACGAGCGCTACGCCGAGCTGACGGCCGCGCTGGGTGATCGTCTGGAGATCGTCGAGCAGGGCAACCTGGGCGGCGCCGGCGGCTTCACCCGCGCGCTGTACGAGTCGATCGAGCACACGAAGCCCGGCACGGTCGACCAGGTCATGCTGATGGACGACGACATCGCCATCGAGACCGACTCCATCCTGCGCTCGAACATGTTCGCGCGGGCCGCCGCCAAGCCGGTGATCGTCGGCTCGCAGATGCTGAACCTGCAGGCCAAGTCGCGTCTGCACACCATGGGTGAGGTCGTCGACCTGGCCACGTGCGTGTGGCGGGCCGCCCCGGGCGCCAAGACCGACCACGACTTCGGCCAGTACCCCCTGCGGGAGAGCCCCGAGCTGCACCGGCGCATCGACTCGACGTACAACGGCTGGTGGATGTGCCTGTTCCCGCGTGAGGTCATGGAGCAGACCGGCCTGCCGCTGCCGCTGTTCATCAAGTGCGACGACGCGGAGTACTCGCTGCGGGCGCTGGCCCACGACATCCCGACCGTCACGTTGCCGGGCTCCGCGGTGTGGCACGAGCCGTGGACCGACAAGAACGACACCAAGGACTGGACGGCCTACTTCCACCTGCGCAACCGGCTGATCATGGCCGCGCTGCACAGCCCGTACGACGTACGCAAGACCCTGCTGCTGCAGGGTGCCCGGGTGGCGGTCCGGCGCCTGTTCTCGATGGAGTACTCGACGGCGGCACTGGAGAACAAGGCGCTCGAGGACTTCATGGCCGGCCCCGACCGCCTGTTCGACTCGATGGCGCACGGGCTGCCGGAGATCCAGCGCCTGCGCAAGGAGTACACGGACGCGCAGTTCGCCCCGTCGGCGCGGGAGTTCCCGCCGCCGTCGTTCGACATGGTCAAGGCCGAGCAGATGCTGCACCCGCCGGTCAACCCGGCGAAGATCGCGCTGCGTGCGGGCAAGGCGCTGGTGCACAACCTGCGCTCCCCGGACCCGTCGGCGGTGCAGCGCCCGCAGGTCAACATCTCGGCGAACTCCGCGCTGTGGTTCCTCCTGGGCAACCTCGACAGCGCGACGGTGTCGAACGCGGACGGCAGCGGTGTGGCCTTCCGCCGCCGCGACCCGAAGGTGTTCCGCGAGCTGGCGGCCCGCACGGCCCACAACTACCGGCGCCTGATCGCGGAGTGGCCGAAGCTGGTGGAGCAGTACCGGGCAGCGGTACCCGAGCTGACGTCGGTGGAGTCCTGGCGCAAGGTCTTCTCCAACTGACCTGCTGACCCGAACGAGGGCGGCCGCGTGCAGCGGTCGCCCTCGTCGCGTTTCGGGTGACCAGGAGAAACAAGAAAGGCCACCGGGAGTGAACCCGGTGGCCTTTAGCGTTTGGCGAGATCAGATGGCGCGGACGCCGGTGGCCTGCGGGCCCTTCTGGCCCTGGCCGATCTCGAACTCCACGCGCTGGTTCTCGTCCAGGCTGCGGAAGCCTGAGCCCGTGATCTCCGAGTAGTGGACGAAGACGTCATCGCCACCGTTGTCCGGTGCGATGAAGCCGAAGCCCTTCTCGGAGTTGAACCACTTCACAGTTCCCTGTGCCACTACATATCTCCTGATACTGCTGTGCAAGCCGTCGCGGTTGCGACAACCCGTTGGCCGGTTCAGACGGCGACTCAACCTGGAGCTAACCCGCGCGCCCGCAGTCGTTCGCGAGCGTGATCGAACACGAACTAATACGACCAGGGGACAGTGAACCACAAGGCACCGACACAACGCACTAGAAGGGTTGCGGCGGATCACGGGCTGGGAGACAGTCGTAGGGTGAGTGAGCTCGCTAGTGACCAGCCCCAATCCATCGCTCTCGACCTCGACGAGGCTGGGGTTTCGGTCGATCTTCCCCGTCCCTCCCACCGCGAGGACCAGGTGTACGGCGTCCCGTACCGCCCGGTCGAGTTCCGCGACGACGACCTGCCGACCGCGCTCGAGCGCTCGGCCGCCTGGCTACGACGAACCCAGGAGTGGCTGGGTGAACCGGTCGACGTCATCGCCATCCACCTGGACTACGACGACAGCGGTGACTCCCCGTACTACGACGTGAAGCTCCTCTGCAACGACGAGGACCTCGCGGGCGCACCCATCGCGCTCCGTGAGGCCAAGCACACCAAGTAACTACACAGAAGCGCTGGTCAGCCACGCATCGCCGCGTGGCTGACCAGGCTTGCCCTGCGTGACCACACGTCCGGCCAGCCGCCCCGCCACGTCATCACCGCGGCCGCGGCGGTCTTCAGCTCGACCGGCTCGTTGGTGAGGACGCGCACCAGGTCCGACAGGCCCGGGTTGTGCCCGACCAGTGCGAGCTTCGCCACCTCGTCCGGCACCTCGTCCACCACCGACATCAGGTCCTGGTAGGCGGCCGCGTACACCCGCTCGTCGTACTTGACGGCCCCCGACAGCCCGGACAGCGCCAGCGTCTCCCGGGTGCGCACCGCGGTCGAACAGATCACCAGGTCCAGCTCGCCGACCTGGGCGGTCACCCACGGCCCGATCAGCGGCGCCTCCCGGCGGCCACGCGGCGCCAGCGGACGCTCGTCGTCCGGCAGGTCGTGGTGCCAGTCAGACTTCGCGTGCCGCACAACCACGAGCGTCCGGTCCATGACCTCAGGATCTCAGAACCAGCGTTCCAGCACCTGCGCCACGCCGTCCTCGGAGTTCGGCGCCGTCACCTCGTCGGCGACGGCCAGCAGGTCGGCGTGCGCGTTGGCCATCGCGACGCCGTGACCCGCCCAGGCCAGCATGGACACGTCGTTGGGCATGTCGCCGAACGCCACCACCTTGCCGGCCGGCACCTCCAGCAGCTCGCACACCCACCCGAGCCCTGAGGCCTTGGTCACCCCGGCCGCCGACACCTCGATCAGCCCGCTGTTCGACGAGTACGTGATCTCCAGGTCCAGGTCCGCCAGCACGGTCTCGACGGCCGTCGCCATCTGCTGGCTCGTCATGCCGCGGTGCCGCAGCAGCAGCTTCGTCGCCGGCCGGCCGAGCACCTCGGCCCGCGGCGCGAGGTCCGGCTCGTCGGTCTCACCGTTCGGGTTGCCCCACGGGTTGCGGAAGCCGGCCTCGATCGCGAACGGCTCCGGCTGGTCCCGGCCCAGTGTCGTCCGCTCGGCCGCGATCCGGACCTCGGGCAGCACGCCGGCGACCGCGTTGACCACGTCGTGCAGCGTGACGGCCGGCATCTCACGCACGGTCAGCACCTCGTCGGCGCCGATGTCGTACACGGCCGCGCCGTTGGCACACACCGCGTAACCAGCCAACCCGGCGGCCCGCGCGACCCGCGGGATCCACCGCGGTGGCCGGCCGCTCACCAGGACAAAAGGGACGTCGGCGGCGAGCACGCGCTCGATCACCCGTGCCGTGCGCTCGGTGATCCGTTCCACTGGGTCCAGGAGGGTGCCATCGACGTCGGAGGCGACGAGCCTGGGTTTGTCCACAACCCCATCTTCCCTGCTGGTAATCGGCTACGGTGCGTTTCGTGAGCTACCCACCACAGGGTTATGGTCCGCAGGGATACCAGCCGTACGGCACGCCCCCGCCTGGCTACGGACCGTACGGGTACGGCCGTCCGAGCACCGCCCTCGCCTACATCACCGCGGTCGTGTTCATCGTGTGCGGCGCGATCTCGCTCATGCTGGCGATCGTCGGCTGGGACGGCACGACCGACAACGTCACGATGCTGCTGGCGCTGGTCGGGGCCGCCTTCACCGAGGATGCCACCGGCAACGTCGACTTCGCCATCTCGGCGACGATGACCGTCGCGTGCACGACGCTGGTGTTCGCGTTGGTCCTGTTCGCGCGGCTCGAGTTCGTGCGTTGGATCCTCGCCGTGGTCGGCGCCCTGACCACCGCGTACTACATCTACGCGATCATCTGGGTCCTCTCGCACGACGGTGGCGAGTACATCGCGATGGTGCTGGTGGCGTGGGTGCTCTGGCTCGCGGGAACCGTGCTCGCGGTCCTGCCGGCGACCGGCCGCGCGATGCGGGGCCGCCAGGCCGCCGGCCAGCCCGGCTACCCACCCGCCGGTTATCCGCCACCCGGTTACCCGCCGCAGTACTAGCCACGGGTTACGGTGCCTGTTGTGCGTGTTGGCATCGTGATCCTCCCCGAGTACCGGTGGCTGCTGGCCGAACAGCGGTGGCGTGCGGCCGAGACCTACGGCTTCGACCACGCCTGGACCTACGACCACATCGGCTGGCGGTCACTGGTCGACGGCCCGTGGTTCGACGCGGTGCCGACCCTGACCGCGGCCGCGACCGTGACCAGGCGCATCCGGCTCGGCACGCTGGTCGCCTCGCCGAACTTCCGCCACCCGGTGCCGTTCGCCCGCAGCCTGCTCGCGCTGGACGACATCTCCGGCGGCCGGTTCACCCTCGGCGTCGGCGCGGGCGGCCTCGGCACCTACGACAACGTCGTCCTCGGCAACCAGCCGATGCAGGCGAAGGCCCGCGTCGACCGGTTCACCGAGTTCGTCGAACAGCTCGACGCGCTGCTCACCCGGGAACGGACCAGCATCGCCGGCGAGTACTACACCTCGGTGGACGCCCGTTCCGCGCCCGGCTGCGCGCAGCACCCGCGCATGCCGTTCGTCGTCGCGGCCAACGGGCCCCGCTCGATGCGTCTCGCCGCCCGCTTCGGCCAGGGCTGGGTGACCAGCGGCAAGGGCGGCGAAACTATCGAGGAATGGTGGGCCGGCGTCGCCGCCCTGGCGAAGGTGTTCGCGGACACCCCGGGCACCGGGGGCGTCGATCGCTACCTGAGCCTGGACGCGGCGCCCGTGCTGTCCCTGTCCAGCGTCGAGTACTTCCGCGAGGCCGCCGGCAGGGCCGCTGAGCTGGGCTTCACCGACATCGTCAGCCACTGGCCGCGCGAGGAGGGCGTCTACGCCGCCCGACTGACCACCCTGGAGCGTGTGGTCAGCGAAGTTTTACCGGAAATTCGCGGAAAGTGACCCAGCGCACGGGAACGTTCGGGGGGTCCGAGGCGTCATTACATACGAGGCGATCAGCCGGAAGGGAATCAGGGGGAACGCCAGGGGTGAGGACCCTCGTACCAAGGGGGAAAGGTACGAGGGTCTTCGGCGTCTCACCGGGTAACCGTGTCGCATGGACACCATGCGCGCACTGCTCGACAAGGCCGGGCACACCTACGCGGAGGACGCCGGCATCAAGCTCGCCGACAAGCCGGCTCCGCTCTACCAGCTGCTCGTGCTGAGCACCCTCCTGTCCACCCGCATCAAGGCGGACATCGCGGTCGCGGCCGCCCGTGAGCTGAAGCGGTACGGCACACCCCGGAAGATGCTCGACGCGAGCTGGCAGGACCGGGTCGATGCGCTCGGCCGTGCCCACTATGTCCGTTATGACGAGAGCACCGCGACCGCGCTCGGTGACGGTGCCCAGCTGCTGCTCGACGAGTTCAAGGGCGACCTGCGGCGGATCCGCGGTGACGACCTCGCCAAGCAGCTGCGGCGGTTCCCGAAGATGGGGCCGGTCGGCGTGGACATCTTCTGCCGGGAGGCGCAGGCCGTCTGGCCCGAACTGCGCCCCTACCTGGACAAGAAGACCCTCGACGGCGCGCAGAAGGTCGGCCTGCCCGCCGACCCCGGCAAGCTCGCGAAGCTGGCCGGCGACGACGTGCACCGCCTGGCCGCCGCGCTCGTCCGGGTCAGCCTCGACCGCAAGCTGGCCAAGGCCGTGAGCGAAGAGTGACTGGACGGGACCGGAGCCGGACCGCGCGAACCACGCCGGTAGCCTGATTGCCCGTGAGCGCCCCAGCAGACAACTCTGACAACTACTCCGGCTACGACCTGGTCATCGTCGGATCCGGCTTCTTCGGTCTCACGGTCGCCGAGCGGGTCGCGACCCAGCTGAACAAGCGGGTCCTCGTGCTGGAGCGCCGGTCGCACATCGGCGGCAACGCCTACTCCGAGCCCGAGCCGGAGACGGGCATCGAGGTGCACAAGTACGGCGCGCACCTCTTCCACACGTCGAACAAGCGGGTCTGGGACTACGTCAACCAGTTCACCGAGTTCACGAACTACCAGCACCGCGTGTTCGCCAAGTACCAGGGGCAGGTCTACTCCTTCCCGATGAACCTCGGGCTGATCAACCAGTTCTTCGGCAAGTCGCACACGCCCGACGAGGCGCGCGAGCTGATCGCCAAGCAGGCCGCCGAGTTCCGGACCGAGGACGCGCAGAACCTCGAGGAGAAGGCCATCTCGCTGATCGGCCGGCCCCTGTACGAGGCGTTCGTCCGCGGGTACACGGCCAAGCAGTGGGAGAACGACCCCAAGGAGCTCGGCGCCAACATCATCACGCGCCTGCCGGTCCGCTACACGTTCGACAACCGGTACTTCAACGACACCTACGAGGGCCTGCCCGTCGACGGCTACACGGCGTGGCTGGAGAAGATGGCCGCCCACCACAACATCGAGGTGCGACTGAACGTCGACTACTTCGACGTGCGCGACAACATCCCCGCCGGCACGCCGACCGTGTACACGGGCCCGCTCGACCGGTACTTCGACTACGAGGCCGGCCGGTTCACCTGGCGCACGGTCGACTTCGAGTCCGAGGTCCTGCAGACCGGTGACTTCCAGGGCACCTCGGTCGTCAACGCCAACGACGAGGACGTGCCCTACACCCGGATCATCGAGTTCCGGCACTTCCACCCGGAGCGCAAGCACTACCCGACGGACAAGACCGTCATCTTCCGGGAGTTCTCGCGCTTCGCGAAGGACGACGACGAGCCTTACTACCCGATCAACACCCCGGAGAACCGGGAGAAGCTCGAGCGGTATCGCGAGCTGGCGAAGGCCGAGGCCAAGCAGAAGAACGTCATCTTCGGCGGCCGCCTGGGCACGTACAAGTACCTCGACATGCACATGGCCATCGGCTCGGCGTTGTCCGTGTTCGACAACAAGGTCGCGCCGCACCTCATCGAGGGCGCCCCGCTCGACGGCTCCCTGGACGCGTGATGACGGCGACTGCTCCGGCCCGGCTGCGGGTCGTCTCCGACGATGAGCCGCCGGCCGAGCCGGAGCGGTCGATCGAGGTCAGGGCACTGGCGACGATCCAGCGTCGCATCGGCCGCCCACCGGTGGTGCGGGCGGCCCGCGGCCTGTCGCACTTCGGCGAGCACGCGGCCGGCTGGTTCGCCCTGGGCCTGGTCGGCGCGGCGGTGGATCGCGACCGCCGCCGCGACTGGTTGGCGGGCGCGGCCGGCGTGGTCGCCGCCCACGCCGCGTCGATCGCGGTGAAGCGGGTGGTCCGCCGCCAGCGACCGATGGACTCGTCGGTCGAGGTGCTGGTCAAGACGCCGAGCAGGCTGTCGTTCCCGTCGTCGCACGCCACGTCGACGACGGCGGCCGCGGTCGTGTACTCCGGCCTGACCGGGCGTAACCTGGTCCCGGCGCTGGTGCCGCCGATGCTGGTGTCCCGGCTGGTCCTGGGTGTCCACTACCCGAGCGACGTGCTGGCCGGCGCCACCCTGGGCGCGGCCGTCGGCGGTGTGGTGCGGCGTGTGTTGAAGAGGAAGCGGGCGCGTTGAGTAGTACGGCGGAGAGCGACGCCGCAGGGGACACCGCGGTGCCTCCCGCCGTTCCGGCGTCGCCGGGCGGCTTTGTCAGCGGACTGATCAGGACCGCCCGGCCACGGCAGTGGGTCAAGAACGTCCTGGTCCTGGCCGCGCCCTTCGCGGCGTATGCGGCCAATCCGGTGTTCCGGATGGACGTGGTGGTTGACGCGGCCATCGCGTTCGTCGCGTTCTGCCTGGTCGCGTCGGCGGTCTACCTGATCAACGACGCGATCGACGTCGAGGCCGACCGAGCCCACCCGACCAAGCGCAACCGCCCCATCGCCGCCGGCATCGTGTCGGTCCAGGTGGCGTACGGGGTGTCGGTGTTCCTGTTCCTGGCGTCGTTCGCGGTGTCGCTGGTGTCGAGCTGGCGCCTGCTGGTGGTGATCGGCGTCTACGCGGCCGTCCAGATCGGCTACTGCCTGGGCCTCAAACACCAGCCGGTGATCGACCTGTGCATCGTGGCGTCGGGGTTCCTGCTCCGCGCCATCGCCGGCGGCGCGGCGGCGGGGCTGCCCCTGTCCCAGTGGTTCCTGCTGGTCACGGCCTTCGGCTCGCTGTTCATGGTCGCCGGCAAGCGCTACGCGGAGATCGTCCTGTACGAGCGGACGGGCGCCAAGATCCGCGCGTCGCTGTCCAAGTACTCAGCCAGCTACCTGCGTTTCGTCTGGGCCACGTCCGCCGCCATCATGATCATGACCTACTCGCTGTGGGCCTTCGAGATCCGCCAACGCACGGGCACCAACTCCGTGTGGGCGGTCATCTCCATCGTCCCGATGGTGGTCGCCGTCCTCCGCTACGCGGTGGACGTGGACGGCGGCAACGCCGGCGAGCCGGAGGACATCGCCCTGCGCGACCGAGTCCTGCAGGTCCTCGGCGTGTCGTGGGTCGTGTGCGTGGCCCTGTCGGCGTTCCTCTAACGCAAGCCCGGGGTGTTCACCGGGAGGTTGGCCAGCACGGCGGCATCACGCAGGCGCTTGTCGTAGGCGACGAAGCTGGTCAGCGTGTCGCCCAGCTCGAACGCCGCGGCCAGGTGCAGGGCGTCGAGGGTGCGCAGTATCGGAGGGCCGATGTTCTCGGCGACCTCGTAGATCGAACTGGTCAACGGGACGATGGGCAGCTCGGCGAGCAGGAGGTTGGCCGTCGCCACACTCGCCGGGTCGAGACGGCGGCAGGCGCGGACCAACTCGACCCGGCCGATCAGGCTGGTCGTGAACGGCTGCTCCTGGTAGACCAGCCATCGTTCGAGATCCGCGGATTCCGCCTCCTCGACGACCAGCTTGACCAGCGCGGACGTGTCGAGATAGATCACTGACGCTCCGCGCGCAGCTCGTCCAGGACCTCTGCGCTGGAGGGGCTGCCCGGTGACGGCTGCACACGCCGCGGCAGGCGGATGGTGCCGCTGCCACTACGCGGCGGGAGCAGCCGACCCTCGGCGACCAGCCGATCCATCGGGTCGATGCTGGGCTTGGGCACGATCATGCCGATCGTCCTCCCGTTCTTGGTGATCTCGATCGTGTGACCGAGCTCGACCTTCTCCAGATAGTCCTTGAGGTTGTCACGCAACTCCCTGATCCCTACTCGCTCTAAGTCCTCATCCACGGCCATGGAAGAAGTGTACGCCTCTCAGTACACATGTGTCATCAAGGGTGGAGTGACCAATTCGGACGATCGGGGTTGGAACGCTAACCTGCCGCAATCCGTCCGAGGGACGATCATGTGAGCACGCCGACTTTCGGGGAGTCGTGAATGAGCGCTGAGTTCGACCAGCTGCTGGCCGAGTTCGAGCAGTTCCAGACGCAGATCAAGAACATGGACGACCGGTTCGAGCATCTGGCCGGCATGCAGGGTGAGCTGCAGAACCTCGAGGTCAGAGCCACCTCCCCGGACCAGTCCATCACCGTGGTCGCGGGGCCGGGCGGTTCGGTCGTCGACGTCAGGCTCACCGACGAGGCGCTCCGGCTCGGGGCCGAGCAGCTCAGCGCGGAACTGATGGCGACCCTCCGCGAGGCCGTCGCGGACGCGGCACGCCGGCAGGCCGCGGTGGTCGAGGAGTTCGCCGGCGGGCCCGTGCTGGACCAGGTGCTGGAAACACAGTCCGAGGTCACCGGCGTGCCGGTCGAGGAGCTGCGCGAGAAGGTCCGCCGGTCCTCCGACGACTACCTCCGTGACTTCGACGACGAGGAGGACTGATGAGCGGCGACGGCTTCCACGTCGACCTCAAGGGCATCGACGGGTACTCCGGCAAGCTGAGCGACGACATGGCCCTGGTGAGCGAGGTCGGCGGCCTGGTCGCGCAGTCCGACGTCGGCGACCAGTCGTGGGGCATCGTCGGGCTGTTCGTGAAGTCGAAGTACACCGAGATGCTCGGCGACCTCAACGACCTGCTCGGCGACATGAACGAGGGCCTGCAGGCCGGCGCCGAGAAGATGACCGCCTCCGCCCAGACCTACCGGGACATCGAGGAAGGCATCGCCAAGATCTTCAACGACGCGCTGAAGGGCGGTAAGTGATGGCCGAGACGCACACCGGGCAGCTGTCCGGCATCACCATCAGCGAGGAGATGGGTTACGGCGAGAAGGTCGCCCGCGGCCTGCCCGTCGTCGGCGGAGCCGTCAGCGCCGGGCTCGCCTTCAGTGCGGGTGACTGGCGCGGCACGACCGTCGGCGCCGCCACGTTCATCCAGTCCTGCAAGGACGCGGCGAGCGGCATCGCCACCGACCCGCTCGGCTGGCTCATCGGGCAGGGTCTCAGCTTCCTGATCACCGTGGTCCAGCCGCTGCAGGACATGATCCACTTCGTCAGCGGCGACGGCCCGGCCCTGCTCAACGCGGCGTCGAACTTCAACAAGATCGGCCAGGGCCTCGCGCAGTACGGCGAGAAGTTCGTCAAGGACATGCGCGAGCAGCTCAAGACCTGGCAGGGCCAGGCCAAGGACGCCGCCCAGGCGCGGCTGGAGCGCTTCGCCACCGGCATCGGCGGCACCGCCGGCCAGGCCGGTGACATCGCGCAGCTGCTGCAGATCTCCAGCATGGTCATGACGGTCATCGAGGACTTCATCAAGGCACTGCTCACCGAGTTCGCCGAGTGGCTGATCCTCATCTGGATCCCCGCGCTCGCGGCGGCCGCACCCACGTTCGGCGGCTCGATCGCGACCGCGTGGACCGGCACGTTCGCCAAGGGCGCCACCACGACCGCCAAGGCGACCCGGCAGGTCAGCAAGCTCCAGAAGGTCCTCAACATGCTGAAGGACCTGCTGGAGAAGCTGCGCACGCTGATGACGAAGACCAAGGACTTCTTCAAGCAGGCCGGCACCGCGGGCCGGACGTTCGGGCAGACCGCGCGCATGCAGGCCAAGCTGGGTGCCCGCGAACGCGGCGACGCGGCCGGCAAGCTGCTCGACGACTTCGACAACGTGAAGACGTTCCCGCAGCGGCTCGGCGAGAAGGGCGTGGACAGCCTCAAGAGCCAGTACACCGACCGCGGCAAGATCGCCCGCAACGCCAACAACGGCTACAAGGCGGGCGAGTACGGCTCCACCGGCGACGACCAGTCGGTCGAGGAGTCCGCGGAGGACCTCAACATCTAGTGGACATCATCGCGACGTGGGACTGGCGGGCGTGGAGCCTGGCGGTCCTGTTCGTCGTGGTCGTCGGCTGGTTCCTGTTCCGCTGGGTGTCCGCGCTGGCGTTCCGGTACCTCCTCCTCGGCGGTCTGGCCCGCAGGCACGGTTGGCGCGTCGAACTGTCCGGAGTGGACGGGCGAGCGGCGTTCGACGAGCAGGAACGGCGTCGCCGCAAGAAGGCGTGGGAGCTGCTGCGGCAGGGGCGCATCCGCGAGGGGTACCGGACCGGTGTGTTCGGCAAGACGCACGCGGGCGCGTGGCACCCCGAGGTGACGGTGACCGGCACGTGGCGCAGCCGCCAGTTCGCCGCGTCGCAGATCCGGCGGTACGAGCTGACCAGCGGCGAGAGCTCGCAGCGGAAGGTCCGCAGACGGGCGTCGCTGACACTGGTCGGCTCGTTCCCGGCGACTCACGTGCGGAACCGCTGGCCCGCACGCTTCCGCGGCTATCGCGCCGACGGTGGCGGCATCTCGATGGAGCTGGGGCCCCGGTTGCGGCGGGGCCGGCTGCTCGCGGCGCTGGACTACCTCAGCGACGCTGCCGACCACCTGCGGTAACAGGGGTCCCGCGTTGGCCTCCGGCCCCCGGTTCCAGCCTCCCACGAGCCACTGACAATGCGGGGCGTTGTTCCACAAGGCGGCGTTCAGGTCACCAGGCCGCGGCGATAGGCGTAGACCACCGCCTGGACGCGGTCGCGCAGGTCGAGCTTGGTGAGGATGCGGGACACGTACGTCTTGACGGTCTCCTGGCTGATCACCAGCGTCGCGGCGATCTCACCGTTGGAGCGGCCGTCGGCGATCAGGCGCAGCACCTCCAGCTCGCGCGGGGTCAGTGGCACCTCGGCCGGTGTGTCCTCGGCGGGCCGGATGCGTGCGGCGTACCTGCCGACGAGCTGCCGGGTCACCTCGGGCGCCAGCAGCGCGGCGCCGGTCGCGACCGTGCGGATGCCGTGCAGCAGCTGCGCCGGCGGGGCGTCCTTGAGCAGGAACCCGCTCGCGCCGGCACGCAGCGCCTCGTACACGTACTCGTCCAGGTTGAACGTCGTCACCACGAGCACCTTGACCGGCTGCGCCACCCCGGCGCCGGCCAGCTGCCGGGTCGCCTCGATGCCGTCGAGCACGGGCATCCGCACGTCCATCACCACGACGTCCGGGTGCAGCCGCGCCGCCAGGTCGACCGCGGCGCGCCCGTTCCCGCACTCGCCCACCACCTCGAGGTCGGGTTGGGCGTCGATGATCGTCGTGAACCCGGTGCGGATCAGCGCCTGGTCGTCGCAGACCAGCACGCGGACCGGCGCGGTCACGACCGGCTCCCCGCGGGGATGCGGGCCCGCACGACGAAACCGCCGCCCGGCCGGCGGTCCGCGCTGAACTCGCCGCCGAGCACGCCGACCCGTTCGCGGAGCCCGGCGAGGCCGCGTCCGCTGCCACCCGGCGACGCGGTGCCCGAGCCCGGGCCCTCGGTGCTGACCTCCACGACGATCTCCTTCGTGCGGTGGTGCACGCGTACCGCGGTGCGGCTGCCGTGGGCGTACTTGAGCGCGTTCGTCAGCGCCTCCTGCACGACCCGGTAGGCCGCGACCTCGGCGCTGCCGGCCGTCTCCTGCGGGGTGCCCTCCTCGGTGAACTCCACCGGCTGGCCGGCCTGCCGGGTCTGCTCCACGAGGGCGGGCAGCTCGCCGACCGAGGGCGTGCGCGGCTCGGTGCCCGAGGTGCAGTGGTCGGGGTTGAGCAGGTCGAGCAGGTGCCGCAGGTCGGTGATGGCCCGCCGCCCGGTGTCGGTGACCGCGGTCAGGGTCTGGTCGAGGCGTTCGGGGTTGGCGGTCAGGTAGCGGGCCGCCTCGGCCTGCACGACCATCGCCGTCACGTGGTGGGTCACGACGTCGTGGAGCTCGCGGGCGATGCGCGTGCGTTCGGCGGTCCGGGTGGCCTCGGCGACGTGGTGGCGGCGTTCCGCCTCGGCGATCCGGGACAGCCGCAGCCAGGCCCCGGCGCCCCACGCGATGCCCAGCGCCACGTAGAACGTGGCGAACCCGCCCAGCCCTTCGGTCGACCCCTGACGGTCGAGGGCGACCGCCAGCGCGAGGTACGCCGCGGAGGCCAGGACGACCGTGGTTCGCCGGTGACGTTCCAGGTGGGCGCCGGTGCTCAGCAGTGCGATCGGCAGCGCGATGGTGGCGACCGTGTGGTAGCCGCGGAGCTGGTCGAGGGCGAAGCCGAGCGACACCAGGGCGAGGCAGACGACCGGCCACCGCCGGCGTACCACCAGCGGGAGGCACTCGAGGACGACCACCGCGACCGTCAGCGCGTCCCCGGGACGGGTCGGCAGCTCACCCAGCTGCGTCCCGTTGCTGTTGAGCTCCGGCACCAGCGACGCGACCGCGAGCAGCAGCGCGAGCGGGAGATCCCGGACCGTGACGTCCCACCGCCGCCACAGGTCTGCCGCCCGACGGACGTCGATCACTGGGAGAGGGTAGCGGCGGCACGGACCGAGCGTCGGCCGGGCACCACGTTCCCGCGCCGGTGGGCCAGCCACATGAACACGGCCGTGACCAGCAGGCCCGCGGCCACCGAGTACAGGCTCGCCTCCGGCCCGAACTCGCCGCCGGTGAGTGCGTTCGAACCCGAGAACGCGCCCCGCAGCAGCCCTTCCGGCGCGTCCGTGCCGGAGACGCCCGCGCCGAAGATGCCGCCCTCGGCGAAGTTCCACGCGAGGTGCAGGCCGATCGGCACCCAGAGGCTGCGCGTGGCGGCGTACGCGGCGGCGAGCATGCCGCCGGCCTCGACAGCGATGGCGATCGCACCCCACACGCTGGCGTGCGGGTTGAACAGGTGCGACAGGCCGAACAGCAGACCGGTCAGCGCCAGCGCGGCCCAGGTGCCGATGCGCCCCTCGACGATGCGGAACAGGATCCCGCGGAAGACCAGCTCCTCGGTCACGGCGGCGGCGGCCGAGAAGCCGAACAACGCCACCGCACCCGTCACGGACCCCCAGCCGAGCAGCTCGTAGCCGCCGACGAAGGCGATGTTCGCGATGACGGCCGCGAACATCGCGAGGCCGATCAGCGCACCCCGGGCGAGGCCGCCGGCGGCGCCCTTCGCGGCCACCTCCACCGGCTCGCGGCGCTCGGTCCACCGCACGACCCAGCGGTACGTGAGCAGTGTGAGCACCGCCGTGGCGACGCCGAGGACCAGGGTGAGCGGCGCGTTCCAGCCCACCGCGCCGACGGCCGCACTGCCGACGAACGCGACCGCCGCGACGGCCACGAGTTGTTTCACCAGGCGCATGACAACTCCTCCGGGAGAACCGCGGCGGGGTGCCGCGGTGACGTCGAAACGCTATGGATTCGACGGCCCGGAATCGTCACCGTGCGGTGGACACTCGCAGGTAGCTCTCGCGGGGGACAGGCGCCGGGATCAGCGGCCGAAGATGTTGTCCTCGCCGAAGTCCTCTTCATCGTCCCGGCGCGGGCGGCGGCGTGGTTCCGCCGGAGGCTGCGGGCGTGGTGGTGGCGGCGAGGCCGCCGCCGTCGGGCCCTGGCCCGGCGTCCGCTCCTCGGCGAAGGAGTAGCTGGGGCCCTCCGGCTCCTCGTCCTCCTCCTCTTCGGGGATGAAGCCGGTCAGCATGTGCAGGGCCTCGTGGTCGGGGCCACCCAGCGGGGCGAAGGCCTCCGCGACGTTCATGGCCGCCTGGCGCTGGGCCTTGCGGGCCAGACCCATGATCTTCTGCGCGAGCTCCGCGCCGTTGCCGCGCCAGGCCGACTCGTCGATGCGCAGGTTCTGGAGCGAGCCGTTCGGTGCGACGGTCACGCTCACCGAGCCGTCCGGGGACGTCTCGGTCGCACCCGACCGCTCGAGGTCCTCCTGGAACTGCTCGGTCTTGGCCTTGACATCCGCGATCTTGGCGTTGAAGTTCTTCAGCCACTCTTCCGGCGTTGGCAGCGTCACGGCGTTGAGCATAGAGAACCCAGCCGTGCCAAGGGGTTCCGATCACTGTAATCGTGCGTGTACTCTGCGTTGTTGCTTGCGGATTTGCAAGTTGCAGGAAGGTGGCCGGCGCGCCCCACGTTGCGCCGGCCGCGCGGGCCGTCCCCGGAGCGCGGCGACTGGCGGCGGACGGCCCGCGACCTGCGCCTCAGATCGGCAGCCGGCGGAAGATCGCCCTCGGGACGTGCCGGAAGACCGACATCACCAGACGCCACTGCGCCGGCGCCCACACCAGCTCCTTGCGTTTGGCAACAGCACCCACGATCACCTCGGCGACCGCCTCGGGGGTCGTCGCCAGCGGGGTGGGCTTCATGCCCTCGGTCATCCGGGTGTGCACGAACCCCGGCCGCACCACCGTGACGGAGATGCCCTCGCCGCGCAGTGCCTCGCCGAGGCCGAGGTAGAAGCCGTCCATGCCGGCCTTCGTCGACCCGTACACGAAGTTCGCCCGCCGCACCCGTTCGCCGGCGACCGAGGACAGCGCCACGACCCGGCCGTGGCCCTGCCGCCGCAGCCGCTCCGCGAGCGCGACGCCGACCGACACCGCGGCCGTGTAGTTGACCTGCGCCAGCTCGACGGCCTTCGCGTGGTCCTGCCACACCTCCTCGGCGTCGCCGAGCAGTCCGAACGCCACGACCGTCACGTCGATGTCACCGTCGCCGAACGCCTTGTCCAGTGCCGCCGGGTGCGACGCGGTGTCGAGCGCGTCGAACTCCACAGTGGACACCGTGGCGCCCGCGGCCCGCAGGTCCTCGACGGCCTTGTCCAGCCGCTCCGACTTCCGCCCGGCCAGCACGACCCGCAACGGCCTGCGCGCGGCGTACTTCTTCGCCACCGCGAGCCCGATCTCCGACGTGCCACCGAGGACCAGCAGCGACTGGGGATTACCAACAGCGTCAATCACAGCGACAACCTTCTCGACATGTCTGAGGCGAAAACGCCTTGTGGGTCAACGGATGCGCGGACCTTGCGCCACTCGTCGAGCCGCGGGTAGCCGCGCTCGACCACCGACGGCGTCGCGCGGGACTCCTTGGCCAGGTAGTGCCGGCCGCCAGCCGCGAGGACCACCTCGTCCAGCTCCTCGCACAGCTCGTGCACGCCCTTGCCGACCGGGAAGTCCAGGCACAGCGTCCAGCCCGGCATGGGGAACGACAGCGGCGCCCGGTTGCCGGGGCCGAACCGCTTGAGCACGTTCAGCGCGCTGACCTGACCGGTCTCGACGGCCCGGTGGACGGTGTGCCGGATGACGTCCTCGGCACCGAACGGCACCACGAACTGGTACTGCAGGAAGCCGTGCGGTCCGTACCCGCGATTCCACTCGCCGAACATGTCCAGCGGGTGCAGGAACTGCGTGATGTTCTGGACGGCGCCCATCCTCGTCGGCGACTTGCGGTACCACAGCTCACTGAAGATCCGGCCGGTGAGCTTGTTCAGCATCTTCGGCGGGAAGACGTCGGGGACGGTCAGCAGCTGGGGTGCGTCGAACTTGAGCGGGTGCCGGCGCAGCTTCGCCGGCAGGTCGTCGACGCGGGCGTGGTTGGCGCGGGTGAGGATGCCGCGGCCCAGGTGCGGCCCGGTGGTCACCGCGTCGAACCAGGACACCGACTCGACGTACTTCTCGTCGTCGACGCTCTGCCGGGCCATGAGGTCGTCGAGGTTGTCGAGCTGCTCGGTGTCGACGAGGAAGTACGCGGTCTCCACGTGGTTCAGGCCCAGGGTCGCGCGCAGCACGACGCCCGTGAGCCCCATGCCGCCGACCGTGGCCCAGAACAGCTCGTCGGCCGGCGTCAGGGTGGTGATCTCGCCGTCCGCGGTGAGCAGGTCGAGGGAGTGGACGTGGTTGCCGAAGCTGCCCTCGACGTGGTGGGCCTTGCCGTGGATGTCGCTGCCGATCGCGCCGCCGACGGTGACCTGGCGCGTGCCGGGCAGGACGGGGAGCCACAGGCCGAACGGCAGGAGCGCCCGCATGAGCGTGTCGAGCGAGACCCCGGCGTCGACGTCGACGGTCCCGGCCTCGGCGTCGACCGTGTGGATGCGGTTGAGGGCGGTCATGTCGATGACCAGACCACCGGCGTTCTGCGCCGGGTCGCCGTAGCTGCGCCCGAGCCCGCGGGCGATGACCCCACGCGGGCCGGCCTTCCCGACCGCCTCGGCGATTTCCCTGACGTCCGCGGTGCGGAGGACCTTCGCCGAAGTAGGCGCGGTTCTTCCCCAACCGGTGAGCTTTTCTGGCTTCACCGCACCGAGGGTATCCGGGTCGCCGGCGGCTCCTACACTGGCTCCGTGACTGCCGTGGACGCCAAGATCGGGCTGGTGGGCCAGCTCGCTCGCTTCGTGCTGATCGGCGGTTTCTGCGCGCTCGTGGACTTCGGCGTGTACCAGGGGCTGCTGGCCCTCGGGCTGTGGGTGCACCTGGCGAAGGCCATCAGCTTCGTCGCCGGCACGACGACCGCGTACTTCCTCAACCGGCGCTTCACCTTCAACGCCACCGGCGGCGCCGGGCAGCTCGGCGGCTTCGTGCTGCTCTACACGGTGACGTTCTTCGTCAACGTCGGCACGAACGCCCTGATGCTGCACCTCGGCCTGCCCATCCCGCTGGCGTGGGTGGTGGCGCAGGGACTGGCGACGGTCATCAACTTCGTGATGCTGCGGACGGTCGTCTTCAAGTCGCGCTAGTCAACTCGAATTTGAAGGTCTACTGTCAGATTTATGACAGAGACCCTGCCGACCGCGCGCACCGACCCGTTCGACCCGCCTCGCGAGATGCTCGACGACCCGCGACCGATCCGCCGGTTCACGTTCGCCGACGGCCATGAGGGCTGGCTCGTCACCAGCTACGAGCTGGCCCGCGCCGTGCTCGCCGACCTGCGGTTCAGCAGCGCGATGGACAGGCGTCGCGCGTTGATCCGCCGGCCGGACGTCGAGGGGCTCAGGGCGGGTGCGGCCGCGCCGCCCGGCTTCTTCATCGGGATGGACCCGCCCGACCACACCCGCCTGCGCAAGCTGCTCACCGGCCAGTTCACCGTCCGCCGGATGAAGGCGCTCGAACCCCGCGTCGAGGAGATCGTCGCCGCGCACCTCGACGCGATGGCGCAGGCCGGACCGCCCGTCGACCTGGTGAGCGCGTTCGCCCTGCCCATCCCGTCGCTGGTGATCTGCGAGCTGCTCGGCGTGCCCTACCGCGACCGCGAACGCTTCCAGCGGGACAGCCACACCCTGCTCGCGCTGGACTCTCCCCAGGAGGCCGCGGCCGCCGCCATGGGCTCGATGATGAGCTACCTCGCCGAGCTCGTCGAGCACAAGCACGCCGAACCTGCCGAGGACCTGATCAGCGGGTTGGTCACCGGCGGCGAGCTGTCCACCGACGAAACCGTCGGCGTCGCCTTCCTGCTGCTGGTCGCCGGGCACGAGACCACCGCGAACATGCTCGGCCTCGGCACGTTCGCCCTGCTCACGCAGCCCGACCAGGCCCAGGCGCTGCGCGAGGGCCGGGTCGACGCGGCGAACGCCGTCGAGGAGCTGCTGCGCTACCTCACGGTCATCCAGTTCGGCACAACGCGTACCGCGCTCGAGGACGTCGAGCTCGGCGGCGAGCTGATCCGCGCGGGCGACTCGGTCGGTGTGTACCTGCCGACCGCCAACCGGGACTCGGCCCGGTTCGCCGGGGCGGACCGGCTCGACCTGTCCGCCGACGCGCACGGCCACCTCACGTTCGGCCACGGCGTGCACCAGTGCCTCGGCCAGCAGCTCGCCCGCATCGAGATGCGCGTCGCCTACCCCGCGCTGCTGCGCCGGTTCCCGACGCTGCGGCTCGCCGTGCCGCCGGAGGAGGTGCCGCTGCGGACCGACATGTCGATCTACGGCGTGCACCGGCTCCCGGTCACGTGGTGAGCCGCTTCTCGAACCAGTGGTGGGCGTAGAACTCGTCGTTGAACGGGTCGACCTCGCGGTAGCCGGCCGCCCGGTACATGGTGATGGCCTCCGCGAGGGCCTTGTTGGTCTCCAGGCGGACCGTCGTCGCGCCCTGGGCGCCGGCCTGCCGCTCCAGCTCGGCGAGGAGCCGCCTGCCGATGCCGAGGCCGCGGTGCGTGTCGTCCACCCACATGCGCTTGAGGTACGCGTGCTCACCGGCGAGCTTGAGCGCACCGCAGCCGACCGGCGTGCCGTGCAGCGTCGCGACCAGGAGCAGACCCGCTGGTAGGCGGAGTTCGTCGCCCTCCGCGGAGATGCCCAGGGTGACGTCGAAGCCGGCCTCGAAGCGGACGTCGAGCTCGGTGAAGTAGGCGGTCAGGCAGTGCCGCGCGTGCGGGTGGTCGGGGTCGACGGGCGCGACGGTGATCAGGCCGGCGGTGAGCAGCCGGTCGACCTCGCGCATGGCCTCGACCAGCCGCGTGCGCTGCTTGTCGTTCAGCGGGGTCAGGAGCGAGCCGGCGAGGTCGTCGGCCCGCTCGTCGAGGATCGCCCGTTCACGCCGGCCGAGCTCGGTGAGGCGGGCGATCCGGACCCGCCGGTCCCGCGCGCTCGGCTCGACGGTCACCAGGCCGGCCAACTCCAGCGAGCGCAGCAGCCGGCTCGCGTAACCCGAGTCCAGGTCGAGCCGGTTACGCAGCTCGCGGACGTCCGCGCCGTCGTTGATCTCCCACAGCAGCCGCGCCTCGCCCAGCGGCCGGTCACGGGACAGGTAGTGGTCGTTGAGTGCCCCCACCCGTTGGGTGACCAGGCGAGTGAACCGCCGGACCTCCGCGACAGCATCCATTCTCTGACTTTAGTCAGAGATTCGAGCGTGGGCCAACAGCTTCGTCCGGCCGTCCCAGGTGCCCCTCAGCGCTGGGAGATCGGATTCGGCGTCACCGAGGCGGCGGACGACGGACAACTCGACGGTGTCCGTCACCACGATGGTCGGGTCGCCGTCCTCGACGCGGCGGACCTCCGCGACGGCCGGGACGTCGGTCCGCCCACTGCCGGCGATGGTCATGGTCGGCGCGCGGTTCTCGCGCCGACCGTCCACCTCGACGTACTCCTCGGCCTGGCCTGCGTCGGCGAGGATGGCGCGGACCAGCGCCGCGGCGTAGACGGGATCCCCACACCCGTCGTACACCCAGCGCCGGCCGAGCACGCCGTGTTCGGCGGTGGCGACGAGGAAGCCGTCGGCACCGGGCAGGGGAGCGCCGCGGTAGGTCAGCGGGACGTGGTGGACCGGCCCGTCGCCGAACCGCACCAGCATCGTCTCGATGCCCACCTCGCCGTCCGGGTCGTCGAAGCGGAACCCCGCTACCCGCTCGATCTCACCGTCCCCCTGGAACCAGGTCCGGGTGGGCAGCCAGGCCGTCAGGAGCTCGAGCTTCGTGGGACTCAGTGTCGTGCGGTGGAGCAAAGCCATGCGACGACCCTACGAGATCGCGAAGCCGTGCTTCCTCGGCTGGGCGCCGTACACGCGCGCGTTCGGGGGCAGCTCGTCCAGGTGCGCGGTCACCACGTGCGCGAAGTTCACCGCGACCGCGGACCCGTCCGCCAGGTTCACCGTGTCGACCTTCGCCGCCGACAGGAGCTGCGGCAGCCTCGGCGCCAGCTCGCGTGCGTCCTCTTCCGACAACGCGAACACGACCGACTCGCCGCTGCCGTTCAGGTGCAGCACAAGTGCGTGTTTGGGATCAGCCATGCGTCCACATCACCACCGCCCGGTGCGGACGGCAACGGAGGTTCGCCGGGAGCGGATCCGCTAGAAGCGGAAGAACTTCTCCCGCCGGCCCTGCCGCACCAGCCTCAGCCACTGCAGGAACGCCTTCGGGTCCCGCTTGGTGCCGATGAAGTACAGGCCGAACCGGATCAGCTCCAGCATGCCGATCTTGCGCAGCCCCGGCTGCGACAGCAGGTACCCGCGGTTGCGGTAGGTGTAGTACCGCTTGACCTCGTTCTCCGGGTCCTGCGCGTGGAACCGGCCGCCCAGCATCGGCTTGAACTCGTCCGAGCCGTCCGGGTGCAGGTACGCCGCCCGCAGGGACGTGCCGAACGGCAGCCCGGACCGCACGAGCCGGCGGTGGATCTCCACCTCGTCGCCGCGGAAGAACAGGCGGTAGTCCGGCACGCCGATGACGTCCAGCGTCGTCGCGCGGAACAGGGCGCCGTTGAACAGCGACGCGATGCCCGGCAGGAAGTCCGTGCCCAGCTCGGCGGCGCTGCGCTTCCACGTCAGGCCGCGTCGCAGCGGGAACGCCAGCTTCGTCGGGGTCTCGATGTTCGACACCACCGGCGAGACCTCGGCGAGGTTGCGCGACTCGGCCTCGCCGAGCAGCACCTCCAGCACGTTCTCGTCCGCCGGGCGGCCGTCGTCGTCCGCGCACCAGACCCACTCGGCACCCATCGACAGCGCGTGCAGCATGCCGAGCGCGAAACCGCCGGCGCCGCCCAGGTTCCGCTGCGAGGCCAGGTACGTGGACGGGACCGGGCAGCTCTCGACGATGTCCGCGACCGGGTCGTCGGGGCCGTTGTCGACCACGACGAGGTGGTCCGGCGGTCTGGTCTGCGCGCCGATCATCTTCAGGGAGTCGGCGAGCAGTTCCCTGCGGTGGCGCGTGACCACCACGGCGACCACCGCGTTCGACGGCAACTGCCCATCGACCTTCATCAGACCTCGCCGCCGTTTGTCGTGAGCGCCTTCTCGACGCCCAGCCGTTCAAGGGTCTCGGCGTCCATGCTCGCGAACGGGTCCCTGCCCTTGTAGGCGGTGATGACCTCGCGCAGCGAGCCGTGCATCTTCATGTGCCCCTCGTCCATCCAGATGGCCGTGTCGCACAGCTCGAACAATAGGTCGTCCTGGTGCGAGGCGAACACCAACATGCCGGAGCGTTTCACGAGATCCACCAAGCGTGTCCGGGCCTTCGCCAGGAACGCCGCGTCGACCGCGCCGATGCCCTCGTCGAGCAGCAGGATCTCCGGGTCGATCGACGTGACCACGCCCAGCGCGAGGCGCACGCGCATGCCGGTCGAGTACGTCCGCAGCGGCATCTGCAGGTAGTCGCCCAGCTCGGTGAACTCCGCGATGTCGTCGACCCGCTTCTCCATCTGCTTGCGGGTCATGCCGAGGAACAGGCCGCGGATCATGATGTTCTCGAGGCCGGAGATCTCCGGGTCCATCCCGACGCCGAGGTCGAACACCGGCGCGATCTTGCCGACGATCCGCGACGAGCCCCTGGTCGGCTCGTAGATGCCGGCGAGGAGGCGGAGCAGGGTCGACTTGCCGGCGCCGTTGTGCCCGACCAGGGCCACCCGGTCGCCGTCCTTGAGTGCCAGCGTGATGTCGTGCAGCGCCTCGATGATCGGCACCTTCTGCTCGGTGCCGATCTTGCCACCCACCTTGCCGAGCACGAGCTTCTTGAGGGAACGGGACTTCGCGTCGAAGATCGGGAAGTCGACGGAGGCGTTCCAGACGTTGATGCTGACCATGTCTTCTCTCTCGCCTCAGACCCAGTAGGAGACTCGGGCGCGGTAGTTGCGCATGGCCACGAAGGCCAGTGCCCACCCAACCACGGTAAACCCGCCGACGACCGCCCAGTGGTGCCAGCTCTGCGCGTTGCCGATCAACGGCGAGCGCAGGATCTGCACGTAATGGTAGAGCGGGTTCAGCTCGGCGATGAGGATCTTCCAGTCGCTGCCGCCGCTCCCGAACTTGTTCGTCAGGATGTCGGTGGTCCACACGATGGGCGTCATGAAGAACAGCAGGTTCACCAGGCTCGTGATGACCGGCGGGATGTCGCGGTAGCGGGTGGAGATGATGCCGAACAGGATCGAGACCCAGCCGCCGTTGAAGGCCAGCAGCATGAACGCGGGGATGGCGAGCAGGATGCTCCAGCCGATGCCCGGCTGGGGGTCGCCGCCAGGGGCGATCTCGTAGCCCGGGGTGGTCAGCTCGCTCCAGAAGATGACGACGATGACGACGTACACCAGGAGGTTGTGCGCGAACATCAGCGTGAGCCGCCACACCAGGCGCAGCGCGTACACCGTCAGCGGCGCCGGCAGGTGCTTGATCAGGCCCTCGTTGCCGATGAAGGTCTCGGTGCCCTCGATGAGGCACCCGAGCATGAAGTTCCAGACGATGAACCCGACCGTGACGTATGGCAGGAATGTCGGGATGTTCGCGGAGAACAACTGTGAGTAGAGCAGGCCGAGACCGATGGCGGTGATGGCCATCGACAGCGTGATCCACAGCGGTCCGATGACCGACCTGCGGTAGCGCTGTTTGATGTCCTGCCAGCCGAGATGTCCCCACAGCTCCCGCTGCTTGACGCCCTCGACGATGTCCTCCCACGCACGCGACCAGCTACGGCTGGAGGGGGGTGGTGGGGGTGCCTGCTCCTGCTCGGCAGTGCTCGTTACTGACACGGCTGTCGAGCGTACCGGCGACGACTGAGAGTGCCGCAGGGGCCGCTGTTCGTGCGTTCCGTTACCTTGCGGACAGGGAAACCGTTACGTTCCAAACTGGGCATTCGTTTCTTTGTGTAGGCCTGGTAACTTCTCCGCTCATGGTCGACGTCGTCCCTGCGCAGAGCGTCATGCGCTCGCTTATTGACGTCTACGCCGAACACCCGCAGCCTCGGACCGTAGCCGTCGTCGGCAACATGCCGATGTCGCCGGACGAGGAGCGTGCCAAGGCCATCGACGCATGTGACCTGGTCTTCCGGGTCAACGGGTTCGTGACCGACGAGCCGGGCGGGCCGCCCACCGTCGGCAGCCGCTGCCACGTGGTGGTGTTCAACCGCGCGCTGCGCGCGACGAAGTACGTCTTCGAGAACTACCGCCGGCGCCTGTACCTGATGGTCGAGCCGGGCCGCCTGCACTGGGAACCGGACATACTGCCCGCCTGGTGGCCGGAGGACCTCGGTCTGGTGCCGGTCAACAACGCGGAGGTCACACTGCCGCTCTCGGACGCGCTCGGCCTGCCGACGCGCGCGGAGGGCACGTGGGCGACCACCGGCACGATGGCGGCGTGGATCGCCAGGACGTGCTACCCGGAGGCTGAGCTGCTGCTCACCGGGTACTCGTTCATCGACGACCCGAACCAGACGTCGTGGATGCACGCCGCGGGCGACTCGTGCATCGTGGGACCGGAGCACCAGATCGCCGCCGAGGGGCGGCTGCTCGACTCGTGGACCAAGACCGGCCGGACCAGGCTGCTTCGCTGAGGGAATGACATTGAGCAACATCCGCAACCTGTGGGGCGCGCGGCAGATCGTGTCCGACCGCGTCAAGCGCCTGATCGACTACCGCATCAACGAGCGGATCCCGCTCGACCAGCTGAGGCACTACTACGACAAGGTCGACCACCTCGCGGACGAGCACCACTCGTCCGTGTCGGACCTGCGTGGCCGCCTCGACGACCTGACCCGGCGCTTCGATGAGGTCGAGCGGCTGCAGCGGTGGACGGCCAACGAGCTGGAGCGGATCATCCCGCAGGTCGCGGCGCAGGAGTCGCAGCTGGAGTCGCTGCGGGAGAAGATCAGCGCAGTGCCGGCCGGTGACCAGGCCCAGATCGACGAGTCCCGGACGCTCATCGACGAGATCCGCCGCGAGCACGCGCAGATCCGCGTGCGCCTCACGGCGGTCGCCCAGTACGAGGACCGGCTGCGGAAGCTCGAAGATCGCGCTGAGTAACCGTTAGGGCCTCGGAATCACCTTCCGTTGCCAGTATTCACAGTTTAACCTTCAAGTGGCAAATGTTGAGCTGTGTAGTCCTGGGATCAACTCTGTTGTTTGTTACTCCATTCGTGGACCCTGAACTTTGTATACAGGCGCGATTGGGGTCCGGGACATGGTCGAAGTGCAGTGGTGGCGGTCCGCTTACGACAACCGGGTGCACGCGTTCGGCAACGAGGAGGCCGGGCGCGACTTCGGGGAGGCGCTGTGCGAGCACTGCGTTCCCAACTCCAAGATCCAGTGCACGGACGAGGGTGAACGCTGCCTCGCGTGCATGCTGATCTTCGGTGACCTGCTCGCGAACAGTTATGGCGAGGTCTCCTGGCGCGCTTCCTGATCGTTTTCGGGGGATTCTGATAGGCGGTCTTACCAGTTTGAAAGTTTCGGACCTGTAGGCGGACCCGTGATGTCGGCGGCACGGGGTACGTTGCCAGCATGCGTGAAGTCCGTATCGGCAAGCACACGGTCGGCCCCGACCACCGGCCCTTCGTCATCGCGGAGATGTCCGGCAATCACAACGGGTCACTGGACCGGGCCCTCGCCATCGTCGACGCCGTGGCGGCATCCGGGGCGCAGGCGCTGAAGCTGCAGACCTACCGCGCGGACACGATCACCATCGACGTCGACGCGCCGGCGTTCCGCATCTCCGCCGACCACTCGCTCTGGGGCGGGGAGAACCTCTACTCCCTCTACGAGAAGGCCCACACGCCCTGGGAGTGGCACGCCCCCATCTTCGAGCGGGCCGCCGCCCAGGGGCTCACCGTCTTCTCCAGCCCGTTCGACGCCACCGCCATCGACCTGCTCGAAAGCCTGGACGCGCCCGCCTACAAGATCGCCTCGGCGGAGATCGTCGACCTCCCGCTGATCGAGCTGGCCGCGCGGACCGGGAAGCCGCTGGTCATCTCCACCGGCATGGCCAACGTCGCCGAGATCCACGCCGCGGTCGCCACGGCCCGGGCCGCCGGCAACGACCAGCTCATCGTCCTCGGCTGCACCGCCTCCTACCCGGCCTCGCCGGCGGACAGCAACCTGCGGGGCATCCCGCTCATCGCCGACACCTTCGACGTCGTGCCCGGGCTCTCCGACCACACCATGGGCATCGGCGTGCCGGTCGCGGCCGTCGCGCTCGGGGCCTGCGCCATCGAGAAGCACGTCACGCTCGCCCGCGCAGACGGCGGTGTGGACAGCGACTTTTCCCTCGAACCCGCTGAGCTGGCCGCGCTCGTCGCCGAGACCGAGCGGGCCTGGCAGGCGCTCGGCGCGCCCCGCATCGGGCCGAAGGACAGCGAGCGGGAGGTGCTGCGGCTGCGGCGCTCGCTCTACGTCGTCGCGGATGTCGAGGAGGGCGACGAGGTCACCCCGTCGAACGTGCGGTCGATCCGGCCCTCCGGAGGGCTGCCGCCCGCCGAGCTGTCCACAGTCCTGGGGCGGCGGTTCCGCGCCCGGGCTGCCAAGGGCACGCCGTTGAGCTGGGACCTCATCTAGTTGTCCACAGGCCTGTGAGTCGCAAGCGCTTGGCAACACACAGGTTGTCCACAGCAGGGTCAGTTATCCACAAAATGATCCACAGGCACGCGCGCCAGGCGGCCGCGGGCATACGTTGGCTCCATGAACCACGCATTCGCCGCTTCCCACGCGTTGATCGCCGCCTCCGCCGCGGCCGGGACCTGGAGCCCCGGTATGTCGGCCAGATCCAGCCACGGATGGTCCACACGCGACTCGTCCCAGTCCAGGAGGCCCACGCGGCCGTCCTCGACGCGGATGTTCGCCGCGCACGGGTCGCCGTGGATGACCGTCGTCGGGCCGGTCAGGGCTCGCCATGCTTTCCGGCAGGTCGCCACGACCGACCCCGGCATCCTGGTCAGGTCGACGTCGCCGCCCTGATCGACCGTCAGCAGCTCGCGGGTGCCGGGGAAGTCCGGTCGCGGTGGCCAGCCGGCCAGCAGCGTGTGGAGGCGGCGTAGCTCGTCCGCCACCAGCGGCCAGTCCTCGCCGGTCGGCTCGCGACCGGGCAGCCACTGCTGCACCACCACGCCGTCGGCGTGGCGGCGGCCGTCCCGCGTCGGGATCACCTTCGGGATGGTGAAACCGTTGTGGGACAGGTGATCCAGGAGGTCCAGCTCCCACGCCAGTGACGCCGGCGAGCGGCGGGAGCGGCGGGCCACCCAGTCGTCGCCGGCGCGGTGGACCTCGTTGCGGTGGCCGCCGCCCAGGCGTTCACCGAGTGGCGGCGACCCCCAGGGCGACAGGTCCGGTCCGTCAGAAGAAGTCACGTACCAACGAGATCACGCGGTCCACGTCGTCGTTCGACAGGTCCGGGAAAAGGGGGAGCGACAGCTCTTCGGCATAGAACTGTTCCGCGTTCGGGCACATGCCGCGCCGGTAGCCGAGGTCCTCGAACACCGGGTGCCAGTACACCGGGATGTAGTTCACCTGCACGCCGATCCCGTTGGCGCGCAAGTGTTCGTACAGACCTCGCCGCCTGCCGTCCAGTACCCGCAACGGGTACAGGTGCCACATCGGGTCCGCGCCCGGGAGCGTCACCGGTGTGCGTACGCCGTCCACATCGGACAGCCCGGCGTCGTACCTGGCGTGGATCTCGGCGCGGCGCGCCTTGAACCGGTCGAGCCGCTGGAGCTGGCTGGAACCCAGGGCACACAACACATCCGGCAACCGGTAGTTCAGGCCGAACTCGTGGACCTCCTGGTGCCAGCCGCCCTCGTCGGGGAACCGCTGGCGGGCGGGGTCACGCACGAGGCCGTGGTTGCGGAACTGCGCGGCCCGGCGCGCGAGGTCCGGGATGGGTGACGCGACCGCGCCGCCCTCCGCCGTCGTCAGGTTCTTGGTCGGGAAGAAGGAGAACGTCGTCATGTCCGCGAGCGAGCCCACCGGTCGGCCCTGCCACGTGCCGCCGATCGAGTGGGCCGCGTCCGCCAGCAGCAGGGCGCCGCCGTCGTGCGCGATCTTCACGAGCTCGTCGTGCGGCGCCGGGTGGCCGGCGTAGTCCACCGCGGACACCACCCGGGTGCGCTTGGTCACGGCAGCGGCCGCCGCGTCAGGCAGCAGGTTCCCGGTTTCGGGGGACACGTCCGCGAAGACCACCGTGGCACCCTGCAGGACCGCGGTCGCGGCCGTCGCCACGAACGTCATCGGCGCGCACACGACCTCGTCGCCCTTACCGATGCCCGCCGCCGCGTAGGCGACGTGCAGTGCGGCCGTGCCCGAGGTCACCGCCACGGCCGGCACCCCGCCGGTCACCACGCACAGGTCCTCCTCGAACCTGCGCACGGCGGGCCCGGTGGTCAGCCAGTCGCCACGCAGGACGGCGGCGACGGCCTCGATGTCCTCGTCGGTCACGGACTGCCGCCCGTAGGGGAGCAGGTCACCCATACTGCGCCACCAACGTCCGCAGGTCGTCGTCGGACAGCCACAGGTCGTTGGTGTCCGAGCGGTACGCGAAGCCCTCCGCCACCGGCTTGCCGGTCGCCGGTGGCTCGTAGCCCCAGCCGGCGATGTGGGGCATCACGACGTACCGGTCGTCCAGCAGCAGGGTCCGGCGGGAGTCGTCCGGGGCGATCATCTCCTCGTGCAGCTTCTCGCCGGGGCGGATGCCGACCTCCTTCAGCTGGCTGCTCGGCGCGATCACCCTGGCCAGGTCGACGATCCGCATGCTCGGGATGCGCGGCACGTACAGCTCGCCGCCGTGCATCTGGTCGAAGGAGTTGACCACGAACTCCACGGCCTGCGGCAGCGTGATCCAGAAGCGGGTCATCCGCAGGTCGGTGATCGGCAGGGCCTCGCCGCGCTCGGCCAGCGAGCGGAAGAACGGGATGACACTGCCGCGTGAGCCCATCACGTTGCCGTAGCGCACGACGGAGAACCGGGTCACGTGGCCAGCCGCGTAGTGGTTGCCGGAGATGAACAGGCGGTCCGCGCACAGCTTCGTCGCGCCGTAGAGGTTGATCGGGCTCGACGCCTTGTCCGTGGACAGGGCCACGACCTTCCTGACCCCGCAGTCGATGGCCGCCTCGATCACGTTCTGTGAGCCCGTCACGTTCGTCTGCACGAACTCGAACGGGTTGTACTCGGCGGTGTCGACCTGCTTGAGCGCCGCGGCGTGCACCACGTAGTCCACGTCGTGCATGGCGCGCTCGAGCCGCCGGCGGTCCCGCACGTCGCCGATGAACCAGCGCAGGCGCGGGTCGTCACCGAACTGCTGGCGGGCCTCGTACTGCTTCAGCTCGTCCCGGGAAAGGATGACCAGCCGGCGCGGGTTCAGGTGCTCCAGCGCATAGGCGATGAACGCCTTTCCGAAGGACCCGGTCCCGCCGGTGAGCAGGATGCTGGCCCCTTCGAGCAGCGCCATGGTGTTACCTCCGCGATAGGCGTGGGTTGCCAGTGCGCCATCATGACACCCGTGCGAGTCAACGCGGTCATCCAGGCACGGATGTCCTCCAGCCGGCTGCCCGGCAAGGTGCTGCGGCCGCTGGGCGGCAGAACGGTCCTGAGCTGGGTGATCCGCGCCGCGGCGGCCGCCCACAACGTGGACGCGGTGATCCTGGCGACGTCGGCGTCCCCCGAGGACGACCCGGTCGCGGAGGAGGCGGCCCGCTGCGGCGCGTCGGTCGTCCGCGGCTCCCTCGACGACGTGCTCGCCCGCTACCTGCAGGCCGTGCACGAGCACCCGTGCGACGCCGTGGTGCGGCTCACGGCCGACTGCCCACTGCACGACCCGGCACTGATCGCGCAGGTCGTGGGCGCGTGGCTGGCCGACCCGGCCCTCGACCACGTGTCGAACTTCCTGGTGCGCCGGCACCCACGCGGCTTCGACACGGAACTGGTGCGTGTCGCCGTACTGGAGGAACAGGGCCGTACCGCGACGGGCACACACCGTGAACACGTGACGTCGAACATCTACACGCGACCCGACGTCTACCGCTGCGCCGGCGTGGTGTCGGCTGTGGACAACTCGGACCTCCGCGTGACCCTCGACACCCCCGAGGACGCCGCCCTACTGGAGGCGGTGGTCAAGGGCCTGGGCGATGACGTGCCCCGCTGGGAGGACGTGGTCGCGTTCCTCCGGTCGCACCCGGACGTGGCCGCGCTGAACGCGTCTGTGGCCCAGAAGGCCATATGACCTCCCTGCTACTACGCGCCGACGCGTCACCCACCGTGGGCGTCGGTCACCTGTCCCGATGCGTGGCCGTGGCAACGGCAGCCCGCGCCCGCGGTTGGGACGTCACCCTGTGCGGCACGTTCACGGCCGGCCAGTGGCTGCTGGACGACCTCCCCGTAGTGCCCACACCCCAGCCGGCGGACGTCCTGCTGATCGACCACTACGGACTCCCCGAGCCGCGGTCGTCGTCCCTGGTCGTGTCCATGGAGGACGGTCGGTTCGGCCGCCGCCGCGCGGACATAGTGGTCGACGCGAACCTGCACACCACGGACCGCCCGGACGACGGCACCCCAGTAGTCCTGCGGGGCCCGAAATACGCCCCACTACGAGCGGAGATCCGCGCGGCACGGGCCACCCGCGGCCCAGGCTCAACCCCACCCAAGGTCATAGTCGTGATGGGCGGCGGCGCAGCCCCATCCGCGGTGGCCGCCGCGGTAGAAGCACTACGAGCGACAGCCGTCCCGGCGTCGATCACGGCGATCTCCGCGACCCCGGTCCCAGGCGTCGAGGTAATCCCACCCACACCGGCACTGCCCTCCCTCCTGGCCGACGCCGACCTGGTGGTGAGCGCGGCAGGGGTAACGATGCTGGAACTGTGCTGCATAGGCGTCCCCGCGGCGCTGGTCCGCATCGCCGACAACCAAACCCCCGGCTACGAGGCGGCGGTGAACCAGGGCCTGGCAGCCGGCCTGGGCACAGACCCCCGCGACCACGTCGACACACTACGCGCCCTGCTGCACAACCCCGACCACCGAAAAGCCTTGGCAGACAAGGCAAAAGCCACTGTAGACGGCCAGGGCGCAGACAGAATCCTGGACACGATCGAAGCCCACCTGCACGAAAGTCCCTTTGGTGCGCCCGGGGGCCCCCCGATTTCCACGCTACCAGCGGAGACCGACGATTCTGGCCCGCGCGGTCGGTTGTCCACAGCCCGGATCGGGTCTGGCCCGAGCGAAAGGGACTCTCGTGCCCCAGGGGGTCCCCCGATTTCCACGCTACCGGAGGGCACCGACAATTCCGTGGTCGTGCGGGTGGCGACCGGGGGCGACTCCGCGCTTCTCCTTGCCTGGCGCAATGATCCCGAGACGCGGGCCTGGTCCCGCACCCAGGACCCCGTCACCCCCGCCGATCACGAGGCGTGGCTGGCCGACATCCTGGCCAACCCCGACCGCCGGCTCCTGATCGCCGAGTACGACCACGAACCCGTCGGCACCGTCCGGTTCGATCGGGACGATGAGGAATGGGAGGTCAGCATCACCGTCGCCCCCGGGGCGAGGGGTCGCAGGCTCGCCGTCCCGATCCTGCTCGCCGCCGAGCGCGACGTGACCCCGGCCACCGTCCGCGCGTGTGTTCATCGCGACAACGCCGCGTCCATGGCGCTCTTCCGACGCGCCGGGTACCGGCAGGTCAGCACCGACGACCGCTGGGTCTGGCTCACCAAGGCGGTGTGACGCTCGCCGTAACGTGTGGACGGCCGCCACGTGCGACGATTTCGGACATGCCCGCTCGGTTCAAAGATCTCTGCCTCGACGCCAACGACCACCAGACTCTCGCCGACTGGTGGTGTGCCGCCATGGGCTACGTCCGCAAGGACGTCCACGAGCCGCCGGAGGACGGGTGGACGCGTCCCGCCGAGTGGCCGGTGCCGATCGTCGACCCCGCCGGTGACGGACCGCTGATCTGGGTCATCCCCGTGCCGGAGAAGAAGACCGTCAAGAACCGCATGCATCTGGACGTCTTCGGTGACACCGAGGAGATTCTCTCGATGGGAGCCACCCTCGTGCGCCGCAAGGACGACGAGATCGACTGGGACGTGCTCGCCGACCCCGAGGGCAACGAGTTCTGCGTCTTCGCCCCGCGGTGACGCCGCCGGAGCTCGCGATCGTCGTGGCCGCCGGGTTCGTCGCCGGGGGCATCAACACCGTCGTGGGGTCGGGGACGCTCATCACGTTCCCGGTGCTGCTCGGCCTCGGCTACCCACCGGTCGTTGCGAACGTTTCAAACAGTCTCGGGCTCGTGCCCGGCTCGGTCACCGGCGCCATCGGCTACCGCAGGGAGCTCAAGGGGCAGGGCAGGCGCCTGCTCAGGTTCGGCTCCGTCACGGTGCTCGGGGCGATCACCGGCGCGCTGCTGCTCCTCGTGCTCCCGCCGGACGCCTTCGAGGCCGCCGTGCCGGTCCTGATCGTGCTTGCGCTCGTTCTGGTGCTGTTGCAACCTTTCATCGCACGCCGGCTCGCCGCGCGCAGTCCGGATCGCCATCCGCACGGTGGCATCCCCTTGCTGCTCGGCGTGTTCGCGACGGCGGTCTACGGCGGCTACTTCGGCGCCGCGCAGGGTGTGATCCTCGTCGCGCTCATGGGGATCCTCATGGACGAGACGCTGCAGCGGCTCAACGCGATCAAGAACGTCTTCGTGGCGACCGCGAACCTCGTGTCCGGTGTGGTCTTCGTGTTCGTCGCGGAGGTGGACTGGCTGGTAGTCGGCCTGCTGGCGGGAGGCTCCATCCTCGGCGGCATGGTGGGCGCACGCATCGGCCGCCGCCTTAAGCCGTTCTGGTTACGGGCGGCCATTGTGGTCGTTGGCTCGGTCGCCATCGTGCAACTGATTGTCACGTGATTACTCCGATTGGTTGGGAGCCGTTGACTCCCGTTCACCTCCACGTGGTTGGGTAGGTAGATGTCTGCAGCCACCCGTACCGAGCCTGTCCAGCTGGCCGACGGTCGTGCGCTCCGCATGACCTACGCCCAACCGCACGGTGTCGTCAGAGGCGGCGTCGTGGTCCTGCACGAGGAACGCGGCATCACCCAAACCATGCGGGCGCTGGTCTCCGGGCTGGCGGACGAGGGCTGGCTGACCGTCGCCCCGCACATCTACGACGGCGACTCGACCGAGACCGACGCGGACACCGCGCGGGACCGCGCGAGCACGCTGTCCGGCGACTCGGTGCTGGCCCACACGGACATCGCGTTCGGTTGGCTCGCCCAGCACGGGATCGAGGCGGACCGGATCGGCGTGGTGGGCTTCGAGCTGGGTGGTGCGGTGTCGCTGGTGGTGGCTGCCAGCCGCAGCATCGGCGCGGCCGTCTCCGTGGCGGGCGGCGGCATCCTGCAACCGGCGTCGCCGGGGCTGCCGGCGCTGGTGGACGTGGCCTCGGAGCTGCGTTGCCCGTGGCTCGGGCTGTTCGGCGACAAGGTGGCCGACGAGGTGGCACTCCTGCGTGAGGCGGCCAAGCGTTCCGAGACGGCCAACGACGTCGTGCTCTACCCCGCCGCAGACCACCGGTTCGACATCTACCCGGACACGGGCATGGAGTCCTGGCAGCGCGTGCTGCAGTGGTTCGACGCGCATCTGCGCTGAGTACGTCCCCCTGATCGACGAGTCAGCTACTGTTACATTCGGGCTGAATTCGTCAAGGGGGTGCCGATGGCCGAACGGGACAGGCCGGCGTTCGGTGGCGCGGCGGCAGGGGCGCTCGCGCCCGTCGCAGGACAGGTGGAGAAGGCCAAGGAACAGGCACTTGCCGGCACGCTGCGCATCGACCTCGAAGCCGCCAAGGGCATCCTCAAACAGCTGGCCGCGCTTCGGCTGCGCGCGGCCGAGCTGGTCCGGAACTGTGCCGAGCTGGACACCCCGCTGAAGTTCGGCGACAACTGGGTCGGCCAGATCATGGCCAGGCGCCTGCACGCGGTGGCGGTCGGCCGCCGCGGTGCCGTGACCCCCGTGCTGACCACGTTCCACCAGGTGCTCGACGACCTCGAGTCGACCGTCCGGTTCGCGGCCGGGATGTACGAGACCGCCGACCAGCAGGCCGAGACCGAGCTGCGCCGCGCCCTGGGCCGGTTCGGCGTGCAGCTCGAGGGTGCGCCATGAACGAGATCACGACGGGTGGCTGCTACCCGCCCACGTGGCCCCGGCCGCCCAAGCCACCCGTGCCCGAGCCGGAACCGGAGTCGCTGGACGAGCAGGTCGACTGGATGACCTACTCCCACCCCGAGCTGTACTCGATGGTCCACAACGGCCTGGACCTGACCGGCGCGATGGCGGTGTCCGCGACCTGGGCGCGGCTCGGCGACGAGTTGGCCGACATCGGCGACGAGCTGGCCAGGCTGTTGGCCGCGACCACCGAGGCCTGGGAGGGCGAGTCGGCCGAGCTGGCGCGGGAGAGCGTGTCGGCGCTCTCGGACTGGTCGCTGGAGACGGGCACCCGCGCGACCGAGGTGTCCGGCTGCGTCACCATCCAGGTCGACAACGCGACCACCGCCCGCAACGCCATGCCCAAACCGCCGTACCCGGTGGACACGAAGACCGACCAGGCGGTGACGCCGATGGACACGGCGTTCGTCAGCGGCGACTTCGCCTCCGCCGCGCCGCTGGTGGCCGACCCGGCGAAGTACTCGTCGCGGGAGCGGGCACTGCACCAGCAGGCCGCCAGCACCATGCAGCAGTTCCAGGAGAACTCGCGGGACGTGTACTCGACCGTGCCGCAGTTCGTGCCGCCGAACCTGCGGAAGATGCCGTCGGGCGGACCGGCCGAGCCGGCGCCGCAACCACCCACGCCGCAACCACAGCCCCAACCCCAGCCGACGGTTCCGGCGGCGACGCCGGTGACCGGCGGCGCCCCACTCGCCTCGACGGGGGGTGGGCCCGGCCCCGCCGAGCGCGCCGGGACGCCGGGGTCGGGCAGTCCGCTGGCCCCCGGCCGCGGTGTCGGCATGGCCGAGCAGGCACCTGTCCGGCCGGCCGCGGCCGCGTCGCCGGCGGCGGCCAACCAGGGCGGGGGCGGAGGCGGCATGGGCATGCCGATGGGTGGCGCCCCCGGCGGTGCGGGCGGCGAGGACAAGGAGCGCAAGAGCAAGCGGTACCTGGAAGAGGAGGACGACATCTGGGGCGTGGAGGACACCGTCATGCCGCCGGTGATCGGGGAGGTCAACCGCCGTGCGTGACCCCGGCTCCGGCTGGATCCAGCTGAGCACCGTCGAGCTGTACCTGCTGTGGTCGACGATGGGGCTGGGGGAGACGCCCGAGGTGCTGGACCTGCTGCACGTCGGCCGCACCCCGGCCCGCCGCGCCGAGCTGGTCGAGGAGGCGTCCGAGGCGCTGGCCGAGCGTGATCTCGGCACGGTCGCCCGGCCCGCCCGCGACCTGGCCGGGATGCTCCGCTCGCTCGGCACGTGCACGTCGTCGCTGGACATGCGGGTGTACGGCGCGGGTGAGCCGCTGTTCGCGTTCGCCGGCGCCGGCCCGTCCGGTGCCGCGGTGGCCGCACGCGTCGGCGACGAGGTGCGGCTGGGGAACGTGCGGGCGACCGCGCTGGCGCCGTCCCTGCTGGGTTCGCTGGCCGCGCTGCCGGCCGGGCCGGGCAGCCCAGTGAACGTCAACGCCGCGGACTACGAGGCGGCCTGTACCGAGGGTGCCTTCGACGGCACGTCGGGGTTCGCCAGGACACTGCACGCGGCCGGCCTGCGCCAGGCGGACGTCAGCACGCTCACGTCGGTCCTGACGACCCGCAACGGCGGCGGCCAGCTCGGCGCGACGGGCCGGGTCCGCACGTACGGCGTCGTGAACTGGCTGGACACCCCGGAGGGCCGCTACGCCCTGCGCCGCAACGGTGATTGGATCACGGTCACACCGGCCGACACCCCACGCCTGACGTCGATGGCGGAGGAGATGCTGGCCGACGTCGACTGAGGGGGTTGCGTGGCGAACCAGGCGCGGGCCGGCATGGTGATCGGTCTGCTCGGCGGGGTGGCGCGCAAGGGTGTCGCCGTGGGCGTACTCCGCTCCCGCCCGGTCACCGTCGGAAGCTGAGCTCGCCTTCACGGCCACTCAGTCACCTCGGCCGCGGGACGCCGCCAGCAGCAGCACCAGGCCCAGGACGGCCACGGACAGGTTGGCGTACAGCTCGTACCCCGGCACGACGCGCGGGAACACCGACCGGTTGAGCACGTTCAGGAACCCCAGGACCGGCTGCACGGCGAGGTGGTCGATCGTCCCGCTGACGCCCATGGCCAGCAGCACGACCCCGACGAGCTCCACGAACCTTCGCATGATCGCCGACGCTATTCCGGGGCCGGCGGGAAGCGGATCCATCCGCGGTACCGATCCGCCTGACCAAAGTATCGACCTGCGCAGACCTTGGTATCGAAACCGCTGGTCCGCGGCCGCAAGCTCAGTAGGTTCGGGTTCGTGAGGCGGAGCGTGCGTGACTGGGCCGTGGACATCGGGTTGTTCACGTTCGCCGCGTTGTTCGGGCTCGTGCTGGTGGGTGCGCGGGTCGAGTCGCACGTCCTGCCCGACAACGAGCTGCTGTTCGCGGTGGACCAGCTCGTCGGCGTGCTGGGCTGCTGCGCGCTGTGGCTGCGCCGCCGCTGGCCGGTGGGGATCGCCGGCGCGCTGATCGCCGTGTCCAGCGTGTCCGAGCTGGTCGGCGGGGCGGCGATCGTCGCGCTGTTCACGGTCGCGGTGCACCGGCCGCCGCGGGTCACCGGGGTGCTGTTCGTATTCGGCCTGGCGACCACGGCGGTGTTCACGTGGGTGCGACCGGAGGCCGATCCGACGTACGTGGCGGTGGGGTTCGGGTTCGCGGTGCAGTGCGCGGTCGTCGGCTGGGGCCTGGTGGTCCGGCACCGCCGCGAGCTGGTTGTGTCGCTGCGCGAACGCGCGGTGCGGGCCGAGGCCGAGGCGGCCCTGCGGGCGGAACGCGCGCAGCTGCAGGCCCGCGAGGCCATCGCCCGCGAGATGCACGACGTGCTCGGCCACCGGTTGTCGCTGCTCAGCGTGCACGCCGGCGCGCTGGAGTACCGGCCGGACGCCCCGGCCGCGGACGTGGCGCGGGCCGCGGCCGTGATCCGGGAGAGCGCCCACCAGGCCCTGCAGGACCTGCGCGAGGTGATCGGCGTGCTGCGGGCGCCGGTGCAGGAGCTGCCGCAGCCCACGTTCGCCGACCTGCCCGCCATGGTGGCGGAGTCCGCCCGTGCGGGCATGCCGGTCGTGCTGCGGGACACCGTGGCCGGCGAGGTGCCCGACACCCTGGGCCGCACGGCCTACCGTGTCGTGCAGGAGTGCCTGACGAACGCCCGCAAGCACGCCGAGGGGTCCACGGTGGACATCGCGGTCGAGGGCAGCCCAGGGGACGGCCTGACCGTGACGGTGACCAACACGAAGGGCCGCGAGAACGCCGTGGGCGGCGGCCAGGGCCTGGTCGGCCTCACCGAACGCGTGTCACTGGCCGGCGGCTCCCTGACCCACGGCCCGACCCCCGACGGCGGCTGGCGGGTGTCGGCGTGGCTACCGTGGCGACCATGATCGACGTGCTGGTGGTGGACGACGACCCGCTCGTCCGCGCCGGCCTGGCGATGATGCTCGGCGGTGCGCCGGACATCCGCGTGGTCGCCGAGGCCGGCGACGGCGCCGAGGTCCCGGCGCTGGTCGAACGCCACCGGCCGCACGTCGTGCTGATGGACATCCGGATGCCCACGGTGGACGGCCTGACCGCGACCGAGGCCGTCCGCGCCCGCCGCGACGCCCCGGAGGTGCTGGTCCTGACCACGTTCGACGCCGACCAGCACGTGCTGCGGGCCCTGCGCGCCGGCGCGGCGGGCTTCCTGCTGAAGGACACCCCACCCGCGGAGATCGTCGCCGCGGTCCGGCACGTGGCCGCCGGCACACCCGTGTTGTCCCCGGCGGTCATCGAGCGCCTGATCGCCCGCGTCGCCGCGACGGACCCGCGCCAGGCGGCGGCCGAGCAGCGCCTGGCCGTGCTGAACGCCCGCGAACGCGAGGTGGCCGTCGAGGTCGGCAGGGGCCGGTCGAACGCCGAGATCGCCGCGGCACTGCACCTGAGCATCCCGACGGTGAAGACCCACGTGTCGAGCGTCCTGGCCAAGCTGGACCTGAACAACCGCGTGCAGATCGCCCTGCTCACCCACGACGCGGGCCTGGTCTAGAACACGTCCTTTGGATCTTTGTGCGCAAGTCTTGGTCTGATCAGCAGTTATCTCAGGGGAACGTGACGGCACTCAGCCACCGACCGCCTGCGGTCCGCCGGTGTCGCTGGGTCGGGGCCAACACTTTTATTCCGGGGAGGCGGACTAGTGCGGCTGGGCCTGCCGGTTCCTGATCGGCCTGGTGACCTTCTTCGCCACGCACGGCGCCATCCCGGCCGTCGCGCGTGCCTCCCGCTCCCGGTAGGCGCTCGGTGGCATGCCGACCAGCTCGGTGAAGCGGGTGCTGAACGTGCCGAGCGACGAACAGCCGACCGCGAAGCAGACCTCGGTGACGCTGAGGTCGCCCCGGCGCAGCAGCGCCATCGCCCGCTCGATGCGCCGGGTCATCAGATAGCCGTACGGCGACTCGCCGTACGCGGCCCTGAACTCGCGGCTGAGGTGCCCGGCCGACATGTGCGCGTCCCGGGCGAGCGCCTCCACGTTCAGCGGCTGCGCGTACTCCCGGTCGATCCGGTCGCGGACACGGCGTAGGCGCGCGAGGTCGCGCAGGCGCTGCGCCGTGCCGTCGCTACTGGTCACCTCCGAGATCGTGCCACACGCGCGGCCTTCCGGGGAGCGCCGACGTACTCCGCCAGGTGCTCGCCGGTGAGGGTGGCGCGGCTCGCGACCAGGTCGGCGGGCGTGCCCTCGAAGACGACCCGGCCGCCGTCGTGACCCGCGCCGGGACCGAGGTCGATGATCCAGTCGGCGTGCGCCATGACCGCCTGGTGGTGCTCGATGACGATGACCGACTTGCCGGCGTCGACCAGCCGGTCGAGCAGCCCGAGCAGGTGCTCGACGTCGGCCAGGTGCAGGCCGGTGGTGGGCTCGTCGAGGACGTACACACCGCCCTTGTCGCCCATGTGGGTGGCCAGCTTGAGCCGCTGCCGCTCGCCGCCGGACAGCGTGGTGAGCGGCTGGCCGAGGCTGAGGTAGCCGAGTCCGACGTCCACCAGCCGGCCCAGGATCGCGTGCGCGGCCGGCGTGTGCGCCTCGCCCGCGCCGAAGAACTCCTCGGCCTCGGTCACCGGCATCGCGAGCACCTCGCTGATGTCCTTGCCGCCGAGGCGGTACTCCAGCACGGAGGCGTCGAACCGCTTGCCCTCGCACACGTCACACGTGGTGGCGACGCCGGCCATGATCGCCAGGTCGGTGTAGATGACGCCCGCGCCGTTGCAGTTGGGGCACGCGCCCTCGGAGTTGGCGCTGAACAGCGCCGGCTTCACGCCGTTGGCCTTGGCGAACGCCTTGCGGATCGGGTCGAGCAGGCCGGTGTAGGTCGCCGGGTTGCTCCGGCGCGAGCCGCGGATGGGGGTCTGGTCGACCGCCACCACACCGTCCCGCTTGGCCACCGACCCGTGGATCAGCGAGCTCTTCCCCGAGCCGGCCACGCCGGTGACGACGGTCAGCACGCCGAGCGGGATGTCGACGTCGACGTCACGCAGGTTGTGCGTCGAGGCGCCGCGGACCTCCAGCGCACCGTCGGGTGTCCGCACGGTCTCCTTGAGGGACGCCCGGTCGTCGAGGTGCCGCCCGGTGAGCGTGCCACTGGCCCGCAGCCCCTCGACGGTGCCCTCGAACATCACCTGGCCGCCCTCGGCACCCGCGCCGGGCCCGAGGTCGACGACGTGGTCGGCGATCGCGATCGCCTCCGGCTTGTGCTCCACCACCAGCACGGTGTTGCCCTTGTCGCGCAGCCGCGCGAGCAGGCGGTTCATCCGCTGGATGTCGTGGGGGTGCATCCCGATCGTCGGCTCGTCGAAGACGTAGGTGACGTCGGTGAGCGACGAGCCGAGGTGGCGGATCATCTTGGTGCGCTGCGCCTCGCCGCCGGAGAGCGTGCCCGCCGACCGGTCGAGCGAGAGGTAGCCCAGCCCGATCTCGACGAACGAGTCGAGGGTGTGCCCGAGCTTCGCGAGCAGCGGCGCGACGGACGAGTCCTTGAGCCCCCGCACCCACTCCGCGAGGTCGCTGATCTGCATGGCGCAGGCGTCGGCGATGCTGATGCCCTTGATCTTCGACGACCGGGCCAGCTCGGACAGCCGCGTGCCGTCGCACTCGGGGCAGACGGAGAACGTCACCACCCGCTCCACGAAGGCGCGGATGTGCGGCTGCATCGCGTCGACGTCCTTGGACAGGAACGACTTCTGGATCTGCGGGACCAGGCCCGCGTAGGTCAGGTTGATGCCGTCGACCTTGATCTTGGTCGGATCCTTGTAGAGCAGGTCGTTCAGCTGCTTCTTGGTGTACTTCTTGATCGGCTTGTCCGGGTCGAAGAAGCCGCTGCCGCGGAAGATGCGGCCGTACCAGCCCTCCATGCTGTACCCGGGGATCGTGACCGCGCCCTCGTTGAGCGACTTGTTCTCGTCGTAGATCTGGGTCAGGTCGATGTCGTTGACCTGACCCCGGCCCTCGCAGCGCGGGCACATGCCGCCGGTGATGCTGAAGCTGCGCCGCTCCTTGATCTTCTGCCCGGCCTTCTCGATCGTCACCGCGCCCGCGCCGCTGATCGAGGCGACGTTGAACGAGAACGCCTGCGCCGAGCCGATGTTCGGCTTCCCGAGCCGGCTGAAGAGGATGCGCAGCATCGTGTTGGCGTCGGTGGCGGTGCCGACCGTGGAACGCGGGTCGGCGCCGATCCGCTGCTGGTCAACGATGATCGCCGTCGTCAGCCCCTCGAGGACGTCCACGTCCGGCCGCGCCAGCGTCGGCATGAAGCCCTGGATGAAGGTGCTGTACGTCTCGTTGATCATCCGCTGCGACTCGGCCGCGATCGTGTCGAACACCAGCGAGCTCTTGCCCGACCCCGAGACGCCGGTGAACACGGTCAGCCGGCGCTTCGGGATCTCGATGTCGACGTCCTTGAGGTTGTTCTCGCGCGCGCCGTGCACGCGGATCAGGTCGTGACTGTCGGCGGCATGCGGTGCGGCCGACCGCTTGTCCGTCCTCGTGGCCATGCTCGTCTTCTCCATCTTCCTCGGCGCGCGGTCACCGTAGCCTCGCACGACTCGTCCCGGCCTGCTCACGGTTCATGCGGACGTTCACGTTAGGGCGGCTCGGCGATCGGTGCTTCTCGATTCCTGACCGTTTCCGGCGGCTACCGCTCGTCGAGCACCTCGCCGTCCACCACGGCGTGGTCGGTGGTCAGCGCCATGGTCGCCGCGACCAGCGGGAAGCTCCGCGCCGCCGCTGCCGCGCCGTGCATCGCGTCCGCCGACTCCCAGCGCCAGATGTCGAGGTAGGACCCGTCGTCCTGCCGGATCAGGGTGGCCTCGGTGAAGGCCGGGTTCGCCGACCGGATGCCCTCGATCAGGGCCGTGCGCCGCTCGAGCAGCTGCGCCAGCTTGCCGGTCTCGACGGTGTACCGGTGTGTCCGTACGACTGCCATGTCCCTCAGCCCCAGACGCCGGCGGGCTGGCGGGTGGCCGCGTTCAGCCGGTTGAACAGGTTCGTCGTCGCGATGTGCAGGACGATGGCGGCCAGCGCGCGCTCGTCGAAGTGCTTCGCGGCCTCGTCCCACACCGCGTCCGGCACGGCGTCGGACCGGTCGGCGAGGCGGGTCACGCTCTCGGCCAGCGCCAGCGCCAGCGCCGCCCGCTCCGCGTCGGTGAAGTACGGCGTCTCCCGCCAGGCGGCCACGGCGTGCAGCCGCTGGTCGGTCTCGCCCTGCTTCTTGGCCGTCTTCACGCCGCCGTCGACGCAGGGGCTGCAGCCGTTGATCTGGCTGGCCCGCAGGTGCACGAGCTCGAGTGTCAGCGCCGGCACGTCCGTCCGCCGGATCGCCTTGTTCAGTGTCAGGATTGCCTCCATCGCGCCGTCGACGACCTGCGCGGGGTTCTGCGTCCGAGGTTGCACCGTCTTCTCCTGTCGTTGTGTTTCCCTTGTGACTCAAAGCTTTCCGTCGGGCGGAGCGGGGAACAACGAGCAGTCGCGAAAGGTTGGTTGCGCCGGCGGTTAACGATGGCGACGATGACGGCGTGGAGCTGCGTGACATCGAGATCTTCCTGACCCTCGCCGAGGAGCTGCACTTCGGCCGCACCGCCGAGAAGCTGCACATCTCGCCGCCGCGGGTGAGCCAGGCGATCGCGAAACAGGAGCGGCGCATCGGCGCGCCGCTGTTCGAGCGGACCAGCCGCAAGGTGACCCTGACCCCGCTCGGCGAGCAGCTCCGGGCCGACCTCGAGGCGGGTTACCGCCGGATCCTGGAGGGGGTCGAGTCCGCCCGGGACTCCGCCCGCGGCGGCCCGGACGTGCTCACGTTCGGCGTGCTGGGGCCGATGTGGCAGGAGATCTCGCCGATCACGGCGCTGTTCCGGAGCCGGCGGCCGGGCGTCGAACTGCGGATGCGGGAGGTGCCGATCCACGACCCGTTCACGCTGCTCCGCGAGCGGGAGGTCGACGTCGCCCTGCTCGCGCTGCCCGTCGAGGAGCAGGACCTGACGGTCGGGCCGGTGGCGTTCACCGAACCGATCGTGCTCACGGTCGGCCGCGAGCACCCGCTGGCCACCCGGTCGGCGGTGTCCCTGGCCGAGCTGGCCGCGGAGACCGTCCTGCCGACCGGCCTGCCGGTCCCCGACTACTGGGAGTCGGCGATGACCCCCGTCCCCGCGTCGGATCGTGGGCCCGTCCTGCGGACCCGCGAGGAGGTCCTGTGGGCCGTGACGTCCGGCGCGGGTGTCGCGTTCGCGTGCGCGCAGGGCGTCAAGTACCTCGAGCGCGCCGACGTGGTCTACGTGCCGATCGACGAGCGGCCGACCATGCGCTGGGGTCTGGTGCACCGCTCTGGCCGCGTCGATCGCCTGGTCGGCGAGTTCTGCCGGGTCGCGGCCGAGCTGGGCACGCTGGCGCTGGACGTCGCGCTGCGGCCGGCCGAGCTGCGCCGCGTCGGCTGAACCCGGCCGGCCACCCGGCGCTCAGCTCAGCTGCTGGATGCGGATGGAGTTGCCGGCGGGGTCGCGGAAGGCGCAGTCGCGGACGCCGTACGGCTGGTCCGTCGGTTCCTGGACGACCTCGGCACCGCCGGCCTGCAGCCGGTCGAAGGTGCCGTCGACGTCCTTGGTGCCCAGGTTGACGCCGGCGAAGGTGCCCTTGGCCATCATCTCGAGGATGAGCTTGCGCTCGTCCTCGGTGATGCCGGGGTCGATGGCCGGCGGGTGCAGCACGATGCACGTGTCGGGCTGGTTCGGCGGACCGACGGTGATCCAGTGCAGCCCGTTGTACTCGACGTCGTTGCGCACCTCGAAGCCGAGGAGGTCCCGGTAGAACGTGAGCGCGGCATCGGGGTCGTCCTGCGGGAGGTACGAGGCGTGAATGGTGAGGTCCATGCCGGTCACAGTAAGTGCGGGCCGGTGCCCGTGCTTCTCGATTCCTGACCGGTTTCGGGGCAGCGCCTCCTGGCGCTGTTCCCGCAGCTCAGACGGGCAACTCGACACACGGGCAGTTGACATAACCGTTACCCTGGGCCCCGACCTGACCGCGACGAGCATACGGGGATGATCATGCCGCGGCTATCGTTCGAGGAGCCCAAGGGCGGCCCCCTGGCGAAGGCCACACGCCGCGGGAAGCACGCCGCGCCCGACACCGAGCCCGACCTCGAGCCCGACGAGGTGCCGGAGCAGGACGACGCCACCGTGCTCTTCGAGCAGTTCACCGACGAGCCGGAGCCCGAGGACGAGCCCAGCGCCGAGCGGGACCGGGACAAGGTCGTGCTGATCCTCCGGGCCGCCACGATCGCCGTGGCCATCGCGCTCGTCGGGCTCATCGTCCTGCTCGCCACGACCGGTGAGGACGACACGGCGACCAACTCGCCGGGCGTGCCCCAGATCCCCGCGAGCGACGGGTCCACCACGCCGACCACCTCGACGCCGGGTATCGGCGCCATGATCGCGCCGCCGGTGCACACCCAGACGACCGAGATCGTGCCGCCGCCGGTCACCCAGCCCACCGTGCCAACCGACACCCCGCCGCCGCCCCGCGACGAGGAGCAGTTCGTCCGCGTCGGCGAGCCGTGTGACACGCCGGGTGCCTACGCGTTCACGGAGCGTTTCGAACCGGTCGTGTGTGACGGGGGTCGCCGTGGCGAGCGGCTCGCCTGGCGCCGGATCTTCCGATAGGTCCAGACCAATCCGCACAGTGATGGACCAAGTGCGGAATGCGACCAAATAATCCGTTTGGTCGAACGAAAATGGCCGTTATGCCGTGCTTACCGGTCTGGCCGGTTACCAGTTTTCGCCATGCTGCCTGCACAGTGGTAAGAACCACCGACGCATGTATTTGACTCGCCGTCCAACGGTGTTTACCGTTCCCGGTCGGGTCCGGGACGGCAAGTGCGGTGCCCTAATGATGACAACCAGTGGGAACGCCGGAAGGAAAGCGGACCGCGGTGAAGATCACGTCCATCCGGCGGCGCCGGGCTCTATCTATTCGTACCCGCGTGCTGACCCTGGCACTTGTGCCCAGCCTCGTATTCTTGATCGCCGGCGCCCTGGGCGCCGGATATCTGATCTTCGACGCGGCCAAGACCAAGAATTACTACGAGATCGCCAGCTCGGCGCAGGACCAGGCGCTGCCGCTGATCGTCTCCCTCCAGGAGGAGCGGCGGCTGTCGCTCCGCAGGCTGGCGAGCGCCGGCACGTACCAGTCCGACCTCATCAAGCAGCGGCAGATCACCGACGCCGTCTCCACGACGGCGACCACCGGCCTCACCGAGCTCGCCGAGGTGGCGCCGGCCGAGGTGGACCGGGCCGTCAGCCAGTTCAAGAAGCTGATGGGCCAGCTCCCCGAGATGCGGGCCCGGGTCGACGGCGGCCAGGTGCCGATCAACGAGGCCTTCAGCCTCTACAACGACATCATCGACCAGTTCGTGGCGGGTGCGAAGGGTCTCGCGCAGTTCGCGCCCGACGCCGAGATCGCGTACCGGCAGATGATCGTCGCGCCGATGCTGGAGAGCACGGACCTCATGCAGCGGTCCGACTCCCTCGCCGCGGCTGAGCTGGTGAGCGGCGGCCTCACCAAGGCGGACTTCAGCACCTACCAGGGCCAGGTCGGCTCCTACCACCTGGAGCTCGAGAAGACGATCCCGCTCACCGAGCCGGACGTCCAGGCGATGTACGGCAAGCTCAAGGGCAGCCCCGCCTGGCTGCGGCTGATGTCGGTCGAGGAGGCGCTGACCGGCGGCAGCAACGAGATCCCGATCAGTGAGGACCTGTGGCGCGGTGCGGCGGGCGACGTCGCCAAGGCGCTGACGGTCATGCTCCAGACCCAGAACGACGCCACGAACTCGCTGGCGCTGTCGAAGGTCAACGGCACCCTCACCGAGTCGATCGTCGCCGGCGTCCTCGTGCTCCTCGTGGTGACCGCGGTCTTCGTGCTGGCCCTGCGGCTGTCCCGGCGGCTCATCGAGCGGCTCGTCCGCCTGCGCACCGAGACCCTCGAGCTGGCCGAGAACCGGCTGCCCGGGCTGGTCGAGCGCGTGCGGACCGGCGCGGACGTCCAGGTCGCCGAGGTCGCGCTGCGTGAGTACGGCGCCGACGAGATCGGCGAGGTCGCGGAGGCGTTCAACAAGGCCCAGCAGACCGCGGTCGCGGCCGCCGTGCAGGAGGCCAAGACCCGCGAGGGCACCAACAAGGTGTTCCTCAACATCGCCCACCGCAGCCAGGTCATCGTGCACCGCCAGCTCAAGACGCTGGACGAGGCCGAGCGCAAGCAGGAGGACCCGGAGCAGCTGGAGCTGCTGTTCCAGCTCGACCACCTGACCACGCGCCAGCGGCGCAACGCGGAGAACCTGATCATCCTCGGTGGCGGGCAGCCGGGCCGGAAGTGGCGCAACCCGGTGAGCCTCGCCGAGGTCGCCCGCGGCGCGGCCGCCGAGACCGAGGACTTCGCCCGGGTCAAGATCGCCAAGCTGCCGCCGCGCAAGGTCATCGGTCCGGTCGTCGGCGACCTCGTGCACCTGCTCGCCGAGCTGATCGACAACGCGACCACGTTCTCCCCGCCCGGCTCGCGGGTCGAGGTCCGGGGCAACATCGTCGGCCGCGGGGTCGTCCTCGAAATCGAGGACCAGGGACTCGGTATCGAAGCGGACCGTGTCGACGATTTCAACAACATGTTCGCCAACCCACCGGACTTCGGCGTCATGGCGCTGTCCACCGAGCCGCGGCTCGGGCTGTTCGTGGTCGCCCGCCTGGCGGCACGGCACGGCATCGGCGTCTCGCTGCGGGACTCGGCGTACGGCGGCACCAGGGCCATCGTGCTGGTCCGCAACGAGCTGCTCGGCCCGGACACCGAGATCCCGGCCGGTGACGACGGCGCCCAGCTCGAGCGGACCGTGCCGCCGGAGACCGCGATCGAGCGGACCGACGACCACTCGCCGGCCGTCGCGTCGGTGCCCGGGCCCGCGCCCGGCACCACGATCAAGCTGTCGATCCCCGGTGCGGTGAACCTGCCCGACCTGCCGCCGCTGCCGATGGTGGAGTCGCGCCCCGGCGAGGACCTGTTCCGCCCGCAGCTCCCGGCCGAGGGCGAGCCCAAGCCGAGCCTGCCGATGCGCCGGCCGCCGAGCGGCTCTCCGGAGCAGCGCCCGGCCGAGCCGCCCCGCACGGCCGCGCCGGAGCCCGCCGCCGAGGAACCCACGACGACGGAGTCGCTGGACCACGACACCCGGCAGCTGCAGCCACCACCGCAACCGCAACCGCAGCCGGAGTCGCCGCAGCAGCAGGTCGCGCAGCCCCAGCAGCCGCAGGTCCAGCAGCAGTCGGCGCAGCAGCAGGCACAGCAGTACGCACCGCAGATGGCGGGCCGTCCGCCGCTGCCCCAACGCCGCCGCCAGCAGAACCTGGCGCCGCAGTTGAAGGACGAGCCGGCGCCCACGTGGCCACAGTCACAGTCCACCGCGGAGCACAATCGGGAGGACAGCCCGGAACAGGCGCGCAGCCGTCTGGCCGCGTTCCAGGCGGGAACGCGCCGGGGCAGGCACGCGCAGGTCTCCGAGGAGACCTCGAACGGGAGGAGCCTAGGCAATGGCCAACACCGCAGTGAATGAGCTCGACTGGTTGCTCGACGAGCTGGTCAAGCGAGTCGCCGGCGTCGACCGTGCCGTGGTGCTCTCGGCGGACGGGCTGCTGATCGGCCGGTCGAGCAACCTCTCGACCGGTGACGCGGAGCACCTGTCCGCGGTCGCGTCGGCGTTCCAGAGCCTCGCGCGGGGCACCGGCCGGCACTTCGGCGGTGGGCAGGTCCGGCAGACGCTGGTCGAGATGGACCACGCGTTCCTGTTCGTGACCGCCGCCGGGCACGGCGCGTGCCTGGCACTGCTCGCCGACGAGCAGGCGGACGTGGGCATGATCGCCTACGAGATGAACATGATGGTCAAGCGCGTCGGCGCGGTGCTCACCGCCAAGCCGCGAGAGTTCATGGATCGACCAGTGCTATGACCGCCAGGGACGAGGAGTGGATCGACGAGGCCGACGGCTCGCTGGTTCGGCCGTACGCGATGACGGGCGGCCGTACGCGGTCCGAAACCCTCGGTCTTGACCTGATCACGCTCGTCGTCGCGATGCACCCGGCCACGGAGACAGACGTGGAGCCGGAGTACGAGAGGATTATGGCCGCCTGCCAGTTCCCGACCTCGGTGGTCGAGGTGGCCGCCAAGGTGGACCTGCCGCTGCAGGTCGTGAAGGTCCTGCTGTCGGACCTCATCAACCAACGACTGATCATCTTCCGCTCGCCTGTCGCGCCGGCGAACGAGCGGCCAAGCCAACATGTACTCCAGGCGGTTCTCGATGGCATACGTAAGCTCTGACCAGCAAGCCAGAGCGACCAAGATCGTGATCGCCGGCGGCTTCGGCGTCGGCAAGACCACCATGGTCGGCTCGGTGAGCGAGATCCCGCCGCTCCGCACCGAGGAACTGATCACCGAGGCGTCCGAGGGCGTCGACGACCTGGCCGGCGTCGAGCAGAAGACCACCACGACGGTCGCCCTGGACTTCGGCCGCATCACGATCAACCCGCAGCTGATCCTGTACCTGTTCGGCACGCCCGGCCAGAACCGCTTCTGGTTCATGTGGGACGAGCTGGCCCGCGGCGCCATCGGCGCGGTCGTGCTGGCCGACACCCGCCGCCTGGACAGCTGCTTCGGCGCGGTCGACTTCTTCGAGCGCCGCGGCCTCCCGTTCGTGGTGGCCGTCAACTGCTTCGACAACGCCTACCGCTACGGCACCGAAGAGGTCCGCCAGGCCCTCGACCTGGACGAGTTCACCCCGATCCTCCTGTGCGACGCCCGCGACCGCGAGTCCACCAAGCAGGTCCTGATCACCCTCCTCCAGCACGCGATGACGGAGGCCCGCCTGACCGGCGCCCCCAGCTAACCGCGTTTCCCCGGTATCCCTCGCGGTTGACAACCGCATGCCCAAATCCAGATGATGACGACATATGGCATCAACATCTGGAGGAGACGTGTACGAGGTCGACCTGACCGACCCGGAAGTGATCCGCGACCCGTTCACCGCCTACCGGCGCGCCCGCGAGGCGGCCCCGGTGGTCCGCCTGAACGTCCCCGGTATGCCCATGTGGGCACTGACCAGGCACGCAGACGCCCGGACAATGCTCACCGACCCGCGCTTCGCGATCACGTCGAGCAGCTTCATGGGCATCCCGGGCGTCCCGGAGGGCTACGCGGCCTACCTGCGCACGATGTCCGAAATGGACGGTCCCGACCACCTGCGCCTGCGCCGCCTGGCCGCCCCGGCCTTCACCGCCCGCCGCGCGCAGGACTTCCGCCCGAACATCGAGCCGATCGTCGAGAAGCTCCTGACCGAGCTCCCGCCGGAGCCCGACCTCCTCCGCGACTTCGCGAAGCCCCTGCCGATGCACGTGATCTGCGAGCTGGTCGGCATCCCGGCCGCCGAACGTCCGGCCTGGGTGGCCTGGGGCGCGATCGTGGCCGAGCTCGACGTCCCACGCCTCGGTGAGGCGGTCCCCGGCATCATCGAGTCCGCGAGGTCGATCGTCGCCGGACGCCCAGAAACCGGGCTCCTGGCTGACCTCGTCCGAGCCGAGGACCGCCTGACCGACACGGAACTGGTGACCCTCGTCTGGCACGTCGTCCTGGCCGGCCAAACCCCCGTGAACCTGATCGCGAACGCGGTGGCGGAGCTGTGGACCCGCCCGGAGGTGCTGTCCATTCTCCGCGTCGACCCGTCCCTACTGCCCGGCGCCGTGGACGAGCTGATGCGCTGGTGCGGCCCGCAACTGCTGACCGTCCCCCGCTACGCCACCGAGGACGTGGATTTGTTCGGCACGACCGTAAAAGCCAACGAACCGGTCACGGTGGCGATAGCCGCGGCCAACCGCGACCCGCGTGCATTTCCGAACCCCGATCATTTCGACATCACCCGAGGCGCCGCCACCCAACTGGGTTTCGGTCACGGTCCCCATTTCTGCCTGGGTGCGGCCCATGCGCGGGTCCAGACGGAGGTGGCGCTGTCCGCCCTGCTGTCCCGGAACCTGGTCCTGGCCGCCGATCCCGCGGAACTCCGCGTCCCGGACCCGGGCACCTGGCGCCTCGCAGCACTCCCCGTTCACCTCGGGAATTGACGATCATAATTTGATCAAGGTTACTGTCCACAATAGAGGAATTGTGTGCCAAGGTGGTCAGGATTTGTCATGAATCCTGGCCACTCGGCGCTGTTGCGATCGACTTTGCTTTATTACGCTGGGAGTACGCGGGGCAGGCCGTTCCTTCGTCAGCGGCGATCGGGGTTCAACGTGACAGTCCGGCGGAAGGCGCATGTAGTCGAGGTCGACGCAGCAGGATTGATATGGGTCAAGAGTTCGGCCAGTGTCAACCCCAGCGAATCCTGTGTCGAAGTGGCTGCCGTCGACGGCCGTTTGCTCGTGCGTGACCGAGGCGGCTCACATCTGAGCTGCTCGGAGAAGGCCTGGGGCGACCTACTCGGATGGATCGCAGCACTCGGCTGAGCACGATAGACCATCCATGCCACGGAGCAGACGGGTACCCATCACCTTCCGTGTCCAATAATGCGCTTGAATAACGCTGTGTATGCGCCATAGGGACATCTGACAGGCGTCCACCTGCGTGCATCCCACTCTCACCCGACAAAAAGACGACAAGCAATCCGTCTGTTAGCTCGATGCTATATGGCAGGTCGGCTGATAGCTGTATGCTCGCAGGCGGCAGGGAGGTTCCCATGGCCCCTCGGGGCGAGACTCCGCAAAGCGAGCACCGCAGGCTGATCGTGGCTCTGCGGCAGGCTCGTGAAGCGCATCAGCTGACCCAAAAAGAGGTGGCAGACGCGCTGGACTGGTCCGCGTCAAAGCTGATCAGAATTGAGAAGGGCACCGTCGGAATCTCTGTCACCGACCTCAAGGCACTTCTGGCGCACTACGAGATCACCGACCCCGACGAAGTCGACGAGATGGTCCAGATGGCGCGCGCCAGCAAGCGAACCGACTGGTGGCAGAAGTACCGCGAGGTGATACCGCTGGACTTCTACACGTTCCTCGGACTCGAAGCGTCCGCGGTGCGGATCCGGCAGTTCCAGAACCTTGTGGTGCCGGGGATCCTGCAGAGTCCCGAATACATCAAGGCGCTGCTCGTGGGCGCGGAGTCCACGCCGGAACAACTGCAGCGCGGTAGCGAGGTCCGCCTCAGGAGGCAGGAGCTGATCTCCGAACAGGGGCCGGAGTTCTTCTTCATCATCGACGAGTCGGTCCTGCACCGCATGGTTGGCGGTGTCGCGGCGATGCGTGAGCAACTGCTGAAACTCAGGGAGGTGGGAGATTCGCCGCGTGTTTCGCTGCGGATCCTTCCTTTCTCCGTGGGTGTCTACCGTGCGATGAAGAGCGCGTACGAGATCCTGGAGCTTTCCGAGGAGTACGGCGACTACGCCCTGATGGTCGAGCAGGGCTACAAGGACCAGCTGATGCAGGTGCCCAGCGACGAGACCGGGGTGTACGTCTCCCACTTCTCGCGGCTGGAGAGGCTTGCGTGCTCCGAGGAGGAGACGCGTCACAAGCTCGACGAGCGGTTGAAGGAGATAGAGAAGAGCGGATGACAAGGTTCGGGCGGCCTCTGCGCCAACAGAGTCCGCCCGAATGACAACGGAATCTGGACTCACGGGCAATGAGACAAGAAGTCGCTGCCGGGTGGCGAGTCTACGACTGAACGGAGGCCGTGAACTCGCTGGCCGTTCACCTCATCAGGTGAACTTCCCGGTGCGGGGGTAGGCGCCGGGAAGGAGAACGCTCTGATGAACGGAAATGACCCTGCCCTGCCCATGAGCGTGCCTTCCCCCTCGGGGAAGTCGCAAGGCGTGATCATCAGCTACGCCAACGAACCCGAGGGGCAGCGCATGGCCAGGGCACTGGTCCGCGAGCTGCGCGCGCGTGGTTGCGACGTGCGGACGGACCACCGGCTGGCCCAGCAGAACCCGGTCGACGTGCCCGGCTGGATGGACGACGAGTTCGCCACCAGAATCGTCCTCTGCGTCGTCACGTCCGGATATCGGCTCGCGGCGGAGGAAACAGCGCCGGCGGGCACCCCGAAACGCAAGGGCGTGCGTTACGAGCTACGCGTGATCCGGCAGCGGATTTACCAGCACGAAGGACGTTTCGACTGCCCGGTCATCCCGGTCGCCGCTCCGGACTACCCGCTCGAGCTCGTGCCGGCCACTCTGCGCGGGCTGCACCTCAGCCGGTTCGATCCGGACGACGGCGCCGGCGCGGACGAGCTCGCCGAGCGGATCGCCGCGCTGGACGGGACGTCGAGTACCCAGCCGACCGGCGACCGGCGGCGGTTCCGGCAGGTGTTGCACGAGCTGGAGCACGACCTCCCCGCGGAGCACGCCATCGAACTGGTCGGCGAGTGCCTGAACCTGGCCAAGGACCCCGACCTGTCCGACGACCTGCTGCCGGCCTTCCAACAGCTCGCGGACATCATCAAGGACCACGGGCAGATCGGCCTCATGCGCGCCCTCACCGACCGGTGCCTCGACGCGCTCCGCTCGAAGAACCCCCTGCTGCACTGGGAACGGCAGATCGAGGCGCAGGTGCTCGTCTGCGGCAAGGCCTGGTACCTGCAGCGTGACCACCACCTGCGGACGGCCCTCGACCACGCGCGGGAGGGGATCCGCCTGGCCGAGGACCACGGCGCCCGCCGGATCGCCGCCTACGGCCGCCAGTGCGTCGGCCGGATCGAAAGGCTGCTCGCGGAGGACGGCGACGAGGTGGAGCACCACCTGCGCAGGTCGGAACGCACGATCAACGAGGCGATCGTGCTCTTCCGCGCCATCGACGGCGCCCGGCCACGCCGCAGCGAGGCCGGCGCCTGCCTGAGCCTCGCCGCGCGTACGCAGCTGACCCGGTACCGGCTCCTGCACGACGACAGGGCACTCGCCAACGCCGATCTCCTGGCCAGGGAGGCGGCCGACGCGCTGACCGTCGAGCAGAAGAAGGACCGGCACGACCTGGCGATCCTCCGCGGGGAGATCGCCGCGGCCAACCGGCGTCACGCCGAGGGCCGCAGGTGGCTGGGCGGGGTGATCGAGTCCCTCGTCGCCGAGCGTGGTGCGCTGTCGGAGATCCTGGCGCGGGCCTATGTGGCGCGGGCCCGCATCGCGTCCCGCAGCGCCAAGGACGAGATTGTCGCGGACCTGAGCGGGCGCGGGGCATCTTCGAGATCCAGCAGCTGGGACACGCCGTGGCCGCCTGCGACTGGGAGATGCTCACCATCGATCCGCGTACCGTGACGACGGTCAAGATCACCCGGTCGGATGTCGTGAAGCTGGCGCGGTTGACCCCCGACCCGCGGGTCCGGCTGGCCGCCATCAGGAAGCTGGAGGACACGGTCGTGCGGCGGCCGGTCGACTGGACGGCGCTCGTCAACCGCTGACCAGGTGGCAGCATCCGGCCACGAACGTCCATTTCGGAACCGCTTCCGGCGCTTGGACGGTCAACTAAAAACCCGCCTTTTCCTTGGCTGACAAGCAATCCGTTTCGTCACTCGCTGAATGCAATTTGCAGATTTCTTCGGGTTCGTCACACGAATGGAGCAGTAGATCAGGTTAACTAAAGGGACATTTCGGACACGTCTGGAAGACTTCCCGCAGACGTCTTGACACACAAGCCCGGTTCCGATTGTCTCCTGATCCGGCGCCCAGGTCGGGACAGGTGCAACTCGTGACGCCGGTGCTAGGGCGATCATCTTTCGTGCGCACAGCGCAGCAGCTCGAGTTAGGCGGAATGTCAGATGGGCAGCGGAGCCCCGGAGCCGGAGAAGCGGGTTTCCACCAGATGGCGCATCGACAACTGGAGTCTGCGGACGAAGGTCGCCGCAGTGCTCCTGCTGCCGGCCATCATCGCGCTCGTGCTCGGTGCGATTCGAGTCCAGGACCGACTGGACGAGGCCAACCGGCTGAGCACGATCCGCGACCAGATGGTCGTGCTCGGTGAGTCGCTGAAGCTCGCCGACCTCGTGGTCGACGAGATGATCACCGCGGTGATCAACGACCCGGCACAGCGGCCGCGGCTGCGTGCCCAGCGCGCCGCCGTGGACCAGCAGGTCATCAAGGTGCGCAGCGCGGTGGACTTCGCGCAGCTGCCGCCGGAGGTCGACCGGACGCTGTCCGACTCGCTCGGCCGCCTCGCCGCGGTCCGCGTGCAGACCAGCAACGACGTGGGCGACCCGGTCACCGACCTCGCCGCCTACCAGGAGGTCGTCAACGGCCTCACCGAGCTGGTGCCGGGCGTCGTCGGCGTGGCGCAGAGCGACGACCTCGACGAACTGTCCAACTCGGTCCGCGCGCTGGTGCTGCTGCGTTCGGCGCTCGCCGCCGAGGAGTCCCTCATCCGGTTCGCCGGACAGCCGCCGCAGACGGCGCAGCGCATCGCCTCGGCCGCGCAGCAGTCCGCCGCCGAGGAGCGGGTCCTCGGCGAGCAGCTGCAGATCGCGCTGCCCGAGTTCCAGTCGACCGACTTCGCCGCCGCGACCGAGACCTCGCCGGCCCGCCGGGCCACCCTCCTGGACGCGGTCGTCGAACCGGACACGATCGACCTGCGCAGCCTGCTGCCGAACATCCAGACCGAGGCGTCCCGCGTCCGCGACCTGTCGACGCAGCTCGTCAACTACCTCGGCGACACGGTGTCCAACCGCACCAACGACGCCCGCTCCGCCGCGCTGCGCGACACCGCGATCGTCATCGCCGCGCTCCTGATCGCCCTCTCGGTGGCCCTGATCGTGGCCCAGTCGCTGCTCCAGCCGGTCCGCCGCCTGCGCCAGGCCGCGCTCACCGCCGCCCGCGAGCAGCTGCCGAGGACGGTCGAGCGCGTGCGTGCCGGCGAGCAGATCTCCTGGTCGGCCAAGCAGGTCGTGCCGGTGAAGACCACCGAGGAGATCGGCCAGCTGGCCCGTGCGTTCGACGACATGCACGAGCAGGCCATCCGCCTCGCCGCCGAGCAGGCCGAGCTGCGCCGGCAGGTCAGCGAGATGTTCATGACCCTGTCCCGCCGCAGCCAGACGCTCGTCGAGTCGCAGCTGGAGGTCATCGAGGGTCTCGAGTCCGAGGAGCAGGACCCGCGCCGGCTGTCCGGCCTGTTCCGGCTCGACCACCTCGCCACCCGCCTGCGCCGCAACGGCGAGAACCTCCAGGTCCTCGCCGGCGGCTCGCCGGCCCGCCGGGACAGCGCCCCGGTCACGGTCGTCGAGCTGCTGCGTGCGGCCACCTCCGAGATCGACGACTACCGCCGGATCACCCTCGCGCACGCGCCGAGCGGCTCGGTCCGCGCGGTCGCCGCCGCGGACGTCGTGCACATCCTCTCCGAGCTGCTGGAGAACGCGACCCGCTACTCGCCGCCGGACCAGAAGGTCGTGCTGTCCGCGGACCGCGGGGCCGACGGCGGCCTGCTGTTCGAGGTCGTCGACGCCGGCCTGGGCATGGCGCCGGACGACATCGAGGCCGCCAACCGCCGCCTCGCCGCGACCGACTACGTCGGCCCGGAGACCACCCGGCGCATGGGTCTGTTCGTGGTTTCCCGCCTGGCCGCCCGGCACGGCGTCACCGTCCGGCTGCGGCCCACGTTCGAGCGCGCGTCGCGGGCCGGCATCACGGCCAGCATCCACCTGCCCGGCGCGCTGGTGATCGCCGGGACGACCCCGGAGAACATGGTCACCGTGGCCAGCCGCCGCGAGCTCGTGGCCGCGACGGCGACGCTCGAGCCGGCCCCGGCCTGGCCGCCCGCGCAGCTCGAGCACCACGTCGACCACCACGAGGAGGCGCCGGCCGAGCAGCCGTCCACCTCCAGCTGGTTCATCGAAGAGACCTACGCGGACATCGGCCCGACCGAGAACGGGAACGGCGGTGGCAACGGCACTGGCTCGCCATACAACTGGCTGACGCCGGCCGCACCATCCCTCACGCGACCGCCTGCGGAGCCGACGCCGCCCGCACGCCCGGTCGCGACCACCTCGGCCGGCCTGCCGGTCCGCACCCCCGGCGCAGGAGCGCTCCCGGCGGAACGGTCGAAGACCGCCGCCCCGCAAGCCGGTTTCCGCGATCCAGAGTCGATCCGGAACAACCTTTCGCGACACTACGACGGCGTGCTCGCCGCGCGTCGTGCGCGGGAGGAGCCCGAGCCGGGCGGGAATGGCAGAGGAGTGACTGACTGATGACTGAAGGCACGACGGCGACCGAACCGTCGTTGGGCTGGCTGGTTTCCGCGTTCACCAAGGAAGTTCCGGGGGTGGCGCACGCGGTGCTGGTGTCGGCCGACGGGTTGCTGGTAGCGGCCAGCGACGCGTTGCCACGTGACCGCGCTGACCAGATGTCCGCGCTGACCGCCGGGCTCACGAGCCTCACGGTCGGTGCCGCCGAGTTGTTCACGGCGGGCCGGGTCGTCCAGTCGGTGATCGAGATGGAGCACGGGTTCCTGCTGCTGATGAGCGTCGGTGACGGCTCGCACCTCGCGGTGATCGCCGCGGCCGGCTGCGACATCGGGCTCGTCGGCTACGAGATGACCTTGCTCGTCGATCGCGTCGGCCGCATGGTCGACACCCCGGTCCGCGGCCCAGGAGCCCCCGAGCAGGGTTGAAGGGCTGAACCGTGAGTGACGTCCATGACGGGAGCCACGACAGAGGGTCACCGCCGCCGGCGTTGGCCCGCCCGTACTCGTGGACCGACGGTCGTACCCAACCGACGGTGGATCTCGCCATCGAGGCCCGGGTGGTGACCACCCGGGCCGGGCGGGACATGACCCCCCGACTGACGAGTGCACTGTGGACGGTCACGCAGCTGTGCTTCCAACCGAGGTCCATCGCCGAGATCGGCGCGTACCTCGCGGTTCCACTCGGCGTAGCAAAGGTGCTAGTCGCGGACCTCGTCGCCGAAGGGCTGGTGAACGTCGAGGCGACCCTCGCCCACGACGCGGACGACGCGGAGCGGCGCGAGCTGATCGAGAGGGTCCTCAGTGGACTACGGGCAACCAAGTAGGCGCAAGCGGATCACGTCCGCGAAGATCGTGATCGCCGGTGGCTTCGGCGTGGGCAAGACGACGTTCGTCGGCTCGATGTCCGAGATCACGCCGCTGCGCACCGAGGCGCTCATGACCAGCGCCAGCGTGGGGATCGACGAGTTGGCACGCATCCCCAACAAGCTGGCGACCACGGTGGCCATGGACTTCGGCCGGCTCACGCTCGCCGAGGACCTCGTGCTGTACGTGTTCGGCACGCCCGGCCAGCACCGGTTCTGGTTCATGTGGGACGACATCGTCCAGGGCGCCATCGCGGCGATCGTGCTGGTCGACCCGGAACGCCTGGCCGACGGCTTCTCCGCGGTCGACTACTTCGAGTCCCGCCGGATGCCCTTCCTCGTGGCCATCAACGAGTTCGACGGCGCCCGGCGGTTCACCCCCGACCAGGTCCGCGAGGCACTCGTGCTCGGCGACAACGTCGTGGTGATGACCTGCGACGCGCGGTCGTCGGAGTCGACCAAGCGCGTGCTGATCGCCGCCAGCGAGCACTCGCTGGCCGCCCTGGACGCCCGCGCGGGCTGAAACCCCTGCTGTACCAACTGAATGAGGCGCAATGGTTCATCACTTCGAGATGGGCATCTGGCTGCTGTTCCTGGCCTACGTCGTGTCCGTGGTCGGCTCCACGATCGGGCTCGCGTGCGCGTACCAGGCCCGCACGGCGGTGGGCGGCACCCGGATCGCCTGGCTCGCGCTGGCGGCGGTCTCGATCGGCGGCGTGGGCATCTGGCTGATGCACTTCATCGGCATGCTCGGCTTCGCGACACCCGGCCAGCCCATCCGCTATGACATCCCACGCACGCTGCTGTCGGCACTGCTGGCGATCGCCGCGGTGTTCGCCGGGCTGCTGGTGTTCGGCGTGCAGAAGCGTTCCGCGCTGTGGCGGCTGCTGGTCGCGGGCGCGGTCACCGGCCTCGCGGTGAACCTCATGCACTACACGGGCATGTGGGCGGTGAACGTCAAGGGCACCATCGAGTACAACCCGTTCCTGGTCGTGCTGTCGATCCTCATCGCGGTAGGGGCCTCGACGGCCGCCCTGTGGTTCACCGTGTCCGCCGACGGCCTGACACAGCGGCTGATGGCGGGCCTGGTGATGGGTGTGGCCGTGACAGGCATGCACTACACGGGCATGGCCGCGGTGGACGTGAACCTGGAGGCGAGCGCGCCGGACCCGGCCGGGGTCGAGGTGTTCAGCTTCCTGTTCCCGGTGTTCATCCTCTCCGCGGTGGCGCTCGCGGTCCCGATCGTCGCGGTGCTGACCGTCCCCAAGCGGGAGGGCGCCGAGCCCGCGCCGGTGGCCGACGGCCGCGCCCTCAACGCGGCGCCGGCCCGGTAGGCCCGCCTTTGCCCAGCAGCGACACCAGCTCGCGCCGGTTGCGGACGGCCAGCTTCGTGTAGGCGCGGGCGAGGGTGTTGTTGACGGTGTGCACGGAGAGCCCCAGTCGTTCGGCGATGTGACGGCTGGGCAGGGTGGTGGCGAGCAGCGCGATCTCCCGTTCCCTCGGGGTCAGCACGGCACCGGGACCGGCGAGGTCGAGCAGCGGTGTCCTGGCGCCCCGGCACTCGCCGGCCAGCAACGCGCCGGCGTGCCCGGTCGCAGCCCTGGCCCGGACGCGCTTCCCGCTGTGCCGCAGGGCATGTGCGGCCACCGTGTACAGCTCGGCGGCCAGCAGCAGGTGTCCCCGCCCGGCGAACGCGGTGGCCACCTGCTCCAGCTCGTCCTCGTCGCCGGTCGCGAGCGCGCCCGCCGCCCGGGACAGCGACCGCGCGTACCCGCCCTCGAGCTCGTCGGCGAGGACCCGCAGGCGGGGGAGCACGTGCTGCGCCGCACCCAGCCGCGCGGCGTCGTACAGCGCGACCGCCTCGAACGCCGGCTGCTCGCTCTCCCGCGCGAGCTTGGCGGCGCGGGCCGCGGTGCCGGTCGCCTCCGACAGCGCGCCCTCCGCCGCGTACACCCAGGCGCGGTCCAGCTCGACCCAGGCATCGTAGAGCCGGTTGTCGGGGCGGGCGAGGCCGTCGGCACGGGTGATCAGCCGGCGGGCGGTGTGGGTGTCGCCGGTCAGCGCGTGTGTGGCGGCCAGCTGGGCGAGGCACGGGCGCAGCACGTGTGCCGGGTCGCAGTCCGCGGCCAGGGCGACCGCTTCGCTGAGTGCCGCCCGGGCGGTCGCGAGGTGCCCCTGCGCCCGGGCGACCACGCCGCGGAGCCCGGCCCAGATGGCCGCCATGTAGGTGGACTCGCTGGTCACGGCCGCGCGGTGGCCGTCGTCGGCCAGCACGCGGGCCTGGAGGGGTTGGCCGGCGGCCCAGAGCGCGCAGCAGGCCCCGAACCCGACCTCGGCGGCGCCCCACGGTTGCGCCGCGACCTTGCGGCCACGCTCAGCGATGTCGGCGGCCAACGCTGGCCGGCCGAGCAGACCGGCGGCCATGGCACCACTCATGGCCGCCCAGGAGACTGCCTGCGGGTCGTGCCGGACCCGCTGAGCCGACTCGAGCGCGGTCCGGCACCGCCCGTCGAACAGCAGGATCCAGGACCGGGTCGCCTCGGCGAGCTCCCCGTCCGGCAGCGTCCGTTCGGCCTCGTCGACGCGGCCGAGTCCCCAGTAGAGGATCGAGGCACGGGTGACCGCCCACCGGTCCCCGCGCGGCCAGGCCGGTAGGACACCGTCCGCCTCGGGCCCCCGGTCCCGGTTCGCGAGGATCTCGGCCCGCAACTGGTCCGCGTCCGGCCCGGTGGCCGCCCGCGCCAGCCGCTCGGCCAGGTCGAGGTCGAACCGCGCGACGGCCCGCCGAGCGGCGTCGAGCAGCAGGTCCGCACGGTCGATGACCCCGGCCCGCAGCTGCCAGGACCCGGCGAGGAAGGCGTCGTCCCGGCGCCGCATGGGTGTGCGTGTGATGGCGGCGGCGAGGCCGGCCCAGACCTCCCGGGCGCGCCCCGCCGGAAGTGTGGCCCGCAACGCCTCGGCGTAAAGCGGGTGCGCGAGCCGGATCACCGTCCGCGCCCCGGACCGCTCGGCGACGGCCAGTCCGCTCCGCTCGGCCGCCTCGACGGCGGCCGGCTCGGTGAGCTGCTCGAGAAGCCGCATGGCCAGCGGCTCCCCACAGGCGATGACCTCGAGGACCGCCCGGACGGCCGGCTGCACGGCCCGAAGCCGGGCGTTCATCAGCTCGGCGACCCGAGGGCTGGGCGCCGGACCCCGCCACCGGTAGACGCCGTCGGTGCGGACGAGGGCACCGGTGTCCCGCGCGTCGGCCAGCAACTCCCGCAGCAACAGGGGATTGCCGGCCACGAGCCGGGTGACCCGCCGCCGGCTGATCGGATCGAGCGTCCCGGGCAGCGCGTGGTCGAGAAGCGTGTCGATCGCGCGCACCGGCAGGGGAGCAAGGGAAACCCGCAACCCCCCGTCCTTCCACAGCGCGGTGACGGCGTCGGAAACCCTTTCCCCGCAACGAATCGACACGATGGGGAGGATCACCCGCCGAACGGCGAGCTGATGCAGCACCGCCGCCGACCCGTCGTCGAGCAGATGCGCGTCGTCCACACCAACCAGTGCGCTGTCCCCCCGAAGATGGCCCACAGCTCCGAACGGAACCGCCTTCCCCGCCGCGGTGGCCACCACCCACTCGGTAGGCCCGTCCCAGGCGCGGAGCACCTCACGCAACAGCCGAGTCCGACCAACCCCGGCGTCCCCCACCACCACGACGGCGGTCCCACCCGCGAGCGCCGCGGTAGCCGCCCGGAGTTCGTCATCCCGCCCGGTCAACGGCCAGTCAGTCACGAACACCGAGTCTGGGCACATCGGCTAAGTGGACGTTGAGTTGGGACTTAGTCCGGCGGTACAGCCTGCTGTACCACGCATTGGCGAGCTGACGGGATCGTTGGCAGGGCGCCGAGTTCGTAGCGTTTCCGCCGTACCGAACGGAAAGGAAACGACATGGCCGTCATCGAAAGCACCGCCAGGCACCGGCTCGCGAGGGCAGGTCTGCGTGGTCTGGTCGCCCGGTACCCGCTGACCAGCTTCTTCACGCTGGCGTTCGCGCTGAGCTGGATTGCCTGGACGCCGTACGTGCTCTCGGAAAGCGGCCTGGGTCTGGAACCGATCCAGTTTCCGGAGATCCTCGGCACGACGCAGCTGGCGGGAGTGCTTCCGGGCGCCTACCTGGGCCCGATCGCGGCGGCGTTCATCGTCACCGCGCTCGCCGAGGGAAGGCCGGGGCTGCGGCGGTGGCTGGGCCGTTTCCTGAAATGGCGGGTGAACTGGCGCTGGTACCTGACGGTGCTCCTGGGTGTGCCGGCCGTGCTGACCGCCACGGGCTTCGTGTTCGCCGACGAGTGGCAGCTCCCCACGGCCTCGCTGATCTCCATGTACGTCGCCGGCCTGGTGCTCCAGATGGTCACGACCGGCCTCGCCGAGGAGCCGGGCTGGCGGGACTTCGCCCTGCCCTACATGCAGCCGCGGTTCGGCCCGCTGCGCGGCACGCTGATCCTGGGCGTCCTGTGGGGCGTGTGGCACCTGCCGCTGTTCCTGACCGACTGGGCCGGCCCGAACGTCGAGTGGACCGCGGTCGTCGAGTTCGTCGCCGCCGCCGTCGCGGTGAGCGTCATCATGACCTGGGTGTTCAACCGCTCGGGCGAGAGCCTCCCGATCGCCATGATCCTGCACAGCGGCATCAACAACTACATGTCGATCGCCTACGTGGCCATCTTCCCCGCGGCCGCGGCCGGTCACGGGTCCGCCACCCACATCATCCTGATCGCCGCCACGACCGTCGCGGTCGTGCTGGTGGCCGCCACCCGCGGCCGCCTCGGCTACCGGGTCTCGTCCCGTTCCCAGTAGTTCTGACGAACCTCACCAGGGCCGCGTCCAACTCGGACGCGGCCCTTTCGTGCCGGGACCGCCACCAGAACGCGAAGGCACCCTTGTCGAGCCGCAACGTCCGCACGAGCCAGGCCGTGCCCTCGGGCTGCGGTGGGCCCGGATCTGACGTGAACGACAAGAACGGCGCTGACAGCCCGTCGAGGAGTGCCGCGCACCGCTTCGCGAGCCGCCGCCTGCGCGGTGACGAGCGTTGTGTGGGTGGACACCATGGCAAGGCCCCGCGATATGGGATAGGAACAGGTCATGACCGACACACCGTTGTGGCGCCCGGACCCCGCCAGGGTCGAGCAGAGCAGGATGGCGGAGTTCCGCAGGTGGCTGGCCGCCGAGCGGGGCGTCGAGGTGGCCGACTACCAGGCGCTGTGGGAGTGGTCGACCACCGACCTCGAGGCGTTCTGGGGTGCGCTCACGGAGTTCCTGAACGTCCGCTTCCACACCCCCTACGACCGCGTGCTCGGCTCGACGGCGATGCCCGGCGCCGAATGGTTCCCCGGCGCCACCCTCAACTACGCCGAACACGCCCTGTCCGTAGGCGCCGACGACGACCTGGCAGTGATCTTCGAACGCGAGGACGGCCTGTCGTCGACCCTCACCTACGGTGAGCTGCGGTCACAGGTAGCAGCCGTCCGAGCCGCCCTGGTGAACCTGGGGGTGAAGCGCGGTGACCGAGTGGTGGCCCTCGCCCCGAACATGCCCCGCACCCTGGTGGCCTTCCTGGCGGCCGCGAGCCTGGGCGCGACGTGGTCGTCCTGCTCCCCGGACTTCGGCGTAAGGGCTGTCGCCGACCGTTTCACCCAGATAGAGCCGGTGGTCCTGTTCGCCGTGGACGGCTACGTCTACAACGGCCGGTCGTTCGACGTCCGCCCCACCATCGCCGCACTTCAGCAGGAAATCCCCACCCTGCGCGCGACTGTGCTCATCGACTACCTGTCCGCCGAAGCGACCGCCCCCGACACGACGCCGTGGTCCCAGTTCGTCCGCCCGGGCGCCGACCTGGCCTTCGACCCAGTCCCGTTCGACCACCCCCTGTGGGTCCTGTACTCGTCGGGCACGACGGGCCTGCCGAAGGGCATCGTGCAGGGTCAGGGCGGCATAGTCGTAGAGCACCTGAAGATGCTGGCCCTCCACTCCGACTTCGGCCCCGGCGACCGCTTCTTCTGGTTCACGACCACCGGCTGGATGATGTGGAACTACCTCATCTCCGGCCTGCTGGTAGGCGCGACGGTCGTCATGTACGACGGCAGCCCCGGCCACCCCGACCTGGGCACCCTGTGGCGCCTGGCAGCTCGCCACGAGGTCACGTACTTCGGCACCTCGGCCCCGTACATCCAGTCCTGCCTGAAACAACACCTGACACCGGCGAAGGACAACGACCTGTCGTCCCTGCGCGCCCTGGGCTCGACCGGCGCCCCCCTGAGCCCGGAGGGCTTCGAGTGGATCGCGCAGTCCCTGGGCCCCCAGATCCAGATCTGCTCGGTCTCCGGCGGTACGGACCTGTGCACGGCGTTCGTGGGCTCGGCCCCGGACGTGCCGGTCTGGCTGGGTGAGCTGTCATGCCGCACCCTGGGCGCCGCCGTGGAGAGCTGGTCCCCAACCGGAAAGTCCCTGCTGGACGAGGTAGGCGAACTGGTAATCACCAAGCCGATGCCGTCCATGCCCCTGTACCTGTGGGCCGACGAGTCAGGCGACCGAATGCGCGAGTCGTACTTCGAGCCCTACCCCGGCATCTGGCGCCACGGCGACTGGATCCGCATCACCCCCCGCGGCTCGGCCGTGATCTACGGCCGCTCGGACTCAACCCTCAACCGAGGCGGCGTCCGAATGGGCACCAGCGAGTTCTACCGAGTGGTCGAGTCCTTCGACGAGGTGGCGGACTCCCTGGTCATCGACACGTCGTCCGACCGCGAGGGCGAACTGGTGTGCTACCTGGTCCTAGCGGATGGTGTGACCCTCGACGCAGTGGAGGGCCAACTGAGGACGGCCCTCCGCAAGGCCCTGTCCCCCCGCCACGTGCCCGACCGGTTCGTGGTCATCAAGGAGGTCCCGAGGACCCTGAACGGCAAGAAGTGCGAGGTCCCGGTCAAGAAGATCCTGGCAGGCGTGCCCCCGGAGCGGGCCGTGAGCAAGGACGCCCTGGCCAACCCGGGTGCCCTGGCCGCGTTCCTGCCTGGGTAGGAGCCCCCGGTTTGGCCGCTGGAAGACCGCCTGTGTAAGGTACTCGACGAGCGGTCTCCGGGGAGGCTTCGCCTAGTCTGGTCTATGGCGCCGCACTGCTAATGCGGTTGGGGGCAACCCCTCCCGGGTTCAAATCCCGGAGCCTCCGCCACACAACTGAACATGCGCCCGTAGCTCAACGGATAGAGCATCTGACTACGGATCAGAAGGTTAGGGGTTCGAATCCCTTCGGGCGCGCTGTCTGGTTGAGACAGTAAGACCAGGTCAGGGCCTTGTTTCGATTATTCGAGACGAGGCCCTTCCTGTTGATTGGGCCGCATCGTCTCACATTTTCTCACGAACGCTTGTACTGCTTAGTTGAGCTTATAGATCTTGCCTAATGCATCGGTTCCAGTCTTGAGGTCGTCGTCGCTGGCGTGCACATAGGTCGAGTAGGTAAAGGCCGTGTCGTAGTGGCCGGCCCACTTGCTGACGATGGAGATCGGCACGCTGGCCTTCTCCATCAGGCTCAGCGCGGTGTGCCGGCCTTCGTGCAGCACGATCGTCTTCACACCGGCCCGCTTGGACAGCCGTCGGAACTCGTCTGAGTACCACTCCGGGTGCACCGGCTCACCCAACTCATCGACGACGACGTACCCGCTGTCGACGTAAGCCTCGCCAGCCGCCAACTTCTCGGCCGCCTGGGTAACTTTGAGCGCTCGCAACGCACTCGCCACGGTTGCATCGAGCGGCAGTTCCCGAAGCCCGTTGCGCGACTTCGGCGGAGCGATCTGAACCTTCCCCTCGACCAGGACACGAGCCTGCTGCACCTGGACGGTGCCGGGCTTGTACGTCCTGCCTGAGCCATAGCAGGGCACACACCCGCGCTCCTTGTGCCGCTTGCACTGGTTGGCGAACGAGCCGAACTTGACGTCCTCCACCCAGCGCAGCCCGAGCACTTCGCCACGCCGCAGCCCGTACAGCGACAGCCGCCAGGCCGCATGCAGGCGGTCGGTCCCGGCCTTGCGTAGGAACTTCCTGACCTCGGCTTGAGACCAGGTGTCCGGCTCCTCCGGCTCGTACTTCGGTGGCTTCACCAGCTTGGCGACGTTGCGCGGGATCAACCCTTCCAGTGTCGCCATCTCGAACGCCGCCGTAAGTCGGCCAAGCGTCAGCCGCACGCTCCGCGGTCCCAGCCCAGTCCCCGGCTTGCCACCCCGCCGACGCCCGGCGGTCTCCATCCAGGTGACCATCCGCTCGATGTCCGCCTTGGTGACCTTCTGCATCGGCATCGAGCCCAGCCGCTCACGCACCGGCCGGAGTGCATCCTTGTAGCTGCGCTTGCTGGAGTCGCGAAGCTCGCGGGTCGCGCCCTCCATCCAGTCGTCCAGGTACTGCGACACCGTGATCTTCGTGGGCATGATGTAGGTGCCCTCGTTGGTCTGGTGCCGGATCTTGTCGTACGCGGCGCGAGCCTCACGCTTCGTGTCAAAGGTGTAGGTCTTCTGCTTGCGCTTTCCCGTCTCCGGGTCGCGCCCGATGTCCACCACGAACCGGTATCTCACCGTCCCGTCCTTCAAGGTGATCTTCTTTATTGGCTCACTCACTCGTCCTCCTTCGGTGAATCGACGATCAGGCCACGCCTGTCCAGCTCGACCTGGATCTGTTGGGACAACTCCCGGGTGATGTGCCCGCGGTACGCCTGGCGCTCACCCACCTCCAGGTCGCCACGCTCAGCGACGCGGAAGTCTCGCTCGTCGGTCAAGGTGCGGTTCCACAGCTCGGTGGCGATGTCGACTACAGCCCGAGCAGGCACATTCAGGCGATGAGCCAGCGCTCGGTCAGCCTCGGTCGCGAGAACGGACGCGGCCTTGCGTGCGTCGTCATCGGCACGCATCCGCGCCAGCCCGAGCAGCTCGTCGCGCCTGGTCTCCGGGTCCCACTCGTCCGACTGACCGACGACATACATCCCGCGGATGATGTCCCGGACCATCGACCGGGAGAGCGTGATGTAGTCGGTCAACGCCACCTCGCCGTCACCCTCGTACAGCTCCGCCAGCTCGACATTGAGTGCGTTCGCCAGCACCAACACGTCAGCGAACGACAGGTTCGGCCGCTCACCAGCCTCGATCGCCGCGATCTTGCTGCGGTGCCACTGCGCACCACGGCGGACCAGCAGCCGCGCCAGTTCATGCTGCGTCAACCGCGCTCGCTCACGGAGGCGCTGCAGGTTCTCCCCGACCACCGCTCCGACCGACTGTGCTTTCCCCACGAGCACAGTGTGGCAGCTCGTTTGTTCGCTTGACAAGCAAACCAACGCGCGGTGAGACTGGCCCTATGGGGGAAGTGATGAAGGAAACCACCGCTCCGACGCTGTCCGAGATCCAGCTGTGGCCAGCGAGCGTGGATGTGCCAACTGCGGCAACGGCCTTCGGCATCTCACGCAGCCACGCCTACGAGCTGATCACCCGCGACGAGTTCCCAGCCAAGGTCATCCGTGTCGGCAACCGCTACCGGGTCATCACGGCGTCGATCATCCGAGCTTTGTCCGATTCTGCACCGTGAGCGTCGCTCCATCGACTTCGCCATGACCGGGAAGCCGAGGAGGCATCGAGATCCGCGACGACTGGAACCTCGCCAGCGCTGCCTAGGCAACGTGAGGCTACCCTTCTGTCCCTGCGGAAACGAATCCCTGGGCAGAGCGCTCACGCGTTACGGCTGCCGCAGCTTCTCCACGTCGGTTGGCCGCGGGCCTGCCTCCGGGGGTGTCACGGTGTACCCAAGTGCGACCAGCGTCGAAGCAGCGAGCTCAGGCGCGTCTCGCACGAGCACCTTGATCTGCGTTGACCTCCAACGCTCTCGTCCCTCCGCAACCGCAACATCGGCGTTGGGATGTTGGTCGATGCGGAACTCACGCAGCAGCATGTCCAGCACATCTTCCAGGCACGGTCGGTGCCGCGAACCACCGACAGAGAAGTGGACCTTGGAGAGCTTGCCGGAGTGCTTCGGGTTGGTCCGGTCCAACAAAGCGGACAGGGCTCCGCGCTCTGCATGAATGTTCCAGTGCGCATCCGGGACCGAGTCGCATCCATGCTGGTAGTCCAGTCTGAACAAGGGGTCTTCCTTCTTCAGCGAAGACAACTGGACCTTGGACTTGCGGACCGCGAGAAAGTCTCGACTGGTGTCGAAGTCGCAGTGGTACTCGATCTCGAGCTTGGCCACCCGCTTGCCGTCGAAGTACAGGGGGACGCCCGCAAGCTTCTCGCTTGGGCCGGAGCGCACTACGTATCGAGAGTTCCACGGAAGGACCTTGATACGTAGCTCGTCTTCGGTGGCGTCACAGCCGTACTGCAGAGTCGCGTCGAGAAGGTCTTGGATCTCCTGAGCGAACGTCGCGACGGCGGGGGCGAGCTCAATCACTAGTCCTCGTCGAGGAGGAAGTTGACCTCCTCGACGACCGACCATGCTTCGCGCTCGTCATAGCTCGCGGAGTGATCCGCCACTCTGCGGCGCAACTCGGCCTCGGGTATCCCCACCTGCGCCAACGCGAGACTGCGACGCTCACGGAGCGTCTCATCAGTCACAGGAACAACGTCGATGCGCACCGTTCCTCCTCGCATTGGGCCTCCTCCCAGTAGAGCATCTAGGTCTGACATTCCGCATGACGCGAGCGGTGCATCCTGCGAACGCAAACGGGTGAACGGTCTGGGATGGGGGTCGTCCACCTGGTGCCGAGCGTTCCCTCCTGTTACAGCCCTGTAACCGAGGCTGGCCACGCGGTCCGAGCACGGTCCTACTACACCGCCATCGTCACGCCCGTTGGTCGACTGCCGGGTGGAGCAGTCCATCTGTTGGCGCTTAGCGGCCATCGCGGTGCCGTTGACGGGCTGTACTTCCTGCGTCACCATGAGCGAGAACACTTCACGAAGTTTCTCGCAAGGAGGTTCGGATGCGCGCTCGTTTCCTCGGCAAGGACCCTGACTCGCAGGTGCAGAACTCACCTACTCTGTTCGCCACCGACCGCACCGACCGCGTGACCTACATCGCTCAGGGGTGGCGCGTGACCGATCCGGAGGTGCTCGCTGACATCGGTCCGGTGCCTGACCACGAGACCTTGATCGAGATCCCGGAAGAGGTGCTCAAGATGTACGTCCGTCGCTACATGGACGAGGAGGGGGAACGCTGAGCTCGCTCACCAGTGATGAGTTTGGGCAGCTCTTCCGTTCGTTCGAGCACACGGCGTTTCGCCTGGAGGTCCGTGACCGGTACGACTCCGACTACGAGAACGAGTCGTTGCGGAAGTTCCTCGCTGGCGAGCAGGATGACCTGCCGTGGATGCAGGACTGGCTGATGATGGTCCGCAGCGCGACGGCGGGCGGCAAGCGGTTCGCCCGGGTGCGCGTGGTGAGCGTTCCGCTTACCGACTACAGCCGGTTCGGCGTGTGGTGTTCGCAGTTCACCAACGGCGCGGGCGAGGACATCCGGTACCTGGAGCGTGAACGAGCCGACGCCGCCGGCGTACCCGAACACGACTACTGGCTGTTCGACTCAAGCACGCTGGTACGGATGGACTTCGATGACCACGACGCCTTCCTGGGTGTAGAACTCGTCGAAGACCCGACGGTGATTGTGCAGCACAACTACTGGCGTGACGCAGCCTGGCATTATGCGGTGAAACGGGACGACTTTGCCGAACTACACCTCGGGCGCATCTAACGTCCACGAGGCGCGGAACGCACTCGGCAAGCGACTCCGCGAGCTTCGCATGGCCGCGAACTTCAGCGGCCGGCGGCTCGCGGAGTCTTTGTCATGGCCGCCGTCCAAGGTATCGAAGCTGGAAAATGGTCGGCAAACACCGAGCGACGATGACGTTCGCGACTGGACACGGGCGACCAGCAGCGAGAACGAGACAGAGTCCCTGCTCGCTACCCTGCACACTCTCGAAGTCCAGCACGCCGAGTGGCAACGCATCCTGCGTACCGGCCTGAAACCCCAGCAACAAGAGCTGATCGAGTGGGACTACAAGACGAGGCTTTTTCGAGCGTTCGAGGCGACGGTTATTCCTGGCCTCTTGCAGACTGCGGAATACGCGCGAGCACGCTTTGCTGAAGGTATCCGCCGTCTGAATCTGCCTAACGACATCAACGAGGCGGTTGCCGCCCGGATGCGGCGCCAAGAGATTCTGTATCGTCCGGACAAGCGATTCCACTTCGTACTGACCGAAGCAGCGTTACGGTTCCGACTGTGCCCGCCCGAGGTGATGCTGGGCCAGCTCGACCGCCTCGTCTCCTTCTCGCAACTGCCCAACGTGCGGCTCGGCATCATCGGCTTCGAGACCCAATACGCCACCTCGCCGTGGCATGGCTTCTGGATGTACGACAACGAGCGGGTGCTGGTCGAGACCTTCAGCGCCTCCCTCGACCTTAGGCAGCCTCAGGAGGTCGAGCTGTACGGCAACGCGTTTGATCAGCTCGCGGCCGTCGCCAGCTACGGGAGGTCAGCGCGGACGATCCTCAACCGAGCCATCGACGATCTTGCTCCGGAAGCGCCAGAGGATGGCGACTGATTGCGAGCGGTCTGCCCAATTCTATTTATTCTAGAAATTCTGAGAAATTTTCTATACGTTCTCGCGGTTCGAACCTACTCTCCGAAGCAGCATCACCCCGGACAGTTCCGCCTCACGCTTCGGAGGCCAAATGCCTATCTCTATCCCGCTGCTCACCCGAGAGCAGATAGACCGGTTGCCAGAGCGCGCCCGCGAGGTCGTGGAGTACCGCAAGTCGGGCCTGAGCTTGAACCACATCCAGGGATGCCCACTGGACTGTGCGTACTGCATCCGGCACACCTACGGGCTGTGGGATCACCGCCAGCCGCGGGCCCTGATGAGCGACATCGAGGCCGTCGAGGAACTGGTCACGCACCGGTATTTCCAACCCCACGTAACGCCGGTTCAGCTGTTCAACCGGGCAACCGACCCGTTCCTGCCCGCGGTCAAGGGACACACATTCGCGGTACTGGAGGATCTCGACAACCGCGGACTGACCAACCATGTCCTGGTCATCACCCGCCACCAGGTGAAGCCCGAGGACACAGAGCGGCTCAACCAGCTCAAGAACATCAAGCTGACGCTGCTGTTCACGTACTCGGGCATCGATGACAAGCGGATCGAGCCCTATCCGTCGACCGTGGCGGCGGAGTCGATGAAATTCGCCAGCCAGGTGCGCCCGCGCCGGTACCGGACGGTCTTCTACTGGCGTCCGCTGGTGCCGGGCCTGAACGACTCCGACGAGCACCTCAAGGCGGCGTACGAGCTGAGTGGGTACGCCGACGCGACGGTGTTCACCGGCCTGTTCTACCGCGACGAGATTGCGGAGTATTACAAGGAATGCGGCCTGCCCGAGCCGTACCAGGGCACGGCGCGCCGGAAGATTGTGCCCGAGACGCTGGAGCAGCGGGTGCTGACCGCTTTCGTCGAGTCAACCACGTTGTTCCGCAAGACCTCGTGCGCGGTGTCCTACGCGCACGGTCTGCCGGACTACAACGGCCACTACGGCATCCAGGAGCTCTGCGACATCTGTCCTCTCAGCCAGCTCGATCTGTGCCGGCAGGCCCACCAGATACCGACCGCCGAGCAGATTCACAAGGTCGCGGCCGCCCTGACTGGAGCGCAAAGCTTGGAGGTCGTGGACATCACGGAGCGGGCTGCGGTGGTGTCCGGCCTGGACACGGAACAGCCGCGCTACTACCTCCAACACGCGCTCGGCTTCCAGGTCCACGATGAGCGGCACCCGCACCACGCGCACCGGCACGGGCGGGCCGACATCGGATGGAAGGACACACCGAACGATGACTGACTGGACCAGCCTGCGCTACGCCGTGGTCGACGTGGAAGGCAACGGCCAGCAGCCACCGGACCTTGTGGAGGTCGCCGCGGTGCCGATCGTCGACGGCGTGATCGGCGAGCCATCGAACTGGCTGGTCAAGCCCGCGCGACCGATCACGCCCATCGCCCGCCGCATCCACGGCCTGACAAACCAGGACGTGGCCGACGCGCCATCCTTCACGCAGGTGGAGGACGAGGTACGCAGGGCCCTGGACGTGGACGTGCTGGTCGCTCACAACGCGCACGTGGACGTCGGTGTCCTGCAGCGTCACCTCGGCGAGTGGAAGTGTCCCGACGTGCTGGACACGCTCAAGCTCGCCAAGCGCCTGCGTCCCAACCAGCCGAGCTACAAGCTGGGCGCCCTGGTCGAGGCGTTCACGCTGGCCAAGGGCCTGCCGGACGACCTCATGCCGCACCGCGCCACCTACGACGTACTGGTGGCCGCGCGCCTGTTCGTGCTGCTGGCCACGCGGGAGGACAGCACGCCGCTGTCCTTTGGGGAACTGCGTGGCGATCCACCAGAGGGAGGCGAGGATGACACTCCGGCCCTTTTCTGAACACGAACGGGGCGTGTTCGTCAGTATCGACGGACCCAGCGGCGCCGGGAAGTCCACGATCGTGCATCACCTGGCCCAACTGCTCCTCGCCGCCGGCGAAGACGTTCATGTCACGGCCGAACCAAGTAGCGGCCCGATCGGCGATATGTGTCGGGAGCTGACCGATACGGTCACCGGACACGCGCTGGCTTGCCTGTACGCGGCGGACCGCTATCACCATGTTGAGACCGAGATCAGGTCGCACCTCCAGGCCGGTCGAGTGGTCATCTCCGACCGCTACATCCCCTCCGGCCTGGTGATGCAGCGTTTCGATGGCATCGACCCGGTCTTCCTCTGGCAGCTCAACGCCGAGGCCGACCGGCCCGACCTCGCCGTCATCCTGGAAGCCGACCCCGAAGTCATCTCGGAACGGTTGACCGGTCGCGGCGCGCACAACCGCTTCCAGCTCACGCCTGGCAGCTCGCACGCCGAGGTTCACTTTTACCGGCAGGCCACCGACCGGTTGATCCAAGCCGGGTTCGACGTTCTACGCGTGGACTGCCACCAGCGGCCGGCTGAACAGTCCGCGGCGCTCATCCGGGACCGGTTGTTCAGCTTCTTCACCGCGACGTCGACAGGCTGACCCAGGCGAGCGGCGACCAGGCGCAGTTCGTGGTGGAAGGAAACGCACCCATGACCGTGACCGCTATGCACCCCTGCACGGAACCAGCAACCGCAGCGGCCATCCCGGTCCCGCGGGCCGCACCGAGCGCACCGCAGCCGACGGCAGTATCCGATCTGACCTTGGCGGCCACATCCACCGCCGTGAACGTCGGACTCATGCTCCTCGAACTCACCCTGACGAAGTGGGGTCACCCCGAACTGCTGCGCACCGGGGCGGCCGTGCTCTCCGAGCTACTCGACCAGGCGGTGAGGCACACCGGTGTACCTGACCCGACAGGACGTTGGCGTGATCGCGACGACCTGGCGCTCATCGGCGTGCGGTTGCTGCTGTTCGACCACGCGATCGTCATCAAGATCGCCGACAGGCACCGCGAACCGCCCGAACCCTCCGACGCCTTTCGCGCGCTCAGCAACCGGTGGCACTTCCACCCGACGCCAGCAGGCCGGGTGTGTGGTGCGAACTGGACCTCTCACAGCACGAGCTGACCGAGCACGGCCTACCCAAGCGACGACGAACGAGTGTGCCACACCCACCGCGAGCGCCGGCATCCCTGGTTGATCGGCAACTTCTTCAGCGCATTCACGAAGGCCTGAAAGCGCTGTAGCACTCGAACAAAGGATTCATCCATGACTGATGACAGGCACAACTCTGCCCGGGGCATCCTCCCGATCGGTGACGCGCCGATGCGCCGCATCGGTTTCGGCTCCATGCAGCTCACTGGCCCCGGTCACTGGGCCGCACCGGACGACCCCGAACAGGCCATACAGGTCCTCCGCGACGCGGTCGACGCCGGCGTGGCACACATCGACACCGCCGACGCCTACGGCCCATTCACTGCGGAGAAGTACATCCGTAAAGCCCTGCACCCCTACCCGGACGGCCTGATCATCTCGACCAAGGGCGGACTTACCCGTCAAGGCCCTGACCGGTGGGCACCCTGTGGCCGGCCCGAGTACCTGCGCCAATGCGTCGAGATGAGCCTCCGACGTCTCCAGGTCGAGCGGATCGAACTCTACTACCTCCACCGAATCGACCCGACCGTGCCGATGGAAGACCAGCTCGGCGTACTCTCCGCCATGCAGGCCGAGGGAAAGATCCACCACATCGGTCTGTCCAAGGTAGACATGGGGCAGCTTCGTAGAGCCAGCGAGCTGCTCGACGTTGCTGCCGTGCAGAACAAGTACAACGTCGCGGACCGAAACGCCGAGGAGGTTCTTCGGCACTGCGAGCTCGCCAACATCGCGTTCGTGCCGTACGTCCCACTGGCGTCCGGCCGACTCGCACAACGCGGTGGTGGCCTGGACGAGCTGGCGAGGGAGCACGGCGCCACACCCGCTCAGCTCGCGCTGGCGTGGCTGTTGCACCGGTCCCCGGTGATGATGCCGATCCCCGGAACCAGCAGCAGCTCACACCTCCACTTGAACCTGGCAGCGGCTCACATCGAGCTGACACGCGAGGACGTGGTGACGATCAGGCTGGCCGTCGACAACGCGGTCACCAGCTTCACCTAACCCAACTTGCGGTGTGAACTACGTCCAGGGCTGGCGGCTGTTCGGACGGGTGGACTGCGGCGTATGCGGTCTGCCCACACAGCACATCGAACTGCATACCGACGGCGTACGCAGCGTGCACCTGATGAAAGACGAGAACAAGCAACTCCGTTACTGGTCATGTTGGTCCACAGCCCAAGAACCAAACCAGCGCGAATCTGAGGGTCCTCGCGAGGCCGGACCTCCAAAGGGCCATCGGTGACAACACCCGACCAGTCGAACCTGAATACCTCGGCAAGTCAGGTGTTCCTGTAGCCGTGCTCCGGTCGACGACACAGAGCCGGCCGCTGTCACGACGCCCTCCAACACCTCCAGAAGCACAAAGGCATCGCGAAGCGGATGCTCGACGGCCGCCAGGTCGCCATCCTCGCGCGGCACTTCGCTGGCGACCATGACACCGCGTTCAACCTGCTCGACGGCAGCTCGGTCTCCGAATCCTGGGAGCAGGCCGTTGCCACGTTCCTGCGAGCTCTCTGCACCGCTGAGCAATCGGCCGAGGCGTCCATGACCGGCGTCGTGGACGCCTCCGTCAACCTGGGACCGACGCCCCGCCACCCCCGTGTTCCGCATCCGCCTCGGTCTCTGCGTACTCGACCTTGCCCCGACGTCAAGGCACCACATCTTGCCGCCCGTGCCACGCACGAAGGGCTCACATCGATGGACGCCTACATCGCGCGGGACGTGCTATCGCACCACCCGATGCTGCTCGAACATGTCCGCTGCGGACAGGACCACGCTCGTGCAGGAGTCCGGCCTGAACCGCGGCACCATACCTGCCCAACTCCTCGATGAACTCATGGCCGCGGTGCGTGCCAGCAAGGCGCATCTGGCACTCCGGCAATGACGCCGGCGTCCGGCCGCTACACATCGTTCGACCTCGTGGAAGACACTGCAGCGCGTGGCGTGGCACGAGCACGATCGTGAACCGCCAACGATGCTCTCGACATCGTCACCCGTCGTCAGCATGACCTCGAGTGCGTCCGAAAACCGTCAGCTCATCAGTGCAGCTTGGTGCAGTGCCGGAACCACCAGCGATGCGTTTTGCCCGAACCGGAAGTGCGAGATGACAGCGGCACACCAAGGCGCCCACGCGCCGCTCAGACAGAGGGGCTCGCTCTGGAGGAACGTCAGTACCAGCGCGTTGCCGGTCAGGTTGAGGTTGACGATCGTGTCGTAGTTGAAGTTCAGCCATTCGAAGCCGCTTGACGTCACTACCTCGCACCACAACCGCCGTGTGGTCACGATGGTTTGACTCAGTCTGCACGGACGCCATTGCGGTGCGGATAGGCGGCGCGCTTGGCGTCGAGCACGACCATGCATCACGATCGAGCCGAGGAGATATCCGGTGACGAACTGCGGCGAGCCGACGACCATCTGCGGGCCGGTGGAGACCCACTTGACGTCCATCGCGTAGTAGCGCGCGTACTTCATCGGCGCCCCTCCCGAACTCGCGAAGACGCCCACGGCGTACTCGCCTTGCTCAACAACGGGACCAGGAATTGGCATCGGAAGAGCGTGCAACACTCCACCCGACGACAAGGACGCGTGAACCCGAACGGCGTCCCACCAGGCTCCAGATGCAGTCATGACTTGTAACCTCCCCAGGTAACTGAATCGATTCAGATTCTAGCACGTCTTCTCGTGCTTCGTGACGTCCTGTCCGACGGGGCGACGAGCGGTAGACGCGTTCCACTTATGCTCAACCGTGCTCGCGTCGATCTACTTGAGTTTGTTGGTTCTGACCTGCCCTTATTAGCTGGGGTGGAGCAGCAAGAAAGGGATCAGTGCACCGGATCGGCGCACTGATCCGGCCGCCGGCGGCAAGATCCTCACGCCGCAGGTAGCGTGGCGGATAGGAGCGGACCGTGGGGGCGGTCCGCGATGGACGCTTGGGGGAGCGTCATGGACAAGGCTCCTGCGGAGCGACGGCAACGACGAATACCGGGCGGCCGCCAGAAGCGGATCGTGGTGCGCGTGGACTCGGACACCTGGTTCGAACTCAAACTCCGCGCCGTCGCCGCTCGCCGGTCACTGCCCGCCTACTTGGTCGAGGTCGGCCGCCGCCCACTGATCGCCGGCCAGACGCGGATGTCACTGGCCGGACAGCGGGCAATGGCCGAGCTACTGGACACAGTGCTGACCCGACTACGCCAGTCGGGCACGCTGCTCAACCAGTACACCGCGAAGCTGCACGCCACCGGCCAGATCCACGGTGGGCTCGACGCACTGCTGGCCTACCACCGCCAGACCGTCGACCGGCTCGCCGCGCTGCTCGACCAGCTCGACGACCCGCGGTGATCAGAAAGGTCATCCGGGGCAACAACATCGGCCGTACGGTCAACTACCTGTTCGGCCCCGGACGGCACAACGAACACACCAACCCACACCTGATCGCCGCCTGGGACACCGCTTGGCTCGACGACCCCGCCCGGTCGGCCTCGCTGACCACCACGAAGGGCCGCGCCCGGCTGATCGCCGCCCTGGACGCCCCACGCATCCTGCACGAGGTCAACGTCCCTGGCGGCCACGTCTACCACGTCCCGCTATCACTCCCTGCCGAAGACGGCCTGCTCGGCGACCAACGATGGCGCCAGGTCGTCGAAGAAGCCATCGACCGCCTCGGCTTCGGTCCCGACAGCGAGGGCCGCGGCGGCTGCCGATGGATCGCCGTCCACCACGGCCTGAGCATCAACGGCAACGACCACGTCCACGTCGTCGTCCAACTCGTCCGCGGCGACGGCCGCATCGCCGACCTGTACCGCGACTGGCCCAAATGGGACGCCGTCTGCCAGGCCGCCGAAGAACGCTGGAACCTGACACGCACTCGCCGCGCCGGAGCTGGCGAGCGTCCCCTATCCCGCGCCGAACTCGAACGAGCAGATCGCACCGGCCGTGACCCCGCTCGCCGCGAACTCGCGCGGCGCGTGCGTGCCGCCGCAGTCGCCACGGCGAGCGAACTGGAGTTCCTTGCCGACCTGCGCAGCTCCGGCGTACTCATCCAGCCTCGGCTGTCTGGCGAACGGGTTGTGGGCTATCGCGTGGCGTTAGGCGCAGAGGGCACCGACCCACTATGGCTGTCCGGCTCCCAACTGCACCGAGATCTTTCGCTGCCCAAGTTGCGCGCCCGTTGGGACAAGCTGGACTCGCGGTGGGACCGCTATGTCGCCGAGGTTTGGCGCGGCGAATTGGACCTCGACTCCACGTCCCAACCTGGTCCTCGACTCGGCTGGAACCGAGCCGCCCGCATGCTCGAAGCTGCCACCGCGGAGGTTCAACAGCTCCCGCCCCACGACAATGACGCCTGGACGCAGACCGTCGGCCAGACCGCCGATCTCGTGGCCGTGCTCGGACGACGACTGGAGTCCGAACCAGGCCCTCTCTCACGAGCCAGCCAGCACCTCGCCCGGGCGGCCCAGTCGGACCGAGGGCAGCGCCGACCGCCGGTGCCCGTCCACGTTGGTCGCCCGCTGCTCGTGGAGATCGCCCGGCTCGTGGCGCACTCCCGCGACCCGGCGCAGGCAGCCACCATCGCCGCCGTCGTCCTACTCGTCTACGGCCTGGTACGGCTGCTCGATCACCTGGCCACTCGACGTGACGCACACCCAGCTGTACGGCGACAACTGGAACTGGCCCATGAGCGCCTCGCCGAACATCCTTCCGTCGCGTCCCATCCGGCTGGCCAGCCCGTTAACCACGAACGGACTCCACGGCGTCTGCCGATCGCCGACGCGCCACGTCGGCCGGCCGTGAAGGTTGATCCCAGACACGAGCATGGCATCGGCCGCACTCGTTGAGCTGATCTCCACTGTGCGCCCACCCAGTCAGTCCTCCACGATATGGAGAGATCCCTACTTGCCCATCAGATCATGATCTCGTTGGCCGTGAGTGGATGTGAAAGATAGGCGTACCAGCCTGGTAGCGGATTTGAATGCGGGTAAGGCACCACCTTGTTGACACGTCCGCGACTGTTCGCGACGACGCGCCATGACTGATCCGGGTTAGCGTCACTGAGCCGGACGAAGGTCTCGACAGCGGCTCGCTTGGTGTCCGCATTGAGCACGACCTTGTGTCCGTCGATCTCGATGTGCACATACGGCCGCCCGCCGAACGTTCCTACGTCCCCGATCGTGGGTGCCTGAGAGTGGTCAAGCCCTACCTTGAGCACGGCGACCAGTTCTCGTTTCCCGCGTACGCGTGTCCCCGGTGGTAGGTATTCGCCCGTACTGTGAGGCTCCGCGCTGGGCGAGCCGATGGTTTCTTGTCGGGGTAACGGCTGGTCGCAGAGCTCCGCGATCCGCGCGGCGAGTTGCTTCGTGAATGCGGCGCTGACGCCGTAGCTGCTCTGCAGATTCGTCGACCAACCTACCCATCGCACACCACTGCTGTCGCCCACATATAGACGGCAACTGTCCTGTGAGCGGGGAATCGCGGCGACTTCGGTCAATGGCGCAAGGCCGGCGGCGAGTACCTGGTTGAGCACTTGCCGGCCGTTGAGCAGCACGAAGCGGAGGTTGTCCTGTGCAAGTTGAGCACGCAGGTGCGGAATCCCATCCTCCAGGAGGGCCCGCCGCATACCTGCGTCGGCGATGCGCGCCCAGATCGGATCCGTGGCCCACTGCACCAGATCAAGGTGACATGCTGTGCCCTCGTAGTAACTGTACCCCGTACTCGCACGCAACAGCTGGTCCAGTGGATCGAACCAACGCCGGTACGGTCGCCGTTGGAAGTAACCAGCACAGGCGGACACGACGCGGTTGACCTGCTCGTCGGTGAGTCGATCAAGTTGGTCAGCGCCCAGTGATTCGAGGGTCGCCAACCGTCGATCCTCGCCGGAGAGTAGGCCACCGCTGTCTGTGAACTCATGGCGCGAAGGGTTGATCCCCAACGTCGCCACTCTTGCCCGCCGTGGGTCGCCGAACGCGACAACCGGCGTGCTTCCCGGCACCACGGGTGTGCCCACCGGCGGTAGCCTGCGCACCATCGCGGCGAGCGTCTCAGGTAAACCGTTGTTGTCGTCGGTTCCGTCAGCCATGCGCGCTCCTCGATGAAGCAGATCCGGTCGTCCTACCCCACCTGAGGCTTGTGACCCAGTTCGAACCGGTTATCAGCGATATGCCGAAGGGTCAACAGGGGCGGTCTGCCTTTGGGCCATGGAGCCAGACGATGGCCGAGCAGCCATCTCCCTACCGCTGCACTCCGAAGTTCGCTGCACCGTTTCCAGAACGAGGCCGACACCGGCACCACCACGACCTCATCACCAAGATCGAGGACGATCTCGGTCCAGCTCACGTCGAAGTATTTCGCTCGATCATTCTTGCTGATGCGCACCCCGTAGCCAGCACCGGACGTAGTCAGCTGACCGTTGCTCCACGCGGTCACATTCACACGGCATCTTGGCATGTCGCCCGTGGTAGGGCCACCTGAAGCGTCAGTTCACGAACCGCGCCAGCAACGCACGAAGTTGGGCTGCTCGTGGATCGGAAGGCTTTAGGTCAGTGATGATGGATCGCAGTTCTGCTACTGCGCCAGCGACATCACCGGCCGACGCACGCAGCAGGACGACCTGCTGTCTCAGCTCGATCACCTCGTCATCGCTTGCTCCGCGCCGCTGCAACTGCAGGGCCAGCACAGGTTCCAACTGCTCCAGGGCCTCGGACGTGTGGCCGAGTGCCGCATGGCAAACCGCGATCTGGACTCGCCACTGCAGGACGTCCACGTCGTCGTCAGATCGCTCCGGAGCCACCTCAGAAACCAGGCGCTCGTACTGCGTCAGCGCCCGGGCATACTCACCGCCTAGCAGAAGAGTGTTCGCGAGCTGTAGACGCGCTCCTCGTGCCTGTTGGCGGTCGCTGACCTCTTCGAGCAGCTGCTCAAGAAGCGCGGCTGCTTGGGTAAAGCGTCCTGCCTCAGCGAGATCCGCAGCTTCATTCCGCGCTTCCGCAGCGTCCAGCGCTCGAACGGCTGGCCGTGGTGCCGGCCGTGAGTGAGCGCGTCGGCGTGGAGCCAAAGGCTGTCGAAACGGCTGTGTCGGATCGGCCGGGATCGCCGCATCGGCGGTGGTTTCTGGTACGGGAAGTAGCGGGCGTAGTCGTTCGTAGACCTCTTGTGCGTCGTCTGGCCTGCTGGCTGGCTCCTTGGCCAGCAGCTGGAGTACGAGTTCCTCGATTTCCGGCGGGGTGTCTGCGCGTATGGAGCGGAGATGAGGCGGCGGGTCCTCCACGTGCTGCCGCATCGCCGGGTACGTCCCTTCCGCCGTGAACGGCCGGGCCCCGGCAAGGAGTTCGTGCAGGATGCAGCCGAGCGAGTACAGGTCGCTGCGTGGGCTGGGAACTCCACCGAGTACTTGTTCCGGTGACATGTAGGCCGGGCTGCCCAATGCCTCGCCGGTGCTGGTGAGCCGGGTGAGGTCCGCGCCGAGCAGAGCGGCGACACCGAAGTCCAGCACGGTCACTGTGCCGTCCGGCTTGATCATCACGTTGCTCGGTTTGAGGTCACGGTGCACCAAAGACACCGCGTGCGCGGCGGCCAGCACCGAGGCGATCTGGGCGGCGACTGCGACCGCCCACCTCACCGGCACCGGTTGGTACTGGGCGATAAAGTCGATCAGGTCGATGCCTGGGACAAGCTGCATGACGATGTACAGCACGTCGCCCTCGGTACCAGCGTCGTAGATCGCGGGGACACCCGGATGCTCGACTCGTGCGGTCAGCCGCGACTCCCGCATGAACCGCTTCGCGAGCCCATCACGGTCGGAGGTCTTGGGCAGCGTTGCCGGGCGCATCAGCTTGACTGCGACAGGACGGTCGAGCCGCTTGTCATAGCCCGACCAGACCTCGCCCATCCCACCGCGTCCGATCGGTGCGGTCAGCTCGTATCGTCCCGCCAGGGTTCGTCGTGATGCCATTCGCTCAGGCCACGTCCCGCCGTAACGTCTCATAGGCGTAGCGGCGGGCGATGCTCTTCAACTCCGCGTTGAACTCGTGGTCATCGGCGAACTTCTGGACCGCCTTGGTGTCGTTCTCGATGCGCTCGTAGAGCTTGTCCTCGAACACGTCGTCGAACACGTGGCCGAAGTTCTCCTCGTCGTTGGCGAACGCGGCGGCGCGTACCTGCGGCTCGGCCATTGCCGCTTCCGCCGACCCGCGCACGATGTCGTGCTCGCCGAGGTTGCTCCCGAAGCGCTCGTTGAGCTGCTCGATCAGCTCGGCCAGCGACACGCGTGGTGGTTCATGCTGAGCGCCCGCACCATCGCCAGAGAACCCGGGAAGCATCTGCTCGCCCTCCGGTGTGAGGGTCAGGTCGTGCTCGCCAGTCTTGGTGATCCGCAGGTGGGTCAGGTCGACCTGGCCCAGATCGATACCGGGGTCCTGCCGCCGCTTGAGACGTGGAAGGAGCATCTTCCCGTAGACATAGAGGCGTTCGAGGTTGCGGTCGGTGAATCCGACCACCTGCGCCAGGAACCCGTACTTGCGCACGTAGTCCCGCAGATCCGAACGGAACTCCTCGGCTCGCTCGGGATCCTCGTCAAGCCGGGCTGCGAACCGGTCCCGCGCCGGGTCGGTGAGCCGGTAAAGCTCGGCATGGGCGCGTTCCCACTTCGTCCGGTCTGCAGCGAGTTGCTGAGCCCGTTCGTACTCAGCCGCGAACGCCTCCATCTCCGACTCTTCGAGCAACTGGTGGTCCATCACCGCTCGCTCCGCGTCGTAGATCAGGTTCGGGTCAGTCGCGGTGGTGATCGTCGCTTCGAAGAACGGCTTGAATGCGTTCTGGATGTCCTCGGCCTCGTTGGCGAAGTCCAGTACGAACAAGTCGTCCTGGCCCTTGCGAGGATGGGTGCGATTGAGCCGGGACAACGTCTGCACCGCTGCCACGCCCACGAGCGGCTTGTCGACGTACATGGTCGTGAGCAGTGGCTGATCGAACCCCGTTTGGTACTTCTCGGCCACAACGAGAATCCGGTACTCGGGCTTCGGGTTGATCGCGGCGTACTCGTCGTCGGCGCGGGTGTAGGCGAACGCCTTCGGCAGCGCGGACTCGCCGAATCCGTTCAGCGAAGCCTCGGTGACAGTGTCGGCTTCGAGGCCGTCCACCTTCAGGTCTCCGGAGAACGCGACCAGCACGCCACAGTCGCGGTAGCCCCGCATCTCCACATACGACTTGATCTTTCGATAGAGCTTCACAGCGTGCTCACGGGACCGGGTCACCACCATCGCCTTGGCGCGTCCGCCCAGACGGCCGCGGGTGTGCTTGACGAAGTGCTCCACGATGAGCTCGGCACGCTGCTGGAGGCTCGCCGGGCTGAGTTCGGCGAACCTAGCCAACGCGGCGGCGGCCTTGCGCTCGTCGACCTCCCGGTCCTCGTCCCCACCAGTGAGCTTCCAGTAGGTCTTGTAGGTGACATAGTTGCGCAGCACGTCGAGGATGAAGCCCTCGTCGATGGCCTGGCGCATCGAGTAGATGTGAAACGGCCGCATCGTGTCGCCGAGGCGCTCGCCGAACAGTTCCAGCGTTTTTGGCTTGGGGGTGGCGGTGAATGCGAAGTAGGAGAGCGTCTCGTGGCGGCCGCGGGCGAGCGCGGCCGCGGTGAGCGGGTCGTTGTCCTCGTCGATGTCGTCGCTTCCGAGCCTGGTCAGCACTCGTTTGAGCGCCGCGGCGGACTCACCGGACTGCGAGGAGTGCGCCTCGTCGACGACGATCGCAAACCGCTTCCCGCGCAGCCCGTCGACCTTCTCCAGCACGAACGGGAACGTCTGCAGGGTGACGATGAGGATCTTGGTGGTTTCGCCGGCAAGCGCGGCGCTCACCTGGTCCGACTTCGATCCTTCGGCCTTGTCACTGATCTTTGTGACCACGCCGGCGCGGTGTTCGAACTGGTAGATGGTGTCCTGCAGCTGACGGTCCAGTACGGACCGGTCGGTGATCACGATGACCTTGTCGAAGACCTGCTCGTTGTCCGCCGAGTGCAGGTTGGACAACCGGTGCGCGAGCCAAGCGATGGTGTTGGACTTGCCGGAGCCAGCAGAGTGCTGCACGAGGTAGTTGTGGCCCGCTCCGTGCTCGGCCGCGTGCTCGACGAGCCTGCGGACCGCGTGCCACTGGTGGTAGCGAGGGAAGATCAGGTTGCGGGTGTGCGGGCTGGGCCGGCGTGCGCCGCGCCGCCGCTCCCCCTCCTCTAGGTGAACGAAGCGTCGGATGATGTCGAGCCACGCCTCGGACTGCCAGATCTCGTCCCACAGGTACGAGGTCCGGTAACGCCCTGGCCCGGCGGGTGGGTTGCCGGCTCCGCCGTCCTCGCCAGGACCTTCCGAGCCGGTGTTGAACGGCAGGAAACGGGTCTTGTTGCCGGCGAGCCGGGTGGTGAGGAACACCAGGTCGGGGTCGACCGCGAAGTGCACCAGCGCGCGGCGGGCGAACAGCAGCTCGCTCGGGTCGCGATCCCGACGGTACTGCTCCTTCGCGTGCTCCACGGTCTGGCCGGTGAGCGGGTTCTTCAGCTCGGCAGTGGCAACCGGGACACCGTTGACGAACAGCGCCAGGTCGAGCTCCTTGCCGCGGTCCCGCTCGGAGTAGGCGAGCTGGCGGGTCACCGACAGGCGGTTCTTCTCGTAGCGAACCAGCGCATCATCGGCGAGGGTGTGCGCCGGACGGAAGTACGCGAGCCGGATCAGGTGTCCGCGATCGCGGATGCCGTGCCGCAACACATCGACCGTGCCGCGCTTGTCGATCTCCTTGGCCACGTGTCGGGCGAATTGGAGATGGGCCTCACCGGTGTCTTCCCCGTAGTGGACGCGAAGCTGTTCCCACACGTCGTTCTGCGTGGCGCCGATGAAGCTGAACATCTGGTCGGTGTCTAGTCCGAGCTCGCGGTTGTAGCCGTCGAGCTGCCCGCGATGCCAGCCGGCCGCGCTTAGGGACGCCTCGATGGCGTCCTCGAAGGCCTGCTCACGGTGCACGGCCATGGCTGCTTCCTTTCAAAATCCCCAGTGTCTGACCATTTGCTCAGGTCACTACGCGCTGCCGTTCTGGTCGGCTGTCGCGTGGAACCATTCGAGCGCCTCGGCGAGCTGGTCGCGCGCTGCTGGTTCTGCCAGTAGCTCGACGCCGAAGCCAGGCCGCAGGTCGATCTTCGACGCGGGCAGGTCGACGCCGTCGACCTTGTTCAACCGCAGCCGCAGTTCCTCACGGACTTCGGGGTCGTCGAACGGCGGCCGCGACCGCAGGTGCTGGAACACGACCTCGAACTTGCCGCTCGGGTAGACGACCGCCGGCCAGATCTCGCCCCGCGGGTCGCCCTCGCCACGGGCCATGAGATAGCACGAGGTCTCGCTTGGCGCGACACCGTACACGAGGCGTCCGCCCAACTCGGTCCAGGTCGTGAGCACCGCGAGGACGGCCTGCGAGGTGTCGAGCCCCTGTTGTTCCGCTAGCTGTTCGGCGAATCGATCGGCTCCGCCCTTGCCGGCCTTCCCGTCGGGCGCGGCCTCGAGGATCTCGGTACCGATGAGCATCGCCAGTTCCTCGGTGGTGATTCGCTGTGCCTGGTCGGCCCGACCGTATACATCGAAGCTCACGCCTTCCGCCAGGAGCATCTCCCTCGGGTCGTCCGACCTTGCTGGGTCGAGCCAAGCGAAGCCCGGCGACACCTTGCCGTCGGACTGAAGAACCCGATGGGCGTTCGGCGTCGGCGCGGTGGCCAGCCGGCTCCCGACCGCCACTGGGTGACTGCCGATCAGCGCAGCGAGGTCTCCGTAGGTGGTCCACGATCCGGCAGGCAGCTCTGCCAGCGCCTGGTTCATCACGTCCCACGCCGTTCCGGACGAGTCCCGCTCGCTCGGGATCGGCCCAGGCCACTGGTCGATAACACGGCGCGCAAGCGCGTCGGCGCGTTCGTGGATCTGAGGCCGACCCCACCGCTCCTGCTGGGCGATCTCCTGGTTCATCTGCACCCCGCTGGTGGCGAGCTGGGTGCGCTTGACAGTGAAGGAACTGTTGCTCAGCTTGGTGTTGTACCCGGTCAGGGTGAGGTTCCCCAGCGTGTGCACGAGGGACTCGTGAACCTGACGGAACTCCTCATCGGGCTGGAGGTCTTCCGCCAGCTCCCGGCGCCATTCCTGGGTCGGAGTCTGCGGCAGCACATGCTCGATGGTGAGCGTGGTGAGGTCGACTGGTTCCTTGCCGGCGTAGGACTCTTCCAGCCACCGAAGCACAAGCGCACGCTGGTGGGGGCGGCCGTTCAGATAGTAGGGGACCGATCGGACGGCCGCGCAGATCTCGTCATCGCTGGCGAAGTACTTGCGGCCGGTCGACAGGTACCGGCGGACGGCTTCGTCGACGGGGATGTCCGCATCCATCTCGGTGACAATGGCGAGGAGCACGCGATTGATGCTGGCGGTGGCCCGGCCGATGATAAGCCGGCGGACGAAGTAGCTCTCCAGGTAGTGCATCGCTGAGGCGATCTGCGCCGAGTCCGCCGTGCCCCGGTCGCGCCGGTCGAGCAGGTGTAGCAGCACTGGATAGACCGTCGTGGTCCCCCAAGCGCCGAGCCGCTGCAGCCGGTGCCGCACAGCCGGGTCGGTTTCACGCGACGGGTCGAGGATTGTGCGCAGCAGCTCGCCGAGTCGGCCGAACCGCGCGACCTCCTGTTCGATGTCCTCTTCGGACCGCATCCAGTCGAGGCGCCGCTGCTGACCGGCGTAGGTGTCAGCCTGCTTGATGCGCGGATCGCGCTGCACGAGGTCGAGCCAGAACAACAGTTCGAGCTGGTCACTGTTGAGGGTGTTCTGCAGTGGCAGCCACAGCGACTCGTACACGGCCTCGCTGCGCGTAGGCAACCGCATGAACAGGTAGTTGCGCAGCAGGTCGGCCTGAGTAAGCCGGAGCCCGGTGTTGTTCAGCGACTCGAAGATCCGGTGTGCGTTATCGCCGCGCTGTGCGGTTACCGAGACCAGGGCCAGCCCGGAGATGACGGCATGCTCGATGCGCTCGATGTCGTTGGGGTCGTCGGCGTCGTCGGCCCCAGCAAGTTGGGCTGTGAAGAACCGGTACGCGGTGCCAATCCGGTCGGTTCCGCCCGCCCGCGGAGTAGAGTTGAGACAGGCAACGTAAGCAGCCCTATCGGCCTGTGTCGGGACCAGCTTGAGTCGGTGCTGTTCCGGCTTCCACTTGTTGATCAGGTACTGCTGGTCGATCCGTTCACGGTGCTCCGCGCTTTCCTGCGCGGCCCGGTAGTCCCGCAGGGCGCACAGCAGGATGGACAGCGTGGTCAGCCGCTGCTGACCATCGATAACGAGGAACTCCTGCACTCCAGCAGGCCCGTTGGTGGGGCTGGGCGCGAGTACCAGCGAGCCGATGAAGTGGGTCAGTTCGGGGTCCCCCACCCGATCAGCCGCCAACTGGACGATGTCCTCCCACAACCGCTTGAGCTGCTCGTACGTCCACGAGTAGGTCCGCTGGTACAGCGGAACTTGATACTGCTTGGAGCCCTCCAGAAGCTCCTGGAGCGTCGTCTCACGGGCTGCAACCAAGTCGATTCCTCTTCTCGCTCAACTCGATACCGAACTGGCGCCGGTGACCTGTGCATTGACCGCGGCGGTGATCAACGCCCGGCGTCGCTCGACAAGAAGATCGATCTGACGGTCCAGTGCCTCTGCCAGCTGGTTCTCTCTTCTTGTGGTCTCATCCAAATTCGCGATGATGCGGTCCTGCGTTTCAGGTTCCGGGAACGGAAAATGATGCTTGGCCAGTTGTTCGCCGGTGAGGTGTGAGATGGTGGAGACGTTTCCCTCGACGGAGAACACATCGAGGGCTGTGGCAGACAGCAGACAGTAGTACATCCATCTCGGCCGACTTCTTCCGCGGGTTCTGGCGCGATGCAGAGCCTTTTGGTAGTAGATTTCTTCGATTCGCCCGTCCCAGATGGCCGCTCTTCCGGGCTGTCCCCCTTCGCAGATCAGGAGATCTCCGCGCAGGACCCGGTACCGGTCCTTCTCCGCTGTCGGGAAGTCCATTTCCAGGAGATCCTCGGTATCGATGCGGTCCCACTGCACGTTGCTATTCCTGAGGTAGGGGCGAAGATTGCCGTGGGCTGCCCGTTCCGCATTCAACATCTTGCCCAGGCGTATGTCGAACTGCGACGCCACCGACAGTACGGGCCAGGACGCTGGAATCGTGCCCAGCCAACTGAGGCCGCTGTCGACCCGAGGCCCGGACTCCGTCTCGCCGCGTATCGCATAGTAGGCCCGAGACAGCAGGCGTTGCTCAATGAGCTTCTTCTGCCTGATTCTTCGCTGAATCATGGCGTCGATTCGACCGGTCTCGGCGTCGAGGAAGTCGGCGATCCGCCGCTGTTCCTCGATCGGAGGAGAGGGAACCGGAATCTCGCGCATGTCTTCTTGCGTCAACTTGTCCCGGGTGGAACCCGAGATGTAGTTCGAGTAGTCGACGACGTTCAGGCTGTACACCAAGAAGCGTGGCTCTACTGAGACCGGACGTAGGACGTGTATGTGGTTGTTGACCCAGACTGGACCGTCCACCAGGTATGACACGTCGCGCCCTGGATCGAAGAACGGCGCGCCGTCCTCGCCGAGAAGGACGAGCGTCTCGTCGAACAAACTCTTGTTGACATGGTCGACGACCCCCCCTGCACCCCAGTAGGGGATGTCGCCCTTCATGTCGGATCGCTCTTCGCGGTTTAGCGGTACCCGCTTCCCGTCCAGACAGATCACCAATCGACGTAGTGGCACATAGTCGTTCACTCCGTCACCTCGGTCAGAAGACGCTGGATCTGGGACTCGATCTCCTTTAGCTCCGAGTCAATCTCTTCCAACGGTCGTGGCGGCACGTACTTGTAGAAATGACGGGTCAGCGGGATCTCGTAACCTGTTTTGGTCTTGGTGTGATCCACCCAGGCACCGGGCGCGTGTGGAAGGACCTCACGGGTCATGTAGTCGTCGATGTCGTCACCCAGTGGGACGTTCTCGTAGTCGCGAAGATCTGGGTCGGGCAGGGGGTCGCCCTTGCGGTCGGTCTGGAGCTCGCCTTCCGAGTCGCTCACCGACACGGCGTTCCACACCGTCTTGTCCACGGCTGCGGGTAGCTTGCCGAGGGGCGCCAAGATCTCCTTGAGGATCTTGGCGAAGTCCAGCTTGCGGAATGCCGCCGGCTTGCCGACCAGATCGCGCAGGGCCTCGATCAGCTTGTCACGCGCCGCGTACGTCGCCAGTGGCCTGGCGACCTCCAGCTCGGCCAGCGTCTCGTCGGTCACCTCGAAGCGCAGCTTGAGTGGGCGCTCCACGGTGATGCGCCGGTAGCCGAAGTCCCGCGGTGCGAACACCTTCACCTTGTCGTGCATCGGGTGGTCGGGGTCCTCGGCGGCATTGAGCGCCTCGCCGTACAGCTCGCTGAGCTTCTTGATCTCCTCGTCCGGGATGTACTTGCGCTTGTCGCCAAGCGACTTGCGCATCTTCGCCCAGTACTCGCGGGCGTCGAGCAGGATCACCTTGTTCTTGTGGGCCTCGTCCTTCCGGTTCGTGAGAATCCAGAAGTACGTGGAGATCCCGGTGTTGTAGAACAGCTGGTCGGGAAGCGCGACGATCGCCTCCAGCCAGTCGTTCTCCAGGATCCATTGGCGGATTCGCGACTCGCCGGACTCGGCCGCGCCGGTGAACAACGGCGAGCCGTTGAACACGATCGCCAGCCGGGAGCCGCCCTGCTCCGGGCGCTTCATGTGGTGGATCATGTGCTGCAGGAACAGCAACGAGCCGTCGTTGATGCGCGGCAGGCCGGCGCCGAAGCGGCCGGCGAAGCCGATCTTCGCCTCGTTCTCGACGTTGTCCTTGACCTTCTTCCATTCCACGCCGAACGGCGGGTTGGCCAGCAGGTAGTCGAACGACTTGCCGTAGTGCTTGTCGTGGCTGAACGAGTTGCCGAGCCTGATGTTCGAGGCGTTCTCGCCCTTGATCATCATGTCCGACTTGCAGATGGCGTAAGACTCGGCGTTCAGCTCCTGGCCGTGCGGTACGACCTTCGCCTGTGGATTGTGTGCCAGGATGAACTCCTCCGCCGCGGTGAGCATCCCGCCGGTTCCGCATGCCGGGTCCAGCACCGTCTTGACCACACCCGGTGTGGTCAAGTCCTCCGTGTCCGGCGCGAGTAGGAGGTTCACCATCAGCTTGATGACCTCGCGCGGGGTGAAGTGCTCACCAGCGGTCTCGTTCGATATTTCGGAGAAGCGCCGAATAAGTTCCTCGAACGCATAGCCCATGTCGTGGTTGCTCACCGCTTGCGGGCTCAGGTCGATCTCGGCGAACTTCGATGCCACTTGGTAGGTCAGGCCCGCGCCGTCCAGCCGGGCCAGCTGCGTGTAGAAGTCGTACGCCTCGAAGATCTCCTTCGCGTTTTCGGAGAAGGCCCCGATGTAAGACTTCAAGTTGTTTGCGACGTTGTCCTGGTCGCGCACCGCCGCCTGGAAGTCCAGCTTGGACGTGTTGTAGAAGCTCAGGCCGCCGGTGGCGCGCTTGAGCATGTCTAGGTTCTGGATACCCTGCTCGGCCAGCTTCGCCTTGCGCTCCAAAACCTTCTGTTTGGTCGGTGCCAGCACGCAGTCCAACCGGCGCAGCACCGTGAACGGCAGGACCACCTTGCCGTACTCCGACTGCTTGTAGTCGCCGCGGAGCAGGTCGGCGACCGACCAGATGAATCCCGCCAGCCGCGTGTGCGTGCTGCTCACAGATGTCTCCCTCGTGAAACGATCAACAATCGGTACTGTCGTCGGTGCTGATAAAACTGTTTCTACTCGTCCGGCTCAACCATCCCGGCGGCGAGTCCTTCGGTCAATCGCACCGTCAGGTGTATACCCAGGTCAGAAGCCATGCGTAGATCCTGATCGAATGCTTCGAGTCGACGGAACACCGTCCCGAGTTGCCGCTGGCGGTCCAGGTCGAGCACCGGTATCTCGATCCGGCGCGCATCTACTCGGCGCACCCCTGAGGCCGTCGTACCAACCGCCCGCGACTTGGTGGCCGCACGGATCTGGCCAGCGAGGAAATGGACGTCCAGCCTGCTGCCGTCCACTCGGATGAGCTGGAGGTTCGGCCCCAGTAGCAGATCATCGTTCTCGATAACCCAGGTCCTGAGTAATCCGTCTCCCGCCGCCAGCAGCGGTACCACCAGGTCACCCGGCCGCAGGCGCAGCAGGTCGTCCCGGTCGGTGCCGGCATACCGCACGTTAGGCGCCTGGCCGCTCGTCACGTCACGGCCGGTCAGCACGAGCGGTCCGGTCCCGTCCTCGGCGGTGTCCAGCGGCCCGACCTGCTGGTGTAAGACGAGCGCGCCCGCTCGGGCCAGGTCGTTGATCGTCGTGGACACACGCGAGTGACGCACGGCCGCCCGGACATCCGGGAGCAGTGCGTCCAACTCGCCGAGCGAACACGCCATGCGCTCGCGGGTGCGTTTCAGCTCAGCAACGTCCACTACGACAGGCGGCTGTGGCAGGTGCCGGGCCGGCGCCAGGTCAACGTCCTCGTCAAGCAACTCGATTGGTTCGACGGCCCGGCATTGCCCAGGTACCTCGGTGACCGCGCCGGTGTCGCGGAACTCGCGCCACGTCGCGAGCAGGTCGTCACCCAGTGTTCGCCACTCGACGCCGCCTCGCCGCGGTGGCTGGTGGTGACCGAGATCGACGAGAAGCACGGAGCCAGCCCTGCCAGCGTCTGGTCGGCGCAGCACCCACAGGTGGATGGGGATGCCGGTGGACATCAGCACGCCGGCGGGTAAAGCAGCGACCGCGCGGAGGGCGCCCCGCTGTAGCAGTGTCCGTCGAATCGATCGGCCGGAGCGGCGGGAGGCGACGCTGGCCGGAAGCGCCACCACCACGGTGCCGCCCGGCTTGACGTGCGCGAGGCAGTGCTGCACCCACGCGAACTCTGGCTCGCCCTTTGGTGGGACGCCGTACTCCCAGCGCGGGTCAAGAGCCAGTTCTTCATGCCCCCAGTCGCGATCGCCAAAGGGAGGGTCGCATACGACCACATCGGCGCGGAGGTCAACGAACGCGTCGGAACGGAGCGCGTCGCCAACGACGATGTGCGCTCCGTCGGTTGCCCCGACCCGGGCGCAAGTGATCCTGGCTAGCGGCTCGTTGATCTCCTGTCCGAGTAGCCGCTCGGCGCCCGCGCTGGCCGCTAAGCGCAGAAGGTTGCCGGAACCGCAAGCCGGGTCAAATACGGTGCCTGAGATCGGCGCGGCGAGGTCGATCATCAGTTTTGCCAGCTCAACCGGTGTGACCAAGTGCTGGCGCTGTTGCCGTTCGAACGTTCGAACGCACAGCGAGTCGACAATGTCATCCGGTGAATCGTCCGCACCCTGGTTGAGCACGTCTCGGATGGGATCGGATAGGTGGACTGCGGCTGGTTCCCGGAGCGCGATCGCGATGTCGGCGATCAATTCCAGAACGTTGGGCTCGCTCTCCACAGCCCGCCACAGCGCGTCTGCCCGAGCCACGTCAGAGAGCTTCCCCCGCGCCCGCAACCAGCGCTCAACCTCGTCGAGCCGGAAGGTGGGCGTTCCTGCCGGCCCACTAACTGCTTCGGGGAAGTCCATGTGCCGCCGACGCCAGTTGCTCACCGCAGCTCGGCCAACTCCCGCTAGGCGAGCGATCTCCGCCGCTGTGATGAGCGCCGTGTCTACCACGCCGGCTCCCCTCACTACTGTGTTAACGCGCCGCCTGGTCAATTGCTCGTTGACTGTGAACAGTCTTGTTCGCGAGCGGTCTTCTGTCAACACGGTCGCGATCGATGGGCCGGCATGTGGATGCCGCCGCAGGCCTTGAGGAGAGCAAGGCCGCAGGCGGAGGGCTGCTGATCAGCAGGTACGAGCAGCGACATCGCCACGATCGATCACTTCACATCACCGCTTCGACCTCTCCGCGCGATGCTCATCTCGCCTTGGCAGCGACACTGCAGCCACCACTTCGTCAACCACGATCACGGCTGGCGTGACTCATCGCCAGTAGGGCGAATCCAGAGATGACCATGAGGCCGTCGAGTACCAGTGGGCCGACAGCGGCTGCTAAGGGGGCGTACTGCCACGCCAGGAGCACGTCGCGCAGGTGGCCGTAGGAGATGATCGCCGAGCCGAGCGCGACGGCGCCGGTACCTGCGAAGCGGGCGAGCATCCACTGCCAGCCTCGCGGCCAACGCACGCGGGAGAGCACCTCTACCGACAGCAGCAGCCCTATCGGCCAGACCGCCGCGCCGATCTGCGCCGCCACCGCTGGTGACCAGCCTGGCGGCCGGTCGGTTGCTGGGAGCCAGGTGTGCAGCACATTGGCCGCGACGGACATCACCGAGCCGAACACGAAGCCGGCCCAGGCCACCATCCGTCCACCAACGGACGAATGGCTGGCGACGGGCGGTTGGGCGGTTGGCGCGGTTGCTTCGCCAGGATCGCCAGCGCTGGTGATCTCGGTCGTCAGTTCCGCCAGGGCCTTGCGCACGGCGTGATCGGTCGCACCGGTCAACCGCACGAGTGTCGGGCGGCCGGGCGCTGGCTGGCCAGCCTGCCGAGCTGCGTCGATGGCGTTGCGCACCTGGTCGACGAGCTGACCGTTGCTCGCAGTAGTCACCACGTCACCACCGCAGCCAGGTCGTACGGGTCCGCCGTCTCAGCATCAGTGAGGCCGATCGTGCCGATGCGGTATCGGTGGTGGACGAACGCCCAGTCCCAACCTTGCGGCCGGCGGACACTCGACAGGAGCTCAATGGACAGCATCAGACTGTTCGGCCACACCGCCCGCTCCGATCTGTGCCGCCAGCCCTGGTGACCCTCCGGCGGTTGGCGCGGCGCCGACAACCACGTGTGCAGAACGTTCGTCGCGACGGATGTGACCGCGCTGCGGACGAAGCCAGGCCAGGCGACGGCTCGACCACCTCCGGTCCGGACGACAGTCGCTGACTCACCACTTGGTGCAGGCTGTCCAACAGGACCGCCAGAGTTGGTGGACTCGTCCGCCAGCCTCGCCAGCGCCTTGCGCACCGCGTGGCTGGTCGCGCCAGTGATGCTTACGAGGGTTGGCCGTCCGGGCACCGGTTGGCCGGCTCGTCGAGCCGTATCGAGTGCCTCGCGCACCTGAGTAACGAGCGGGCCGGTGACAACGGTCATCGCCGGCCTCCCGAACGCTCAGCGGCACGCGGATGACATCTCGGACACCAAGCGGACCGCGTGCGTTCGTTGTCGAGCCAGACCAGCCGGGCGGATACTGGATCCGCAAGGCGGGCGTCGCACTGGCCGCACGGCGGCCGCGCTACACGTGGCCCAGCCGCAGGGCGGTTGGTCGGATGGTTAAGGACGTTTCGGGGGCAGGCTCTGCCGCCCGCTGCCCGGCTCGTTGCCCCTCGTGCTCGCCGCCCTTGCCTCTCGTGGACGAGATCGAGCGGCACTGACCGCCCCTCGTTTGCGGCGTTATCCACAGGCGACTGAGTGCTGTTGATGACGAGGTCGTAGCCGTTGGGGCGGTGGTCAGCACGCTTGACGTACGCGGCGACGATCTCCGGATCGGACGGCCGGATCAGGTCAAGCTCCTGGAGCGCTCGGAGTGCGTAGCGAACCGATCGTTCCGACAGACGTGTGTATCGCATGAGCGTTCCCAGTGACGGAAAGGCATTGCGACCGTCCGGGTCGGCATGGTTGGCGAGGCCTACCAAGACGACGGCCAGACTGGAGGCGTCGCGCCTGCCGGCCGGGATCGCCGCGGTGGTGAGTGCCCAGTTGATGGCTTCGATACTCACCACTCCACCGCCGCAGACAACGCGTACAGCTCAGCGGCGCCGACATCGGTGAGTCCGATGGTGCCAGTCCGATGTCGGAGATCGACCTGGCCAGCGATCCACCGGTTGAAGCCGTCGTGCGCTTCAAGCTCTGTGACGCCCATCGCGTCGCCTACCTGGGTCCATGAGACGACGGCGCGGGTGCGGAGAAGGTCCGCGACCGCGGCCCAGCGACCGCAGGTGACCGCTTCGGCGATTCGAGTGCCGTAGGCGAGTTCAGCGAGTAGATCATCGGCGTCCAGCGTGCCCTGAATGCTGTGGGTTGCGAGGAAGGTTCGCATTCGGGCGTTGGACCACCGCACGACCAGATCGGTCAACGAGCAATCACGGATGTCTTCGGGACGGTGGACGGACACGAGCACTCCATTCCGGCCGTCTCACACTCGTCTCACGGACGAGGTGGACGGGCCTCGATTGGAGGCCCTGACCTGGACTACGTCCAGGATGCTGACCTGCGCAGAAGGACTGCTCGGACTCACCCAGAACGATCTACCCGGGACTACGGATCAGAAGGTTAGGGGTTCGAATCCCTTCGGGCGCGCCAAAGTTGCACCTTTTATTGCCCCAGCGGTCCGTGTGACGCACCGTAGTGTGGCCTCCTCGGATCCCGTGAACGGGTGAAAATCCCGGCGATATCGCGTGACTGATTGGCGGTCGGGGGCGCGGTCGTGCGGACCCCTGGACGCCTGGCTTGGTGAGGTCGCTGACCGTGCGCTGGCGACGACGTCCTCCGCGGTGAGTGAGTCCGCTGCCTAGTACGAGCGGACCGACCACGCCGCCGCGGCCCAGCTCGACGCGAACTACCCGCCCGCCGAGTTGACCCGACGCCCGCGAGCGCACCGGCTACGCGCCGATCGAGCCGCCCGAAGGCACCGCGCGGTTCGGGGACGTGGTCGAGCTGCGGGAGCAGCTGACCGAGGTGAGGGCCGCACTGAGCGTGGTTAGGGCCGCGCAGACGGGCTTCGGCGGTCTCTCCGGCTCGGCCGGCATGCCGGGGCTGCCTCCTCGGCCGGGAACTCCTCGCTGACAAGGGCTTCTCGATGTTTCCCACCAGCCTGGACAAACTCGTCGAGCTGGCCGAGGGCACCCCGTACGACGCGAAGGACGAGCAGGCGTGGGAGCGGACACCCTCAAGGCCAGCGATGACCCGATGCTGCGGGAGATGGGCAACGGCATCGAACGGGACGAGGACCTGTTCCGCGGGGGTGTCCTCAAGCGGCGCAGGCGATGAGCCCCGAAGGGAAACTGAGCAGGCCACGCAAACCCTTACGCCGCACGGCGTGGGGCATTCTGATCGGCGGCGTGGCCGGTACCGCGTTGATGCTCGGCGTCGGCGCGATCGTGGTCCTGGGCGCGCCGCCAGCCGGGCCGGACCGGGCGGCCATCTGGCGAGACCATCTCGCTCGACCGCATCCCTGCACCGTCACGCCCGACGGCCGGCGTGCCGGACGCGACTCGTTCGAGGTCGGTGAGCCCACGACACCGGACTTCACCGGCAGCGCGACCATCACCTGCGACCAGCCCGTCGCGCTCATGACCGGCACTTCTCGCATCGTCGCCGACCTCGCCCGGGGCCGCTCGTCGTCGTGCCCATGTTACTGGGCCAGCCGCTCCCGGCGGCGCCGGCAGTGATCACAACGAACTGTGGACGGTTGGGTCAGATTGTGGCCGGATCCATGCTGGATCAGCTGGTTGTGCCCTACGCCCGTGGTGTACTTGGCCGTGTGTCTGATGAGTGGGCCGGGAGCGGGTGGCGCCCCTTGCTGACCGAGGTGCAGTTCGCCTCGGAGTGGTTTGAGGTGCGGCGGGATGACGCGTTGCGGCCGGATGGGTCGCGGGGGTTCTACGACCACGTCGTCGCTCCGCCGGCGGTGACTGTGTTGGCCGTGAACGAGGAGCGGCACGTTGCCGTTACCCGGCAGTGGATCTACACGCACCGTGAGGCGCAGTGGCGGCTGCCGGCCGGGCGGGTGGACGACGTCGACCACGCGACACCGGAGGCGGCGGCACGCCGTGAGCTGGCCGAGGAGACGGGCTACTTCGCCACGGGCTGGGCCGCGTTGGGCACGATCAACTGTGCCGACTCGTTGACCAACCACCAGGACCACGCCTTCCTCGCCACGGGGCTCACCAACAGCGGCGAGCGCCGGCTCGAGCCCGGTGAGGCCGACCTCGAGGTCCACTGGTTGCCCGTCGACGAGCTCGTCGGCATGGTGCTCGACGGGAAGCTCCCCCACGCCGGCAGTTCCTTCGCGGTGCTGGTCGCGCGGGTGCGCGGGTTGCTTTAGGGTCCCTGTTTCCTGTTTCCTAAAGAATTAGGAAACAGGCAATACATTGTCCATGAACATCTTCGGCGTGAATTCTTCTGGTGGGCGCGGTAAAGCGCCTCTTGAAATTCCAGGAGGAAATCATGTCGGAATCCCGTCTTGCCTCTTTCGCGGTTCGTGCCGCGGCCGCCGTCGGCGCCGCGGCCGTCGTGCTCGTCGTTCCGCTGTTCGGTGTCAGCGCCACCGCCGACCCGACGCCGCCCCCGCCCCCGCCGCCGACCACCGACGGCCACGACTGGTGGGGCTGACGCGGAATCCTGGCGCCGGGTGATTACTCGGCGCCAGGAATATTGCCAACCGCATTGTGCCGGTGGTGTACTCGCCAGGAAGAGCACTGCTGGGGAGGTGCTGATGGCTGAGTCGTTCGGCGCATTGTTGCGGAAATGCCGGGTCGAGGCGGGGATCTCGCTCGGGCAGCTGGCGCAGAAGATCAAGTACAGCAAGGGGTACCTCAGCAGGATCGAGAACGGGCGCCAGCCACCGAATCCCATGTTCGCCAAGCAGTGCGACCGCGCCCTTGGCACGGACGGGCGGCTCGCCGCGGCGGTACCGACCAAGGCGACCGGCACACCGGACCACGCCGCGCCGAGCGGCGACGTGTGGGTGCTCGAACTCGACGACGACACGCTGCGGTTCAGCGAGGTGCCGCGCCGCCAGGTCCTCGCCGGTGCCGGCGCGCTGCTGGGCTACGCCGTCACCCACACCGCGCGCCCGGTCGTCGACACCCCGACCCTCGCGGCGCTGCGTGCGTCCTTCGACCAGTACCGCGTCCTCGGCACCATGACGAGCCCGTCGGTGGTGCTCGCCCAGATCATCGCCCACGTCCACACCCTGCGCACCCTCGCCACCGACAACCCCGAGCCGATGCGCACCGAGCTGCTGCTGCTCGCCGCGCGGGTCGCCGAGTTCGCCGGCTGGATGAGCCAGGAGGCCGGCGACGAGGCCAACGCCATCCGCTGGACCGACTGGGCGGCCCGGACCGCCGCGAACCGCGACCCGCACTTCCCGAGCTTCGTGTTGTTCCGGCACGCCGAGATGGCGCTGTACCGCAACGACCCCCGCCAGACCGTCGAGCTGGCGCGCCGCGCGCAGCAGGACCAGGCCGCCAGCCCACGCATCCTCGGTCTGGCCGCGCGCTGCGAGGCGCAGGGACACGCACTCGCCGGCGACGTCCGCGGCTACGAGGAGGCGATCGACCGGGCGGCCGGCCTGCTCGCCATCCCACAGCGCGACAACGGACCGGTCCTCGGCTCGGCCAGTGTCCCGGACGAGGTCGGGCTGGCCCGCGGCTGGTCCCTCTACGACCTCGGCCGCCCCGGCGCCGCCGCCGAACTGCTCGACCGGATGCTCGACACCATCCCGCCGGCCGCGCGGCGGGCCCGCGCCCGGTTCGGCATGCGCCGCGCGCTCGCGCACGCCCAGCACGGCGACATCGACCAGGCGTGCGTCGCGGCGCACGAGATCCTCGCCGACACGGCCCAGGTGGACTCGGCCACCATCCGGCAGGACCTCGGTGCGCTGTCCCGCACCCTCGGGCGCTGGCACACGCATCGGACGGCCAGTGACCTGCGGCAGGAACTGATCACGATGCTCCATTGACGCAGCCGCAGGTCAACGTCGCCAGTTGGGTCCGCACCTGTTCTGCTTCGGGGAGGCCGAGCTCGGTGAACTCGGTGAGTGCGTCGTGCCAGTGGGTGGGTTGGTGTTGTCCGGTGGCGTGCATGACGGTGGCGACGCGGTGGCTGGCGCGGGCGCGGGCGACGCGTTCGCCGGTGCCGGCGGAGAGGTCGAGTGCGGCGCGGTAGGCGTGGAGGGCGGCTTTGCTGTCGTGGGCGGCCCAGGCGGTTTCGCCGCGGTCGAGGTAGAGCTGGGTGCGGAGGTTGGGGTCGACGACGAGGTCGGCGACCTGGCGGGCGCGTTGTTGGTAGTCGACGGCTTGGGTGAGGCGGCCGGCGAGGCGGTGGACGTTGCCGATGTTGTTGAGGGTGTAGGCCTCGCAGGCGCGGTCGCCGACTTCGACGGCGAGGTCGTGGGCTTCGGTGTGGTGGGTGAGTGCGTCGTCGAGTTTGCCGAGTTTTTGTTGGACGCCGCCGAGGTTGTCCAGTGAGTGGGCGAGGCCTTGTTTCTGGTCGATCTGGCGCAGCAGTTCGATGGCTTCGAGGTGTTGGCGTTCGGCGGTGAGCAGGTCGCCGCGTAGTTCGCTGATGTTGCCGAGTAGGTCGAGTGCGTTGCCCTGGCCGCGTTTGTCGTCGAGGGTGGAGTATCGCTGGACGGCGGCGGCGAAGCATTCGGTGGCGGCGGGGTAGTCGCCGAGGTTGTGGGCGGCGATGGCGATGCAGACGAGGGTGTCGGCCTCGCCGCGCAGGTCGCCGAGGGTGGTCCAGTGGGTGAGGGCTTGTTCGGCGACGGCGCGGGCCTCGGCGAGCGCGCCGGAGCGGCGGCGGGCGATGGCCAGCTGCAGTAGGACGGTGGCCAGGCCGAGGATGTTGTCCGATCCGTCGAGCACGCCCGCGGCGCGCTGCAGGGTCTCGGTCCAGTCCCGCAGGTGTCCGCGGGTGTAGAGGTAGCGGCCGAGGACCACGGCGAGCTGCCAGGTGTGGTCGGGGCGGTCGTGCCCGGCCGAGTAGTGGATGGCGGCGACGAGGTTGGTCCGTTCGTGGTCGAGCCAGGTCAGCGCGGTGGCGTAGTCGGGGAACGCGGGCATCACCGGGCTGGTGGCCGTCACCTCGGGCCGCAGGTCGGACGGGAAGATCACCGCGGCCGCGGCCGATGCGGCGGCGAGGTAGAAGTCGAGCAGCCGGTCGACGGCGGCCTCGGGGTCCTCGGGTGGGTGGGCGGCCAGGACGTAGTCACGCAGCGGGTCGAGCATCTGGAAGCGTTCCGGGGCGGACTCCTCCAGCAGGCTCATCCGGTGCAGGTCCTCCAGCAACCTGCGCGCCCTGGGGACGCCCATGAGTGCGGCCGCGCCCAGGGCGGACAGGTCAGGACCGGGGGCCAGGGCGAAAAAACGGAACAGGACCTGCTGCTGTTCGGTCAGCTGGTCGTAGGACACCGTGCACGCGACATAGGCGTGCTCGGGGAAGTGGCCGTCCGGGCTGACCGGGGACGCCACCCGCAGCAGCTCCAGCAGGTGCGCGATCGGCCACTTCAGGTGCCGGCGGAACTGCGCGGCGACCAGGTGGATCAGCAGCGGCACGTACCCGCACCGCGCGACCACCTCACGCACCTTGTCCACGTGGCCGTGCACCCGCTCGGTCCGCACCAGCGACCGGAACAGGTCGACGGCCTCATGGGCCGGCAGCGGCTCGAGCCGGATGTGGTCGGTCGGGATCAGCGCACCTTGCTCGCGGCTGGTCACGAGCGTAAAGGTGGCGCCGAGCAGGGGCTCGACCTGTTCCTCGGAGGCCGCGTTGTCCAGCAAGACCAGGGTGCGGGTGTCGGCCAGGGTGGTGCGGTAGAGCTCGGCGCGGGCGGCGGTGCTCTGCGGCATGGCCTCCGGGGGCACGCCGAGGTCGGTGAGCAGGCGTTCCAGGGCGGCGTCGGAGGTGGTGGGGGCGACGTTGGGGGTGAAGCCGTTGAGGTCGACGAACAGGCGACCGTCCGGGAAGACCTCGGCCAGCCGGTGCGCGGCGCTGATGGCGAGCGCGGTCTTGCCGACGCCGGGCATGCCGGAGATCCACAGCACCGCCGGCCCGTCCTCGACCGCCGAGCGGGCGACCGAGTCGACCAGGGCCAGCTCGTCGGCGCGGCCGGTGAACCGCTGCTGGCGCATGGGCAGTGAGGACAGCCGGTCGCCGTACTGCGCCAGCCGCATCATGTCCCGCAGCTCGCGCGACACCTCCATGCCGTGCTCGTCCAGCGCCTCGCGGGTCTGGTGGTACACCTCCACCGCCCGGAACGGATCCCCGGCGGCGATCAGCGCACGCATCAGCGGGACCGCCAGGCGTTGCTGCGTGCGGTCCTCCTCCCATGCCAGCCGCAGCCGGTCGCGGATGTCCCGGTGCCGGCCCGCGGCCAGTTCCAGGTTCGCCAGGTCCACCAGAGCGTCGACCCGCGACTCCAACGTCGGGGCGACCGACGGCCCACCGACACGGTCGATGTCTATGTCGGACAGAAACGGGCCGCGCCACAGATCCAACGCGTCATAAAACAACTTTGGGTCTTTGTCGTGGCGTGCTTGTTCGGTCAAACGGGTGAACCGGATCGTGTCGATCATGTATTCATCAACCCGGAGCACGTAACCCGTGGGGGTTTTGTCGAACTCGACACCCTCGACGCCCTGGAAAACTTTTTTCAACCGGGCGATGTAGCTGGTGATCAAGTCCGATCGGGGGCTCTTCTGGCCGCGCCACACGTTTTCCTGCAGGTATTCCTTCGTCACCGCGTGGTTGGCGTTGAGCAGCAAGATCACCAGGACGAGACGCTGCTGATGGTCGCCAGGATCCAGCTGGGCGCCCTCATGCCACACCTCGAACGGGCCGAACAACCTGAAGTCCATATCTGATCCAGATCTGGTACGGGCCAGCGCGTCATCCTCCCGAGTGGGAGGAGAAAAGAATGCCAGAAGAAATCTTGCCGTTCTACGTCGTGTGTGACCAGTCGTATTCCATGGCCGATCATCTCGATGCCCTGAACGACGGGCTGACGCAGCTCCACGCGGCAGTCGGCACGGATCCCGTGGTGGCGGACAAAACCCGGTTCTGCCTCATCGGGTTTTCTGGTGAGGCAGAGGTCCTGCAGCCGCTGTGCCGGCCGAGCGATGTGGTCGGTCTCACAGACCTCACCATGCAGGCGGCCACCAGTTTCGGCGAGGCGTTCACGTTGCTGCGCGACACCATCGAGAACGACGTCGGCGAGCTGAAGTCGCGGGGCGACCAGGTCTACCGGCCGGCCGTGTTCTTCCTGTCCGACGGACATCCGACCGACCACCAGACCTGGCCCGCGGCGTACGAGCGGCTGGTCGACCCGGACTGGCCGGCCCGGCCGAACATCATCGCGTTCGGGATCGGGGACGCGGACGCCGCGACCATCTGCCGGATCGGCACCTTCCAGGCGTTCATGAGCCAGGGCGGGGTCAGCCCGGCGGCCGCGCTGCACGGTTTCGCGCGTGCCCTGACCACGTCCGTGGTCCGCGCCAACGACGAGGGCGAGGTGGCGTTGCGCGTGCCCGCCCGGATCGACGGCTTCACCACCCTGCGGGTCGACCAGCTATGACGGCCATGAAGGAGTTCTGGGGGGACACCGGGTTCTACCGGCCGCGTGAGCTGGGACCGCCGTCGCGGGCGGGCGGCATGCCCTGGCGGCTGGACGCCGTCGCGGACGTGCCGGACCTGGTCTTCGACGGAGGCCGGGTCGGTGAGCTGGAGGTCCGGGCCGCGTCGACGAGGGGCGCCGCGCACCGGGCACGGGGTGAGGTCCGGCAGGACGCCGTCGGGGTGACGGCGGTCAGCAGCCGGTACGTGCTCGCCGCGGTGGCGGACGGGGTGGGGGCGGCCTCCCACGCGCACCGCGGCGCGCAGCTCGCCGTCCGGCACGCGCTCGGGTACCTCGCGTGGGCGTTGCCCGGCGCGGACCTCGACGTGGTGGACATGGTCAACGCGCTGCGCAAGGCCGACGAGGCGGTGCGGAACGCGGGTCCGTCGCCGGAGTCCCGCTCGACGACGCTGACCGTCGCGGCCGTCGAGCTGGGGTGGGCCGGGCAGGGGCACCGGTACCGCGCGGTCCGGGTGGGGGACAGCCCGGTGCTGATGCTGACCGGCGGCGCGTTCCTGCCGCTGTTCGCGCGCCGGGCGCAGGGCGACGACCGCCTGCCGTCGCCGCGGGGGCCGGCCGACGGCGTGCGGGGGGTGTTGCGTGCCGGCGAGGCGCTGGTCCTCGCGACGAGCGGGCTCGGCACGCCGGTGCGGGAGACGCCGGTCGGCGCGTACCTCGCGCAGGCGTGGGCGGAGCCGCCGGGTCCGGTCGCGTACCTGCACCAGCTGCACTTCGACCTGCGTGGTTTCGACGACGACCGGACGGCTGTGGTGATCTGGGCATGACCGATGTGGCTCTCGGCGACCTGACGGCCTCGACCAAGATCGCGGACGGCGGTCAGGGCACGGTGTTCCGGCTCGCCGACCCGGCCGGAACGCTGCTGAAGCTGTACCACCCGGAGATCGCCGTCCTGGCCGACGAGCTGGGCCGGCTGATCGACAGGGGCCGCGGCGACCTGCGCTCGGTGCCGGTCGCCTGGCCGAGCGGGCGGGTGTTCGACGGCGGGCGGTGCGTCGGGTTGCTGATGCCGGAGGCGCCCGCCCGGTTCGCGACCTCGCTGGCCGGGCGGCGGCGGTTGCTGGAGCTGCAGTTCCTGCTGTACCCGCGGCGGGCCATGTGGGCGGACCTGGTGCTGCCCGACGGCGTCGAGCGGCGCCGGCTCGCGGCGGCGTACGTCGAGCTGTTCCGGCTGCTGCACGCGGGCGAGGTCGTGGTCGGCGACGTGTCGATGCGCAACCTGCTGTGGACGCTCACCGGCGGCCCGTCGGTGTTCGCCATCGACTGCGACGGGTTCCGGCTGGCCGGGCGGCCGCCGGCGGTGCGGCCGGCGGGCACGGCGGGGTGGGTCGACCCGGCGCGGCCGTGCGAGGCCACGGTCGACACCGACCGGTACAAGCTCGCGCTGGTGACGTTGCGGGTGTTGCTCGGCAACCACTCGGTGACCCCGGAGGACGTGTGCCGGAAGGAGTTCCTGCGCCGGCTGCTCGGCGAGGACGTGGTCACGCTCGCCCGGCACGCGATCCGTCCCGGCGCCCGCCCGCCAGCCGAGTGCTGGCTCGGCGCACTCGGGGAGGCGTGATGCGGCTTCTAGGGGTGGTCACATCACGCGTTTCCCGTTTCCTTTTCCGGGCGGCACCGGGGAACCGGTATCCAGAGGCGATATCGAGGGGCATTCTGGAAATCGGTACTCGGGTATTTCGTGGAGGCTCCGATGAAGATTGTGGTCTCGGCCGCGGCAATGACGCGGTTGCTGGTCCTGTGTTTCGTGCTCGGAGTGGTGCTGGGCGTGTACTTCGGTGCCGTCGGTACGCCGGAGGCCGTGCCGCCGCCGGTGGACCACTCAGTGGATGTGAACGCTACCGCACCGTAAATGGAACGTTCTGGCGCCGTCGGGCGACGGTTTGACTGATTTCGTCTGTGGAGGAGTGCACGATGGCCGTACACGCCGAGTTGGTCAATGACCTCAAGGCGTTGCGTAAGGGGCGTGGCCTGTACGTCAACAATGTGGGCGAGCGGGTCGGGCACACACTGCGCGATCTTTGCGGGGTGACCGAACAGGACGGTCCGGGGGAAATTCGGGTGCGGGTCGCGCAGCGGCTGGAGCACCTCGCCGTCGATCTGCCGGATGACCTGCGTATCGCGGTGTTAGCGGCGTTCGGCATGATTCCGGCCGCCCGCCACCCGCTTTACCAGGAGCGGGTGACGTGGATTGCGGAGCGGATCGGCCGCGACCCGCGCACCGCCCGCCGCCGGATTGACGACGCCATTCACCAGCTGGCGCAGCTGGCGTTCACGCCGCTGCGGTTGCGGGGCGCCGCGGAACCGGCCGCGGGCTGGCACACGGCGACGACGCGGGTTTTCGTCACCCTGGAGGGCCCGATCACCGAGGCCCTGGAACACCACCGGATCGTGGCGGCCCACGACAACCTGCGGGAGATCGAGCTGGCCACGGTCTTCGGTCAGCCGGCCGTGCTGAGCGGCGGCACGCTGCGGGGCGGTCTGCTCGTGCTGCCCACGCCGCTGCCGGCGGGTGAGACCCACGACTTCTGGGTGCGCTCCCGTAACCCGGTGCGTCCGAGGCAGTTCACGTACGTTCCCCGCCGCCGGTGCGACTACCTGGAACTACGCGTCCACTTCGACTGCGACAGCCTGCCGCGCGCGGTGTCCCGCCTGCAGGGACGGCCACCGCGCGACCGGGGCCGCGTTTCCCTCAACCGTGCCGGCGAGGTCCAGCTGGTCTTCCGCGACGCGGTCCGCGGCATGGCCTACGGCGCTCGCTGGGAATAGCGTTGTCAGGCAGTCAACGAGAGGGGAAAGCTGACCCGCATGGCCTATCGGTGGGGGATCGAGCCCGAGGAGTTGTTCGTCGAGCGGTACGGGCAGATGGTGCGGAGTGGGCTGCCGGCCGGTGACGTCGACGGGGTGCGGGCCGCCGTCGGTGACATGTGGGCCGACCAGGCTGGCGGGTGGGTGTACGAGTGGTCCCGGCTGGCCGCCGGGTACGCCGAGCGTGGCCGGCATCGGGACGCGGCGCAGGCTTACGGCTGGGCGAAGTTCCCCGCCCTGGTCGACGGTGCCCGGCGCACCGCCTTCGCGCGGCAGCTCGAGCAGTACCTGCTTGCCGCGCCGGGGTTCGGGGTCGGGTTCGAGCGGCGTGCGGTGCCCCGGCCGGTGCACCTGCTCACGCCGCCCGGCTGGTCCGGCGGCGCCCCGGTGCTGCTCGCCAGCGGCGGAGTGGACACCTGGAAGATGGACCTCCACGCCCTCTTCGAGACCTTCGCCGTGCGGACAGGCCTGTGCGTGCTCGCCTTCGACATCCCGGGCACCGGGGAGTCCGCCGCACCGATGACCGCGGACGACGGCTCGGTGCGGGCGTTGGTCGCCGCGGCGCGGGAGATCGGCGACGGGCGCGTGGTGCACCTCGGCGTCTCGATGGGTGGGTACTTCTCGGCTCGTTCGGGGCTGGCCGGCGAGGTCGACGCCGCGATCGTGCTCGGCGGGCCCGTCGAAGGCGCCTTCGCCGCGGGGCGGGCGTTCGCCCATGGGATGCGGGACATCGTCGGGAACGCGTTGGGATTCGACCGGGAGCCGGGGGATGCGGACCTCGCGCCCATCTGGCCCACGTTCGACCTGCGCCCGCTGCTCGACCGGGACGCCAACGTACCCATGCTCGTGATCAACGGCGCCGACGACGTCCACGTCCCGCCGCACGACACCCTCGTCTTCCGTGGGCGCCGGGACACGGAGGTCCACCTGATCCCCGGCGCCGGGCACTGCGCCGCCCCCAGACTGTCCGAGGCCGTCCGGCTCATGTTCGCCTGGCTCGACCGTCAAGGGTTCAGAACTGGTTCTTGACCGGAGCCGGCCAGCTCGCATCCGGGCGCCGTGCCCTGAAAGGCGCGTTCGAGACATGGCGGGTGCCCTGAAAGGCGCGTTGAGGACGTTGAGCGTCCTGAAAGCGCCTTTCATGGCACGGGCCGGTGTCCTGAAAGCGCCTTTCAGGGCGGGCGCAGCCTCGTGGCGACGGCCGGGTGCCGCGCCCGGCCCCGCGCCGCGTCAGCCCTTGACGATCGCCAGGCCGAGTTCGGACAGCTGGCCCTCGGTCAGTGGCAGGGTCGCCCGGCCGGCGCCGACGCGGATCGGCATGTCCGGTTGGGCCGGGTTCGGCTGGAAGTCCGGGCTGCCGAAGCTCTGCACCGCCAGCGTGTACAGCTCGCCGCTGGGCCGGTAGATCCGCAGCACCTGGGCCTGCGACTGGAACGGCTCGAGCATCTGCCGTGCGTAGATCTGCAGCACCGTCCCGTCGGCAAGCACGTGCCGCTTCGGCGGGTCGCAGTTGAACTGGTCGAACGCCTGCTGGTCCGCCGCCGCCAGGGGAGCGCCGGTGAAGGAACCGACGAGGAGCACCACGCTCCCGGTGCCGTCCGCATCCGTGATGTCGGCCCGGTACTGGTACGCGTCGCGGGTGCCCGGCTTGGTCGGGGTGAAGTGCCGCGTCTCCAGCTCGCCGACGGTGGCGCCGGACACGGCACGCAGACCGTCGACCACCCGGCGCTGGAGGTCCGGGCTCGCGGAGCCGGAGTTCAGGTCCCGGCCCGCGGTGTCGGGGGCGGCGCAGATCGGCACCGGCTCGACCGGCCGGCCGGGGATCGGCGGCGAGGTGGCGGCCGGCGTGAAGGTGCCGTACGGCGTCTGCGGCGGCAGGTCGGCCTTGGGCCATTCCATGGCGGACGGCGGCAACGTGGTCGTCGGCGTGTTGGTCACCGCCGGTGGCAGGGCGTTCGGCTGGCCGACCGCGGACGCCACGAACGCCGTGCCCACGATCGCGGCCACCGCGGCGAGGGCCGCGCCGACCTGCTGGGTCCGACGCCGGCGCCGGCCACGGCTGACGACCTCGGTCAGGCCGCCGCGCACCGGCGGCGATGTCCGTTGGTCCAGTTCGGCACGCAACGCGCCCGCAAGGTCCTCATCCCGCATCCCGCACACTCCGTTCGGACGTCTCGGCACCGTGGTAGGCCTCGCGTAGCGCGTTCATGCCTCGTGCCAGCTGACTCTTGACCGTCCCCGTCGAGCACCCCAGTGCCTTCGCGACCTCCTCGACGGACAGGTCGTGCACGATCCGCAGCACCAGCGTGGCCCGCTGCCGCGGCGACACCCGCAGCAGCGCGGCCAGCAGCGACTGCCGCTCGTCGACCTGTCCGACCTCCGCCGGGCCCGACCGTTCCGGCGGGTCGGCGACCAGGCGTTCCCGCGCCCGGCCGCGCCGCTTGGTGTCGAGGAACAGCCGGGTGATCACGGTGCGCAGGTAGGCGTCCGCGCCGCCCTTGGCCACCCGCGGCCACTTGGCGTACAGCCGGACGAACCCGGCCTGCGCGATCTCCTCCGCCTCGCCCCAGTCACCGCACAGCGCGAACGCGGTGCGCCGGACCATCTCGAACCGAGCCGTGTAGAACTCGGCGAAGTCTCCGTCGAAGCCGGCCACCGGACATCCTCCCGAGGGGTCGTGGACGGGCTATGAACGCCGTTCCTCCTCAGGAGGTTGCATCCTCCCGCGAAATCCACCGGGCCAGGGTCGCCAGATAGCCGGGTGCCAGGCCGTCACCGGTGTGCAGGCGGTGGTCGGCGCCGGGGAACACCTCCACCGTCAGCGGCGCCAGGTGGTCACGGTGGCAGGCCGCGGCGCTGAAGAGGCGGACGCTGTCGGCGACGGGGACCAGCTCGTCCGCGCCGCCGAAGATCGCCAGGTGCGGGCAGCGCAGGCGCCGGACGTCCGGCAGGGGATCGTGGTCCTGCTTGCGCTTGAGGAACTCCCACGTGTGTTCGTCCACAGTGGACCAGTAGTCCTCGGTGAACGACCGCCCGGCGTCGGCGGCGATCCGCTTCGTCTCGGCGAAGTCGCCGTCCCGCCGGCCCGCCTCGACGATCCGGTCGTACGCGGCCAGTGCCCGGTCGACGTCCTGCCGCACGATGTTGGCCAGGGCATGGCGTTCCTGGACCGCCGGGGTCGTCGCCGGGCCGCTGTTGGTGATCACCCAGGGCAGGTCGTCGCGGCCGGCCGCGACCCGCAGGACGACCCAGCCGCCCTCGCTGTGCCCGAACAGCCCCACGGCG